>WNGG01003164.1_pt1 | contig 25271 bp, 26 predicted proteins | sample 5400661 | NCBI WGS metagenome assembly WNGG01 (sample SAMN13153372, study PRJNA577476) | soil metagenome | isolation source: 100 cm soil or saprolite under Garry oak tree replicate 1 | place: USA:California | collected 2016-06-15
CCGGCTTCTCGACCAATCGAGAGCACGCAAGGGGTCTGTAAGGGCATTTCAGTGTCTGTCGCAGGCGCTCGAAGGGCGCGACTTTAATCTCTAGGGTTTTGCTTACATCGCAAGGAACCTAACCTATGAACAAAATAAACTTCTGGGCCGTCATCGTGGCGGCGGTTGTAGCGTTTGTGCTGGGAGCGCTTTGGTACGGTCCTTTTTTGTTCGGCAAGGCATATCTCGAAGTGCGCGCCGTGAACCCGGCCGCCATTGCCGATATGAGGCCGCCGGCTTGGGAGCTCGTCGGTGAGTTTTCCAAGAATCTTGTCGTCGCCTTCGCGATCGCTTACTTTGTCGTGCGTCTTGGCGTCGGCGACTGGAAGAGTGCGCTGCAGCTTGGACTCTGGATCTGGGTTGGGTTTCAAGCCATGCTTCTGATGGGCGCCGTCCTTCATGAGCACATGCCCTGGACGCTCTACGCCATCCACGCCGGGGACGCACTGGTGAAGACACTGCTCATGACCGTGATACTCGGCGTCTGGCGCAAGTAAAAATTGTCGTTGGGGTTTTCGCAATACCACCCGAAACTCGAAGGACATGAAAAAGAAAAGCGGACAACAGCCATGATAAAGCAACGCGAACCACCAAACATGGACGACAGGCTCCGATTCTTCGAGCATGAGGGGCGCCGGATTTTGCTGGTCGATCTATCCCATTGCACGGCTCGTGAAGTTGAAGAAATTACCCGCAGAGTTCCCGATTACGTCACCACTCAACCACTCGGCTCGACCCTGATACTTACGGATTTTGGAGGAGCCTCGTTTGACAGGGATACCCTCATCGCCATGAAAGAAACCGCCGTATTCGATAAGCCATATGTAAAGAAATCGGCCCTGGTAGGGACTGAGAGCCTTCCGCGCGAGTTCTACGAAAGCATGAAAACCTTTTCCCGGCGCGAGCTGCCGATTTTCAGCAGCCGGGAAGAAGCTTTGAAATGGTTAGTGGGAAATTCTGAGCCCCCGAAATAGGTGAAGAGGTTCGCGTCTTAATCCGCTTCCGAACAAGGCTAGCCCAAGGCCTTGGAGCGCGAAGCCTAAAGTTGCTGCTAGGTCGTACAAAGACAATGGGCATCCTTTTTGCATTTTCAAAATCCGCGACGTCTACCGCTCTTGACTTGTCAGAAATTGCGCTGCTGCTATTTGGCGTATTGCTCGTGGTTGGACTTGTCGGAGAATACGCCAACGTTGATCGCTGGAAGAAGCATGTCAAAGTTTTTGAGATGTTTGTGATTATCGGCGTTGCTGGAGAATTGTTGGCAGACGGCGGAATCTTCCTTTTTTCAAGACATCTCCAAACAATCGCCGACGGGGAAATCGCGAACCTTACCAAAGAGGCTGGCGATGCGAAGAAGTCTGCTGAGGGTGCAGCCGATGCGGCATCACGCGCCAAGGCATTTGCGGATGAAGCGAGTACTGTGGCTGGCGTTGCGATAGGTAAGTCTAAGGCAGCAGAAGATGCTTCCGAACACGCTCTAGCTCTTGCGTGGAGAGCAGAGAGATACGCCGCTTGGCGGACAATCTCCGACAAACAGGCTGGCATCATCGTCAAGCATCTTGCGTCGTTACAAGGCCATACCTTGAATGTTTTCGTCTTTACCGACGAATATGTTCGTCTTTACCGACGAACCTGAAACCGCTGGATACGCCGAACGGCTTGGCACAGTCCTAGCCAAAGTCATGCAAGTCACGTTTTCGCCGTATCCAGGGAAATTGCTTCCTCCGCCCGGACTGAGGTTTGTCGTTGGTAAAGATCGCGAGAAGGACTTCGCGCTTGTCGTAGAAGCGCTGGACATGGCTGGCGTTGAGAAGGCGGCCGCATTAAAGAAAGCAGCGGTACACCAAGCGCCAGATGATGGTATAGAAATTGACGTTGGAGGAAGACACTGATCGAAACAAGCCCAAGGCGTGAGGATTGTCAGCGTTACGGCCTGTGCAAGCGAAACGGCACTACTACCCGCCCCGTATCTGAGTTGGAAACTTAACGATTTTGGCGTATAAAAGTTAGTTGCGGCGGCACGCGTCGTCTTCTTCCTTCCCGTGCGGCAACAACTCTAATTCAGGATCTCGAGCGTCCAATGTCCAGCCTGTCTACCGCCCATGCCTCCAAGGGAGGGCTGGAGGGAGTAGTAGCAACCACTTCCAGCATCTGCTACATCGATGGAGACCAGGGAGTTTTGGCCTATCGTGGTATCGATATCCACGAACTTGCGGACAATTCCAATTTCGAGGAAACTTGCTACTTCTTGTGGTTTGGCCGGCTGCCCAAACGCAATGAACTGAAAGAGCTTCGCGATCGTTTGGCAGAAGAGCGCAAGCTGGACGCCTCCATCCTCAGTCTGATGCGCATGGCTCCCAAGCACGTCCTGCCCATGGACGTGCTGCGCACCGCAGTTTCAGCTCTGTCTTTCTACGATCCCGACGGAAAAAACAATGATCGCCAAGCCAATGTGAACAAGGCCATCCGCTTAACTTCGCAGATTGCCATGATCGTAGCCGCCTATGACCGCATTCGAAAAGGAAGCAAGGTGGTCGAGCCTGACCGATCTCTGTCACATGCCGCAAACTTCCTGCTGATGCTGAACGGAACTCAACCTTCCGCTACTGCCGAGCGCGCCTTGGATATCGCTCTCATCCTGCACGCGGATCACGAACTCAACGCATCCACATTCGCTGCCCGAGTCACGGCTGCAACTCTTTCCGATATGCACTCCGCGGTTACATCCGCGATCGGCGCGCTAAAGGGACCGCTGCATGGCGGCGCCAATGAAGCTGTGTTCCACATCCTGGAGGCCATCGATAGTTCCGGCGCTGATCCGGTGGAATACGTGAAGGGAATGCTGGCCCAAAAAAAGAAGATTCCTGGCTTCGGGCATCGTGTGTACCACACCGAAGACCCGCGGGCCACTCACCTTCGCAAGATGTCGCGCGATCTGGGTCAATCCAGTGGCCAAGCCAAGTGGTTTGAGGCATCCAAAAGGATCGAAGAATTTGTAAAGGCCGACAAGAAACTCAATGCCAACGTAGACTTCTATTCCGCTTCGACCTATCACGCTCTTGGCATTGACGTCGATCTGTTTACACCCGTGTTTGCCGTTTCACGTGTAAGCGGTTGGACGGCCCACGTCATCGAACAACTCGAGGACAATCGGCTCATCCGTCCCCGGGCGGACTACATTGGCCCAGCCTATCCGCAGCATTACGTGCTTATGCAGCAGCGATAGGGAAGTCTCAGCAAAACAATCTTGTCATCGGTTAACCATTCGTGGTCCACGTGTGTCTGGACTGCACCTGGTGGAGGCCTATGAAAATGCCCAGAGCATAGGCCCGGTCACTTTCGAACGTAACTTTGAAGACCATGAAGGTTCGAGATATCATTAGGCTGTTGGAGCGGGACGGTTGGTTCCTCAAGGCTACAAGAGGCAGCCATCGTCACTATAAGCATCCAGTCAAACCGGGACGTGTGACGTTGCCGGGGCATGCAAACGACGATCTGCCTGGTACTTTGAAGAGTGTTTTGAAGCAAGCAGGTTTAAAGCGATGAACTATGTGGTCATCTTCGAAAAGTCAGCGACAGGATGGGGCGCGTACGTTCCTGATCTCCCGGGTGTAATAACAACCGGTAAAACCAAGGAGGAAGCACAGGACTTGATCCGCGAGGCCATCGAATTTCATCTGGAAGGCTTGCGCGAAGACAATTTGCCGATTCCTGCCGAAAAAACTGCTCCGATGAACTTGATGTTTGGTTTATCCTGCAGTCACCGCAGCAAAGCGTAAAATAAGTAATGAAGCTCATGCGCCGGGTTTACTTCGACAATAACGCCTCCACGCCCGTCCTCTCCGAGGTCTTCGACGCCATGCGTCCCTACTTCGGTGAGCACTTCGGCAACGCGTCCTCCATCCACCATCATGGACAGGACACGCGTGCAGCCGTTGAGCGAGCCCGCGAGTCGCTGGCGACGCTTGTAGGATGTCGTCCGTCCGAGATCGTGTTTACCAGCGGTGGCACCGAAGGCGACAACCTGGCTATCTTCGGACTCGCCCGCTCCGGCGACCACGTTATTTCTTCGACCATCGAACATCACGCCGTGCTGAATGCCTGCAAGCACCTGGAAGAGATGGGATGTGAAGTCACTTATATTCCGGTGAACGGCAGGGGACAGGTTGATCCCGACGATGTCCGCCGGGCGCTGCGTGCGAATACCAGGCTCATCACCATTATGATGGCCAACAATGAAACCGGCGTCCTCCAGCCAGTAGAAGAGATCGGGAAAATTGCTGCTGAAGCGGACGTCTACTTTCACACCGACGGAGTACAGGCAGCAGGGAAGGTGCCTCTCGATGTCAATCGCATCGGCTGCGACCTGCTTTCCATCTCGGGCCACAAGATGCACGCGCCGCAGGGGGTTGGCGCACTTTATGTCCGGAAGGGAACTCTGCTGCAGCCGATGTTGTATGGCGGACGTCACGAGCGTTCCCGCCGTGCCGGCACAGAAAACGTTCCAGGGATCGTCGCTCTCGGCAAAGCCGCGGAGTTAGCCCAGGAAACTTTTCAGCGCGGCGATGACAAGACGATGGCAGCGTCTCGCGACCGCATCCAACAGACAATTCTGGAGAATGTTGAAGCAACAGGACTGAACGGTGAGGGTGCGGCCCGCGTTCCCAACACCACGAATATCTATTTCGAGTATATCGAAGGCGAGGCGTTAGTCATCGCCCTTGACCTCAAGGGCCTCGCAGTCTCTACGGGCGCGGCCTGTTCCTCAGGCGCAATCGAACCTTCGCATGTGCTCACCGCTATGGGCCTACGCCCGGATCGTGCGCGCGCCAGCATTCGTTTCAGCCTGGGAAAGCAAAATACGCCGGAAGAAGTCGATTTCGCTCTCGATCTTGTCCCCCAAACCGTATCCCGCCTGCGAGAACTGTCCCCGGTTTACAATAAGACAACGGTCAGCAGTTAGCTGGGTTTTGGATTTGAAAGCTGAGTGCTGAGTGCTGAATGCCGCCTTCCAAGACCATCGCCGTCGCCATGTCGGGGGGAGTTGACTCCTCCACCGTCGCAGCCATGCTGCGCGCCGAAGGCCATCGGGTTATCGGCCTAACTATGCAGCTATGGAATCAGCGCCGTCTCGCCGGCCATACCGGCATGCCGGAGACAGTTCAGGGCCGCTGTTGTTCTCTCGATGATGTTTACGATGCCCGTCGCGTAGCCGAAACTCTCGGCATTCCTTACTACGTGGTCAATCACGAGGACCGATTCGAGCGTGACGTGGTGCGTCCCTTTGTCGAGGAATATCTCTCCGGGCGGACTCCGATCCCGTGCAGCTTGTGCAACAATCACTTGAAGTTTGATCAGCTTCTGATTGTGGCCCAACAAATTGGCGCAGACGCTCTTGCTACTGGTCACTATGCGCGTGTGGAGTTCGATCAGGCTTGCGGGCGCTGGCTGCTGAAGCGTCCCGCCGACCGCTCCAAGGATCAGACATATTTCCTGTTCGGACTCACCCAGGAGCAGCTCAGCCGCACTCTGTTTCCCTTGGGAGAAATGACTAAGCCCGAAGTTCGCGATCTGGCGCGCCATCACGGACTCGCTCTCGCCGAGAAGCCGGATTCGCAGGAAATTTGTTTCGTCCCGGGCGGCGACTACAAGAACTTTCTTGACGCCTACCTTGCTGAGCAGGGCCATGCCTTGCCCGACACTGCTGGCGAACTCGTGACCACCGATGGCAACGTCATCGGCGAACACGGTGGAATTCATCATTTCACGGTCGGGCAGCGCAAGGGACTTGGCGTGGCTACCGGTTCGCCACTGTACGTAATTCAGATCAAGGGAGACACGCGCCAAGTGGTCGTAGGCAACCAGGAGGATCTTTACTGCAAGACGATGCGCGTAAAGAAAATAAACCTGATTTCGGTGGCGGACCTAAGCGAGCCCATGCGAGTTCAGGTGAAGATCCGGCATCGTCACGATCCGGCGTCAGCCCAGCTCGAAGTCTCGGGTGCTGATGAAATGACGATTACTTTTGATCAGCCGCAGCGTGCCGTTACTCCTGGACAGGCGGCTGTCTTCTACGATGGGGATGTTGTCGTCGGCGGTGGATGGATCGCCTAGATGAACATTTCGTCTTGCGGGACGCCAGCCCCCCGCCGCCGTCGTTTGCTGCTCAAGAAAAATTCCAATCCGGTAGACACGCCTTTCATCAACCCGGAAAGTTGGCGGACTGGCGAGAGGACCGTCTTATGGACCATGTCGGTCGTCTCCTCGACGCGATCCATAGTGCGGTTGAGCAACTCATCGGCACGAATTACTTGAAGCCGGGCCCGATCAATAACATCATTCACAGTCGCGTCGAGCCGCTCGATTTGGCTGCGAACCAGGGTGCTGGCCTCGCTCACATTCTCCACGGCTATTTCGACCTTGGGTCGCAGCTCCACCAGCATGGAGTGCGCTACTTCAACCGTGGGCAGAACCTTGGTCTTTACCTCCGAAGCCAATGATTCCATGCGTGCGGTGCTTTTACGGAGGGCCAGATACATAGCCACCAGAATGCCCGCCTGCAACACCACCGCCGCGGCAGTGACGGCAATAAAGATTGTCAGCAGGTTTTCCATAAATGTTGCTTCACGCGTGGTCGATCTTGCTAAGCCGTATCACAGATTCTTGGAGCCGCCGCCTTCTGCAGCAGTAGTTTCGTGGTATGCCTGACGTCCCGCCTCGTATGCGGATCGGAATTGCTCCTTCTGCTGATTCAGCACATCCCTGCCACGATCCACCCAATCCGACGCTTGTTCCTTAGCTTGCCGAGCGCGATTGCGTACGAACTCACGCCCTTCTTCGGCTTTGGAACGTAACGCTTCCCGAGTTTCGTTACCTGGACGCGGCGCAAACATAATGCCTGCTAGCGCGCCAAACCCTAATCCTGCAAGAAACCAGCCGAAACTATTGCTATCTCTGTCAGACATAAATTGAACCTCCAGCAATAACTGCCAACTAACCGGATAGTAGCACCCGCTTTGGCGAAATACAATTCAGGCGGCCCGGCAGGGATTCGTCAAGTCGGTGTTGAACGCCGTCTTCAGACCGGATTGGAACACTCAGTTTTAACGGACTTGTTAGGATTGTCAGCCCGCGAGACAATGTCATGCGCGAGGGGAGAGTTTGTGTCGGATAGAAAGTACCGGCAACACGGTTATCAGGATCACGGCGAAAAACGGCAAAAGGAAGAATCCAGAGAGAAGCCTGCGCGAGATGAAACTTTCGGTCCGCGGCGGCTTCAGATGCCTGGAACACGCACCGTTTCGCGTTGCGCCCAATGCGGAACCGTTCTGCAATCGGTCGGCGAGCCTTTGCAACAATGTCCAAAGTGCGGCTTCGCACTTCATTCTTGTAAGCAATGCACGTACTTCGATCCCTCAAGCCGATTCGAGTGTACCCAGCCCATTCCCGTGCGCGTCCCGCGCAAGGATGAAGTCAATCAATGTACGTTTTATTCCATCCGCGTGATGGTCGAGAAAGAGACTTCTACGCCCAGCGCTTTGCGTCCCAGCGATGCCCGCCAAGCTTTCGAGAATCTTTTCAAGAAGAAGTGATCGCCTAAGGTTTCAACGTCGGACGCAACAGAATTTCACTGGCGAAAGACTGTGGCGACTGCGTCACCAGCATTTCCACTACGTGGGCAACATCCTCCGGTTGCAGCATCTTTCCCGGATCTTTACCCGCGTGTGGGCTCAATTCGGTGTGCACCGATCCTGGACAAATGACCGATACCCTAATGTTGTGCGCTCGCAACTCGTCCGCCACTGAGTAGCTCAATCCATTCAGGCCCCATTTGGATGCCGCGTACGCCGCTCCATTCGGCAGCGCATTCTTTCCAGCGAGAGAAGAAATGTTGATGATGTGTCCCGAGGGCGCGCGAATCATCATGGGAGCGAAGCTGCGGATGCAGTAATAAACCCCTCGCAAGTTCGTGTTCAGCACTTTGTCCCAGGAATCCGGCGGCAATTCATGCAAAGGCCCGCCAAAGCCTCCGATTCCGGCATTGTTAACCAGGATGTCCGTACGTCGAAAGGTTCGTTCCACCTCCGCTGCCAGTCGTTCCACGGACCCGAGGTCCATGACGTCACACTCGACTACGTGACCTTGGCCGCCAGCGGCCGAGATTGCCGCTGCGGTCGACTCAAGCGATGATCGTCGGCGACCACAGAGCACAGCGACCGCCCCCATGCCGGCTAATTTGCGTGCAATGGCCGCGCCGATGCCGCGACCTGCCCCTGTGACCACCGCGATTTGGCCGGCCAGAGAACTTGCAGTTGGGGAGGTCATAATTGGTTGCCTCTGAAAGGCTCAACTGAAGCCGGGAGCAGACCATCCAGCTGCGCCCTTTCCTGCATCTTACAAGACAGGCGGGTCGGCACGGCAGAGCAAACTTGCCTTAGGCGTGGTACATACTTATAATCCGGCACACCGGAATGCGCTCGGGCTTCTGACGACACTGTGCCTTGAGTTTTTTCCGGCCCATCACATGGCTGAAGTCGACTCCATGTTCTGAGAACGAACCCAAACGAGAATAGTTTGGGTGTACCGGTATAGGATGTCGTCGCTGATTCCCGAAAATTTTAAGGAGCCATTCGAATGAAGATGAGTCTAGTGGCGATTGTGCTTGCGTTCACTGCAATGGCAGTCGGTCAGGGCACGGCGCCGCAATCGCAGGCGCAACCCGCTGCGACCCAGCAGCAGCCGCAACAGCAACCCCAGGCCCAGCAGCCGCAACCGGGCACTGCCCAGCAACAGCCGGCAGTTCCACAGCAAAAAAAGGAAATCAAAGATCCGGCTGAATATAACGCTTATGTAGGTGCGGTACAGCAGTCGGATGCTGCCGCCAAGATCAGCGGTCTGGAGGCTTTCCTGTCGCAATATCCCAACAGCGTTATGAAGGAAGACGCGCTTGAGGTGCTGATGGGTGCTTACCAGCAGACCAACAACGCGGCGAAGATGAACGATGCCGCACAGCGTTTGCTGCAAGCAAATCCCAACAACTTGCGGGCATTGGCTCTGTTGGCCTATAGCAAACGCGCCGCCGCTGAGGCCAATCAGAATCCGCAACAGAACCTCGCGGAGGCTGCTCAGTACGCGGAGCGTGGGCTGCAGGCTTTGAAGACCGCAACCAAGCCAGAAGCAATGTCAGAAGCCGATTTTGCAAAGATGAAAAGTCAGATGAGTACGATCTTTAACGGCGTCGCCGGAATCGCCGCCTTACAAAGCAAAAACTTTCCTCAGGCGGAGGAGCGTTTGCGAGCGGCCGTGCAAGGCGAACCTAATGACTTGCGCAACGTATATCCACTGGCTCTGGCGTATCTAACGGCAACTCCTCCTGATCCGGTCAACGGTCTGTTCTTCATGGCACGCGCGGCCAACCTCGCAGCAGGTTCGCCGGGCCAGGCTCAAATCCTGGCTTACGGCAAGAGCCAGTACACCAAGTTCCACGGTTCCGATCAGGGTTGGACTGACCTGCTGGCGCTGGCTAAGACAAATCCCGTGCCTCCTCAGGGATTCACGATTTCTCAATACGTTCCCCCCACGCCCGCTGAACAGGCTGCGGAGCTAATCAAGAACAAGTCAGAAGCTGATATCAAGAAATCAAGCTTCGCCGAGTGGGAACTGGTGCTCTCCGCTGGCAAACCCGAAGACGCGGAAAAAGTTTGGAATGTTATCAAAGGCTTGCCCCTCCAAATGGAGGGCATTGTCATTTCGGCCTCCCCCACCAAGCTTGAAATCGCCGCCAGCCAGGACGATATCGAGAAGAAGAGAGCCGATATTGAATTGAACATGCTGGGACCAATCCCGCCCAGACTCATGCCCAAAGAAGGAGCCACACTCGACTTCGAGGGCGTGCCTGCCTCCTACACGCCGAGTCCATTTGTAATGGTTATGGAAAAAGGCACTCTGTTGACCAAGTCCGCTCCTGCACCGGCGAAGAAACCGGCTCGGCGGCGGCCCAACCACTAGCATTGCAATTGAACCGAAATAAAAAAGGCAGCCTTTGCCGGCTGCCTTTTTCGCTGTGTGGAATGTTCTAACGCACCGCCTTCTTCTCGTAGCTCGCGAGTCGGGCACTGCGCGGCGGACGTTTGGTCCCATCCCGGAGTTGCCGTACGTCTATTTTCAACTCCGAAATTGTGCGGCTCAGCGTATTGCGGTGCATGTTCAGCTCGCGGGCGGCACGGCACTGGTTGCCCTTGTTCTCTTGCAGGACGGTCAAGATGAACCTCTTCTTAAACTCACGCACTGCCTCGGAATAAAGAATGTTGCTCTTGTACATCTGCATGATGAGGGCTTCCAGCTGATCTCGCATGACACGTCTCTTTCTTTAAAAGCTGTCTGTCGTTTATAGGAAAAACTGGGTGGCTCCGCTATTTGCCAGATCGACTGCCCCGAGCTGCACCTGCCCCAAGCTCCTGCTGATGCAGCATGTCCAATCCGCTATAAAACCGGGCCCGCAACTCCGAGGGCGCAAGCCAGATGGCGGCGCGCCCTACAACCAGAAAATACGGTGCAAATGCCGACCCTTCCAGCCACTTCGAGGTCGGGGTAAATGCCGTCATGCCCATTAGGACTACGGCTACGATCAGACTTCCTCGCAGCACGCCCAACGGCCCGCCCAAAATATGATCGAAAACGCTGAGGCCCGCTTCCTTGGTGGCCCAACTCGCGATTCGTGCGGCGAGGCCAGCGAGGATCATCACCGACACAAAAATAGTCAGGAACCCGGCAATATCACTCAGCCAGGTCCACTTCAGATACGTTATAAGCCACTGCGACATCTGGTCGTAATGCCAAGCGGCCAGCAGATACCCCAGCACTAGCCCACCAATGCCGAAGGCTTCATGGAAAAAACCCGACTTGGCCGCCTGGACAATAGACACCAGGATGATCGCAATAATGATCCAATCCGCGCCGCTCATCCGATTCTCCGATGAACGGCCTTTCCACTAAACATCCAGCTCACGTCCCGTAAGCTGGTGGTACGCCTCGACATACTTTTCGCTGGTCTTGCGAGCCACTTCAAGGGGGAGGGCAGGCGCGGGCGGCTGCTTATTCCAGCGAATTTCCTCCAGGTAATCCCGAACATACTGCTTATCGAAGGATTCCTGCGCCCGGCCCGGCTGATATTTCTCAGCCGGCCAGAAGCGCGAAGAATCTGGGGTGAGCACCTCGTCAGCCAGGGTAATCCCCGCCGCCGTGCGCCCAAACTCAAACTTTGTATCCGCAATGATGATGCCCTTTTGCCGGGCGTACTCTGACGCTTTGGTGTAAATCTTCAAACTGATGTCCCTCAGCTCGCGGCTCAACTCTGGTCCTATCAGCCGCGTCATTTCAGCGAATGGGATGTTCTCATCGTGTCCAGTCGTGGCTTTCGTAGCTGGGGTGAAAATAGGCTCGGGCAACTCATCTGATTCCTTCAATCCCTTAGGTAGGTCGATCCCGCACACTCTGCCGCTGGCCTTGTACTCTTTCCATGCTGAGCCGGAAATATAGCCCCGCACCACGCACTCAACGGGCACCATTTCAGCGCGTATTACCATCATCGAACGGCCACGCAATAGATCAGCATAGCTGCGCACCGTTGCTGGATACCTTGTCACATCCGCAGTCACCAGGTGATTCGGCACCAGATCACGCAAGAAATCGAACCAGAAAAGCGAAATCTGGGTCAGTACACGTCCTTTATGAGGAATGCCTGTGGCTAACACGTAATCGAAGGCCGAGATACGGTCGGTCGCGACAAAAAGAAGATGCTCGTTATCTAATCGGTAAACATCGCGCACCTTTCCGCTGGCGTGCAGTTCAAGTTCGGGGAAGTCGGTCTGTAGAACAACGGGGTCGAGGAGTTCGGGTGTCATGATTAAATTCTACAGGCAGAAAACGTCGCGTATTCTAGCCCTCCAGAAATTTTTGTCAACGCCTTACTCAGATTTGTTGCCTGGGCTCGCCCAACCCTTGAGCATCAAAGAAGTTGACAGTTTTCTGGGCGCGGTGAATCGCCCGTCCGGCAAAGCTTTTCACCGAATTCGATTTGTGGAAAAACTGAGGACAGCAGAGGATAACGGGACAGGGGAAAAGTCTGCAGATATCCGTTCTTCACGGATTTCTGCTTCTACGCCGTTGCTCCGAATCTTACCGACACCAATTTCGAGACTCCCGGCTCCTGCATGGTGACTCCATACAGTACGGGAGCAATGCTCATGGTCTTCTTGCTATGGGTAATGAGCACGAACTGAGTTTGGACGCTCATTTCTTTTACCAGTTCGGTAAAGCGGCCAATGTTGGCTTCATCCAGAGGAGCGTCCACCTCGTCGAGGATACAGAACGGGCTAGGCTGATACTGGAAGATGCCCACCAACAGCGCCAGCGCCGTCAGCGCTTTTTCTCCACCGGAGAGGAGGAGCACGTTTTGCAGCTTCTTTCCCGGAGGCGAAGCCACCACGTCGATACCGCTTTCGGCGCTGTTTTCCTCATCAGTCAGGCGCATGAACCCGTGACCGCCGCCGAAGAGTTTGCCGAACGTAGCCTGGAAATTCTCATTAATCTTGTGGAATGCCTCCTCAAACTTCTGCCGCGAGAAGACGTCAATCTCTTTGATTGTCGCCTGCGTATTCTCGATTGAGTCCAGCAGATCCTTGCGCTGCGTCTCAAGGAACCTGTGCCGCTCCGAGGTCTCCTTGTATTCTTCCAGCGCCATCATATTGACCGGACCCATGGCATCCAGCCGAGCCCGCATCTCGCGATACATGTGGTCTTCATTCGCCAGTTGCTCGCCCAAAACCACCGGTATCGTGCTATCCGACATCAGTTCTTGTCGTTGCACACCGAGTTCATTCAAACAAGTTTCGCCCATATACTGCGCGTCCGATTGTAGTTTAGCCGCCGCTGCTGACACCTCGCCACGACGATCCCGTGCCTGGTCGAGCAACAAGCGAACCTGACGCAGAGACTCCTCGATCTCGCCCAGCCGTGCACGCATTTGTTCCGACTCAACTCGGAGAAGTCCATCGCGAGCTTCCCCAGCATTACGTTCGGCTTCCATCTCGACGAGTTGATCGGCGATGGTCTTATTCTCTGTTTCGCGCTGTAGTTTTTCAGCGGTTGACGATTCAATTTGGGCCCGCAGCGATTTCACCCGCTCGCGCATTTCCTCAACCAGCGATTCGATTCTCTCCAGCACGGCCGCGGCGGCCCGATGTCGCTCTTGTAGGGTCGCCACCCTCGCCACATGTTGAGACGCATTCTGCGCCGCCAAATCGCGGCGCTCACGCAGGCCAGCTAATTGTTCCTGCGCGCTGGATGTCAGGCGTTCCAGTTCCGAACGCTGTGCCTCCACTGCCGCCATTTCCGATTGCCGGGCGTCAACCAATGCTCCCTGCTCATCGCGCTCGGCAGCGAGTCGCCGCAGCTCCAGATCACACGTATTCAGGCGCTCGCCAACTCGGGTCATCTCGGAATCAAGTTGGTGCAACAGATGTCCGGAAGTCATCGCTTGTTTTTCAGCTTCACGTTTTTCCCCCTCCAACCGGTCGAGCAGGGAAGTCAGTTCCTTGATTTCGCGCCCGAGAGTGAGCACTTTCATTTCATCTTGACGTAAAGCGTGTTCCAATTCGCCCAGGACACGCATCACATCGCGCAGTTCGCGCTTCATGGAAAGCGGACCTTCAGCCCGTTGTTTGCCGCCGGTCACGGTCACATTGTGAAAACACTCGCCCGATTGCGATAGGAAAAACGCATCCGGATTCTCCAGCGCCAGATCGCGCGCGAACCCAGGGTCCGGCACGATGTATCCGTCGCGTAGTTTGGGCAGGATGACTTCGAGCGACTTGCCGAATCCGTTGAGCACCCGGATCGTATGCTTGAGTGGAATGATCGACTGGTGAGGCGGCTCCGGTCCGTTTTCGTTCACCACAAATGAAAACTTAGCTTGCGAGTCCTCGGGGTGGACCAGGAAAGTCGCGCGGCCATCCACATCTGACCGTAAGAGGCGTAACCCTTCATCCGCTGCATCCCACGACTTCACCACGATGTAGTTCAGTTCATCGCGCAGGAAATCCTCGACTACGCCCTCATAACGCGGATCAACTTCGAGGAAATCCGCTAGCACGCCCGCGGGAGACACGCCTTGAAAGCTTCCGGATTGGAAGAGGCGGCGCACTGATTCCGTCGAGTAACCATGCTCCGCAATCACCGCTTCCAGTGAGCCTTTTTTACCGATGGCGGAGGCGTATTCCGCGCGCAAGCCATCCAAACGAGTTTTGGCTTGGCTTTCGCCGCGTCGCTTCGATTCCAGCGACTCTCGAGTCCGGGCAATCTCTTCTGTCAGTCCCGACACCCGTTGCGATACAGTTTCAAACTCCAGCGCCAATTGCCCGCGTTGCCCGCCGAAGGCTTCCATCTGAGAATTCGCGGTAGCCATTTCCGTTTGCAGCCGTTGCGCTTCGCGATCCACCGCAGCCAGCCGCTCCTCCGCCTGGGTGAGCTGATTGCGCAAATCGGAGACCGATGCAACAGCTTCCAACGTCGCGACGCGGCATTGTTCCTGCTGCTGCTCGGACTGCGCCAGTTCGTTGGCCGCCGCGGTTGCTTCCTCCTGGCATTGGGTGAGTTCCTGCTGAGCGGCCGCAAGATCCGCGGCTGCCGAATCCAGTATTTGCCGATTGGAATCGCGCTCCGCTTCCAGTGTAGTCAGCCGATGCTTCGCCTGCGCCCATTCCGCTTCTGAAGACGCCACCCGCTGCACCAGTTCCGTGCAACGTTCCTCATTGTGACGGCGTTGCGCCTGGGCCCGGTCAGTCTCGAGCTTGATCTCGTTTAGTCGCTCGCCGTTCTCGCGAATTTCGCCCTCGATGCCATAGCCGCGTTGCGTGCGTTCTGCGTGCTCCGCTTCGAGGAGTTGAACCATCTCGCTCTTTTGACGCATCTCCTCCGAAAGGGAAGCGATCTGCGCATTCAGTTGCCCGCTTTCCTGGTCCAGTTGAGCAAATTTGCTCGCCAGCACCACCCGTAGCTTGGCCCGCATTTCCTCGCGCAACCGGGCATAGCGCTCAGCCTTCGACGCCTGCCGCTTCAGCGAATTCATCTGTCGCGTTACTTCTTCAAAAATGTCATTGACCCTCGAAAGATTCTGCTTGGCATCTTCCAGGCGCGCCTCAGCCAGCCGTTTCTTTGTCTTAAATTTGGTGATGCCCGCGGCCTCTTCAATAATTGCCCGGCGATCCGTCGGACGGCTGCTTAGAATCTGGCCAATGCGCCCCTGCTCAATCAGCGCATAGGTCTCCGGCCCCAGGCCTGTCCCCATAAACAATTCCTGGATATCCCGCAGCCGGCACAATTTTCCGTTCAGCAGGTATTCGCTATCTCCGGTGCGAAACAGCCGCCGCGTGACCACAATTTCTCCCGCCCTGAACTGCTGCTGGTTGAATTTCCGCCGACGGATTTTCAGTACCACCTGCGGCCCAACCTTCTGACCGTCGATGCCTTTAGAAGACGCAGGATTTTCCGCGTCATCAGGGCTCGCGGGATTTTGGCTGGCGTCCAATACCTCAGGATTTTGGGTGGTGCAGCGCTTCAGCGCTGCGATTTCTCCGCTGTCAGAGTGGGCTTCCGCCCCCGCGCTTTCCTCACCTTCTTCGATTCTCCCTGGCTGCGCTTCCTCCGTCAAGCGTTCGGTTTCATCCGCCGCTCGGGCGCGAATCTCGCTCTCATCCCAGTCGTCAGCAGTGGGCATGTCCTCCTGTATCTCCACCTCGGTTGGCTCATGCGCATCCGCTCCCGGATAAACCTCAGGATCGATCAGCGAAAGCGATACCTCAGCCATCCCTGTAGGTTTGCGATCGCGTGTACCGGCAAAGATGACGTCGTCCATCCGCGACCCGCGCAGCGTTTTCGCCGACTGCTCGCCGAGTACCCAGGAAATGGCATCCGAAATATTTGATTTGCCGCAACCATTCGGTCCGATGATGGCCGCAACTCCGTCGCCGTGAAACTTCAGCTCGGTGCGGTCGCAAAAAGACTTGAACCCCAGAATCTGCAGTTTTTTCAGTTTGAGCAACTTCAACTCCTTGTCGTACGGCCGACGCTTTCCGCATTTAGCGGGCGCCTCTAAATCCTTATTCGACTCGGAAATCGCACTTGCACTGACCGGTAACCAACTCGGTTCACAACCTCAGTTGTTCCGATAAAAACCTCTCACGGCTGGTTGGGACGCCCACACGTTCTCGCTACTGTAAAGGTGAAATCCGCCTCGGGTCAAGTACGAAAACACCATATATTGTATGCCCATTTCCACAACCCCGTTACACTGCACACGCAATGCAGCAAGTGACTGTCAAAATGGTGGAGGAAAAGGAAGGAAGGGAGAATCGCGAGAGCGGAATAACTCTAGCTCAGGCACACTTCGGAAGCAACAATGGATTATCGGAAACTGATGGGCTAGCTATTGCCGCCCAGCTTCTCAAAAAACAAGCAAATGGATTCAATCCCCCGGTAGAAATTGGGAATATGAAACTTCTCATTGGGCGCGTGCAGATTGTCATCCGGCAAACCGAAGCCCATCATCACGCTGGGAATCTTCAACACATCCTGAAAATCCGTAACGATCGGAATGGAACCGCCCGATCGAATAAAAACCGTGTCCTTATGAAAGACTTCATGCATGGCCTCAGTTGCGGCTTGGATGTATTTGTTGTCCGTGCCTACCACGCAGGCTGGTCCCTTACTCCAGACCTTAATCTTGGTCTCGATCCCCTTGGGCGTCAGCTTTTTCACGTAGTCGGAGTATCGCTTGAAAATGTCATCCGGATCTTGATTCGGAACCAATCGCATGGAAACTTTTGCCGACGCCTTCGCGGGAATCACGGTCTTCGCTCCGGGCGCGGTGAAACCGCCCGGCATGCCATGCACCTCTAAGGTGGGACGCGCCCAGGTTCGGTAGAGCACGGAAAATCCCGGCTCTCCCGTCAGCACCTTCGATCCGACTTCCGTCTTGCGATAGTGTTCTTCGTTAAACGGCAGCCGTTTCCAGGCCTTCAATTCATCTTTGCTCGGCGGCTTCACGTCTTTGTAGAAGCCCGGTATTAGGACGCGGCCTTTCGAATCCTTCAGCTTGCTTATGATCTCAATCAGCGCGAACAGCGGATTCGGCGCCGCTCCCCCGTACATTCCTGAATGCAAATCAGTCTTCGCTCCATAGGCTTCGATTTCGCTGTAAATCAACCCGCGTAAGCCCACACACAGGGTAGGAAGATCGGGAGCAAAAAGTTCGGTATCGCATACGAGCGCGAAGTCAGCCTTCAGCTTAGTCTTTTCTTTGCGGACGTAAGCTGCGATGGATTCGCCCCCAACCTCTTCTTCTCCTTCAATCAGAAACTTCACATTAAGCGGCAGCTTGCCATTGTGACCTTTCATCAAAGCCTCGATGGCTTTGATTTCCATCCAGAGCTGCCCTTTATCGTCAACCGCGCCGCGTGCATAAATGTTGTTGTTGCGCTCGGTAGGCTCAAACGGAGGCGAAACCCATTCATCCAGCGGATCCGGCGGCTGCACATCGTAGTGGGCATAACACAATGCCGTCGGTTTACCCGGCGCTTTAATCCAGTCGGCGTAGATTAGCGGATGGCCTTTGGTCGGAATGACCTCGACATGCTCCAAGCCGATGCGTCTCATTTCGGCAGCCACAAATTCTGCAGCCTTTTGCACATCGGACTTGTGTTCAGTCAGAGTACTGATGCTGGGGATGCGAAGCAGATCCTTCAGTTCGGTCAAAAATCGCTGCTGATTGCCGCGAGCATAATTCACTGCCGGGGAAGCCATAGCTGAGAAGCCTTTCTGGCGGGGAGCCGCGATCCGTTTATGCAAGCCTGAAACGATTAAGTATACCCAGTTTAATGAGGAACGCCGTCGTCGAGGTTTTGGGTAGAACAAATTTAGCGCTGCCGATCGCCCTTCATCGACCCGCATTAGCGGCTGAGTTTTAGAACCTGCCCGGTGAAAACGCCGAAATATCATATTCGGATCTAAGGCCAGTCACGACCTGTGCCAACACGTGCGCCGTCACCGGCGCCAGCAGAATGCCATTTCGAAAATGTCCAGTAGCCACAAAATAGCCTGGACTAGTGGTGGCTCCGAGAATCGGCAAATCATCGGGAGTTCCCGGCCGCAACCCCGCCCATGCCTCCAACACGCGCGCCGGCTTCAATGAGGGAACGAGATCGATCGCAGCCTGATGCAGCCGCTGGATGGTATCCGCGTCAGTACGTTTATCGTAACCGGCCTCCTCGACAGTGGCGCCAATTAGGATTCGTCCATCGCTGCGTGGCACCAAGTAAATCTCGAACGCTCGAATCACATGCTGCAACCCCGGCTTCGCGCCTACCACGGCCAGCATTTGTCCCTTCACTGGACGCGTGGGAAAGTGATGAGGTGGCAAGAGTCCTGCCCAGGCTCCCGCGCAATTCACCACCACCGGGGCGCCGTACGTTGTCTTATCCGTGCGGATTCCAGCCGCCCGCCCTTTTGACAAGAGCAACTCCATCACGGCTGTGCCAGAAGAAATATCTGCGTCACGATGCTTGGCCGCCTTCAGGGCAGCTAACACCAGCGCCCGCGGATCCACGCTGCGTTCTTTCAAAAAAATCGCGGGACGTTTCAGGCCGGCTAACGCCGGCTCAAGCTGTGCAAGCGGCGCGGGAAGCAGGCTTTCTGTAGTGAATCCGGGCCGCTCATGAACGTGTTCCGGGGCAGGGAACAGCAGCGTACCTTGCTCACGCAGGTCAACATCGATGCCAGATTCATCCTGCAATTCGTGAGCAAACTCGGGATACATACGCGCGCTGATGATTGCGAGGGGCTGCAATAAGATAGGAGTTTCCGCCCCACATTCCACCAACATGCCGGCGGCCGCGTGAGAAGCCTCGTGACCAGGCTCCCCGCGCTCGACTACGAGTACCTTCGCCCCACGTTTACGAAGCGCGATCGACAGCGAAAGCCCGATGATCCCAGCGCCTACAATGATGACATCCCAAGTTTTCACTCCCGCATTGTAAAAGAGTGACCACTCAAGCTGCCCAGTAGTTCAGCCTAGCCCCACGGTTTTTCTTGGGATTCAGAGCTTGCTGAGGAAGTCCACGATTTCTGGTTGCGTCCAGTCCACCGCACCAAAGAATTTACGCCGCACCACGCCACTGCGATCGATGATGTAACTTTCTGGAAATTTAGAAGTGCCGTAGAGATTGTTACTTTTCTGATCGGGATCGCGGACAGTAAGCAACTCTATTTTGTGATTCTTCAGAAATCTCTGATAGGCGCCCTCGTCCACATCCACGCTTACCGCCAGAACCGTGACACCTTTAGCGCCCATTCGCTGCTGCATTTGAACTAGAGAAGGCATCTCCTCCACACAGGGTGGACACCAGGTCGCCCAAAAATTCAGCACCACCACTTTGCCGCGTAGATCGCGCAAGCTAATCTTGCGATCGGCATCCTGCACCGTGAAGTCAGGGGCGGAGCTGTCAATGTGAGCCGGCCGCGTGCCGCTGTAACATCCGGCCAGCAGCAGAGTTGAGAGGCCGAGCAGAACGGAGATGCGTCGCACAAAGCTATAATACCTAATCTGCCTTATGGCGACGCCACATCCATCCTCCGATTCGCCTCTGGTCTCGGTGATAGTTCCCGCCCGGAACGAAGAGGCGAGCCTTGCGCAGTGTCTGGAGTCGCTGGTCTCGCAGACGGGCGTGAGCTTTGAAATCGTCGTCGTCGATGATGCTTCCACCGATCGCACGCGTCAGATCGCGGAATCTTTTTCCCAAGTGCATACCATCGATGCCCCTCCCTTGCCGCCTGGTTGGACTGGAAAGAACAATGCCTTAGCGGCAGGTGCAAAAGCGGCGCGAGGGAAGTGGTTGCTTTTTACCGATGCAGATACGGTTCACCATGCCGGCTCATTGGCACGCAGTCTGGAGGAAGCTAAGGAGCGCGGCGCAGCATTGTTTTCTTTTTCGCCGGAGCAGGAAGTCCATGGATTCTGGGAAAATGCAGTCATGCCGGTAATCTTCGCCGAACTGGCTTGCACCTATCGTCCGTCGGAAGTATGCAATCCTGCTTCTCGCGCAGCAGTCGCGAATGGTCAATATGTGCTGATCACACGCGCGGCTTACGATGCTGTCGACGGCCATACTGCCGTTGCTGGCTCTCTGCTCGAAGACGTGGCCCTTGCGCAGGCGGTGAAAGCATCTGGCCTCAGAATTTTCTTCCGCTTCGGAGGAGATGCCGTCCGCACTCGCATGTATCGCAGCTTCTCTCAACTTCGCGAAGGCTGGACAAAGAATCTTGTGGTGCTGTTTCCGTCCGCGTTACGACTAGCGGCATTACGTGTTACGGAATTTCTGCTGATTGCAGGTAGCACGACTGTCGCAGTCATCACCATCTCGCGGGGAAGCTATCGGCCCGGTGTACTCGCCGCGATCCTAGCTGGTATCGTGATTACCGCATTTATCAGACGCATTCGGATGGCACATTTTTCCTGGACTTCCAACGCTCTGGCCCTGTTGGGTCTTCCTATCTTTTCCTATCTTCTGATGCGCTCGCGACTGGCATACAAGAACGGAACTGTGACGTGGAAGGGCAGAACCTATGGATCGAAGCGTGGCAGCGGTGCCGCACAAGGAGTCACGGGAGTCGCTTTTGGTAGGGCGCGGCTTTAGCCGTGACGAACGCTCAGCAATCCCCGGAACTTTAGCCCTGAGGTCCGAATGGTCTATTTAACCCGCAAAGCCGAGTTCGCTGCCTCGCACTACTATCACAATCCGGAATTCACTGCGGAGGAGAATCGGCGCATTTTCGGCAAATGCAACAATCCCAACGGACACGGCCACAACTACACGCTCGAGGTCACAGTCAAAGGGGAAGTCGATACCCGCTCCGGCTTCGTCGTCGATCTCAAACAGTTGAAAGAGGTCCTTAACCGTGAAGTCCTCGACGCAATGGACCACCGCTTCCTCAACAAGGAAGTACCCGAATTTTTCACCCGCATCCCAACTACGGAGAATCTGGCAATCTCAATCTGGCAGCGCCTCGCGCCCAAACTGACAACCGCCCATCTGCATCGTGTGCGCGTCTACGAGACGCCCGACCTTTTCGTGGATTTCTATGGTGAAGCATGAAAGCTCATCTCACTCGCCGTTATATGTTTTCAGCATCGCATCGCCTGCACAGCGACGCGATGTCGGAAGAGGAGAATAAGGCGACGTACGGAAAGTGCAATAATCCTTATGGTCACGGCCACAACTACGCGCTGGAGATAACAGTCAGTGGCCCGGTAGATGAAAGTACCGGCATGGTCTGCAATCTCACCGATCTTGACTCTTTTGTTGAACACGAAATCCTGGACCGTTTCCACCTCCAGAATCTGAATACGGTGCCCGAATTTGGCCAGGCAGTTCCCACGACCGAGAACTTGAGCGCCTTCATCTACGATATTTTGCAGCGTGGTTTTACCCACGCTCATCTTGAAAAGGTACGCATAGAAGAAACCATGATGAATTCTTTCGAATACGCCGGTGGGAACGAGGTACGTAGGTAGGCACGACTCACGTAGCGGCAGGCGACTCGCCTGCCGAGCCGAGCGAAGCTAGGCTGGAAGAGAAAAAGGCCCCAAACTATGACACCAACCGTTGAAACCACCACCCTAACCAGCGCGACCTTTGAAAATCTGGTGCGCGAAATACTCGTCCGCCTGGGCGAAGACCCTGCCCGTGAAGGACTACTACGCACGCCCGAACGAGTCCACCACGCCTTCCAATTTCTTACCAAGGGCTACCAGCAGGATCCCGACACCATGCTCAAGAACGCCCTCTTCACCGTAAGCTATGACGAAATGGTGATCGTCAAAGATGTCGAGGTATTCAGCCTGTGCGAGCATCACATGCTGCCTTTCTTCGGCAAGGTGCACGTGGCGTACATTCCCAACGGGAAGGTGATCGGCCTCAGCAAGATTCCGCGCCTCATCGAAATTTTTTCTCGGCGCCTTCAAATTCAGGAGCGCCTGACCACACAGATTGCCGAAACCATTCAGAAAGCTATCCGGCCCCAGGGCGTGGGTGTGGTCATCGAAGCCCGCCACCTCTGCATGATGATGCGAGGCGTGGAGAAGCAGCATTCCTCCGCCGTCACCTCTTCCATGCTGGGCTGCTTCCGCGATGAACAGGAGACTCGGACCGAGTTCCTTGGCCCGCCTCAAAGTTCGCGTTCTTCCTGTGGTTTGCGATGTGCGGGATCCTGTGGCCGTAAAAGCTCTGCTAACGGCAGTCAAGCGGCGATTTCATCGCCTGGACATTCTGATCAACAACGCCGGCATCGCTCACCCCACCCAGAACGTGGACAAGCTTCCATTCGAATCCTGGCTTGAGGTCATCGACACCAACCTGAATTCTCTTTTTCTGGTGACCCAGGCAGCGTTGCCCCTGATGAGCCGTGGCAGCGCGATCATAAATAATCTTTCCATCGCAGCCAAACGCGTCTTTGCCGGTTCTTCGGCCTACAACACCTCCAAACACGGCGCTCTGGGATTCACCAATACGCTCCGCGAGGAACTGCGCTCCAAAGAGATCCGCGTGATTGCACTTGTCGCCGGCGCTACCGACACCGAAATCTGGGATACTCTTTGGCCGAAGGCTCCACGAGAAAAGATGATGTCACCCGCGACAATAGCTGTCGCGGTGGTGAATGGACTCAAACTTCCGCCCGATAGCACGATGGAAGAACTCGTCATCCTGCCCACCGCGGGAACGTTGTAGGAGCCGATTCGGCAAGGATGCCCGCTTGGGGAGATACCCGCTCGGGAAGGGCACGACTTCAGTCGTGCCGCGATGATCATCTTCAGGAGGCTTTAGCCGCTGGGGTCTGCTCTCTGCGGTCTGTACTGCTTTCTACCACGTCCCATACCTATCCCTTCCGGCTCTTTGAGGAAAGATCTTTATGAGCACGATCCCCGCGACAAATCCTCCCACGTGCGCCCAAAACGCAACGCCGCCGGTCTGGCCGGAATAAGCAACCGCGCTCGCCGCCCCGCTAAGAAATTGATAGACAAACCAGAACCCCAACATCACCCACGCCGGCAAGTAAAAGAAACCAAGCCCGAACCAGGTGAGCAACCGCGCCCGTGGATAAAGAACGAAATAGGCCCCCAACACGCCAGCAATCGCGCCGCTGGCCCCCACGTTGGGTACACCGGAAAAAGGGTTCAAGACGATCTGCGCCAGTGAGGCAATGAGTCCGCTGATCAGATAGAACGTCAGATATTTGAAATGTCCCAAGTGGTCTTCGATATTGTCCCCGAAAATCCACAGAAACCACATGTTGCCGATGACATGTCCCCAGGATCCATGTAGAAACATGGACGTGAACATGGGGACGAACGCACCTAGCGGGTTGATGTCTCCGGTTTGCGTGACCACCGCAGTCACGTGGGCCGGTATCATCCCAAACTGGTAAAGAAAAAGGCGGAAGTTTTCCGGATCCAGTGCCGATTCGAAGAAAAAAATGATGACATTGATGGCAATTAGAAAGTACGTCACGTAAGGCGTACTGAATCGTGGCTGGTCATCACGGATGGGAAGCATGGTCTTAACGCCGTTAGAGTTGCAAGAAATTTCCGGCTGAGTTGACTGGGAGGCCAACCACGTCCACGATAGCAGAGAACTGCTATGAACGGAGTCCTGGTCATCGATAAGCCCGCCGGTCTGACCTCGCACGACGTGGTCAACCGTGTGCGCCGCATTTACCAGCAGCGTTCGGTTGGTCATCTGGGGACGCTGGATCCATCGGCCACTGGTGTTCTACCCCTGGTCCTCGGCAACCTCACGCGGTTGGCGCAGTTCTATACCAGCGCCGAAAAGACCTACGAGGGAGTAATCCGCTTTGGCTTCGCAACCGACACCTACGATGCCGCTGGCACGCCAGCCGGTCCGCCCCAGGACATTAAAGTGTCACTTGAAGAAGTGCGCGGATTGGGCGCGCGTTTTCAGGGCGTGATCGAACAAATGCCTCCGCCATTTTCGGCCAAGAAGATTCAGGGAGTGCCTGCCTACCGATTGGCCCGCAAACATCAGGAGGTTCCCCTTAAATCCGTGCAAGTAGAAATAAAGGAATTCGAGATTTTGGAAGCCGACGGCGACCATGCCAGCTTCCGAGCCCGGGTCGCGTCGGGAACCTATATGCGTTCCGTCGCGCACGAAATGGGCCAGCAGCTTGGCTGCGGAGCGCACCTCTCATCCTTACGCCGGACTAAGCTGGGCGAATTCGAGTTAAGTGACGCTCACACTCTCGAAGAAGCCGATTCCGCCGCTAGCAAAGGTTTGCTGGAAGAAATCCTCATCCACCCACGCAAGCTCTTGCCCCAACTTCCAACCGTAACCGCGAATGAAGAAACCGCTGCGCACATCCGCAACGGCCGCGCCGTCAATCTCCCAGAGCTTTCTCGAGCCAGGCAGGTAAAAGTTTTCTGCGGCCAAAGGGAACTGATCGCCATCGCCACTAGGGTCGCCGGCACCCTGTTCCATCCCGAGATCGTGCTAGCCGCAGATTCAGCCAAGCAATTAGCAAGAAACACGTAGCGGCAGGCGACTCGCCTGCCCAGCCGAGCGAAGCTCGGCAGCCCCCTTGTCAGGAAGGAAGAGCTGAAAACATTCCTCAAGCGGAAAAGAATCATCTGGAAGCAGCCCGAAGGGCGCCACCGATTAGCCGAGGACTTCAGTCCTGGGTAGCCAGCAGAATGAAGGCAATCCCCAAGGGGAGATCAGAGGCAAAAAGAGTCGTTGCAGTTAAGCAAGTTGGACCAGCCACGAGGTTCTTAGCTTTCGGTTTTTAAATCGTAAATCAAAAATCGAAAATGCATTCCTCATTACTTCAACATCGGCGCACAACACGGCTTCTGCACCGGCTTGGGCTCCATTAATTCCACCCGGGTGAAATTTGGATCGTAAAGGTTGAACTGCCACTTGCCATCCCGTCCAATCTGCGGCTTTTCTTCAGACGTGTAACCTCGCTTGAGCGCGGTCTCATAACCGGCCTTCACACTGCTCACACCGAGCGCGAGATGATGCATCACTCCGAGCTCCTTCGGATCCGGGTCGTGCACATTCAACATATATTCCAACCAATCCGTCCCATCGGGCACACGCATGTCGACC
>WNGG01005629.1_pt1 | contig 25255 bp, 17 predicted proteins | sample 5400661 | NCBI WGS metagenome assembly WNGG01 (sample SAMN13153372, study PRJNA577476) | soil metagenome | isolation source: 100 cm soil or saprolite under Garry oak tree replicate 1 | place: USA:California | collected 2016-06-15
ATTCTGTATGTAGGAGCTTGAAAGCACAGTCCATGTCTCGCACACGAACCCCTAACACCCAGCCAACCAGCTGTTTCCAGCCCCAGGCATTGAGTTTACGCATCCACGAGTCTTGCCGGTCTATGCGATAGCCAATAACAGCATCGTACTCTTCAATGAAAGGGAAAAACATATGCAGATCGCGAATGTCGAATTGCCCATCAGAGTCCATAAAAAAGGTCAACTCCTTGGTAGCCGCTGCAAATCCGCTCACCAGCGCAGCCCCATAGCCTTGGTTAGTTGGATGTGTAATGAGACGAAGCTGGGGGTGAGTATCGACCAGCGCAGCAACTATCGCACCCGTCCGATCTGTACTGCCATCATTGACTACTACAACCTCAAAATCCACCTGCCATGTGTTCAAGACATTGAGGATATCAGAGATGGTACTGGCGATGACTTGCTCCTCATTATAGGCAGGCAGAACAACAGAGAGACTATGACCACTAGCATGTGAGTTCCCATACTCACTCATCCAATCCTGCTCGCGCTCAGCGAACATATCTCTTCTCTCTATTGTCGATACTGATCGACGATCATCAGAAACATGTGTATATACTGGAACATTTGTGTGCAACATAGTTGACTCCTTCTGAGATTTACTCACAAAAACCCAAAGACGCATCCCCAAGTAGGAGATGAGTACCGTACCAAAGATAGCGAACACCTTCGAGGCATTGGCCCACAGTGCCGCATTGACAATCAAGGGATGAAGGACATTACCAGCAAGCCAGAGGATGACAGTGCTCCATCCAATACCGAGAAGCGTAGTTGTGGCAAAGCGTGCCAGTTCTCTCGAGGTGGTTCTCTGCCTATGTCCAAAGGTCCAATACTTATTCAAGAGAAAGCTGTTGACAGCACCCACACTATAGGCCAGTGCATTATAAGCCAGCAGCATCAGCGTACTCGACGTGGGAAACAGGAACAGCAGGCCATTCAAAACGAGCAAATCCACCAGGGTGTTTACTCCACCAACCAGACCAAACCGGAGTACTTCTCGGAACAGGGGGGGCCAATCGCGGGATTGATCAAAGCGAGCATCATGCCTACCCTCAGACAGTTCAACAAACGAATGTACTTCTGACGATTCTACAGGACGCATTTCAGATACTTTTATCACAAACAAATCCTCTCAACCTGGTATGCGGCCTTTACAGCCACGGGATGGAACGGTGAAAGCTCCATCGTTATCTTTCTTCTTCGTTAGCAGCAAGCACTCTCAAAACACTCACCACTATTGGTCAGGTTAACAGAGGATGATGAAAAGTAAGTTGGAGGAAAATGAGAAATTTCTCACCAAGCGGGCTTGCGGAAGCCCCTGCGCTTCCGCCATGGGATGAGCAAGCCCTACCTTTTGGGGCGTGATGGGGGCGGATAAATCTCTCATCAGTTTTCCTTTCTTGACATCGTGATGAAAGTTTGGTACACTACACCCATGAACACAACGCTTTCGGCCAAGCTCAAACTGAATACCACCCCTGAGCAATTCAAGGCACTGCGAGCCACCCAGTTGGCCTATCGGGATGCCTTGAACTATGTGAGCCAGTACGCTTTTGAGCATGGCAAGATGAGCAACAAAGTCGGCTTGCAGACGGCAACCTATCAGGAGATCCGCACTCGCTTCAAGCTCCCTGCTCAAATGGCCTGTAGCGTTCCCAGGCAAGTGGGTGCCACCTACAAAGCGTTGTGGACAAAGGTGAAGCAGAATGCCGAAGCTCGCAAGGCTGGCTTGACCAAGAAACGTTACAAAGGGCTGGATCAAGCTCCCAAGTATGTCTCTCCCACCCTGACCTACCAACTGGGCCATGATTATAGCTTCAAGAAGGGCCAGCGAGTCAGTATCCTGAGCCTGGATGGGCGCGTCGTCGTCTCCTATACCGGCTACAGCAAACACGTGGCCCTGATACAGCAAGGGGCAAGCATGGGAGCCGCCAAGTTGTGGTACGACAAACCCCGTAAGCAGTTCTACCTACTCGTTTCCCTCGAAGTCGAGACTGCCGACCCTACACCCCAGACCCATACCAGCGTGGTGGGAGTCGACGTCGGAATGCGTTATCTGGCGGTGAGTAGCACCATGAAAGGAGAACCCACCTTCCATTCTGGCAAATCCGTGGTTTCCCAGTCCAATCACTACGCACGCCTGAGAAAGCGTCTGCAACAGAAAGGCACTCGTTCGGCTACACGACGACTTGTCGTGATTAGTGGACGAGAGAGACGGTTGAAGCAGGACGCCAATCATGTCGTGAGTAAACGCATTGTGGAAGCTCATCCTCATGCCCTCATTGGACTGGAAAATCTGACAGATATTCGTGAGCGCACCAAACGCAAGAAGGGCAAGAAAGCGACCAAGAAGCAGCGTAAGGCAAATGCCCGTCACACGAAGTGGGCGTTTGCTGAGCTGCAAGCCATGATTGCCTATAAAGCACTCTTGCACAGTTCGATGGCTATCAAGGTGGATGCCCACTACACGAGCAAGGCTTGCCCGACGTGTGGACACACCTGTGATGAGAACCGCCCTCGTAAGGGACTGCTTTTCGTCTGTCAGAGTTGCCATTATACGCTCCATGCGGATTTAGTCGGTGCGAGAAACATTACACTGAGAACGTTGCTCATCCGGCAAGACTGGATGAGTACGGGCTGCTTGTCAGTCAGCCCTGATGTGTCGAACGAAGAAGCTAAAGCGGCACGCCTGCAAAGGTATGCCGAGTTGCGGTGGAGTTCAGACACAAGCTCCCGGCTTCCAGCCGTGGGGTAACTGACATCAAATTTTCACACCAGAAGAGCCCGACTCATTGCCTTTTCGCCTGTTTGACAATAGAGTTATACGGCATCAACTCAGCCGGAACAATCTGGCCAGCTTGCCGTGAGAGAGCCGGACGCGCCGTGCCTACTTGCAGGCGTCGTTGGCCGCGCCTCTCTCGCTCTAGACGAGAACGGTAGGCCGCATGCAGAATATATTCGGAGATCGCTGCCACTTTGCGAGGTACGCCATAAAAACTGGGAAAATCATTGATATCGACCAGCACCAATCCCTGTGATGTTTCCAGCACATCCGCCCCATACAGATCAAGCCCAAATACCTGCCCCACACGCCGCGCCAGCTTCAACATCTCACGGCTCACCGGTATTTCCTGCTCTGACACCTCGCCATGCAACGGTGAACTCTTCGTAATCGCATGCACTTCCTGTCCCGTCACATAGAGTTTAATATCGTAACCACTATTCTCCACATAGCGCATCGCCAGATAGTGACTCTCATCTAACTGCAAATTCGCCATCTCTTCCGGCGTATGCACCAGATGAATGTCCTGTAGCGATGTACCATTGCTCGGCTTCACCACTACGGGATAGGCACTATGCGGCACATGCACGAGAGCACGAGGATGCCCTACAAAATAGGTTAACGGCACCGGCAGTCCCTTGGCCTGTGCAAAGGCCGCCGCTACTGCCTTATCACGTATCAGGCGGATCGCTCGGGAGTTATTAATTGTGGGAATACCCACCGCCTCCGCCGCCTCTAAAATTGTCAAACCAGGACCATCCGAAACCGTCTTCAACACATAGGCATCATACTCCGTTAAAGACAGATTCGTCAGATTGGTTACCGCCGCGTATGGTTGGAGCACATCAATCTCATGCCCCCATTGCTTTAACTGATCCGCCACTACCATAGGCATCGGCTTGCGATCATATCTCTCTTCCAGAATAAAACAGAAGCGCATCAACTCCTCCTTCAGACAAATAGCTCCAAATGATGCACGACAACACTTGCCACATATACTTGCATCAATTTGTACGCATATCCTACCTTACCAGAAAGAAAACTACTATGAAATCGGTCACACTACGCACTCCATAGGTAAGGGGGTGGTTCATTTTTTGAGGCCAAAGGGCATGGTAGGGGCGGCATTCATGACGCCAGTCCGCAAGCGAACAGACCAGCTCATGAGAGGCGGACTGGCGTCATGATGAGAGTTAACAAATTCATCCGGCTATGGGTCCATGGTGGGAGCGTCATCAATGCCGCCGCTCCCACGACCGTAAGTCTTTTGTTACCTTTCATAATGCCGCCCCTACCGTCTTTTCAGCTCATCTTTGCAAAAAATGAACCGCACCACATAGGTAATATAGGCTTTCATCATCACCCTCAAACGTGCTATAATATAACCATGAGATACTTTTCACACGTTTTCAATGTATATCTATGCCGCATAGCACCCAACATATGCCGCACCACCGTTGAACGCTACTTGCTTGCCGCTGGGTAGCGACGCTTCTTTATACCCCAAACTTCCCTACAGGTGCTTTCCTATTCTACACATATGGCACCTCTACCTGTTTTTATGTATACGTCACACTTTGTCCGTGCCGATATCCCTGAAAATATGATACCATAAATATATATGGGTCATAACTCTAATATACAGGCAAGTTTGTTTCTATCGGAGCGGAGAAAAAAAGCAAGCTTAAAGGAATTTCACACCTATGGACTTAATGGATAAACTTGCTAGCTTGGCCAAACGCTATGAAGAGCTGAATTCATTGATGGCACAGCCGGATGTCATCAATGATATTGGGTTGCTGCAACGCTATGGCCGTGAGCATGCTGAACTCGAAGACGTGGTCAGCAAATATCACGAACTAGAGAACAATGACCGCCAACTGGGCGAGGCCCAGGAGATGTACGAGAGCGATGATCCGGAGATGCGCGAACTGGCGTTTGAAGAAATCGAACACCTCAAAGAGCGTAAGGAGCAGCTCCTCGAAGAAGTTCAAATCGCGCTCCTGCCCAAAGATATCATGGACGACAAAAATGCCATCGTCACCATCCAGGCAGGTGCCGGAGGCGATGAAGCTGCCCTCTTCGCCGGTGAACTCTTCCGCATGTATAGCCGCTATGCCGATGGCCGACGCTGGAAGGTGGAAATCCTGGATATCAACGAAACCGGCCAGGGAGGTATTAAAGATATCACCTTCGTTGTTCACGGCAAGGGAGCTTACCATCGTCTCAAATATGAAGGCGGTACCCACCGCGTACAGCGTGTTCCCGTCACCGAGGCCAATGGTCGTATTCATACCTCAACCGCCAAAGTTATTGTGCTACCAGAGGCTGACGAGGACATTCAAATCGATATCAAGGATACTGATATCCGCGTTGATGTTTACCGCTCCACCGGTCATGGGGGCCAGAGCGTGAACACCACAGACTCGGCAGTACGCATCACCCACCTCCCAACAGGATTGGTCGTCACCTGTCAGGATGAGAAGTCGCAGCTCAAAAACAAGCTCAAAGCACTCTCCGTCCTCAAAGCACGCCTCTGGGACCTCGAAGAGGCCCGCCGTCAGGAAGAGCTGAGTAAATCGCGACGTTCTCAGGTGCAAAGCGGTGACCGCAGCGAGAAAATTCGCACCTATAATTTCCCGCAAGATCGTGTTACCGATCATCGTATCGGTCTCACCCGGCACAATTTACCCGGTGTACTCAACGGGGAGCTTGACGAATTTATCGACAACTTGATCGCAGTTGATCAAGCCGACAAACTCCAAAACCTCTTCACGGAAGAGGCCAGAGTCAAATAGTAAGAGGTTCTGATGCCTTTCGAGCAACCACAAGCTATTCGTACTATCTTTTTCGATGCAGGTTTCACCCTCATCCGTCCGTACCCTTCAACACCGGAAATTTGTCTACAGGTGTCTCGCCAACTCGATCTGCATATTCACCTCGATGCAGTCAAAGAACGCATGGTTGAGGCTCAAGACTACTACTTACGCCACATGCGCCTCAACCGCCACACCTGGAGCAATGATCAAGCCATCAATGAGTTCTGGACAGGCTACTACATGAATCTCCTCCGTCCTTTCATCGAGGAACATGATGAGCGGCGTCTCTATCAACTAGCGCAAGCCATCAACGAGGAATTTGACAAACACACCAGCTGGGAGCTTTATCCTGATGTCCTACCCGCATTGAAGGCCCTACGTTCTCAAGGCAGCTATACACTTGGCGTCATCTCCGACTGGGGTATCGCCCTTGGCTCTATTCTCCGTAATCTTCATCTCACTCCTTATTTTGATTGTTTGCTCGTCTCAGCCATCGCACGTCATGCCAAGCCCTCTGCGATGCTCTACGAAATAGCGTTACAAAGGGCAAATAGCATTGCCGATTATACACTTCATATAGGAGACTCCTATATCTATGATGTCTTAGGGGCTCGTTCTGTGGGCATAACGCCCGTGTTGCTCGATCGCGCAGGACATATACACGAGAGCAATGTCGATTGTCTACTCGTTCACTCGCTCACTGAATTGCTCGATCTTCTGGAGGTACCGCAATGACAAAGGAACATACTGCTACACGCAATATTTTCACCCTGACATGGGCTGGTTTCCTCGCAGGTGCTACTGCCGGAACACTAACAACACTGGGCCGTTATGTTCGCCATGAGGTGCGTCGACGCGGCTATCCCAGCTGGGAGAGTTGCCGCTGCAACTTCAAGTCTCAACCCATCATTTTTCAGGTCTGGCATAGTCGGCACGAACAGCGAGGTGAAACCATCTTTGCCGAGGAGTGGGGACTGCGGCTCGCCGACCCACCACACTGGCTACGACGCTTATATCATCATAGCTCACAAATTCTCGCCACACTCAACCCAGGCGGCAACTACGTTCAGCGTGTTGCTCTTAGCCCGCAAGAAGCGCGTCAACTGGCCTTCCTACTGCGCTCATCCACATCCGAGGAAGAAACACCTCCACCTAGTACCCATATCGTCTGGAGACGCGAAGTATTGTATGCCCCGCGCCATTTCTTCGATAAATGCATCCGCCGTCTCTATCCCGCCCATATCCCCCAGGAACGCATAGCCACGGCTCAACCACTGCCCGCCCTCTGGGATCCACAGAGCAACCTACCTCTACCCACCGAAGGAGAACTCCTCGATACACCCATTGGCACACGCATCGATTATATCGGCTGGACTCCCTCCCAAATATCCTATTGCACTGTACGCCATAGTGCTAATGATCAATAACCTGCGGAGTGTGCGTAGGATCTTTGCATATTTACCTGTGCAAGGTGAACTGCTATACTAACTATATAGAAACATAGCATCTTCCCTTTTCTGAGGTACCAGTATATGCAAGTCAGGCAGCACGCGGACAAACTTGAGAGGCCATATAGCCCCACTGATCTCCAAAAGGCTCTGGGTGAACCTCTGCGCTCTGAGCAGCGCACAGGCGAATTGCTGCCACGAGTCCTTTCACGAGTGGACATGCTGGCGATCTTCATTGTGATTGTCCTCTTTATTCCCAATGCCTCCCTCGTCCAAGCTACGCAGGGAGCGGGTACCGACACCTATCTCTATTGGGTCATCGGTACCATCACCTTTCTTGTCCCCGGTGTACTCATCTCGGCTCAATTGTATCGCTTTATGCCTGTGGATGGCGGTATCTACGTATGGACACATCGTGCGTTGGGGCCTCTCTTGGGCTTCTTCGCCGGTTTCTGTGCGTGGTTTCCGGGCGTACTCGTGTTGCTTGCCGCCGCCGATGCCATTATCTCACTGATCCAGGGGATAGGTATACAAATTGCCGGCCCACATACACAATGGCTGGTAGCTCCCTGGCAAGAAGGTATCGTTGCAATCGCTGTCATCCTGATCGGTGGCTGGCTCTCCATCCTACCGTTACGCTCTGTCATGAAGATATCAAAGGCTGTTGTCCTGCTCTATGCTCTGGGTATCTTTGCCGTCGGTCTGGCCGGTTTCGTCTATCTGGCTCAAGCTCACTCAGCCCAAATTCCCTTCATCGGAAAACAGCCGAGCTTTGCAACGCCTCACATTTTCCTCTACGGCGTGATTGTCCTGGCTTTACTTGGTGTTGAAGTCCCCTTTAACATGGCCGCTGAAACAACCTCACCGGATGCTCCCACACTCTTTATACGTTGGGGATCACTGCTCGTCCTGCTGGCCTATCTTCTTGGTACCTTCGGCATTATGGCCGTAGTGCCGCCTAGTGATGCCGGTTCCGCCTACTCTACACTGACGGCTGTCGGCATCGCCTTTGGAACTCCAGCAGCTATTGGCGTGGGCATCATCTTCATCGCCTTTTTTATGATTGTGGTCGTGATCTACAACGTGACCTTTGCCCGCATCTTGCTCGTCTCCAGTCTAGATCACCGCCTCCCACCGCAACTTGCCAAGGTCAATCGCCATCATTCCCCTTTCTGGGCTATCGCTCTACAGACCGGTCTTGTTATCATACTGGCTCTCTTCACCTATATAGTCGGCCCTCTCCTCTATTCCGATCAAGGTATTGACTTCACCTCTCGCATCTATGATATTACTCAGGCTACCACCAGCGTGATCTGGTGCATCTCCATGATCATCCTGTTTCTCGATCTGCCGATTCTGCTCTATCGTTTCCGTCAACTCCTAGCGAAAAAACCGAAGCAGTTGATCGCTCCACCCTGGCTGCTTTATCTCTCAGCAACGGTAGGCGGCGTCGCCAGTATGTTCGGTATCTGGGTTACCTTGACCTCTTCGTGGGATAGTACGCTTATCCCCAATGCTCAATGGGGTCTCTACGTGGGAGGATCCACGCTTTTTTGCTTGATCGTTGGACTCATTGGCTCAGCCTATCCTCGCCTACTGAGCAGTTTGAATCAGCAAACTGCTGCCGCAGTGGAAAATGCTCGTCTATATCAAGAATTAAGTGTAGCCTATGACAAGCTTAGCGAACTTGACCAGCTTAAAGACGCCTTCCTCACGACAGCCAGCCATGAGCTACGCACGCCGCTCACTATTGTCCAGGGCTACCTCGAACTACTCAATGAAATGGACGATGTCGATGCCCAGACCCGCAAAGCCTTCCTTAATAAGGCTCGCCGCGCCTGTGATGAGTTAGTGCTGCTCCAGGCAAATATCATGGATGCCAGCCGCGTCAAATTTGACGCGGCCACTCTCCACTGCACATTTCTCTCGCTTAAAGAAATCTCCACATCCCTTGCCGATCTCTTCGAACCACTTATCTTGCAAGAACGACGCCAGGTCGAGATAGATGTGGCACCCTCTATTACGGTCTGGGCCGATGAGATCCGTCTGAAACAGGTCATTCGTAACCTCTTTGCCAACGCCTTGCGCTATTCACCACGTGGCACACCTCTACGCATTACCGCCCATGTAGAGCCAGAGCAACATACGGTTCGCGTCAACATTATCGATCGTGGACTAGGTGTACCACTCGACCAACACAAAGCCATCTTTGAACGTTTTGTGCGCCTGGAACGTGACATGCATAGCACCATCCGAGGTAGTGGTCTGGGATTGGCGATCACACGCCAGTTGGTTGAAGCGATGCACGGCACCATCAGCGTTGAAAGTAGTGGCGTTGCTGGAGAAGGCTCTACCTTTACCTTTACCTTGCCCACAACCAGCCAGTCATAGCTTGTGTTCCGCTGCTGGATCAAAACGATAGAGGCGAGCCGGCCGATGTGTCCCTTCCATCTTCTTAGCGCCCGTATCTTCCAAAATACCTGTGGCGAGAATCTTCTTACGGAAATTGCGTTTGTCCAACTTTCTATGCAAAATAATCTCGTAGACACGCTGCAACTCGCGCAACGTAAATTGAGGAGGCAACAAGCTGAAGGCAATCGTCGTATATTCAAGCTTACCTCGTAAGCGTTCAAGGGCATAGTTCAAAATCTTGTCGTGGTCAAAAGCCAGTGGGGGGAGTTGATGAACCGGGAACCAGCCCACGTCAACTGCATCGTCAGCGGCTCGTATTTGTAGATGTTGAGAAGGCAGGAGTGCAAAGTACACAACTGTGATCACTCGTGTACGGGGATCGCGTCCGGGGTCACCAAAGGTGTAGAGTTGTTCCAAATATACATCCTGAACACCTGTCTCTTCCTGAAGTTCACGCTTGGCGGCCGTCTCCAGCGCTTCATCCATATTGACAAACCCACCCGGTATCGCCCACATCCCTTCACAGGGCCAGGAACGCCGCTTGATCAACAAAACCTGCAGATCTTGCTGTCGCAAACTCATCATGACCACATCCACAGTCACTGATGGACGTTCATACTTACTCGGATCATATCCATGCGCTTTCGCTTCATCACTTTGTTGCATTTTACTCTGTTTTTCCGTCTGCTCCATAACACCTTGCTTCTTTCAAACCATCTATGGCTGTCTCACAGCATATATACATGATATCATGTGTCCAGGCATATATTCTGAAGACATTACTCTTCAAATATATAACATTAGTGTATTATACACACGAATATAAGCGAACAAGACATACCTGTCAAGGGCAAAGAAGCCCCGAAACTCCTGCAAACATTGTCCCCTATACCTTCCTGTGCTATACTTGCACATGCATGCAAAACATTCGTTCTTAACCTACACATGAGAGAAGGTCGTATCATGGCAGATGCAGAGGTAGAACTACAGCAGATTGGTCTCTATACCATCACTTCGCTGCTCCATACAGGTTCTGCCAGCCACCTCTACACAGGCAAACACCGTAAAAAAGATATAGCGATCAAAGTATTTCGCACACCACTGCTTACCGAAAAGGCCAAAGAAGCCTTCCTATCACGTGCCAAACAGCTGAAAAAACTGAAACATCGTCACATTCTCGACATTCTAGACTTCGGGCTCACCCAACACTTCGGCACCTCAGACGACTACGGCTTCCTGGTCATGCAATATGCCGCTGGCGAGACGCTTCGCCAGCGCATTGCTCCCGGCAAACATCTCACCGCTCCTGAAGTGAGACCGCTTCTTTCACCGGTAGCCACGGCCCTGCACTATGCTCACGTCTCACATATCATTCATGGCAACCTGCATCCAGGCAATCTACTCTATGATGCACATAACGACATCCTGGTAAGCAATTTCTCGCTACCATTTGCTGATAATCTAGCAACCCTTCATACTGGCACATCTGCCATTCCATACATGGCCCCAGAGCAGTTACAAGGCCATCCTATTCCTGCCAGCGATCAATACGCTCTAGCAGTAATAGTTTACGAATGGTTATGTGGCCAACGTCCTTATGCCGCCACAGAGCGTGAGACCTTGCTCCACCAACAAACACACGAGCCACTGCCTCCACCCACTAGCCTCAATGCCAATATCTCGCCTGCCGTCGAGCGTGTACTTCTGCAAGCTCTTGCCTCCCATCCCGATGACCGCTTCCCCCATATCCAGGCATTTGCCGATAACTATTTACGCGCCCTAATGGGCCAACCTCTCCAACTTGAAAAGAAGCAGTCTGTGTCGTCTCCGAAAGTTAAATTAGTTGACAATGGTATACCAAATAACAACAAAACGAAAGAATCACGGGAGGATATAGCAGATAAAGATACCCTAAAAATGGTGGCGCAACAAAATACTAGTAGCCCCTCTAAATTGACTATGCATGAGGATATTGAAATGAATAATAAATTAGAGGATCCAGCACACCCTACTCTTTACTGTAAAGTTTGCGGTAGCGCGAATCGCACAAATGCAAAGTATTGCTTTAGCTGTGGACAACCAATACTAAATGAGTCACCTCTTACTCGCTCCTAATTACTTACTCAATCAACGATATCAAATTATTAGCCAACTGGGCAAGGGAGGGATGGGAACCGTTTACAAAACAAAAGATACTAAGTTCGATGGCAGTGACAGATTAGTGGCTGTGAAAGCACTAAGCTTAAGTGGTTTGAGTCAAAAAGAAATTACCAAGGCTACGGCAGCTTTTAAACAAGAAGCACATATGCTCGCTGGGCTCAGACATCCTAGCCTTCCTCGTATCTATGATCATTTTAATGAAGGGGAACATTGGTATCTTGTGATGGATTTCATTGACGGGGAAACACTAGAAGACTATCTGAATAGAGCAAGTGGAAGGCGTCTCCCATTTGGAAAAGTCCTATACATGGGCATACAATTATGTAAAGTACTTGAATACTTGCACAATCATACGCCCCCTATAATTTTCCGTGACCTTAAACCTCTCAATGTTATGATAACTCCTGACGGAGAATACCTCTATTTGATAGATTTCGGTATTGCTCGTCACTTCAAACCAGGAAAAGCAAAAGATACTACCCCTCTTGGAACCTGGGGGTATGCTGCTCCTGAACAAGCCGGTAGATCGCAAACGACGCACAAATCTGATATTTACAGTTTGGGAGCTACACTCCATCAGTTGCTGTCAGGAGATGACCCAGCACAAAGTCCGTTTCAATTTGCACCTCTCCAATTAGAGAGCAAATCAGCTGCTTATGATTTTGATAAGCTAATTATACAAATGCTAGATATGGATCCAAGTAAAAGACCTGATAGCATGACCATCATCAAACAGAAGCTAGAAAATATTTATGCCGAATGGTATACTACTCAGCATAGTAATCAGGGAAGTAAACAAAATAAATTAGTAAAAGCTTCTATAATAACCACCGACTCTCAGCTTGAGAAAACCATCTCTGACGACCTACGCCAGGGTGGTATCCTCTCTCAACGTCTCCCTGACTACGAAGAGCGACCGGCGCAGATCGAGATGGCCGCATTGGTAGCACGTTCGCTAATACAAAATGATCCGGCCATCTGCGAAGCCGGGACAGGCACCGGAAAAAGCTTAGCCTACCTCGTTCCTATCGTCCGTTCCGGCAAAGTCGCCATCATCAGCACGGCTAATAAAGCCCTGCAAGAGCAGCTCTTCTACAAAGATATTCCTTTTATACAGAAGCATATTCAGTCGTTCGATGCCGCCTTGGTCAAAGGGATAGGCAACTACGTTTGTATTGACCGCCTGGAAAGCGAGCGCGTGGGCCTGCAATTCTATGCTAAGAACCGCGAATTTATGCGCCTGGTTGATATCACCAACGATCCAGACTCAACATTTATGGGTGACTTTGAAACGCTGGATTTTCCGTTGGCACCCGATATTCGCAGTAAGGTCTGTGCGGATAGCGACCAGTGTGCCTGGAGCAAGTGTGGCTATTTCGCTGACTGTTATGTGCGTAAGATGCGCGTGAAAGCGGAACGCGCCCAGGTGATTGTCGTCAACCATACCCTCTTGCTCCTCGACGCAGCTATGGACGGCTATTTGCTGCCAGAACGCGACGTGATCGTGCTAGATGAGGCACATCATCTAGAGGAAGAGGCCACGCGCTGCTTTACAGTAACGGTCAGCCCCAACTCAGTTTTGACGTTGCTGGCACAGCGCACGCTAAAAGATCATAGCCTGCTCAGTTTGCAGGATGAAGCGAACAAAGCACTCTACACGGCCTGGGAGCAGTTGAAGCTGGTGGCCGACCCTGGCTACAAAGGACGTGCCAATCTTTCATCACCCTTGGAAGAAGGGCTGAAGCTGGCAACAGTGATCAGCGATCTGGCCGATTCGTTGCGTAAACAACGTCCAAAAAACCTGCCGGAGAAAGAAGAGCAACTTTATGACAAGTTGCTGGCCCGCACACAAAATCTGGCCAAGAACATCCGTACTGTATTTGCTGTCGATGAGCCGCAGAGATTTGTGTACTATGTCGAGCGCACAGCGACAGCCGGACAGAAGGGCTTCTTATTGCAGGTATCGGCCTCACCACTGGATGTCACACCATGGCTAAAAGAAAAGCTGTTTGATAAATGTAACATCATCTGTACCTCAGCCACCCTGGCAACCATTGGTCCCAATGCGGCCAAGCCCGAAGACAAAGGACCAAATTTCGCCTATTTCCGGCGACGTGTCGGCCTTGATCCCATCGACTATCCCAATGTGCTTGAGCGCATTCTGCCCTTGACATTTGACTACGAAAGCCATGCCCTACTCTATCTGCCTCGCGATCTACCGGCTCCCGTCTTCGGCATCGGTTCGGATGACTATACGAAAGCTATTGCGCGTGAAATGTACCGACTGGTCAAAATATCGCGTGGACGGGCCTTCCTGCTCTTTTCCAGCAAACGTATGCTGGATCAATCCTATGAATTGATGGCCCCACATTTAGAGTATCCCCTTTTGAAACAGGGCGATATGTCACGCCTTGAGTTGACGCGCCGTTTTCGTGAGGAAACCGGGGCTATCCTCTTTGGCTTAAAGAGTTTCTGGGAAGGGGTTGATATCGCCGGTGAGGCCCTGTCGCTGGTGGTGATTGACAAGTTGCCATTTGATCCACCCGACGATCCCGTTCACGAAGCACGGGTAGCCCAAATGAAAGCGGCAGGTGAAAACTGGTTCGGTATCTATGTCCTGCCACAAGCTGTCCTGCGCCTCAAACAAGGTCTGGGCCGCCTGTTACGTACCCGCGAAGATCGGGGAGTGATGGCCATCCTCGATACGCGCCTACACACAAAAGGTTATGGAAAGATGGTGCTGGATGCCCTGCCACCGGCACGGAGAACAGCCAGCATCAAAGACGTACATGGCTTCTTTAACGAGGAAGACGGACCATTTTAAGTTACACAGAAAAACACGGAGGCTGGCTTTGATCCACATATTATAGAAGGATCAAAGCCAGCCTCCGTGTTGTATAAGCTGGCTCAGGAAAGTAGGCAACCTAGCGGATGCTACTCTGTCCCATACCACTTTGGCCCATTTTGCTCCAACTGGAGTCACTCTGATCAATACGCTGCGAGAGCAACTGTATAGCCCTTTGGGCACGCAGCTTGTCTTCCTGCTGCGCCTGCTGGAAGAACTGAACGAGTTCCTGATCACCGCTCAACTGGGCATCTCTAATATACTGCTCATACGTCTGACCACCTTGCAAAGCGTGATACAGAATACTCACCAGATTGTAATGGGTGTTCTGTACACCTGTCTTACTCCGTTCGGTTTGCATATTCACACTCCTTACTTTTCAGCTTTCACCGACTTCAGCACAGAACTGACTGAGTAGCCGGACGACAAATTTCAGTACCTATTACGCCAGGAGCAAGAGAAAAGTTTCTGGAAATTTATGCATATCTACTTCATTCCTGGTTAATTCAGCTTCACCCATTGACAATCTTCCCTACAACCTGCTATCCTTGCGCCAATATCCATATATTGGAGGACAGGGGCCATGGCATCCACACCACCATCCTACATGGCAGGCTCACATACCCAGGCACAGCAACAAGTAGCGCAACAACAGACTATCCCTCTGCCCGCTACGCCTATTCCTACTCCACCTATGCCACTATTTAACCAGCCCGGTACTTCGCTCATACGCCTATCTAGAGGACAGATCAAACGCATCATCCCTATTGTTCTCGTACTGGCATCGCTAGCCGGCATCTACTTCATCTGGAGCACAGGCAATGCATCTCCTGCTCTCTCTACCAATGCAGGCATTACCCAACAGAGCTTTGGGACAGGCTCCTCATCTAAAAATGCTCAGAGTAATAGCTCTTCAGCATCAGGAGAAATAAAGGTGTACGTCGTTGGCGCAGTCAAACATCCTGGAGTGTACACTCTTGCGACAGATGCACGAGTCTATGATCTGTTGCAAGCAGCAGGAGGACCACTGCCCAAAGCCAACCTCGTAGCCCTGAATCTGGCAGCCAAGCTGACCGATGGGGAAGAGGTCTATGTCACACTGGTTGGTGAAACGCCGCCCACATACATGGGTGGCGTGCCAGGGCCAGGAACGGGTACAAACAGCAACACAACAAATACGGGTCAGCTTGTCAACATCAATACCGCAAGCGCCGATGAGATGCGCCAAAGTTTGCACCTCAGTAGCACAACAGCCAACGCCATTGTGAACTACAGGTTACAAAATGGGGACTATACTTCCGTCGATCAGTTACTCCAGGTGGTGAGCAAAACGATATACGCCAAGATAAAGGATCAGGTGACTGTAGGATGATCGTCTCGCAGCATGAGCCCTCGGCACTTGATCTACGTGGCCTCACACTGGTAGTGGTGGCAGCAGCGTGCTTAGCCGGTATTGTACTCGACTCCTTGATGCCTTTGCCTTCATTGGCTTTATTGGCTGGTGCCGCTGTGGCACTACTTCTGCTTATCCCACTCTGGCGGGATACTTCAGGCCGCCTTGCTATGCTCATACTGCTATCGGTGTTGGTGGGAGCGTGGCGTTACACAGTAGCATCAGGCCTTGAAGATGCACAGCGTATCTCAAAATTTATAGGGGCAGGCAAGGTTGAGATACAAGGTACGCTGAGCGATGAACCGAAAATATCGGGGAAAAGTCTTGTCTTAGCCATCACTGTGAGTGAGGTAAGTACAGATCAGGGAAAGACATGGCAACAGGCTGATGGGCAGATAGAAGTCCAGACACTGGATGGACAAAGCCAACCGGCTTATGGACCCAACTACGGCGATACAGTTGAACTGCAAGGGAAACTTCAGCTTCCCTCACAGTATAGTCCCCATGGAACAGCGGCAAGTATGGCCTTTCCACGACTGGCTACTCTTCATGCTAATGGCAATCCATTGATGGCCGCTCTCTATCACTTACGCCTGACACTGGCAACCGTGCTGGCCCAATCGCTGCCCCAACCAGAAGCAGCGTTGCTCATTGCAATCTTTCTTGGCTTACGCACGCCTGTCCTCAAACCGCTTACCCTGGCCTTTAATGAAACAGGCACCTCCCATTTGCTCGCACCAGAAGGCTTCAAGGTCACACTCTTAGCAGGGCTTGTAGCTGGCAGTACTCGCTGGCTCTATAGGACACCAGCATCACAAACTCCTCTGTTACCGGCTCAGAAACGTCGCCTCGCTTGGCGACGTTGGATAGCGACAGCTATCGTCATCGTGAGTATTGCCATTTACGTCGTATTAAATGGTGCTGGGCCGTCGGCGTTACGAGCCGGTATTATGGGTATCACCGCGGTAATTGCACCACGTATCGGGCGTGTCTATAACGTCTATACCTCACTTGCCATGACCACGCTCCTCATGACGCTCATCAATCCCTTTGTCCTGTGGGATGTGGGTTTCCAGCTCTCCTTCCTGGGAACGTTGGGTATTGTGCTGCTTACACCCTTTTTTCAGCGACTCCTGCGACCTCTTGAGCGTCTACCATTGGGTGACACTACAGCGGAGATTATTGCGGTTACTTTATCGGCTCAGATAGCCTCATTACCACTCTTGGCACTGAACTTCCAGCTAATTTCCTTGATTGCTCCCGTTGCCAATATCCTGACCGTTCCCTTATTGAGTCCCTTAATTATACTGGGCTTGCTAATTGGTGGCACAGGTTGGCTTTTCGCGCCGCTGGGCATCCTTTGCGGCTGGATAGCATGGCCGTTATTGTGGTATGTCAATACAATTGTGACGTGGTGTGCAGGATTACCACGGGCCTATGTACCCGTAGGCAACATGAATGCTGGGCTGGCATGGGGCTACTATGGACTGCTAGCTGGGCTCACCAGTTTTCTCCTGCGTAGATGGCCTCATCAACAGACCTCTCAGCACTCTCATACAGCCACTCGGCTCATATCACCTCGTATACGCCATGCCATACAGTTGAGTGCCGCCCTGCTCATGATTCTGGCTACCGGTACCAGCGCATTAGCGGCACGCCCTGACGGGAGATTCACCCTTGCCTTCCTCAATGTTGGACCTACCAACGCGCCATCGCAAGGAGAAGCCATCTTTGTACGTACCCCTGATGGGAAAACGATGTTGATCGATGGAGGGTTAGATGCCGCATCGCTGGCCCAGGAACTGGACACGCGTCTCCCCTTCTGGCAACGTACCCTTGATGTAGTGATCTTGACATCACCACGCTCGGATGCCCTCAGTGGCTTGCAGGATGCCGTCAGTCGCTATCAAATCGGCGAGGTAGTAGATGCAGGCATGTTACATCCTACTACCGGCTATACCCTCTGGCGCAAGACGATTACCGACCGCCACCTGAATTATGTACAAGTGCACCAGGGCATGACCATTCCCGTAGGAACATCGGTCATAGTCCAGGTGTTCTGGCCTCCTTCGCCCCTGCACAAGAGCAGTAATGAGGAAGTAGATAATGGCCTGATTCTGCGTATTGTCGCTCCCGGAATCAGTGTCTTGTTACTGGGTGCCAACATAGTGAGTCGCTATGCCCTCACAGGCTTGCTGACCAGTGTAGATGCCAGCTATCTGCAGGCGGATATTGTTCAGGTGGTAGGAGAGGCTGGGAAGAAGGTCCCGACAGAGTTGAGCACGCTACTCCAGATGGCGAAGCCCTCGCTCGTGGTTATCACACCAGCGGCCCTGAGCGCAAAGCAACGGAAGGCTGGAGCAACGTCGATATTGGAGCCGTTGCCTACGGTCTTCACCGGTGCAAACTGGCAGACGATACAGACAGCACAAACGGGGACTTTCGAGATCAGTAGTACCAACCAGGGATGGAGTAGTTAGGCAAGGGCGGTTCTGGCCTTTGGGATGAACATTCCTCACGAGATGCCTGCTCATTCAGCTCGTTCCTTGATCCCAATCAACCGCGCAGAGTTGGCGATGACCGGAATGGAGGAGAGCTCATGCAGAAGTGCGCCGGTCACTGGGGAGAGGATGCCGGGAATGGCAAGCCCCACGGCAATTGCTAGCACACTCAATGAGAAGATCAGGTTTTGCTTGATAGCCCGCATCGCTTGACGGGAGAGACTCAGCAGGTGGGGCAGTTTGGCTAGGTCGTCGGACAAGAGCGCGATCTCCGCTGTCTCAATCGCGACATCGGTGCCACCCAATCCCATGGCTACGCCCACATTGGCTGTCGCGAGCGCAGGCCCATCATTCACGCCGTCACCGACAAAGGCAACACTCCACCCCTGGGCCTGAAGTTGCTTGACGATCTCTACCTTCTGCGCTGGGAGTACCTCGGCATGCACTTCACTGATGCCCAGCGCTCCGGCAATACGCTCAGCGGTCACCGTATTGTCACCGGTCACTAGCACCGTGCGGATGCCCAGTTTCCCCAGTCGCGTGATCACCGAACTGGCTTCAGGCCGCAATGTATCTTCCAGGACGAGCATGCCAACGACCTGTCTGTTGTGTGCGACCAGGATGACCGTGCGCCCAACGGCTGCCAGATTCCTCGCACGAGCCGCTATGTCCGAACCAACAGTGATGCCCTGCTCGGAGAGCAGCCGCGGTCGACCAATGACCACGTCACCATCCTGGATGCGTGCCCGTACGCCGAGTCCCGGCAGCACCGTCAACTCCTCTGGATCAGGAACAATCACCTCACGCGCGATGGCTGCCTGCAGCACGGCACGTCCCAGCGGATGCTCACTCAGCTTCTCAGCACTGGCGGCCAGACGGAGCAGCTCGGTCTCGGTCATCTCCCCAAGGGGTTGGATGGTGGTGAGCTTGGGCTGCCCAAAGGTGAGGGTTCCGGTCTTGTCAAAGGCGACGGCGTTGACCTTCGCCAGAGCCTCGATCGTCGCGCCTTTCTTCACCAGACTGCCACGAAGCGCGGCATTGCCGATCGAGGCAACCAGCGCCGTTGGCGTGGCCAGCACCATGACACACGGACAGAACACAATGAGGATGGTAATGGAACGCAGGATATCCCCGCTGAACCACCAGACCAACGCCCCCAAGATGATCGCAGCAGGCGTGTAGAACTTGGCGTACCGATTGAGAATGCGTTCGATGGGAGCCTTCTGCTTCTGGGCTTCCTCAACCATGCGGCGGATCTGGCCGAGCGTGGTCTCTGTACCCACCCTGGTCGCATGCACTTCGAGTGCTCCCACCTCGTTGAGCGTCCCTGCATACACCAGGTCCCCCACCTGCTTTTCGATCGGCAAGCTCTCGCCGGTAATGGCGGCCTGATTGACCGAAGCCGTCCCCAGTGAAATGGTGCCATCTACGGGGATGCGATCCCCAGAGCGGATGAGGACCAGATCACCGCTCTGTACCTCCTCCAGAAGAACCATGCGATCCTCTCCGTCACGCCGGACGATCACCCGGTCTGGGAGCAGCTTTGAAAGCTCGTCCACAGCATTGGAAGCTCTGGCGGAGACAAACTCCTCCAGCATCCCACCTAGGAGCAGGAGCACCGCAACGACGGCGGCGGCAGAATATTGGCCGATGATGAGGGCCGCTGCCGTAGCAAACGAGACCGGAATATCCGCCGTAAAATCGCGCTCACGGATGCCTTGAATGGCCGACCACCAGATGTAGACCGAGCCAGTCAGAGCCGCCGCCAGATAGAGCCAGGTGTGCGCGTGGGCTGAGTTGATGAGTCCATCAGGTGCCTGAATGGTTGCGGCAATCAGCAACAGGAGACTTACCAGTGTGAAGAGCGTGCCTGGATCAAGGAGAAAATCACGGTAGCGTAAGACTGCCCGTTGTCCTCCGCGTACACAGATCACACACGCGCTCTGAAAACGCACCAGAGCAGAAGATGACGAAGCCATATGATCTCCATTCATTGCATATGTGTTCAAGTAGTCATATAGTTACCCAAAAAGATGTATGCAGCGCGGCTCGCCTGGGCAGCATATACACAACACCTGTAAGAGGCTCTACGGATAGGGATGATCGGGGAGCCCTTGCCGCACATGATCGACGTGGTAGTCGGCCTCTTTGAAGAGGGCAGCCACATGGTGATCGTCCACTACGTAGTAGATAATGTTACCTTCTCGTCGGGGTTTGACCAGGCGGCGATCCCGTAAAAGGCGAAGCTGGTGCGAGACCGCCGACGCGGACACCCCCACGAGAATAGCAAGATCGCGTACACACATGGGACGTTGGGTCAGGGCATAGAGCATGCGAGCCCGCGTCGGATCTGCCAGTGCCTGAAATGTCTCGACAAGAAGTAAGAGGTGCGCTTCGGGAAGAGCTGCAGCACGCGCTGCCTCCACTGCCTCAGCATCGATAGCGATGAGCACATCTTCCTTTACCATCGCAGCTTCTCCTTTACTATATGAGTATATGCTCACATAGTACCATAGAAACTGGCGTACGTCAACGCGGCTTTCCCCTAAATCAGTTGTATTCCTACTGACGTTCATCCGCTGCACGTTGTCGCAATACTCGTTTCTTGATCTGATCCATTTCATCCAGACCTATATGACGACGCTCTCCATCTTATGCAGTAAATTGTTGACATTGCCACCCACTCCTCCATAATATACAATGAAAGCTATCGTTATGCGGTTCATCACCCGCCAGGTTTGGAGGCATTAGCACAGGTTGAGGAAAAGGGCTTTAGCCCGCCGCATCCCCCTGTCTCTGCGCCAGGGGTAAGGCGATTGTGGCTTTAGCCCTTGACATGACCTTATAGATATGGCATAATAGGGTCATGAAAACAGCATATCAAAAAGTTACCGTTCGTTTTCCGCGTGAACTTCTTGAAGCGTTACGCCCACTTGCAGAACAAGAAAGCCGTTCGCTTAATGGGGAAATTGTTCAGGCAGTGCGAGAATACTTAGCACGCAAGAAGAAAGGAGAGAAAGATGCTCAAAGCGTTTAAGTATCGCCTCTCTCCGAATAAAGCCACGGCCAACAAACTGCACTGGACGCTCACCCGATGTCGAGAGCTCTACAATGCGGCCGTGCGCCGTTTCGGCGGCGGTTAGATTGCTCCATAGGAGCAGAAGGTTGAGGACAAGAAACCTACTAGGACGCCCAACTTACCTGGCGTTGAAAGACAAAGGGGAAAATAGCATGTTGGGAAAGCGGCTAAGTGCGAAGGGATGTACCACGATGCGCCGCAAGTCCTGCACGCAAGAAGTCTCGAAAGAGAGAGAGGGGAAACCTGGATTGGCTGAACCCCAGTTTCCAGCGATGCAATTGTACATCCATCGCAGCATACCCGAAGCGATGACACCGTCTAAACGTACTTAAGAGCTGCGAGTGCGAAATGTCCTCTACGGTGAGCGACCCCCAATGAAGGGGTTCAAGGAAACGAACGGGGCCCCTACACGTGCTAAACGTCTAACAGCCGTAAAGACGGGATGACCTACCGGTGGCGACACCTATGGTCACGGAACCCCCATAATAGGGAGTATCGCAAGATACAAACGAAGGGGCAGTTATCGAAAGATGACGAGAGCCTGCCCTTTGAGAAAGGCAGGCAGGGTAGGTATCGATGAGTTCTACACGGAAGGTATGCGTAATGCAGGAAGCCGCAACGTATCTAGAACTTATCCGTGAGCGGGGCAAGAAAGGATTGCCCTTAGAACGGGTCTACCGACAATTGTTCAATAGAGACCTCTTCCTTATGGCCTACGGGAAAATCTACCAGAACAAAGGCGCAATGACGCATGGAGTGACGGAAGAAACGCCTGATGGCATGTCGCTGGAGAAAATTCAGACCCTCATAGAGAGACTTCGCTATGAACGCTACGATTGGCTTCCAGCGCGACGAGTGTATATTCCGAAGAAAGACGGGAAGAAACGCCCGTTAGGGATGCCAGTGTGGTCAGATAAACTGGTACAGGAAGTCATACGCCTCATCCTTGAAGCGTACTACGAACCTCAGTTCTCAGATCACTCACATGGGTTTCGCCCTCAGCGTAGTTGTACAACCGCGCTGAGAGAAATCCATTACAACTGGCCTGGAACCACTTGGTTCATAGAGGGGGACATTTCTAAATGTTTTGACAAACTCGACCATGAATTACTCCTTGAAACCCTCAGTGAGAAAATTCACGATGGTCGGTTTATCAATCTCCTACGAAAACTCTTCGATGCGGGATACATGGAAGATTGGACATTCAACGAAACGCTAAGTGGCGTGCCGCAAGGCGGTATCGTCAGTCCTCTACTTGCGAATATCCTTCTCGATAAGTTGGACACGTTTGTAGAAACCGTCCTTATTCCAAAATATACCAAAGGGGTCAAGCGGAAGAAAAATCGTGAGTATGACCGACTCATGACGAATTCCCTCCGTCTCAGAGAGAGAGGTCATGTCCAAGAGGCAGAAGAGATGCGAAAGAAGGCACAAAAGCTGCCATCCCAAGACATGAATGACCCTGACTATCGACGACTCAGATACGTCCGTTATGCCGACGACTTCCTGCTAGGGTTTATAGGCCCGAAGTCAGAAGCAGAAGAAATCAAGCAACAACTCAAGGAGTTCCTGCAAGAGACGCTCAAGCTAGAGCTCTTCGAGACAAAGACCTTGATGACCCATGCAAGGACAGAAGCAGCAAGATTTCTTGGATATGAGGTGATAGTCTTCCAAGGCGATGAGAAACGAGCGATCTGGGATGGGAAAGACCGCAGAAGCATCAATGGAAGAATCGGACTCCAAATACCCAAGGGCGTATTAGAAGAGAAGATAAAGGACTACACGCGGAACGGAAAGCCAGTTCATCGAAAGGGATTGCAAAACGAGGATGAGTACACCATCATCAATACGTACCAGCAGGAATTTCGGGGACTGACAAACTATTATCGACTGGCTTACAACATGCACACCTTCAAGAAATTGAAATGGGTCATGGAAATCTCATTGGTCAAGACACTGGCATCTAAATCACAGATAACAGTACCAAAAGCCTATGAGAAATATGGAGCAGAAATTGAGGGAGAGGGCCAGAAGCGAAAAGTGCTTCAAGTCGTTGTCCCCAAACAAGATAAGAGTAAGAAACCGCTAGTAGCTACCTGGGGCGGTATATCGCTATCATGGAATATTAAGGCAACCATAGAGGACAGACCGTCAAAAGTCAGATGGAAAGGACAATCAGAACTCGTACGACGCCTCCGCGTGGAATATTGTGAACTTTGCGGTCACAATGAGAAACTAGAAGTGCATCACATACGAGCCATGAAAGACCTTCACGAGTATCCAGGAAGGCAAAAACCGGCCTGGATGAGAAGGATGATAGCCCTCCAACGAAAAACGCTTGTCCTCTGCGAAACGTGTCATGACGACGTACAATACGGACGCCCTCCGACACGGCCTATTATCACGCTTGCGGACATCAAAGCCAAACAAAAAGAGGCAATGAAGCGATGCTAGAGAGCCGTATGCTAGGAAACCAGCACGTCCGGTTCGGTTGGGGGCAGTCGGAAAAGGAGCAACTTATGATACCACTTGGAATACAACCAAGCGGGTCAAAGAACTATCGCAACCTCGCTGGCTGCCTACCAAACCTTTCTGAACGCAAGGACGCTTATCAGCAATATCAACGCACCGTCATTCTCGAAGGGCAAGAGCGTACCGTTGCTGCTACTATGATAGCGGGCTTCCAAGTCAAGCCAATGAGTTTTTATGGGCAGAAGCGCGATTTAGTGGAGATCAAAGAGGAACGGCCTGAATATCAAGAGATTGCCTCCCATGTCTTGCAAGACGTGTTGCACCGCTTGGATAAAGCTTTTAGCGCCTTCTTTCGGCGGATACGCCATGGGGAGACTCCCGGTTATCCTCGCTTCAAGGGGCGCAACCGCTACAATTCCTTTACCTATCCTGACGGGGCAGGCTGGAAGTTCGATGGGCAATCCCTTCACCTCTCGAAAATCGGGAAAGCCAAAGTCAAGCTGCATCGTCCTTTAGAGGGTAAAATTAAGACGGTCACCATCAAGAGGGAAGTCGATCAGTGGTACGTGACGTTTTCGTGCGAGGTGCCTGATGCTCCTCAGTTGCCTGTGAGTTACGAGGACGTCGGCATTGATTTAGGCGTGTCTCACCTGGCAACATTGTCGAATGGAGAGATGATCGAGCATCCGCGCTATTTGCGCAAGGGACAAGCCTCATTAAAACGTCGGCAGCAAGCCCTTGCACGCAAAAAGAAAGGCTCCCATCGACGCGAGAAAGCCAAGAAGTTAATCGGGAAGGCTCATCGTAAGATCCGCAACCAGCGCCGTGATTTCTTGCACAAAGAGTCAAGGAAGTTGGTAGATCGCTATCAGGTGATGGTGTTCGAGGATATACAGATCGCTAACCTGACCCGTGCGCCAAAGGCGAAACAGGATGAGACCACGGGTCAGTACCTACCGAATGGAGCCACCGCTAAAGGCGGATTAAACAAATCAATTTTAGATGCGGGCTGGGGTATGTTTGTAGGCATGTGTACGAGCAAAGCGGAAGAGGCTGGCCGGACACTGCTCAAAGTCAATCCTCAGTACACGTCTCAAGTCTGCTCCAACTGTGGAACCGTGCGCAAGAAAGAGTTAAGCGAACGCTGGCACTCTTGCGACTGTGGAGGCACGCCCGGAACAGGGCATCATTTCAGTGGGGAACAATCCCCTACCTCCTATGGGAACGGAGGTATGCTCAACGTCTCACTTGTCATCGAAAGAGCGGCAAGGACCAGAGTATGACGCCAAGATAGGGAGGTCAAAG
>WNGG01004067.1_pt1 | contig 25227 bp, 21 predicted proteins | sample 5400661 | NCBI WGS metagenome assembly WNGG01 (sample SAMN13153372, study PRJNA577476) | soil metagenome | isolation source: 100 cm soil or saprolite under Garry oak tree replicate 1 | place: USA:California | collected 2016-06-15
GGTTTACGGGTCCGTACCACCCCGGTTGGAAGGCCCGGTTTAGTCCGAGCGGCGGCGACGAGCCTCGCGCGAATATACCGAGGAGACGCTCATGAGCTGGATACTCGACATAGTCAACCCGCAGGAACGCAAGTGGGAGGAGTTCTACCGCAACCGCTGGCAGCACGACAACGTCATACGCAGCACGCATGGCGTCAACTGCACCGGCGGCTGCTCCTGGGCGATCTACGTGAAGGACGGGATTGTCACTTGGGAGATGCAGCAGACCGACTATCCGTTGCTCGAGCGCGGTTTGCCACCCTATGAGCCGCGCGGCTGCCAGCGCGGCATCTCCGCCTCCTGGTACGTCTACAGCCCGATCAGGGTGAAATATCCATACGTACGCGGCCCGCTGCTCGACCTTTGGCGCGAAGCGAAAAGCAAGCATGCCGATCCGGTGCAGGCCTGGGGCGCGCTGGTCGAGGACCCACAAAAGCGTAAGCGCATCCAGCAGGCGCGCGGCAAAGGCGGTTTCCGCCGCGCCAAGTGGGACGACTTGGCGGAGCTGATCGCCGCTGCCTGCCTGTACACGGCCCGCAAGTGGGGGCCGGACCGGGTGATGGGCTTCTCGCCGAACCAGACCGACGTGTGCGAAAGCGCGGATTGGTACAACAGCAAGTTCATCGTCTCGATGGCGTCGAACCTGAACATGACCCGCACTCCGGACGTGCACTTCATCGCGGAGGCGCGCACCGAGGGGGCCAAGTTCGTAGTCCTCGCGCCGGATTTCAGCCAAATCGCCAAATACTGCGACGAGTGGATCCCGATCCAGGCGGGACAGGACTGCGCGCTATGGATGGCGGTCAATCACGTCATCCTCAAGGAGTTCTACGTCGACCGCCAGGTCCCTTATTTCATCGATTACATGAAGCGTTACACTGATCAGCCGTTCCTCGTCGAACTGGTCCGCGATGGGAAGGGTTATCGCGCGGGGCAGCTGCTGCGCGCCAAGCGCTTGGCGCGCTACAAAGACGTCGAAAACGGCGACTGGAAGATGCTGGTTCTCGACGCCAAAAGCGGCGAGCCGCGCATGCCCAAGGGCCAGGTCGGCTTTCGCTGGGGTCCCGAGAAAGGCAAGTGGAACCTCTCCCAGGAGGACGGCCTAGACAACAGCCCCATCGATGCAGTGCTGAGCTTCATCGAGAAATCCGATGCTGTGGTCCAGGTGGAGTTCGACGATTTCGCCAGTGGAGTGCCGGAAGCTGCAACGCCCACCGTGGCGCGCGGCGTGCCGGTGCGGCGCATCGCCGCCGCGGGCGGCGAGGTACTGGTAACCACCGCATTTGACCTGCTGATTGCGCAGTGCGGCGTCGGCCGCGGCCTCGAGGGCGCCTACCCGTCGAGCTACGACGACGAGAACGCGCTGTTCACGCCGGCGTGGCAGGAGCGCTTCACCGGCATCGGCCGCGCTACGGCGATCAGGTTTGCGCGCGAGTTTGCCCGTAACGCGGAGCTCACTCAAGGCCGTTCCATGGTCATCGTGGGCGCCAGCGCCAACCACTGGTACTACAACAATCTCATCTACCGCTCGGCCATCACCGCGCTGATCCTGTGCGGCTGCTGTGGACGCAACGGCGGCGGGATGAACCACTACGTCGGCCAGGAAAAGCTTGCCCCGCTTGCACCCTGGGGGACGATCGCCTTCGCCACCGACTGGGTCAAGCCGCCGCGGCGTGTGCAGTCGCCGACCTGGCATTACGCCAATAGCGATCAGTGGCGCTACGAGCGGGAGTTCACCGAGTACGGCCTGACGAGCCCAAAGCCGCGCTGGGCCAAGGGCCATGCTATCGACCTCCTGGCAAAGGCGGTGCGCTGTGGCTGGATGCCTATGTCCCCGCACTTCAACCGCAATCCGCTCGACATCGTGACAGAGGCCGAGCGCGCCGGCGCCAAGACCGAGAAGGAGATCGTTGACCGCGTCGTCGAGCAGCTCAAGGACAAGAAGCTGCGCTTTGCGGTGGATGATATGGATGCCCCGGAGAACTGGCCGCGGGTGTGGTTCATCTGGCGCGGCAACGCCATCGCGTCGAGCGCCAAGGGGACGGAATTCTTCTATCGCCATTACCTCGGGACGCACGACAACGCCATCGCCGACGATCGCGCCAAGGGCAAGACGCGCACGGTGCAGTACCGCGACCCGGCGCCGCGCGGAAAGTTCGACCTGGTGGTCGACATCAATTTCCGCATGGATTCCTCGGCGCTCTACTCCGACATCGTGCTGCCGACGGCCTTCTGGTACGAGAAGAACGACCTCAACTCGACCGACCTGCATTCGTTCATCCATAATCTCGGCGAGGCGGTGCCGCCGGTGTTCGAATCCAAGACGGACTGGAATATTTTCAGGCTGCTCGCGAAGAAGGTGAGCGAAATGGCACCGCTCGCCTTTCCCAAGCCGGTCCGCGACCTGGTCTCCTCGCCGCTCATGCATGACACGCCTGACGAACTGGCGCAGCCGCAAGTCCTCGACTGGGCCGAGGGCGAGTGCGCGCCGGTGCCGGGCAAGACCATGCCGCATCTGCGGGTGGTCGAGCGCGACTACGCGAACCTCTACAACAAATTCATCTCGTTCGGGCCGATGGCGCGCGAAGACGGCCTTTCCGCTAACGGCGTGCACGTCGCGATCAAGTCGCAGTACGACCAAATGCTCGAGAATCCCGTTATGCCGATGCCCGACCCGAGGCACATGCGTTGCGTCGAGTGGGGCGGCAAACGTTATCCGAGTCTGGAGGACGTGCTGGACGCGTGCAACACGCTGCTATTGACCGCGCCCGAGACCAACGGCGAGGCTTGCTGGCAGGCGTTCCATCATGAAGAGGAGCGCGTCGGCCTCCCGCTCACCGACCTCGCCGACAACGTGCGCGGCGTTACTATGAACTTCGGCGACATCGTGCGCCAGCCCAAGCGCCTGCTCATCAGCCCGGTCTGGAGCGGCATGGTCAACGACGGCCGCGCCTACTCGGCCTGGTGCATGCAAGTCGAGCGGCTAGTGCCCTGGCGCACGCTCACCGGCCGCCAAACGCTGTACGTCGACCACCCCTGGTACCTGGACTTCGGCGAGCACATAACGACCTACAAGCCCAAGCTCGAGCCGCGCAAGACCGGCGACATCGTGAAAAGCCGGGTCGACGACCGCTCCCTGGTGTTGAACTACATCACGCCGCACGGCAAATGGAACATCCACTCCACCTACAAGGACAACCACCGCATGTTGCTGCTGTCGCGCGGTATGGATCCGGTGTGGATCAACGACCGGGACGCTTCGCGGGTAGGCATCGAGGATAACGACTGGGTCGAGGTCTACAATGACAACGGCGTGGTGGTGACCCGCGCCAATGTGAGCCGCCGGATCCAGCCGGGCACTTGCATGTACTATCACGCGGTTGAGCGCACGGTGTACATCCCGAAATCGCAAGAGCGCGGGCGGCGCGCCGGCGGACACAACAGCGTGACGCGCACCCGCATCAACCCAGTGTATCTGGCGGGCGGCTACGCCCAGTTCACTTACGGCTTCAACTACTGGGGCCCCACTGGGATCTTTACGCGCGATACCCATGTCGTCGTGCGCAAAATGGAGAAGCTGGAATGGTAGGTGGCGCCGCGACTCATCCGCATGACCTCGCGCTTGAACTCGCGCATGAACACGCGCTTGAACTCGCGCATGAACACGCGCCGGCGCCAGTCAGCGTGCCGGCGCGAGTCGGCGTCGGAAAGTACGTGACCATCAACTACACGCTGCGCACCAACGGCGCGATCCGTCACATCCGTTCGGTAGTCTGGGGCGACGAGCCGCTGGAGTATCTGCACGGCAGCGGGCGGTTGCTGCCCGCCCTCGAACGAGCCCTCGAGGGCAAGGTGGCGGGCGAGCGCTTCGTGGCGACCCTGCCGCCCGAAGATGCTTATGGCGAGCGCGACAAGGCGTTGCAGCAGCGGGTGTCCGCCGAGCAGTTTGGCGGCGTCGACCAAGTCGAAGCGGGGATGTGTTTTCTCGCGCATAGCGAGGACGGCCGCCGCGCGGAGAACGTGATGATCACCGAGGTCAACGAAGAGAACGGCTTCGTGGTGGTCGATACCAATCACCCACTCGCCGGGATGACGCTCGAATACGACGTCACCGTGGTGGCCGTACGCGATGCCCCGGCGACAGGGGGATGCGGCAAGGCATAGGAACCAAGGCTTAGAATCGAAGGAGGACTACCCATGGAGATCCGATCTCAAGTTTCAATGGTCTTTCACCTGGATAAGTGCATCGGCTGCCACACCTGCACCATCGCGTGCAAGAACATCTGGACCGATCGCAAGGGCACCGAGTACATGTACTGGAACAACGTGGAGACCAAGCCGGGCACCGGATACCCGACACGTTGGGAGGACCAGACCAAATACCGCGGCGGCTGGGTGGTCGACGGGAAGAGGCAGAAGCGGCTGCGGCTGCGCCTGCAGGGCAAATGGGGAACGCTAAGCAACATCTTCTATAACCCCTATCTGCCCCAGCTCGACGACTATTTCGAACCCTGGACCTACGACTACCAGAACCTGTTCGACGCGCCTGAAGGCGACGACCAGCCCACCGCGCGCGCCATCTCGATGGTTACTGGCAAATACATGGACACCATCGAGGCGGGGCCGAACTGGGACGACGACCTGGGCGGCTCGCAGGTCTACGCAAACAACGATCCGAACCTCGACGGCGCCACCGAGGAGGAAATGCGCCAGATACAGGAGATCGACCGTACCGTCTTCTTCTACCTGCCGCGTATCTGCAACCATTGTCTCAATCCGGGCTGCGTAGCGGCCTGCCCGCAAGGGGCGATCTATAAGCGCGGCGAGGACGGCGTGGTGCTGGTCAGCCAGGAACGATGCCGCGCTTGGCGCATGTGCGTCTCGGGCTGCCCCTACAAGAAGACTTACTTCAACTGGTCGACCGGCAAGGCCGAGAAGTGCATCCTGTGCTATCCGCGCCTCGAAAGCGGGCAGCCTCCGGCGTGCTTCCACTCATGCGTGGGGCGTATCCGCTATATCGGCCTGCTGCTCTACGACGCAGACGCCATCGAGGAGGCGGCCAAGGCGCCGCAAGAATCGCTGGTGCAGGCGCAGCGCGACGTGATCAAGGACCCCTTCGATCCGGAGGTGATCGCGGCCGCCAAGGCGAGTGGGATTCCCGATTCGAAGATCGAGGCGGCGCAAAAGTCGCCCGTCTACCAGTTCGTCAAGAAGTGGAACCTCGCGCTGCCGCTGCATCCGGAGTTCCGCACCCTGCCGATGCTCTTCTACGTGCCGCCGCTGGGCCCGGTGCTCGCCAAAACGGGCAACGGCGTCTACGACAACGTGGCCACGGAGGGAAGGTTGGGGCCGTTGATGAGCTCGCTCGAAGGATCGCGCGTGTCGATGCGCTATATGGCGAGCCTGTTGACGGGAGGCAATGAACAGATCATCCGCGACGTCTATCGCAAGCTGGTCGCGGTGCGCGTCTACATGCGCGCGAAGCACGTCAAGGATATACCTGCGGACGAGGTGGAAAGGGCGCTCGCCGAAGGCAAGACTAATGCGGCCGAGGTAGAGGCGATCTTCCGGCTCACCTCGCTGGTCACCTTCGAAGAGCGGTTCGTGGTGCCGCCCATGGAGCGCGACACCTCGGTCGAGTCTATGTTTCCGGTGCTCGATCCGGTCTCGCGCAACTACCCGGTTTACAAGGGCGCAGTCGGTACGGGCTTTCACATCGATCCGCAAAGAGGACCATGAGCTAGAGGACCATGAGTCTCTTTTCGAAGCGCGCAGAGGTCCTGTTTGCGCGACGCGCGCAGATCTTGAGGCTGTTCGCGGACATCCTCGATTATCCCGCCCCGGGACTGGCACGCAAGGCGGCCGAATGCGCCGCGCTGATCGGCGCGGCGCAACCGGAGGCGGCCGCCTTGCTGGAGAGCTTCCACGGCTTCGCCGAGGAGACCTCGCTCGGCAAGCTTCAGGAGGTTTACAGCGGCTTTTTTGACCTGAACTCGATCTGCCATCCGTATGTGGGTTATCAGCTGTTCGGCGAGAACTACAAACGCAGCAGCTTGCTGGTCGGGCTCAAGCAAGCCTATCGCGCCGAGGGATTCGAAGCGGACACCAGTGACATTCCCGACCGGCTGTCGATCGTGCTGCGCTTTGTTGCCCACAGCAAGGACGGGGAGGAAATCGACGAACTACTGAGCCGGGGGTTGCTGCCGGCGCTCGCGCGCATGACGACCAAGCCCGAATCCGACGGCCACCAGCACGACGGACCGATTGATATCGACGGCCACACCGGCATAGAACGCGCGAAGATCGACGACCGCGAAGAACGCAGGCAGCTCAAAGGCCAGAGCCAGGGCGACATTCTTGGCGCTGGCTTCCTGCTGGCGATGAGCGAAGATTACGACAAGGATGCCAGCGAAAAACGCGCGCACCCCTACCATCAGGCGCTCGAGGCGCTGCGTCTTTTGCTGGAAGTTGGCTTGACGAAGAAAAGCCCCGGTCTCGCTGCCGAGCAAGAACGCGTTCGTACCTGGACGCGCGAGCATTTCAATCTCGCCGACGGCGAAACCATCATGGTGTCGGAGCTCCCCTGTTCCGATCCGGGCTGCCCGCCGGTCGAAACGCACCTCGTGTTCTGGACGCAAGCCGGGCGTCACCAATTCAAGGTTTTCAAGCCGCTCGCGGAGGTCCTCCCAGACGACCTGCTAGGTTTGCGAGTGTGAGGAGGCACGTCCCATGAGTGACATGATCCTGTTTGCGGCTTTTCCGTATGTGGCGGTCGTGCTGGCGATCTGGGGCGGTGTCCACCGCTACCGCCACGATCGCTTTTCCTACTCCACCCTGTCCTCGCAGCTTCTGGAAAACCGCAGTCTGTTCTGGGGCTCGGTGCCGTGGCATTACGGCATCGTCATCGTTTTGCTGGCGCACCTGCTAGGGTTCCTTGTACCCGGCATGTGGGCGCGAATGACAGCGGCGCCGGTAGCCCTGTATACGATCGAGATAGTGGGCTTCGCGTTTGGGTTTGCCGCGCTGGTGGGGCTGTGCGTACTATTCGTGCGCCGCTTCGCCTATGAGCGTATCCGCGCTGTTACCAGCACCGTCGACTGGGTGCTGCTGGCAGTACTGCTGGTGCAGGTCGCGCTCGGCGTCTATGTTTCGCTGGTCTACCGTTGGGGCGCGGACTGGTATGTAGACACGGCCGTACCGTGGCTTGTCTCGCTGGTGAGCCTAAATCCCCAGACCCAGTACGTTTCGTCTTTGCCCTGGGTGGTCCAGCTGCACATGCTCAACGGGTTCCTGGTGATCGCCCTGTTCCCGTTCTCGCGGCTGGTGCATCTGATAATGTTCCCGTTCTGGTACTTGTGGCGGCCCTATCAGCTCGTGATCAGAAACCGCGCTATCAGGACGTGATCGGAAACCGATAGACGTGAGTGGCCTTTAGGCCGGCAAGCGTGATCGGCAAACCAAACATAGCATAATCGATTTTGAGTGGAGGTCCTGATGAGTCGCACCCCTCAGTTGAATCCCACCTCACTCATGGATCCCGCCATTACACCGCCAGCGGAGATGGGAACTGCGCTGGCCGCACCCGAAACAGTGCCGCCAGCGGAGATGGGAACTGCGCTGGCCGCGGATGCCGCCCAGAAAGCCAAATTCGGCACCATTCACCTAATGATTCGCGGCTTTTTATGCACACCCTTTCTGGCCTATGGAGCCTGTACGACATTCGTCATGGTCGCCCAAGGCGTACCGCTCGCCGTGGCCGGACTTGTCTTCCCGGCTGGCTACGTCACGCTGAGTTTCCTCGGCCTGGAGATGGCGACCGGCAGCTTCGCGCTGATGCCCATCGGCATGTACGCCGGGACGATCACGCCGTCGCAGTTGGTTCGCAACTGGACCTGGACTCTAACGGGCAACCTGCTCGGAGGCATATTCTTCGCCTGGCTGCTCTGGTTCTCATGGACCTACGGGGGGGCCGCCGAGGTCCCTGTTCCAGGCCAGAGGCAGCTGCTCGTCGTCATCTCCAAGGCCGCCGAGCACAAGATCGAGTATATGAAGTACGGCGCCCTTGGCTGGTGCGCCGCCATTGGCATGGGTGTCCTTTGTAACTGGCTGGTGAGCCTGGGGTCCATCATGTCCAAAGCCACGCGCAGCACTGTGGGCCGGGCGGTGCTGATGTGGTTACCGATAGGGATGTTCTTTGCGCTGGGCTTCGAGCACACCGTAGTCAACATGTGGCTCTTCCCGACCGCTATCCTCTCGGGTGCCCACGTGAGCATCTACGACTGGTGGGTGTGGAATCAGATCCCGGTCACCATCGGCAATATCCTGGGTGCGATGGTGCTAAACGGCACCCTGTGGTACTACACTCATACTTTGCAGAGATAATAGCAGCTCACGTCCATCGTTGAGATACAGCACGCCGACTTCTCCGTGAATCTCCGACGGAAGCCCGCTCCACCGGGTTCTTGGCGCCGCCTCCGATCATCGCCCTGACCTGATTTTGGGTCAGGGTAGGCCGCCGCCGCTCAGCCGAAAGCTCGTTGATGGCCGCCGCGATGGAGCGGCGTAAAGTAGCGGCATGAGTGCCGGCGAATTTAATTTCAACTGCGCTCGGTGAACTCTGGAGCGGGAAATTGGGATCGTTAGACGCAAAGCACTTCCACGATGAAGAAGCGGCTGCCGCCAGCTCCTTGGGTTGGATGCACATGGTGATCCAGCGGGTGATGCGCGGGTACGCCGGCGAATTTATGCGCACCATGGAAGCTTCCCATTCATGAACTGGCTGGCGGAAGGAGCCCGGGGCCTCTCACCGGCCTATTTCGCCTTGGTCATGGCCACAGGGATAGTCTCCATCGCTTCGGACCGTGCGGAGCTCCGTACGATTGCCGCCGTTCTCCTGTGGCTGAACGCCGCGCAATATCTGCTGCTCTGGATTCTCACGGCGTGGCGGCTCTTGCGCTACCACCGAGCACTACTTAACGACTTGACGGATCATCAGGCGGCGCCGGGATTCTTCTCTGCAGTGGCCGCCACGGGCGTAATGGGAAATCAACTGGTAGTCACTGGCGCGTATGATCTCGCCTTGGCGTTCTGGATTTTTGGTCTTTTCCTCTGGATCATTCTGACCTACGCGATTTTCACTACCCTGACGATCAAGGAGACTAAGCCGACGCTCGAGCGGGGGATTACCGGGGCGTGGTTGCTTGCAGTTGTCGCGACGCAATCAATGGCGCTCTTGAGTGCGCTCCTGGCGCGACATTTCGAGCAGCCCGTCCGCCTCCATATCAATTTCGTCGCCCTGTCGATGTGGCTGTGGGGCGGGATGATGTACATCTGGATGATCTCGCTGATCTTCTATCGCTACACGTTTTTCAAGTTCTCGCCAGCCGATTTTTCGTCCCCGTACTGGATCAACATGGGAGCGATGGCCATCTCGACGTTCGCCGGCTCGCTGTTGATTGAGAATACCGTGGATGCGGCCTTCCTTGAGACGCTGCTCCCGTTTCTCAAGGGGTTCACGATCTTCTTTTGGGCGACCGGAACCTGGTGGATCCCGATGCTCGTCATCCTGGTCGTTTGGCGGCATCTCTATAGTAAATTCCCGCTTAAGTACGATCCTCTGTATTGGGGCGCGGTCTTTCCGCTCGGTATGTACGCGGTCTGCACCTTCGAGATGGTGCGCGCCATGAATCTAGACTTTCTGCTCCCGATCGCTCACGTGTTCGTTTACGTGGCCCTGCTGGCTTGGGCGACGACCTTCGTCGGGCTCATTCGGAGCCTTGTCAACAGCCTGATCCCTGCGCTCCACTCCGCGAATGGCCGCCGAGATTTCCGGTGAGGAGTGAGTTTCCAAGCGCGGCCGATTTCGGACGCGCACGCCGACGGCCTGATATGAGTCATTGTCCGATCAATGCACCAACGGGCTGAGTTTCCCCGCGGCATAGAGATCCGTTATTTTGTCGAGCGCAATAGGCTTCACCAGAGAGGCCTTTCCTGCGCTGCCAAAGGCCTCAAACCGCAGCTTGCAGATCTCGCGCGCAGCCTTGGTTGCATCAGCCAAGAATTTGCGCGGATCGAACTCGTCCGGCTTCTTGAACATCAGACGGCGCATCGCGCCCGTCATGGCTAAGCGAATATCAGTGTCGATGTTGACTTTGCGTACGCCGTGTTTGATGCCTTCCCGAATCTCTTCGACAGGCACGCCGTAGGTTTCCTTGATCTGACCGCCGTTCTCGCGGATGATGTCAAGCCATTCCTGCGGCACGGATGAAGAGCCGTGCATGACTAGATGCGTCATCGGAATACGCGCGTGGATCTCCTTGATGCGATTGATGGCCAGAATGTCGCCGGTTGGCTTGCGCGAGAATTTGTAGGCGCCATGGCTAGTTCCGATAGCAATAGCGAGCGCATCGACTCCCGTCTCTTTCACGAAATCGGCCGCCTGTTCCGGATCGGTCAAGAGCAGGTCGTGCGAAAGCTTGCCCTCGGCGCCTGATTCGTCCTCCTTCCCGGCTTCGCCGCTTTCGAGCGAACCCAGGACGCCGAGTTCGCCCTCGACCGACACACCGACAGCATGCGCTATCTCGACGACTTTTCGCGTCACCTTAACATTGTAGTCGTACGAGGATGGCGTCTTCATATCCTCGAGCAGGGAGCCATCCATCATAACGCTCGAAAAGCCTGAGCGAATTGCGCGCTGACATACGGCAGGGCTTGCGCCGTGATCTTGATGCATAACCACCGGAATATGCGGATAGGTTTCGACCGCCGCCTCGACCAAATGGCGCAGGAACGCTTCGCCAGCATATTTCCGCGCCCCGGCCGAGCCTTGCAAGATTACAGGACTGTCGCACTCGTCCGCCGCCTGCATGATCGCCTGAATTTGTTCCATGTTGTTGACGTTAAAGGCCGGCAGGCCGTAACCATATTCTGCTGCGTGGTCGAGCAATTGTCGCATCGAAACGAGAGCCATCCAGTGATCCTCCTTGGTGCTTGTTGGCCGTAAGTCAGTTTTTTCGCGCACGGGTCGCGGCTTGAAGCGCAGCAATCGCGGGCAGGGTCTTTCCTTCGAGGAATTCGAGAAACGCGCCGCCACCGGTAGAGATGTAGCCAATGTGCTTCTTGAGTCCGAACCGGCTGATCGCAGCGAGCGTGTCGCCCCCGCCTGCGATCGAGAAGGCCTTGGAGCTTGCGATGGCCTCCCCGAGGGCCTTGGTGCCGCAAGCGAATGCGTCCATTTCGAACACTCCGACCGGACCGTTCCAAACGATCGTACCCGCCTGACCCAATTGACACGCATAGGCAGCGGCGGTGCGAGGTCCAATATCAAGAATGATATCGTCATCGGCGACTGCGTCGGACGCGACGATCCTCGATGGCGCGTCGTCTCCAAAGGTTTTGCTAACCACCAGATCGACTGGCATGGCGACCGCCCCACCCTTCTGGCGCATGATCGCTATGATCGTGGCCGCTTCGCCGACCAGATTTGGCTCCGCCAAAGATTTGCCGACATTGCAGCCGGCAGCACACAGAAAGGTGTTGGCGATGCCGCCACCAACGATGAGGACGTCGACCTTGTCGACCAGCGCACGCAGGATCGTGAACTTGGTCGAAACCTTCGATCCGCCCACGATCGCGACGAGAGGGCGTTCCGGCAGAAGTAGAGCCTTGCTCAGTGCGTCGATCTCGGCCATCAGAAGGGGACCGCCGCACGCAATCGGTGCGAAACGCGAAATGCCGCAGGTTGTCGCCTCGACGCGGTGCGCCGCTCCGAATGCATCCATGATGAACACGTCGCACAGAGCGGCCATGGACCTTGACAGAGGCTCGTCGTTTGCTTTCTCACCCACGTTGAAACGGCAGTTTTCAAGGAGAACCGCTGAGCCTGGCGAGACCTCGATACCGTTGAGCCAGTCGCGCGCGAGTGGCACAGTGCGCTCCAGAAGCTGCGACAGACGCTGGGCAACAGGTGCGAGCGAATCGACTTGCGAGAATGCGCCCTCACTCGGCCGCCCCAGATGGGACGCGATCATAAGCGCCGCACCGGAGCCGAGAGCGTAGTGGATGCCTGGCAAAGCGGCCCGGATACGCGTGTCGTCCGCAACCTCACCATCCGGTGCAAGCGGCACATTGAAGTCGACGCGCATGAAGACACGCTTTCCCCGAAGGGCGACGTCGCTCATCCTGGTGATCCGATCCATGGCGCTTTGCTCCGTCACCTCGCGTGCATGAGCGCGACGGTTGTGTTGAGCATGCGGTCGAGGCCGCGTAGACGATCGTCGCGTCGACAGCCTTGTCGCTGGGCGCAGAGATCGCGACCTTTTTCGCGCCGCCGGCAAGATGTGCGCAATACAATCTTGTTGCTAGTGTATCGGCTCGTGCGTTCGAGCACGAAATCGACCCCGAGGGGGCCCCGAGGGACGACGGAGGGGTTTCGGTCGGCGAACACTTCGAGTCGATCGCCATTAGCGACCAGCTGATTGTCATCTACCGCGACTGAGCCTGCGCAGCGATCATGCGCGGTGTCATAGCGCATGAGACGCGCGTTTGTTTCGGCATCTCCAAGATCATTTATGGCCACGATTTCGATATCGTGGACTCTGCCCGCTTTCATAAAGGCGCACGGGACATTAGGGCCGATTCGGCCATATCCATTAATCGCGATATCGATGGTCATGACTTATGCTCCACGAACCGGCCTTCAACCGTTGCTCAAGAGAGCCCATGCGCGCTGTGGACCAGCAACCTTGCCGTTTCGGCAATCCGTTCAGCTGTGAAACCGAAATGCGGAAATAATGCACTGGCGGGTGCCGACTCGCCGAAGCCCTCCATGCCAATGACAGCTCCGTCGAGCCCGACATATTTCCACCAGAGAGCGGTGGCGCCGGCTTCGATAGCGATCCGCTTGACCCCATCGGGAAGCACGGAGCGGCGGTAGGCCAGATCCTGACGATCAAAGACCGTTGTCGAGGGCATGGAGACGACGCGCACCGAAACCCCTTGCCCGGACAGGATCTCCTTTGCCTTTATTGCCAGCGTGACTTCCGAGCCGGTAGCAATCAGAACGAGGTCTGGTTCTCCCGTCGGCGCATCCACGAGTACGTAGCCCCCCCTGGCGGCGAGACTGGCTCGATCGCCATCGTCTCGCTGTGCCGGGAGATTCTGACGCGACAACAGCAGACTCGTTGGGCCATCCCGTCGCTCGACGGCGGCCCTCCAGGAGACTGCGGTCTCCAAAAGATCACAGGGGCGCCAGACATCCATGTTGGGGATCAGTCGCAGCGACATCGCGTGCTCGACGGGCTGGTGCGTCGGCCCATCCTCACCAAGCCCGATCGAGTCATGCGTGAACACGAATATCGAGCGCAGACGCATTAGCGCGGCCATTCGTAGTCCGTTTCGTGCATAGTCCGAGAATACAAGGAACGTGCCCGCGAACGGGATGTAGCCGCCGTGTAGCGCGAGCCCGTTAATGATGGCTGTCATGCCGAATTCACGAACGCCGTAGTGGACATAATTGCCGCCTTCGTTACGACCGACGGTTCGGCTTGCCTTCCAGTTCGTTAGGTTGGAGCCAGTCAAATCCGCCGAACCCCCCAGAAGTTCCGGCAACATGGATGCGAGGGCTTCGATGGCCAATTGTGAAGCCTTGCGTGTCGCGATCGCTTCGGTCGCCCGAGCTACACCTGTCATCCAGGCATTGGCCTGCACGTCGAAGTCTGCCGGAAGATCGCCAGCCATGCGACGGCGGAACTCTGCGGCAGGCACCGGGTACTCGCCGGCGTAGACCTCGAACCGCTGTTCCCATTTGCGCTGCATGCGCTCGCCTTCGCGCCGTGCGTCCCACTCCGCGCGTATCTGCGCGGGGATCTCGAATGGCGCGTAAGCCCACCCCAACGCCTGACGTGTGGCAGCGACTTCTTCAGCGCCAAGCGGCGCCCCGTGAACGTCGTGCGAGCCCGCCTTATTCGGCGCACCCCAGCCAATCATCGTCTTGCAACAGACGAGGGTGGGTTTCCCGCAGGTTTTAAATGCTGTCCGGATTGCGGATTCGATCGCGGCGGGATCGTGTCCGTCGACATCGCGGATGACGCGCCACCCATAAGCCTCGAAGCGGCTGGGGGTGTCGTCGGTGAACCAGCCCCGAACATGGCCGTCAATAGAAATACCATTATCATCATAGAATGCGACAAGCTTCTCGAGGCCGAGCGTGCCTGCAAGCGAGCAGACCTCGTGCGAGATCCCTTCCATTAGGCAGCCGTCGCCGACGAACACGAAGGTTCGGTGGTTGACGATCGTGTGGGTCGGCCGGTTGAATTCCTCCGCCAGAAGCTTCTCGGCGAGAGCCATACCGACCGCATTCGCAAGACCCTGCCCAAGCGGTCCGGTTGTCGTTTCGACCCCGGGGGTGACGCCGACTTCGGGATGGCCCGGTGTCTTCGAATGGAGTTGGCGGAAGCGCTTCAGCTCGTCAAGCGGAAGGGCATAGCCCGACAGATGCAAAAGCGCGTAAAGAAGCATTGAGCTATGACCGTTCGACAAAATGAAGCGATCGCGATCCGGCCAGTGGGGGTCAGCGGGATTGTGTTTGAGATAGCGATTCCATAGAACTTGGGCGATATCAGCTAACCCCATCGGCGCGCCGGGATGGCCGGATTTTGCCTGTTCAACAGCGTCGATCGCCAGCATGCGCAATGCATTCGCCAGCGTGCGATCGTCCAGAGCCCTCTTCATTTGCGGCATTGCGGTCATGGGCGTAGTCCTGTTCAGAATGCTTTCCTCTTGCGATCCATCAGTTGCCAAATCATTGGCGTGAAGATGAGTTGCATCGCCAAGGCCATTTTTCCTCCGGGGCACACAATCGTGTTGGCGCGTGACATGAAACTGTCGTGCAGCATTGAGAGGAGATAAGGAAAATCGATATCCTTCGGACTCCGGAAACGGATGATGAGCATGCTCTCGTCGGCGCTTGGGATGTCACGCGATATGAACGGGTTCGACGTGTCGACCGTCGGCACCCGCTGGAAGTTGACATGCGTTTCAGAAAACTGGGGACAAATGTACTTTACGAAATCCGGCATGCGACGGAGAATCGTATCGACGATCGCCTCTTGCGACTGGCCTCGGGCGTCCCTGTCGCGGTGCAGCTTCTGGATCCATTCCAGATTGATGATCGGCACGACGCCAATGAGCAAGTCGGCGTGACGTGCGACATCGACCTTGTCAGTCTTGACCGCACCATGAAGCCCTTCGTAGAACAGCAGCTCTGTGCCTGATGGGAGGTCTTCCCATGCTGTGAATGTGCCAGGCTTTTGTTTGTAAAGTAGCGCCTCCTCTTCGTTGTGGAGATATTTCCGCGTTTTTCCAGCCCCCGTTTTGCCGTAGTCACGAAAAAGAGCTTCGAGTTCCTCGAGCAAATTTGTGTCTGGGCCAAAATGACTGAGGTTCTGGTTTCCGAGCTTCTGCGCCTCGGCCATTTTCGCGCGCATCTCTGTGCGGTCGTACCGATGGAAGGCATCGCCCTCAATGATCGCTGCGGCGACGCCCTCGCGGCGAAAGATCTGCTGAAAAGTTGTCTTCACAGTTGTCGTGCCGGCGCCCGACGAACCGGTAATCGCGATGATCGGATGTTTTGCGGACACGGCGTGACCTCGGATGCCTTCAGCGCGAGCGGAACAGCGAGCGCTTGTGGAAAAGCGGCGTTTCGAAAGTCGGCTCTTCTCCCTCATCATAATATTTGTGATAGGCGATCAGCCGCTCGACTTCGGCGCGTGACCCGAGGATCAAAGGTACGCGCTGATGCAGAGTTGTCGGCGCGATGTCCAGAACGCGCTCCCGGCCCGTGGACGCGGCGCCGCCGGCTTGCTCGACGATCATTGCCATCGGGTTCGCCTCATACATTAGGCGCAGGCGGCCCGGCTTCGACGTGTCCTTGGTATCGCGCGGATACATGAATAGACCGCCGCGAATCAAGATGCGATAGATCTCGGCAACGAGTGACGCGATCCAGCGCGTATTGAAGTCGACTCCTCGTGGCCCTGTCTTGCCTTGGATGCACTCCTCGACGTAGCGCCTGACGGGCGGCTCCCAGAAGCGTTCGTTCGATGCATTGATCGCAAACTCGCAAGTCGTCTCTGGAATGCGCATGTTGGGATGCGTTAACGTGTAAGCGCCGATCTCCCGATCGAGCGTGAACCCGTGCACGCCGCCGCCGAGCGTGATTACGATCATCGAGGTGGGGCCATAAAGAGCAAAACCGGCCGCGACCTGCTTGGTTCCGGGCTGCAGGAAATCCGCCACAGTCGGATGCGTGACACCCGGCGGCGCGCACAGTATCGAGAAAATGGTTCCAACCGTGACATTAACGTCGATATTCGAGGAACCGTCGAGCGGATCAAACAGGAGCAGATAGCTGCCCTTCGGGTATTCCGCCGGAATGGGGTAGGGCTGTTCCATTTCCTCGGAAGCCATGCCACAAAGCTGGCCGCCCCACTCACATGTCTCAAGGATGATTTCGTTCGCGACGACGTCAAGCGGCTTCTGGTCTTCGCCCTGGACGTTGACACTCGTCGCAGTGTCGTCCCGCGCGATCAATGCCCCGCGCGAGACGGCCGATGCAATGAACTTGCACGATGTCTGAATGTCGTTGAGTAGCCCAGTGAGATCCGGATCTGGGTTGGCACCGCGGTGCTCATTGCGCACGGTCTAGTGCATTGCGGATCGAGCGCGCATTCGAGAACCGCGGTTGGCGCATACGGCGCTCGATGTATTCGCGCATCGCCGTTTCGGCCGGAAGATCGAAGCGATATTGCATCTTGGTCATCATGCACTTGGCGATGTCCATAAGCTCCTCGGCACCGTAATCGGGGAATTCGATATTGTGGGCGATCCGAGAGGCCATGCCTGGATTACTCTTGAAAAACGTGTCCATCCGGTCCTTGTATCCGGCCAGGATCACGACAAGATCATCGCGGTTATCCTCCATGACCTGGAGGAGAATTTCGATCGCCTCCTGGCCGTAGTCGCGCTCGTTTTCGGGTCGATAGAGGTAGTAGGCCTCGTCGATAAACAGTACGCCGCCCATGGCCTTTTTGAGTATCTCTTTCGTTTTTGGCGCCGTGTGACCGATGTACTGGCCAACGAGATCGTCGCGTGTGACGCTGACGACATGATCGCGCCGTGCATATCCGAGCCGATGCAGGATCTCCGCCATCCGCAAAGCAACGGTCGTCTTTCCGGTGCCGGGATTGCCCGTGAAGCACATGTGCAAGGAGGGTGGTTCCGCCTGGAGCCCGAGCTGACGCCGCGCGCGTTCAACAAGCAGCAACGCCGCGATCTCCCGGATTCGTGTTTTAACCGGTACGAGTCCGATAAGCTCGCGATCAAGCTGATCAAGCGTTTCGCCGATGCTCGTCTTGGCAAAGAGATCGGCGAGATCGACGCACTCGGTGGCATCTGTTGGTACGGGTGGAGCAGTTGTCACGCGGCCCTCCCCGCTGCAGTCGCAGCCGCAAGTTCGCGACGCATGGCGCCGATGACGGAGCGAAAACCGCCGTCTTCATTGCGGGCACCAAAGATCGCTGAACCGGCGACAAACGTGTCGGCGCCCGCCTCCGCGATGGCGCGAATGTTCCCAACCTTTACGCCGCCATCGACTTCGAGCCACATCGATTGCCCGCCGCGAGCGACCTGCGCGTCGATGCGGCGGCGAAGTGTGGCAAGCTTGGTCAATGCCTCAGGAATGAAGGCCTGACCTCCGAAGCCAGGATTGACCGACATCACGAGGATGAGGTCGAGTTTGCCCATCACGTGATCAAGGACGTGCAACGGTGTTGCGGGATTCAACACCAGTCCAGCCTTGCAACCGAGCTCCCGGATCATGGACAATGTACGATCGACATGTTCGGATGCCTCTGGATGGAAGGAAATGATGTCGGCGCCCGCCTTGGCGAACATCCCGGCGAGCGCGTCGACTGGCTTCACCATCAGATGAACGTCGATCGGCGCCTTCAGACGTGGACGTATCGCTTCGCAGACCACCGGTCCGATCGTAAGGTTCGGGACGTAATGATTGTCCATCACGTCGAAATGAATCACGTCGGCGCCTGCGGCGATCACCCCTTCCACGTCCTCGCCGAGCCGTGCGAAGTCGGCGGAGAGTATCGAAGGGGCGATCCGGAAAGCGCCGTTGTTCATGATCGAGCCCTCGGTCAGTAGCGCTGGCCGGCCGGCTTGGCACCGGCATAGCTGCGCATGGTGTAGTGAACCTGCCGCCCCGGCCCTTCGGCGCGGACCAATTCGAAGCCTGGCTCTTCGGCAGGACGGTTGACGATGAAGGACATGCGCACCGTCTCGAACCCCTTCTTGGAGTCGAAGGCCAGGACCTTGATGTATTTTGCGCTGTGCGCCTTCCGGCAGGCGGTGACCTCGAGCATGACGCCTGCCGGGTCCTTGATGTCGAACATGGGTTGGCCCCACATGTCCCAATAGGAATTGCGGGGGTGAGGATCGTCGGTGAACTCGACGGACAATGCCCAACCTTGCGCAAGGGCGTAGTCGATCTGCTTCTTGATTTCTGCGTCCGTCAATTCGGGAAGAAACGAGAACTGTCCTTGTGTCAGTCGCATGTGGCGCTCTCCTGATCTCAACTGGTGGTCGGGGTGGGCACATAGTCGACCGAGTCAGTCGACGCATAGTCGAAGGTGACGTCCTTCCAGGTGTCGAGCGCGGCCCGCAGCGGCGTGCACCATTTGGCGGTATTGGCCAGAATCTGTGGACCTTCACCCCAGATGTCGCGACCTTCGTTGCGCGCCTTGACCATGCTCTCGAGCGCCACACGGTTGGCCGTGGCGCCAGCTCGGATGCCCTGCGGATGGCCGATTGTACCGCCGCCGAACTGAAGGACGACATCGTCACCGAGATAGGTCAGCAACTGATGCATCTGTCCGGCGTGAATGCCTCCTGAGGCGACCGGCATCAGCTTCTTGAGGCTTGCCCAAGGCTGATCGAAGAACACCCCGTGCTGTAGATTCTTCGTGACATGGTTCTCGCGGCAGGTGTCATAGATGCCGCGAATAACGTTCGGGTCACCTTCCAGCTTACCGACGACGGTGCCCGCGTGGATGTGGTCGACTCCAGCCATACGCATCCATTTCGCGATGACGCGGAACGATACGCCGTGGTTCTTTTGGCGTGTGTACGTGGAGTGCCCGGCCCGATGCAAATGCAGGATCATGTCGTTCTTCCGGCACCATTTCGCCATCGACTGGATCGCCGTATAGCCGATGACAAGGTCGATCATGACGATGACGCTGCCGAGCTCCTTGGCGAACTCCGCCCGCTCGTACATGTCTTCCATGGTCGCGCCGGTGACGTTGAGGTAATGGCCCTTGATCTCGCCCGTCTCGGCGATGGCCTTGTTGACGCCCTCCATGCAATAGAGGAAGCGGTCACGCCAATGCATGAACGGCTGTGAGTTGATGTTCTCGTCGTCCTTCGCAAAATCGAGGCCGCCGCTGAGCGCCTCGTAGACGACGCGACCATAGTTGCGACCGGAGAGGCCGAGCTTCGGCTTCATCGTGGCGCCGAGCAGAGGCCGGCCGAAATTGTTCAGGCGTTCCCGTTCGGAGACGATGCCAGTCGCTGGCCCCTGAAAGGTCTTCAGGTAGTGGGGCGGGATGCGCATGTCCTCGAGACGAAGCGCTTTGAGCGGCTTAAAGCCGAAGACGTTGCCAATGATCGAAGCCGTGAGGTTGGCAATCGAACCTTCCTCGAAGAGGTCGAGGTCATAGGCGATATACGCGAACCACTGGCCGGGCGTGCCGGGTACAGGCTCGATCTTGTAGGCCTTCGCTCGGTAGTATTCACTATCGGTAAGACGATCTGTCCAGACTACCGTCCAGGTAGCGGTGGAGGATTCGCCCGCGACGGCCGCAGCTGCTTCCTCGGGATCCACCCCGTCTTGCGGCGTGATGCGGAAGACTGCGAGCACGTCGCTGTCCTTCGGCTCGTAGTCAGGTTCCCAATACCCCATCTGTTTGTACTTCAGAACGCCCGATTTATAACGCTCCTTCATGTTGGTAATCTTGATATCGACTGGCTTGTTCATATTCGCTTCCTTCCTGAATGTTCAGTTTCAGATTGGTGGCTGCGCAAGGTTGGTCGGCCGACGTGAGCCACAAGCCGGGGAGGGTTCGTTCAGCGCCCCGCACAAGTCTTCGTCGCTAGGCCGCCAGTTCGAAGCGCTTCACGCTGAAAAACGGTGCGGTTGCCCTTGGCAGCAGGCCATTTACTAGCAGCTGCGCTTTGGCGGCCTGAGCAGTCTGTATAAAATGAAACACATCGACTGGCTTTTTCATGAGTAATGATCCAGGCGTCACACCATTGATTTACGTGCAGTTAATAGCTCGGACATAATAAAGTAAAACAAGATATACTGTCCGGAATGTTAAGGTATCCCTTGTGCATTGGATTCTCGGGATAGGGCCACGATCATGAGGAACGTCACCATTAGGCAGCTCCAGATTTTTGCTGAAGCCGCGCAGAGGCTGTCCTTCGCGCGCGTCGCTGAGCGGCTGCATCTGAGCCCGGCTGCCGTTTCCTTTCAAATCAAGCAGATCGAGAGCATGACAGGATTCGCGCTATTCGAACGCGTCGGTAGAAAAGTGTCTGTGACTGACGCCGGCGAACGGCTGCTGGTCTATGCTAAAATAATCCTGCAAGCTCTCCATGACGCCGATCAGACCCTCATGGCTCTAAAGGGCTTGACGGGGGGCAAGGTGACGATTGGCCTCGTCTCGACTGCCAAATACATTGTCCCCCAAATGCTCACGCGTTTTCAGGCCAGCTATCCCGCCATTTCCATCAATCTGAGGGAGGGCAACCGGCGGCAAATCATTGACATGCTCACAAAAGGCGAAATAGATCTCGCCATCATGGGGCAGCCACCCGAAGGTGCGGATGTGCTTGCCGAACCATTCGCTCTGCATCCTTCCGTGCTCATTGCGGCGCCATCCCATCCCCTCGTCGGGTTGAAAGCGTTATCGCCAAGCGTACTTGCCGGTGAACTGTTCGTCGTTCGCGAAGAAGGATCCGGCACCCGATTGCTGCTCGAGCGGTACTTTCAGAGGGCTGGCCTTTCGCCGCGTATCGCAATGACGTCGAGCAGCAACGAAACCTTAAAGCAGGCTGTCATGGCTGGAATGGCCGTTGCATTGATCTCGCGCCATACCATCGGACTTGAGCTTGGACTCGGCCTGGTTGCTACATTGGCGGTCGACGGTTTTCCCTTAATGCGCTCATGGTTTATCGCCCACCGGCGAAGCATGCCGCTGCCACCTGTTCATTCTCGGTTGCGGGCGTTTTTAATCGAACAAGGTCAGTCGATCATCAATGATCTCGAACGCAGCTACGATGAGATTGGTATCGGAATCAGGGAGAAAACCACCCGCCGTCCTACCGAGGCCGACCGCCAGCGGCCACGTAAACTCGGTCGGTCAGGGAGACCGCCAAAAAAGAAGCGGGCTTAAGACTGGGCATGATCGAACGGGCACTGAACGCCGAAGGCCACTATCCGCCAAAGCTGGAGATCGATCGGATGTTTCGAGCCTTCGTCGATCATTACGGCGCTCACATCGCGAATTCGTTCGCGAGCCGGTAATTGCCCAGTTGTTGGCCACCTTCTTCAGCAGTCTGCCTTTCGGGCGCCAAAACATCGACGAACGAAGCTCTTCAGCAGATGGCTGTGAATGCTCGTGGGGCGGAATTCGGGAAGGCCATTTAAACCACTTGGCGATGTAAGCTGGCCTTATTAAGATCGCATCGGGAAGTTTGCTCGACCGAACGCGCGTCGGAGCCACCGTGTCGCGTCAACGTGGCCGCTGCGGCTGTTCGCTTAGAAGCATTTGCGCGTTTCTGCGACGCCGGGCGCCCCAGCTGGTATTTCCGCGAGGCGCCGCAAGCGAACCGGCTTAGCGGCCGCGGTGCCCATAGGCTCGGCATGCGTGACACTCGGAACACCAATGATATTGCGCGATGACCGCCGATGCGCAGCGACCGGCAATGCACAATCTCGCCCTTGGCATAGATGTCGGCACCTCCGGTGTTCGGGCGGCCGCGGTGGATGAAACCGGGCTCCGTGTTGCGTTCGCCGCCGTTAAGATGACGGTCCCTTTAGATCGAGGCGGGTTAGTGACCCAGGACCCCGCCATATGGTGGGAGGCAACGCGCCGCGTCTTCCAGCGTCTGTCGCGACAAATCGAGCTTAAGGGGATTGGCGCGATAGCGGTCACCGGAACATCAGGCACAATTCTCGGCATCCATGCAAACGGACGCCCGGTTGCCCCGGCGCAGATGTATAATAGCCAAGCGTCGGCGAAGATTTTGCGCAGAATTGCGGCGGTCGCTCCTGCTGAAACGGTCGCCCGCGGCCCCACGTCGGCGTTGGCGCGTGCCATTGTCCTGCAAAAAGAGCCCGGGGTAACCCGGGTGATTCATCAGGCAGACTGGATCTCGGGTCAGTTCTTGGGGCGGTTTGACCTCACCGACGAGAACAATGCCCTGAAAACCGGTTATGACGCGGTGACGCGGCGGTGGCCGAATTGGCTTGTCAAAGCGGGCATGCGACCGAACCTGCTCCCCACGGTCGTGCCGGCCGGCACCATTACCGGCAGGATTGAGCGTTGGCGCTCCGCCGAGCTCGGCTTGGCAGCAGATGTCGCGATCGTTGCCGGCACGACCGATGGCTGCGCCGCGTTCCTGGCAGCTGGGGCGGAGACTTGCGGTCACGCTGTGACATCACTTGGCACGACCCTAGTTCTCAAAGTTCTCTCTAACCGCGCGATCTTTGCACCCAAGTTCGGCGTCTATAGTCACCGCATCGGCAATACCTGGCTCGTTGGGGGCGCTTCGAATAGCGGCGGCGCGGCGATCACCAAGCATTTTCGTCTCGACCGCCTTCGCGAGCTATCGAAGAGGATGGACCCAAAAGTGCCAAGTGGGCTCGACTACTATCCTTTGGCCGCACGCGGCGAACGATTCCCAATTTGCGATCCACACCTGGAGGCGCGATTGGAGCCAAGCGTTGATAATGAGCTCCTCTTTCTGCAGGCTCTTATGGAAGGCGTAACCGGCGTCGAGAAGCTCGGTTACCGCGTTATAGCTAATCTGGGCGGTCCGTCGGTTACATCGATCCGCACAGTTGGTGCTGCTGCAAGGAATCCAGCGTGGCGCGCCATCCGCGAACGAATGCTTGACGTGCCACTAGTTGAGCCCGCGGACAACGAAGCCGCGGTCGGCGCGGCGAAACTCGCGCAAAAAGGACTATCGGGTCGGATCGCCTGACAACGGCAGGCGCGTCTGATTTGAACTGGAGATCCTGTTCTTTCCGAAAATTCGATCCAGGCTAGATTGGCATCCTAGAGCAGAATCGTCTCATCATAGGCGGCGATGTTAGCGATCCTTATGCGCTCGGAAAATTAGCCATCGACCTGCTCAAGTCGCGCAGCCGGCTTGAAGCCGAGAACCTGCTTCTCCGCCATCAGCTCAACGTCGTATTCAGGATCGCCGCCATTTCCGATTCTTGCCGGCCTGCATCACAAATACGCCCGAATATAATTTTCGGAAGGAACAACAGTCGCCCGCGGCAGCATCCAGAACGATGTGACAACTGCCTGGCGCCGGCAGTGGTGAGCCCTCTTCGGGCATGCAGTAGACGCAGCGTAGGTTGCAGCGGGCGCGCGCCATGCTTCCGCTCCCCAATCGCTCGCGTGTTCGTTTACGTGGCCCTGTGGCTTGGGCGACGACCTTCGTTGGGCTCATTCGGAGCCTTGTCAGTAGTCTGATCCCTGCGCTCTACTCCGCTAATGGCCGCCGAGATTTCCCGTGAGGAGTGAGTTTCCAAGCGCGGCCGGGATTCCGCGGCAATTAGACCATGTGGCGTTCGACTTGAATCGCGTTTCTCCGCTCGTCATTGCCGGGCTCGGCCCGGCAATCCATGTGGAAAAGACGCTGCGACGGCCCTGCCGCAATGGTTTCGACTGCGGCAAGTCAGCATGGATGCGCGAGTCAAGCCCGCGCATGACGAAAGAGACTGTTCGGATCCGAACGGAATCCGCTCTAGAGCGAGATGAGTTTAGGCTGAATCGATGCCAGCCAATCCTCCGGCTCTGCCAATTCTTCCGCCACGGAACGGCTGCTTATAAATATATATATCTTGTATATATTTGGGTCAAAGCGGTACCGTAAAAGCAACAATAATTCATTGATGAGAAAGATGTTGCGGAGGCGGGAGCTGTTTCCTGCGGTAAAGGCGGGGCTGAAACCGGTCTTCTTCGATGAGTTGAACGATGCGCTCGAAGCGCACGATGCCGAGGAGTATGGCCGCATCGCCGGTGCCGAGCGTTGCTCGCCCGTCACGATGATAAGGAGGAAGCGAAACCCAGCAAATAAATGTATCTTGTAGGAGGAGCCGTGGAAAATCCAGTTATCGAGGTTGATGTGACGGCCGATCCGCCGGGTAACCCCAGGGTGTTGTGGATATCGTTCCTGGCGTTTTCGCTCGGTTTTGCGGTTTGGGGAATGTTTTCCGCGCTCGCCCCCTTTCTGATTAAGTGGTACGCTTTCAGCGCCACCCAGGTGCTCGTCCTGGCTGCGATGGAGCCCTTTTTCGCGGCCGCCGTTAGCATCCCGATCGGCATCTGGACGGACAAGTTCGGGGGCCGGACGGTTTTCACGCTTTTGCTTCTGAGCCTCACGATTATCCTGTTTTCCGGGCTCTTCGCCGAGGGCTACTACTCCTTTCTGCTTCTGGGGTCGCTGCTCGGACTCGGAGGCGCGAGCTTCGTGGTCGGCAACGCTCATGTATCGTCCTGGTACCCCAAATCGAAGCAGGGTACAGCCCTCGGCATCTTTGCTATGGGCAATATCGGAATCACCGTCGGCATGATGGCCGTCACTTTCCTGGTTACCCGCGTCCTGGTACCGTTCGGGCGTGGTGGTATGGCTGGTCGCCTACCTTTACTGGGTGGCCTTCGGCACCCTCACCTTCTTCGCGTCGGCGATGCCAACCTATCTGCTCGACCGGTGGCATGTGGATCCGGCCCGCGCGTCCATGGTGTACACCCCGCTGCTGGTGGTCTGCGTCGCCATCACCCGGCCGCTGGGCGGCTGGCTGGCCGACCATTTCGATGCCCT
>WNGG01006353.1_pt1 | contig 25197 bp, 21 predicted proteins | sample 5400661 | NCBI WGS metagenome assembly WNGG01 (sample SAMN13153372, study PRJNA577476) | soil metagenome | isolation source: 100 cm soil or saprolite under Garry oak tree replicate 1 | place: USA:California | collected 2016-06-15
CAGGCGGTAGTTGAGGCTTGCGATGCCACCGACGGAGTCAAGGACGGCATCATCGATGATCCAACGCGCTGCAAGTTCGATTTCAAGACGCTGCAGTGCAAAGGCGAGGATGCAACGTCCTGCCTGACGGCTCCACAAGTCGAAGCGGCCAAGAAAATCACGGCTCCTGCAATCAATCCACGCACCGGAGAACAGGTCTATCCCGGCTTATCACTGGGCACCGAGCTCGGCTGGGCCACCCAAACGGGAGGACCTGAGCCAAACCCAAATAATGTCGATCAGTTCAAGTACGTCGTCTTCAAGGATCCAAATTGGGATTGGCGGACGTTTAATATCGAGACCGACGTTGCTCTCGCCGACAAGATCGACAATGGCACGATCAATGCGATCAACCCCGACCTTTCGGCGTTCACGAAGCACGGCGGCAAGCTTCTGATGTATCACGGCTGGAGCGATCAGAATGTGCCTCCGCTGTCGACCATCCATTACTACAAGAGCGTGCTGGACAAAATGGGCGGCGGTTCGAAGACCTCCGATTGGCTACGTCTGTTTATGGTCCCTGGAATGGCTCACTGCGGCGGTGGCGAAGGTCCAAATCGCTTCGACATGGTCACCGCGCTCGAGCAGTGGGTAGAGAAAGGAAAGGCGCCCGAGCAGATCGTTGCATCTCGTATTTCCGATGGCAAGGTCGCGCGATCGCGGCCATTGTGCCCCTATCCGCAGGTTGCCAAGTACAAAGGCACCGGCAGCACGGACGATGCCGCGAACTTCACCTGCAAGGCCCCGTAGGGACACTACAGTACGACACCATGGAGATGGAGTTGAAATAGACTCCGCTCCCGCCCTGGAAGACGAGCAAATATTTATGAAGCAAGCAATGGTTCTGGACATCCGTCAGTTCATTGACGAGCAGCCGTTCAGCCGCTATCAACTACTGATTGCAGTGATGTGTGGCGCCATGGTTTTCATGGATGGCTTCGATGCCCAGGCGATGGGATTCGTGGCCCCTGCGCTGACGGCGCAACTGAAAATCACCCGCGCCGCCCTGGGCCCGGCCATTTCCATCGGACTGTTCGGGATGATGATTGGTGCGCTCGTCTGCGGCCCGCTCGCGGATCGGTTTGGGCGCAAGCCGGTATTAGTGGGATGCACGTTGATGTTCGGCTTTGGAGCGCTTCTTACGGCAACGGCCGGTTCGCTGGAGTCTTTGCTTTTTTTCCGCCTGTTTACGGGATTGGGTTTGGGTGGGGCGATGCCCAACGCCATCGCCCTCACTTCAGAATATGCGCCCAAGAAATTCCGTGCCACTGCGGTCATGACGATGTTTACCGGCTTTTCCATTGGCGCTGCTGTCGGTGGTTTTGTGGCTGCCGGGCTGATCTCACAGTTCGGTTGGCAATCCGTATTTATCGTGGGGGGAATTCTCCCGTTAGTTATTGCGGTTCTTTCCATGGTTCTGCTGCCGGAGTCGATTCGTTTTCTCGTTCTGAGGGGAGGGAATCGAGAAAGAGTGACGCGGTATCTATCGAGGATCGCCCCAAACAGTGGCCCTTTCGAAGAAATGTCGGTCGGAGTCGACGAACACCAATCCGGCGGATTTGTGGTAAAGCGGCTCTTCACGGAAGGACGCGCACGAGTGACTCCATTCCTTTGGGTCATGTTCTTCATGAGCCTCCTGGATCTTTATTTCCTCAATAGTTGGCTTCCCACTGTGATGAATGACAACGGAATCCAGGTCGAGATCGCGATCATTATTACAACACTCTTTCAAATCGGAGGAGCGGCCGGTTCCATTCTCCTGGGAAGAGTCTTCGACCGGCACTTATCTTTTGCATTCCTTGCGTGCGCCTATCTTGGAGCGGCCGCCAGCATATTTCTCATCGGCGAGGCGGGGGCTTCGATTGCACTGCTCGTCCTGACGGTCTCGGCCGCCGGGTTCTGCGTCATTGGCGGGCAAACCGGCTCGAACGCGCTAGCGGCCGAATTCTATCCGACCGCGATTCGCTCAACCGGTATCGGTTGGGCTCTTGGAATTGGTAGAATCGGTTCGATCGTCGGTCCGACTCTTGGGGGAGCGCTGTTGTCCATGGGCGGCCAAACAAGGCATGTCTTTTGGGCGGCGGCCATACCGGTCTTAATTGCAACGGTCGCGGCATCTGGCGCGGCCCTTATGGTCAGAAAAGGAAATTGAAGTGAAAATCGACATCTTTAACCATTTTTTCCCGAAACAGTTTTTCGACAAATACATCAACGCGGGAGCCGGCGGAAAGGACATCGGCAAGCGCGTGCAGAACATCGCGACCATCATGGATCTGGACAAGCGCTTCCGGATCTTGGACGAATTTGGCGAGTATCGGCAGGTCCTCACGCTTCCTCTGCCGCCGTTGGAAATATTGGCTGGGCCAGAGAAGTCGCCTCAACTGGCGAGAGAAGGCAATGACGGACTCGCAGAGTTGGTGCGAAAACATCCGGATCGCTTCGTTGGTTTTGCCGCATCTTTGCCGATGAATAATCCGAAAGAAGCCGAGAAGGAAATGGTTCGTGTCCTGGACCAGCTCGGCGCCAGCGGCATTCAGCTTTACTCGAATGTGGCAGGCAAACCGCTCGATGCTCCCGAATTCCTGCCGTTCTTTGAAGAAGCAGCGCGTCGTGACATTCCCATCTGGATGCATCCCGCTCGCGGTGCGGATTTCACGGATTATTTATCTGAAGACAAATCCAAGTACGAGATCTGGTGGACGTTCGGCTGGCCATACGAGACAAGCGTTGCCATGTCACGCATTGTCTTCTCGGGTGTTCTCGACCGCTTCCCGAACATCAAGATCATTACCCATCACATGGGCGGCATGGTCCCGTACTTCGAGGGGCGCGTGGGCTACGGTTGGGATCAACTCGGCACCCGCACGTCGGACGCCGATTACAAGTCGCTTTTGAATTCCATGAACAAGCGGCCCATCGACTACTTCAAACATTTCTACGCCGACACGGCGCTTTTCGGAGCAGGCCCCGCGACCAAGTGCGGCCTGGCTTTCTTCGGCGTCGATAACGTGGTGTTCGCTTCAGACATGCCATTTGAACCAGCGCCCGGCCTCTATGCCCGCGAGACAATCCGTTGCGTGGAGGACCTGGGGCTTAGCGCTGCGGACAAGGAAAAGATCTATCAGGGTAACGCGGAGAAACTGCTGAAGTTGAAAACGGTCAGCGCCGCGAACTAGATGTCACGAAGCGTACCGATTTCCCCGCGTAATCCGCGGCTGAGATAGGTTAACGCGATGCGAAGCCGAAATCACAAACGTTTGCTGCTATTCCTCGTGGTCCCGAAAGGTCTTGCACTTCTGCTTCTCCAGAAAGGAAAACCCACCATGAAAAATCGTTTGAGTCCGATCGTTATTGCGGTAGTGATGCTGGCCATTTTCCTGGCGCCCACTCCCGCCGCCGCCCAGGCCGGCACGGCAAAAAAGACAATAAATACGAATGGGCCCACTCCGCGTCTTCCAAACGGGAAACCGGATTTCCGGGGAACCTGGGCGCGGCCCTATACTCCGGATATCACCAAGTCATTTGTGAACCGGGACGGGACCAGTAACAAAGGGGAGGCGGTGCTTCCGTTCACAGCCTGGGGACAAAAGCAGTGGGACGACTATAATCCGACGAAAAACGGTGACTATGCGGGGAGTTGTATGCCGTTTGGTTGGATCCGGTCTTTTTCGCCTCATCCCATGCAGATTGTTCAGAACGATGAGCACATCGCGTTTCTTTTTGAGCAGAGCACGATGTTTGCGGTGGTTCCAACCGATGGGCGGCCGCATCGGGAAGGTTACCCGCCCACATGGTTTGGCGACACCGTCGGCAAATGGGACGGAGACACGCTGATTCTTGAGGCCGTGAACTTCAATGGTTGGGCCAAACTGGACACCAGTGGCCATCCCTTCAGCAAGGACGCGAAGCTCACGATGACGTTCAAACGGCCGGATCTTGGGCACATCCAATTCACTTGGGGTCTTGACGACCCGAAGACCTATACCAGGCCAATAAAGAACGAGCGAGTCTTTGTGCTCACACCGGATGTCGAGGTCATGGAGTACTCCTGTATGGAGGGCAACATCGATAACCTCCTGACTGGTGTCGTCACACCGTGGCGCCCGCCTGAAGATCAAGATTGAAACTTGCTCGCTGCCGTAACAATCCTCCTTTCATTTTTGCGCGCTGGTTTCGTGCATCGAGGCCGCGACCTTCAAGAAATCAGTGTCAATAAATCGGTGGAATACCTGTTATGCGTAGAGGAACAATGGGGTCATGAACACAATGCTGTCTGTGAAAGAAATGCAACGCGCACAGATCGAGAAAGACGTCTCATATGACGGCATTTTCTTTCTGGCGGTGCGCACGACGGGAATATTTTGTCGTCCATCGTGTCCGGCCAGAAAGCCGCTGCCGGAAAACGTGAAGTATTTCTCGAATGTCCGTGAGGCCCTGTTCGCGGGATACCGGCCCTGCAAGCGATGCCGTCCGCTGGATACCGACGGCCGCCCGCCCGAGTGGGTGGCCCGCGCCCTGGGGCTCGTCAACGGCAACGAGGAAAGGATTAAGGACTCCGAACTGCGGCGATCCGGTCTCGATCCGTTCCGGGTCCGCCGGTATTTTCAGAAGCACTACGGTATGACATTTCAGGCCTACTGCAGGGCGCAGCGGATGGGCGGCGCTCTGGATCAACTTCGGCGAGGAGCAAGTCTCGACGACGTTGCGCTCGGAAACGGGTACGAATCTCACAGTGGATTCCGAGATGCATTTAGCCGCACCTTCGGACGGCCACCCGGTACCAGCCACGGCCTGGATTGTATCGTCGTTTCGTGGTTCGAGAGTCCTCTCGGACCTCTCATCGCCGCCGCCAACGATCGCGGAATATGCCTTCTGGAGTTTACGGACCGGCGGATGCTCGAAACGCAATTCCGCACGTTGAAGAAGCTCTTCGCGTGTGCGATCGTCCCCGGCGAGAACGTGCACATGACTCAGCTCCGGAAAGAGCTTGAGCAATATTTCGCCGGCGATCTCAAACAGTTCTCGGTTCCTCTGGTGTATCCGGGCACTCCGTTTCAGGAGCGTGTGTGGAATGAGCTGCTGCGCATACCCTACGGCCAGACTCGCTCGTACGAAGACCTGGCTCGGCGAATTGGCTCGGCCGATGCACAACGCGCGGTGGGCCACGCGAATGGCACGAATCGAATTGCCATCGTTATCCCGTGCCATCGCGTTGTGAATAAGGACGGGAAACTCGGTGGCTACGGCGGTGGCCTGTGGAGAAAGCAACATCTTCTCGATCTTGAGAAAGGCGCCCGCAGGCTCCTGGACTAGTATTCCCCTCCTTTGCAGGCTGATCATTACCCACAAGTCGTCCGCTGGACACGGGCGCTTGGGACAATCGGCGGGAAAGCCGAAGTCTACTCCTTGGCAAAGGAGGGGTGGCCGCGCCATCAAGTAGATGGTCCCGTTCCTTTGGAGGCGCGGCGCGAAGCGTGAGCCCGGTAGGGCGAAACATCAAGAACGGGGTGGTTCGTTCAACTTCCGATAATCGTGGCTTGAACCAACCACCCCGTCTGCGCCCGCTAAGGAGGCTTCGCGGCATTTTCTTAATGGGCGCAGCCTCCCCTCCTTGTCCAAGGAGGGGACTTCGGCATTCTCTTCAGTTGTTTTCAATGCCCCGTGTCCAGCAAAAGATGTGGGACATGGCAAGCCTTTGCAAGGAGGGGAATCCGTCTTTTTTGTGTATTTCATACCTTCTGGTTTACGATTTCCGGTCGAGGAGGCTCTCATGGTCTTCAGAATCACGCTTGTTATCCTTTTCCTGGCAGCGTCACTCATTGGAATTCATGGCAGATAAAGACCATCTGATTTTAACCGCGATCGGGCCCGATCAAGTCGGCCTCGTGGAGAAGATAGCCGAGTTTATCTCCCGGCACGGCTGCAACATTGAGGACAGCAAGATGGCCGTATTTTGCGGCGAGTTTGCCGTCATCGTCTTGATCAGCGGCGACGGTGGCAGCCTTGTCAAGATTGCGAGCGACTATCGCGAGATGGAAACAGAAACCGGTCTTTCCTTCGCTGTCAAGAGGCCGTCGACGAGAAAACCAACGGAATTTTTTCTCCCCTACAAACTTACGGTTTCGTGTATGGACCATCCCGGGATCGTCTACCAAGTCAGTGGCGTACTCAGCACTCTGGGCATCAACATCGAATCGATGGAAACCAAGACCTACTCCGCGCCGGTGAGTGGCGCACCGCTTTTCCAGCTTGAAGCTAGCCTTGCCGTACCGGCTCGAACCAACATCAATCAACTGCGCGATCGCTTCGCCGCAATTCAAAGAGAAGAAAACATCGACATCGAACTCACCGCGATCAAGGGTTAAACCATCATTTGCGAAATATACTCCCCTCCTTCAAAACTCAAATCGTTAACCTTTCAATCCCAGCTCAGTGGTGCTAGATTCCTGCGACATGCGATGGACAATGTTTCTCCTTTCATGTTTTCTAGTGACCCTCGGTCCGCCGGTGGCCTGGACTCAAAATTCCGCGCCTGCGGACTGGCCGCTGTATGCTCGCGACTACGGCTCGACAGGATATTCGCCGCTTTCGGAGATCAAGCCAGAAAATGTGTCCAGCCTGCGGCAGATCTGCTCTTACGCCTTGCCGGAACAATCGACGTTTGAAAGCAGCCTCGTCGTGTTGAACGGAACCATGTACTTCACGACCAGCGAATACACGTACGCCGTAGATGCATCGAACTGTAGTCTGAGGTGGCGTGTGCGGGTGACGGCCATCGACGCAGACACCGGAGTTATCCGATGGCGTCATGAAACTCCCGCGCCAATGGTTGCAGGTATCGCCGTTACCGCCACGGGAATCGTTTTCACCGCAGGTCTCGACGGCGACTTGATCGCGCTCGATGCGGCCACAGGCAAAGTATTTCGCCGGATACCGACACAGCAGCCTGCGGGTGGCGGCGTGGTCACTTATCAAGCTGGCGGGAAACAACGCGTCGCCGTGGCCACGGGCTTGGAAAATAATATCCTGCAGACGAAAGGCGAACCCGTCATCATCGTGTACGGGCTTTAATCTCGGCGCACATGAGAGGTTATCCACGCATGTAGTCTCGGGCTTTAGCCGCGTTCTGTTCTTCCGACGCTCACGATTTGAGATCGAGCGGAACGCCGTCCAGGTCTTCAGCCCGCTCAACCTTGATGAGAACGCCGAATCCTTTCTTTTCAGGATCGCGGTCCTTTTCCGGCTGGATGAGTCGTTTCCAGATCTCCTCGTACTCCGCTCCCGACTTGCGAATCGCCGCAGTGCCGTAGAAGCGCGCGATGCCACCCTTGGGCAGCACGCCGGCCTCTCGCAGTTGCGGTTTTCTAAAGAAGACCGTGACCTTGGTTCCGTCCTTCAGATTGGCGTTCGTTGTGCCCTTGCCGCGCTCCCACAACGCAAGATGTTCGTCGTCGAACACCATGGTGCTGCCTCGCGGCGTCACCTGCGCAAACCCATTCGGCAACACGGTGGCGACGAGGCATACGTTCACCGGAAATGCAGAATTGATGTGCTCGTGCAGAACCTTCGGGATCGTGGCCAAACTCGCATCCTTATCTAAGTTGCGTGGACCATTCAGTCCACATCTCACGCGCGATTATGGCTTCGCCCCGGCGCTTCCGAAGAGTTTCGCTTCGCGTTCCTGGATCTCCGCCGGTGTCGGGTCCTCGATGTGCGTAGCAATCGCCCAGTTGAACCCGAACGGGTCTTTTACCAGACCGTACCGGTCGCCCCAAAACTGATCCGCCAGCGGCATCGTTGCCTTGCACCCGGCAGCTACCGCCTGCGCAAAAGTGGCGTCGACGTCCGGAACGTACAGGTGCAGCACCAACGGCCAGTTCCCCTCCGCGATTGCCGGCGACCCGAACTCAGGAAAGGGGTCGTTGAACATCAAGTCGGAGTCGCCTATGTGCACGTGGGCATGCATCAGCTTGCCGCCCGGTCCGGGCGACCGCGAAACCTCGACCGCGTTGAACGCGCGTTTCAAAAAATCAATGTAATTCGCCGCTCCGGTTACTGTGAGATGAGGCGTCAGCGTGCGAAAGCCTTCGGGAATGGGGTTTGTCGCTTTAGTCATGTCGTAGAACCTCGCGCATTTGTCCTTATTATACGGAGACGGGTACATAAATCTATCCGTATAAAGAGGACCAATGTCAAAGTTCAGGCCATGGAGTCCTCGTCCACGCCGCCACATGGAGCCGCCGACATCGGGGAGATCTTCCTCGATTTGAGTCCATCACAAGCACGCAGGTTCATGCCGGACTGCCAACAATCACCGCATTGCGGACTTATAGCTCGGGAACAGCACTTGCTCTATTAGGCGGCCGTCAACAGTGCATCTTGCAAATCCCATTTCGGCAACACGGCCGGCCTGAAAAATAACTACAAGGAGGTCTTAGCGAACATGCGGCAAACGCATCTGGGACTTTTGATGCTACTGACACTGATCGGCACAGGGACAGTTCAGGCCGCTGAGCCGGACGCCCTGGCGATTTCCAGCAACATTCAGCGGCTCCATATGCCGTACGGTACAATCCTTGATCCCGTATACGCTTCAGCGGATCCTGCTTCACAGGGTTATTCGCAGATCGCCAGCTATGCGAGGGCTGGAGATTCCGCAATCTGGACCGGACACTATCTCGCCGCCGAGGCGTTTCGGTATCAGGTCACGCGGTCGCCGGAGGCCTTGGGCAATGCGTGGCGGGCTTTGCAAGGCATCCGCTCTCTCCTCGACGTTACAGGGACTGACGTTCTGGCGCGCTGCCTGATGCCTGCGGATTCCCCTTACGGCGCCGCCATTCAACAGCAGGAAAGCGGTCGCGGGATCTACTACAACGGGCTGGGAGGCCAGACGTACTTCTGGGTCGGCGACACGTCGCGGGATCAGTACGGCGGCGTGATGTTCGGTCTGAGTGTGACGTATGACATGATCGATAACGCCGCCGTCCGAGACCTCATTCGAAGCAATGTGACGCGGATATTGAATTACCTGCTGATCCATGGCTGGAACGTGGTTATGCCGGATGGCCGAATCAGCACTACATTCCTGCATCGCCCCGACCAACAGTTGAGCTTCCTACAAGTGGGACGGCGCGTGAATCCTCAGAGATTCGGATGGATCTACAGCCTCCTTCGCAGCCTGTACGCTTCCTCCGTGATCACTCCGATACTCTTCGACAATATTGACGATCACAATCACTACTTCAAATTCAATCTGAACTATATCAACCTCTACAATCTCATCCGCCTGGAGGAGAGCGACTCGCCGTACAAGCGCCTGTACCTGAACGCCTACGACACCCTGCGACGCAGAACGGAACAGCACGGCAATGCCCACTTCAACGTGGTGGACCGAGCTCTGAACGGAGAGAGCATTGGACGCGATGCAGAGACGATCACACTCCTGAGCTTGTGGCTGCAGAGACCGCGCCGGGACACCTGGGTCGATCTGCGAGGCAAGTATCCCGCCTGCGCTTCCGATCGCGCGTGTATTTCTATTCCCGTCAACGAGCGCGTCAATACAGATTTTCTCTGGCAGCGTAGCCCATTCCTTTTATTCGGAGGTGGCTTTGGCACGATCGAGGCCGCTGCAATCGACTACATTTTGCCCTACTGGATGGCACGCCACTACGGCCTGCCCCTATAAACCTAAGATTCGGCGATGCGAACTCGGGCTTCAGCCCGCGTTTGGAGTTTGGACATTCTTCGAGGTGCGCAAAAAAATCCCCTTCTAGATTAGGAGTGCCGTTCGCGCGTTTTTTAGCGAACGGCGGGGTGGTCGATCCTTTCGAGGACTGACCACCCCGTCCGCGCCAACTTTGGTGGCCTTCGGCATCATCTTCTTGATGGCGCGGCCACCCCTCCTTTGCAAAGGAGGGGAATACGTTCTTGTTCAACATTCGTCCCACACCCGCCGTGTCCAGCACGACTTGCGAAGCGTAAAGGTAAACACATCGATGCCATTGCTATTGACCAAGGGTTCGGAAAATGTCAGCCAATCGGCACGGCTTTGCATAACACTCACCTGAGATGTAGTCTTGTTCAGTCTCGCTCGCGAAGCGAAGGAGGAAAACATGAGAACTTCCATACGCACCATAATGCTCGCGGCCACCTGTTTGGCGGCCATTCTTTTAATCGGGAATCTGGGAAGCCCGGCCCTCGCCGCTGGCCAGACAGCGTCGGAGCCACTGAGCAAGACCTATCGGGTCACCCGTGCCAACGACGTTGAGTTCCAGAAGGTCGAACCCTTCAAGGTATTCGACAATCTTTATTATGTCGGGCCAGGCTATGTCTCCGTCTGGCTGCTGACAACGCCGGAAGGCAACATCCTCTTCGACTCAGCCCAAGAACCCTATGTCGACTTTGTCATCGATAACATCCGAAAAGTCGGTGTCGATCCGAAGAGCATCAAATACATCATTTTGAGCCACGGGCATCTCGATCATTTCGGCGGTGCGGCGAAGATTCAGGAAGCGTCGGGTGCACGCGTTGTCGCGGTCGAAGAAGACTGGAAGATGATCGAGCAGGTGGGAAGCCGTCCGGGCGCGGCCGGCGGACCGCCGCCGCGCGTGCCGAAGAGGGACATGGTGGTCAAGGAAGGCGACACGCTGGCCTTGGGCGGTCAGACGTTCAAATTCCACCAGACGCCTGGGCACACGCCCGGCGTGCTGACGACGGAAGGAATCACCGTCTATGACCGCGGCACGCCCTATAAGGCGATTGTATGGGGCGGAGCGGGTTATCGAGGCGGGCTCGTCGAAGCAGAACAGTCGGTCAGGAGCGCCAACAAGGTCGCGCAGATACAAGGTGTGCAGGTGAACTTGCAGATCCATAGCTGGGCCGAAGACAGCGGGTATCCCGGCGGCGGCGTGCTGGAGCGCGGCATCATGCTCAAGTCCCGCAAACCCGGCGACCCGCACCCTTTCGTGGACCCGGCCACATTTACGCAATGGGTCAAGCGGGCTCAGGACGGCGCGGCGAAGGCCGTTCAGGAGGAAAAGCAAAAAGCCGGACGGTGATTCTTGTGGCGCTTAAGAAAATGTCGCGAAGGTCGCGAAGCCACCTTAGCGGGCGCAGACGGGGAGGTTGTGAAACAATCAAAAAACGTTCCGGATGAGAATTGCGGAATTACTGGAGGATGCCATGAGACATTTTCATTGGAGAATGATGGTGGTCGTTGTGTTGTCGGCGATCACGAGCACGTCGATTTTTATTCGTGCGCAACAGGCCGCTCCGGATCTCATACTCACGAACGGAAAAATCATCACCGTCGACGAGCGCTTTACGATTGCTCAGGCGGTGGCCGTCAGGGGCGATCGCGTTGTGGCCGTCGGCGCCAGTCAAGAAATTTCCCAGCTCGCGGGACCAGGCACCAGAAGGATCGACCTCCGGGGAAAGGCCGTTGTTCCCGGACTGATCGATAACCACGCGCATTTCATGCGCGCGGGCGAAACCTGGACCGAGGAAGTGCGTCTTGATGGCGTCGAATCGCGTAAACAAGCGATCGAGATGCTGCGGGCGAAGGTCAGAACGGCGGCTCCAGGCCAATGGATCTTCACGCTCGGAGGCTGGAGCCATCACCAGTTCGCCGACGATAAGAAGCCGTTTACGCGGGACGAGCTCGATCAGATTGCTCCGAACAATCCGGTGGTGTTGCAGGAAGCGTACTATCGAAGCTATCTCAACAGCCGGGCAATCCAGACCGCTGGCCTTGACGCCATGACCGACAAATGGATTGTGCGCGATGCCGCAGGAAAGCCGACCGGCGTCATTGAACAGGACGGCACACGCGCGGTTGCCGGCAAGATTCCCGCCCCGTCCAAAGAGAAGTTCGAATCCAGCTCTCTGGCGATGATCAGAGATTGGAACCGCGCGGGCCTCACCGCGGTCGGCAGCTCGGGTTGCCCCGACGATCAATTGGAGAGCTATCGGAAATGGGCGCGCCAGGGTCAGCTCAATATGAGGGTCTTCTGCATCGTGGCGTTCGGCGCTGCCAACCCGCAAGCCATCGACAGAGTCCTGCCGCAGATCGCCCAATTGAAGCTGTTTCAGGGCGACGACTACCTCAACAGCACCGTCTACGGAGAACAAGTCTACGGCCCGGTGAATGACAACATGCTGGACGTCAAGCCGAGTCAGAAGCCCGAGGACTGGGTGCAGTTGGGCCGCATTCTCCGGGAGATCGCGAAGGCGCGGCTGCCTCTTCACGTTCATACGACGCTCACCGCGAGCATCGAGGGATTCCTCAACAGCATCGAGGAGGTCAACAAGGAATACCCCATCAGGAACCTGCGCTGGGCTCTCATTCACCTCGACCAGATCAACGCATCGCATCTCGACCGCATGAAAAAGCTGGGTATGTATGCTGCCGTGCATGCTCGCCCCACAATCCTCGGTGGAGTCTTCAACGAGATTCACGGCGAGCGTTCCTACGACATGCCGCCGCTGAAATTGGTCCAGGACAGCGGCATCACGTGGGGATTCGGAACCGACACGACCGTCGTCGATCAGTTCCGGCCGTTCACGACGCTCTATTGGGCCGTGACCGGCAAGATGGTCGGGGGCACCCGTGTGCTTCGACAAACGATCAGCCGCGAGGACGCGCTAATCGCGCACACCCGGAAGAACGCGTATTTCCACTTTCAGGAGAACAATCTCGGTTCGATCCAGCCGGGCAAGATGGCGGACTTGCTCGTGCTCGATCGCGATTACCTGACGGTTCCAGCGGACCAGATCAAAGACATCAAACCGGTGATGACGATGGTTGGAGGCAGGATCGTTTACGATGCCGCCAGCACTCAGACGTCCTCGCGATAAAGAAGGTAGGGGGCTTTGCACAACGAATCGTCGCCGCCGAAGAGAATGCCTTTCGGAACTGTAGGGGCGCTCTATGACCGCCCGTATTTCCTCGAATCCAGGAACAAGGGGCGCTCATAGAGCGCCCCTACAGTTGCAGCAGAACAATCAATTGAGGCGAACGTCCTCAACGTCCCGGGTCATCCCGCCTGTACCGCCGCAGCGCCGGTGTAGCGAGCGATACCCAGGCCGTCGCAGCCAAGCAGCCGAGCCCCCACCGAACCAGTTCGCCACCACACCGGCTTCGAGTTCACCGAGTTGAGGTCCGCCCATGAAGAAAATCATGTTCACTCCCGTCATGCGTCCGCGGAGACGGTCCGGCGTTTCGAGTTGACGGACCACGTTTCGGATGATCGTGCTGACGGTGTCGGTTGCGCCGGTAACGGCCAGGCAGAAAAATGTAAGCCAGAACGAACGCGACAGGCCGAAGACGACGGTTGCCAACCCGTATCCGGCAACCGCAACCAAGAGGACTAATCCGCGGCGTTCAATGCGGTCGGCCAGCAACACCATTGCGGTGCTTGTGACCAGAGCGCCTGCGGCTGGGGCCGCGTACAGCCAGCCGTACCCCTGGGCGCCCACGCGCAGAACGTCCTGGGCAAAGATCGGCAGCAGGGCCGTCGCTGACGAGAAAAACGTTGCAAGGAAGTCGAGCACCATGGTCGATCGGATTACCGGCGACTGAAATACGAACCGAAGTCCCTCAAGTGCTGCGTGCAACGAGACTTCATTTTTCGAGCCCCCTTCGGCTTCCTGTCGTGCGGGTATACCGCGCATCATCAGGAGTGCAGCAAGCACAAACAGGAAAGACACCGCATTGACCACGTAAACCCAGGCCACGCTGGATGTGGCAATCAAGATTCCGCCGAGAGATGGGCCGATCACAGACGCCGTCTGAAACATGATGCTGTTCAGGCTGATCGCATTCGGCAGGTGCTCGCGGGGCACCAGCATCGGGATCAGCGACTGCCGCGCGGGCAGATCGAACGCTCCGGCGGACGAACCGAGAGCCGCCAGGAGGTAAATCGGCCATACCTGAGTCAAGCCCCGGAATGTGAGAATGGCCAGGACGAGGGCGACCATCGTCGCGGCGCTTTGCGTCAAGAGCATCAGCTTGCGCCGGTTCCAAACGTCGGCGACAACTCCGCTGAGCATCGAGAAAACAACGATGGGCGCCACTCGCACCAGTCCAACCAAACCCAGCGCGAGCCCTTTCCGATCGGGCGAAACCAGCAACGAAACATGCCAGAGAATTGCGGCGTTCTGCATGAGCGAGCCCGTCATCGACACGAGCAGCCCGATCCAAAGCAGACGGAAATTGCGGTGTTCCAGCGCAACAAATGGCCGATGGGACATCAATGTCAGGCCTCTTGATCTCGACAGGGAATTCCCTCTGGTCAAAGAAAACAGAATGAGCCGAACGCGGGCTAAAGCCCGCGACTACATGCATGCCTGCACGACTACTATCGCCGGGTTTCTTCGATTTTTGCGAAGGTTTTAGCCGCGAATTGCGCGAATGGGCCGCACGCCATTAATGCCGTTGGTAACGACAGGAATTCTGTGCGGCCCATTCGCGTCATTCGCGCAATTCGCGGCTCAGATTTTGGTTGCGGCTACCGAGCGCTGTGAAACTGTGAATGAATTGGCGGAAGCAAAACGAGCATTTGGTCAGTTCGTCAATGCGTGATTTGGTTGTTGGACAAGTGCATTGAGATCGTACATGGGACATCCCAACATTTGACATTTTAGGGAAGATCGAGCGTGCAGCGAACAATGTCAAATGTTGGGATGTCCCATGTACGATGTCCCATGTATTTGTCAAACAACCCAACGACCAACTGACACAATGACGGAAATAGGGGCGGTCATGAGACCGCCTCTACAGTTCCGAACTGGCATTCATCTCCCATGGACCAAAACCTTCGGCCCGTTCTCGAAGAGCACCTCGATCTTGGTGCCATCTTTAACAGCGGTCGCGACGCCGAAGCCGAAGCTGGGATGCTGCACAACGTCACCCAAAGCGTAGCTGTCCTTGATGGAATAGCTCTTCGCGAGCGCCATATCCTTCCCTTTCAAAAGCACCTGATAGCGGCTCGCCCGAGCCTTCGGCGGTTGAGGTCCCAGCCCGCCGCCCGCTTCGCGCTGGCGGACTTGTCGAGCAGCTCCGCCGGGTTCGTGAGGCTTGTAACTGTGCTGCGCGTTGCACGTGTTGCAGTGCACTCGCGCCGGCTTGTCACCCACCATGGCTTCGATCGTGTGCGCCAGGATGCGTTTGCACTTACCGCACCAACTGTCAACGTCTCCGCCTGGCTTCAACATGGCTTCCCCCCAGCCAGGTCCTGGCTCCACTCGTCCACCGTGAACAATTTTTTGCTGACTTCAGTTTTCATAAGAAACTCCATTACCAACAAGGATAACGCATCCCCACCTCCGCCGCACAGCGTATCCATTCCCAGGATTGCTTTGTAAAGCCAGCAGCTGTTGACTGACTAACCTGCAAGTTATTACGTTCCAGAAAGTTGCGCTTCCCGCCGGAGTGGCGAAATTGGCATACGCAGCAGACTCAAAACTTCGTCATTCGGCTTTTCAACAACATACGAGTGAAACCTGGAATATGAAGGCAGCGATTGTCACCGAAGAGGTGGACTGCGAAGCAGTTGAAGAGGGGTACAAACGCGGGCTAAAGCCCGCGACTACATATTGCGACAACGTTTCGGCTAAGCATGTAGTCGCGGGCTTTAGCCCGCGTTCGCATCTCAGCGCCGCCCGCTCAAGTAAACCTTGCCGGTCTTCTCCGTACAGCCGCCTTCGGGCATCGTGGTGCCGCAACCGATTAGAGTTCCCCCGGTGAGTGTCATGGCCCCAAAATTTCGACCGTCCCTCAGCGGCATGAGACTGACCGTCAGGATGGTGCCATACGGGAAACTCGCCACGGTAATGCCCGCACTGGCGAGGGACTTTGCCGAACCTGTCTCCACACCCCAGACAACGGGTTTGCCATTCGCATCTAACTCAGGCTTGCCATCGAGTCCCAGAACCTCAAACAGGAGCTGGGCGTGGTTGGCTCCAAGGACAAATCGAGTCAGCTTTCCCGTCAAGGTTTTCGTTTTCGTCTGGTCATACATCGCGAAAGAATGGTGGGCCAGGGCCGGCGTGGCCATGACACCTATAGACATGATCCCGGCGAGTCCTGCAGCCAGCCAGGCTTTCATCGGCAGTGTCTTCATCGCTTGCTCTCCTTACCCCGTCGTCACCGGTCAGGGTGTTTCCAGCCTTGCTCGAAATGCTCCTCCCAATTCTGCGCCCAGGGCCGGCCGAAGTAATCGATGTACCCGTCATCGGTGGGAATGAGCTGTGTCGGTCGGCCGTCTGGACCGTTGACGATCGTGCTCTGGACGCGGCACTCAATGAACGTGTATCTCGCTTCCGGATCGTCCGGGCGCGTCTGGCGAATCCAGGGGGTTAAAATATGCAGTGGCCGAGCGAAGGCCTCCGGATCGTAGAATGTCGCATCGACGGTGATCCCATTCCCATTCGCGTCAGGCGTGAAGACTTCCACGACCTCCAGAGAATTGCTGTACTCAAACATCGAATGCGACATCGTCCACCCTATGACATTGGCTGTCCAGGCGACGAGGGTATTACCGTTCCAGAATCCGATGGTCTCGCCATACCATTGCGGAACCTTTTGCACGTGCTTCCGGCCGATGAGGACCCTGCGGAGAAAGTTGTCAGCGACACCGCTCAGGAACTGGACCTGATATGGCGTGACCATGACCTCGATGTCATTGAGAGCGGCCTCCGCCCACCATCGCATTAATCCTTCCGGATAGCAGAAGGCGGCATTCCACTGGGGTGAATTGTCTACGACTTCGTGGTAGTTGCTCTGAGTCATGCGCTCCCGATACTCCGGGGTCAGGAGCGATATCATGGTGGCGGTCTGCAGATCACGACCGTAAGTCCACTGGTCGTCTCTTCCTCCTCGGCGATACAGCCCATCCCAGTTGGGCAACGTCTCCCGCGTGTGCACTGTGGGGCCCCCTGCCGCTTTGGCCCTGTTCAGCAACGCATTGTAATGTTCCTCAGCGGTCTTGAAGGGGTAGGGGCTCACAATGCCGGCAACGTCGCGGTCGAGCCGGCAGTCGCCCCATTCGCCAACCCTTTGGTCCGGCCACATATCGGTCAACTGACGCGGAGTATTGCACCGGGTGTATCGCGGGTCCGTCCAATACTGTCGATCGAAATAGAAGTTCTTGGAAGTGAACAGGTCCACCGGCAGCGGCTGTATTCCCGGTGGTGGCGGCGGAACCCTGGCGGCCTGCGCCTTGGCTTGCTGCGCATTGGCCACCGTCGCCAGCGATATCCCTGTTAAAAGTAGAGCAAGCAGGGCGATGGAGGATGCTGTCGTGCGTGCCACATCCATGGAAACTCCCTCCCTTTTATAGATGATTATTATTAAACCAACTTCCGCGTCAGGGCAGGGTATCAGGTCATCTTGCAGTGGTCAAACTCGTGAATGCATTCGGTCCACAGAGGCGATTGTGAACGGCAACGACAATACTGGAGATTACGCCTTCGCTGACCGGTGGGGGGACAATGCCTGGATCCGGTGCTATGACTGGCCGAATGATCGGCTGTTGGAGTTGTTCGCGGACATCCATCATCCATCCGAACCCGCGAAATACGTAGGAAAGGAGCGTCCGATCCACTTCGTCAATTCCAAGCACCTCCTGCACGATCCAATTACCGAAATCTGTATTCGGCGCGATTCGTAACCGGCCACTACGGCCGGGTTTCTCGATTCCTTCAACGAACGCGAGCTGATACATCCGCTGAACAATTGTGACGCGCTTCATTCGTGTTTCGGAAACTTCCAGCCTGCCTGCATCAATGGCTTCGAATAACGGAGACAGATAGATAGCGGGGCGAGGGTCGAGCTCAATGCGGTTGGTCCTACCCGCAGCCGCGATTTCTGGATGGCCGAAAGTGGGCAGATTGCCCTCGACGGCCCGCTGCCGGATGAGTTCGTCCCGGCGGCCAGGCCGTGCGTGTTCCAGCCTCCGAACAAGTTCCGTCAGATCGGTGATAGCGCCGAAATGCCGCGCACAGTCGAGAGCCATTTGGCTGGCGGTGAATAGATCCGAACAGGATTTCGTATGGAGGGCCGCAAAATATCTCGCAACCATGTTTGACCCGGCCGAACCGTGGTGAATCTGAATCGTGCCGAGAGTCTGCAGAATGCCGGCCTCAGTCGAGTTTACAGTTCGGCGTAACAGCAGGCTGAATATGGCTCGAAATGGATCACCCTGTGGCGCTGATTCTAAAAATAGTGTCGTCTGTCGAAGCAGCATGCCAGCGCTCGCATCAGGCCGGCGACTCAACAGAAAGCGCATGTACGATGAGCACGCACCCACAGCCGCGTTTTCCAAATGAACCCGGATAAGGTCCCGGAGCAGGTCTGCAGTTGGTCGCGAAGGATTCACCGGCTGTAAATCGTTCGCCGCTTTTCGAATCGATGCCATATATTGCATCGATGCATCAGCCGGGGCATTAGGAAAGGCTTTCATGAACTTTGCAAGCGGCGGAAGGACGCGCTTCACGGCTGGATTGAACGCTTGCGAGAGCAACAGCCCAAACGATCTCGGTTCGCCGGCTTTAGCGAAGCGCCCGAAAAGTCCAACGAAAATCACCCGAATGGCGTCTGCCGAACCTGTGACGATATCCTCTTCTAAAAGACACCCGCGCAGTCCGAATGATCGGATGTTCAACTCCAGAGGAACTCCGTTACACGTGATCGGTTGGTGATAGCGTACGGGGTTTGCCAGCACTCCGGTCGAGGGAGGCATGCTCGCAAACAGCTGCAAGGCCGCCGCGATTTCCGAATCGCTCGTTTTTGCGATCGCTTTGCTGACGGGATTATATTCAGGAGCTGCGGGCAATTCCGACAAGAAGTGCGGCAATCTCTGGGGCACGCCTTCGATTCCTCCGCCTACCTTATAACGCCGGTCCATTCATTGACAGACTTAATTGTTGCAATCATAAGCATTGATGAAATAAATAGTCGAAAGGCGATGCGTGCGTTCCGATACAAACAAAATCGATTGCAGCAACTGAAAGGATTTTGCTCCGTGGTCGAGACCCGGAGTGTCTCGAAGGCGGCGAACCGGTTGAGTCTCACCCAGCCGACAGTATCATTGCAGGTGCAATCGCTGGAGCGTGATTTGCGTACAACCTTGTTCGAAAGACACGGCCCGAAAATCGAACTCACTTTCGAGGGCGAACTTTTGTATGAACTCGCCCGGCCTCTGGTTGAAGGGTTCACAGCGCTGGATCAAAACTTTGAAGACCGCCGCAATAGTGTCGAGCAGGGCAGGCTCGCGATCGCGGCCGGAGAATCGACCATCCATTACGTACTACCACGCGCCGTGCAGCGGTTTTCGTCCGAGCATCCGAAAATCTCTCTCGCATTAAACAACGTCACAGGTCAGCAAGGTTTGCAACAGTTGCGCGATCGGCTGGTGGATTTTTGCGTAGGTCCAATTCTGGACACACCTGCAGACATTGTGTTCGAACCCGTGGTCGCTTTTGATCCGGTGCTGATCACCGCGCTCGGGCATCCGCTTTCCAAGCTACGGAAGGTTTCGTTGCGCCACATCAGCCAATATCCGCTGATACTGCCTCCACGCCACCTCAGCACCTGGAGGCAGGTGGAAATGGTGTTTCTGCAACACCGCCTGCCTTACGAGGTCCGGCTCGAAATGGGCGGGTGGGAAGTCATAAAACGTTACGTCGAACTCGGTATGGGAATCTCAATCGTCATGAATGTCTGCCTCACCGGACGCGAACGCCTTGAGGTGATCTCTGCAAACAAATACTTTCCCAAACGCGTCTACGGAATCGTCCAACTCAAAAGCCGGGCACTTTCACCCCAAGCTCGAGACTTCATTGCGACATTCAAGCAGACCGTATCCGCGTCTGTTCGATGAGGCATTTCTGAAACCAGACGTGCCCCAGAACGTGCTGCACTCGCCGGTGATCTGCGTGTCGTGGCCGAGGTGTCAGGCGAAGTCGTAGGGCGAAGAACTGCGGGCGCGGTCCACCTCCCAGCGAGGCAAGAACATCGTAGCTCTCGTGGCCGGGCAGGAAGACGCCGCCGGGTTCGTCCCCGTTCGGAGCGGAACGTGGAATTCTTGGTGAGTTTTACCTGAGATTCTTTACACTTAAGAGTGCTTGCAGATTAGTGCAGCAGGCGCCGCTCCGCGTCAAAGGACTTGTCGTTACGGTTTGCTATGAGCGAATCAAGAGTTGTGGTTGTCATGCCCGCGTTCAATGCCGCTCGCACCCTGGAGGTGACATATGGGTTATCCATCTTTGCGTTGTTGTTCAAGTCCTCCCTTCACAAGGTCGGATTGGCGAGACAAACGCAGTTTCAAAGTCTAAGGGACCGCTACGAGGAAGAGCCCAGCGCTCCAGGCCATGCGTCCAAGACTTGACGACGAACGAAAACTCTTCCTGCTTCTGATCGCAGTTTTCTCGGCCGTTGCAATTCTCACTTACTTTCCCATCCTGAAAGGGAAGATTCCTTTCCCGGCAGAGATGGTCACGGGTTTCCCGCCCTGGGAATCTGTTCCGGCCAGAATGGTTATTACTCCAGGTCAAGCCGAATACGGGGACGTTGCAACTCTCTTCTATCCGTGGCGTTATTTCCAGGGAACCGCCCTTCGGAATGGAGAACTGCCGCTGTGGAACCCCCAAATTCTCTCGGGAAGTCCTTTTCTCGGGGATACCGAGTCCGCACTGTTTTACCCAATCAATGCCGTTTTTTACGTTTTGCCGTTGCCGATTGCATGGACGCTGAAACTGGTCCTGAACGTCATTCTGGCCGGTACACTGACGGCGCTGTTTGTGAGGGCTATCGGTGGCAGCCTGCCAGGAGCCATTTCGGCCGGCATTGTATTTGCTCTTGCCGGCAACATGACGACCTGGCAATCGAGCATGATCACCGACGCGGCGCTTTGGTTGCCACTGATCTGCCTGGCCGTTCACCGCTTGTGTTTTGTCAGACCCGGCGCGGCGGCTTTCGCGCTAACTGCGATGGCGTTCGCGGCTCCGGTCCTTGCGGGTCATCCTGAGATGGCGGCGCATCTCACCGTTGCCGGCATCGGCTATGCCTTTTGGCAAAGCTTTGCTTCCGGTCGCGGCATGGCTGCAGCCTTTGGGCGTTTGAGCGTCTTCGCAGCGGCCGGTTTGCTTGCAATCGGAATTGCCTCGATCCAAATAATGCCAACCCTGGAGTGGTTGGGTCAGATCAACCATACGCTGGATTTCAATTGGGGTACGTTGAAGGCCCGCGAAGTGTTGTCCTTCTTTTCACGTGATATCGCCACGAATCCGAATTCGAGTGGGCTGTTGGTGCCGGAAAGCGCAGCCTACGCGGGTGGGCTCACATTGCTCCTGGCTCCCCTGGCTTTATTGCACCGCAATAGACGTCAGGCAATCTTTTTCCTGACATTGATCGTGGCCGCTCTCCAAATTGTCTTTGGCGGGCCCGCTCACTGGCTGATGGACCAGACGCCTGTGATGAGCGGTCTGAAGAACTGGCGTTTTTTAATCGTCATCGATTTCAGTCTGGCGGTCCTCGCAGGGTTGGGAATCTCAGCACTCTCCGAATACCAACTGAGCCAGAGGCAGGCACGCCGATATATCTGGGTGGCAACGACCCTGTCTTTTGCGGTTGTTTTTGCGGGAATTTGGGTTCTGCGGAACTCCAGGCACTCGGATGTGCACTGGCTTCAGAGCCCGAGGTCGTCAGCCGTCTTTCTGGGAATCGGCTACTGCCTTGTCATGGGGAGGACACTGGATTGGCTCCGGCCTAAAGCGTTCGCCATAGCCGCCCTGGGACTCATTTCCGTCGATCTGATCACATACGCGCATGGGTACTTTCCGTTTGTTTCTCCTCATCAGATCTATCCGGACGCCCCGCTCATCACCTTTCTCAAGAATCACAATCCCTCGAAAACGCGTATCGTCAATTTGGATGCCACTTACGGACCAAACGTTGAAATGATGTATGGCCTCAGCGCGGTCGGAGGATGGGACCTGGGGTTACGTTTGATAAAAAGATTCCTGGAAGGTATCAGCGAACCTACGCTGGATGACCTCCATATGACTGCATTGAAGGTCGTAGCCTTCAATGACCGCAGATTGGATCTGCTGAATGCGAAGTATTTTGTCACTAACACGTACAACGAAAGTTATGACACGCTCGCGAAGCGCCCGGACCGTTTTTCATTGGTGTACACGGGAGGATCGGTCCAGGCGTTTGAAAATCGATTCGCACTTCCGCGAGCGTTTTTCGTGCCTGTATCCGAACACGCCATTGAAATCTTACCTGATGAAGACGCTCAACTCACACGCGTGAAAGATCCCACCTTCGATCCGGAGCGCGAGGAGCGGGGATCGAGTGGACGCACACCTCTCCGAACCACATTGAACTCCGGGTTACAACAAAGAAACCCGGGGTGCTTGTGCTGTCCCAAATCTTTTACCCCGGTTGGCAGGTGCTCGTCGATCAAGTTGAAACTCCGATTCTGCGCACAGACTATGCGCTTACAGGAGTGGCCCTGAAGGAAGGATCGCAGATCGTGAAATTTGTCTACCGGCCTGCAAGCTTCAGAACGGGAAGCGCCTTGACTGTAGCCTCCATCTCGATCCTGATCGTGGTTCTGGCCAGAGCTGGTAGAAAAGGCCGGACAACGCGCTGAAGGTGACCTTGTCCTTGACCAGGAGCGGAAACATTTCGTCCATGCGCTTACTGACGAAGGGGCGAAGGCGTGCCGCCCTTGTCAGGTGCCTCTGATTTCGCCTATGCTCTCGTCGGAAGTCTGTTTTCTACAAGTTTCCTACTGACGCATTAGAGAGGATGCGCGTTGGCTTTATCCGTGGCAAGAAACTGAGGAAATCCGTTCAGGTCCATTCAAGAAGACTACCCATGGCTACGAACTCGATCGCTTTGGAAGATGACGGGCTCAAGCTTACCGATGTGCGGCGCCGCCTCCGGGCGATTTTCATCGGATCCGTCGGCAACCTTGTCGAGTGGTACGATTTTTATGCCTACGCGGCCTTTGCGCTCTATTTTGCCGGCTCGTTTTTCCCGGGCAATGATCCGGTCGTACAGCAGCTGAATGCGGCGGTGCTGTTTTCGATCGGCTTCATCGTGCGGCCAATCGGCGGCTGGTTGTTCGGCCATCTCGCCGACCACTACGGCCGGCGCAACGCCCTCATGCTGTCCGTGCTGCTGATGTGCTTTGGCTCATTGATGATCGCCGTTACGCCCACGTACAGGTCGATCGGCGTCGCGGCGCCGGCGCTGCTGGGTCTTGCGCGGATCATCCAGGGCTTGAGCCTCGGCGGGGAGTACGGCGCCAGCGCTACCTATCTCACCGAGGTTGCCGACGAGAAGCACCGCGGCTTCTATTCAAGCTTCCAGTACGTGACCCTGATTGGGGGACAGCTTTGCGCCATTCTGGTCCTGCTTCTCCTGCAGCAAGTATTCCTCACCGCGGATCAGCTGAAGGCGTGGGGCTGGCGCATTCCGTTCATCATCGGCGCCATGCTGGCCATCATCGCACTGGTGATGCGGCGCGAGTTGCACGAGACGGATGCCTTCATCGAAGCCAAGAAGGCGCCGCGGCGCGAAAGCTCGCTCAGAGCCCTCTTGAACTACCCGCGCGAGGTTTTGCTGGTCGTCGGCCTCACCATGGGCGGCACCACGGCCTTCTATACGTACACGACCTACATGCAGAAATTCCTGAAGCTGTCGGTCGGCCTGAACGATATCCAGACGACGCTGGTGACTGGCGGATCGCTCATTTTCGCTCTATGCCTGCAACCAACTTACGGAGCGCTTTCGGACAAGATCGGTCGCAAATGGCTGCTAATCTGGTTCGGAACAATGGGAACTATTTTTACGATCCCGCTGCTCCATTCACTGGAAGCAACGAAGAGCGCGCTTGCTGCCTTCCTTCTGATCGCGGCCGCATGGCTGATCGTGGCGGGCTACACGTCAATCAACGCTGTGGTGAAGGCAGAACTGTTCCCCACCAATGTTCGCGCCACAGGTGTCGGCCTGCCCTACGCTGTGACCGTTTCACTCTTTGGCGGAACAGCGGAGTCGATAGCACTCTGGTTCAAGTCGATCGGCCACGAGACGTGGTTCTACGTCTACCTCACCGCTGTCATCGCGACTTCACTCATTGTCTATGTAACTATGCGCGACACCAAACATCACTCCGCGATGGGCCGGCACGAGTAATGGAATCATTTCATCAGGCCGCTCGAACGAAGCTCTGACCACGATCGAATCGAGATTCTCGCGAGGGCTCCAGAAGCAGCTTGATCTGCGGTATTTCGGAGATTAGTGACCTGTCCCAGCGGACCCTTTCTTAAGCGTTGAGGCGTGTGGCGTCCAGTCGAGTGTTTGGAGTTTGGAATGTCCGGCAATGAGTTCGAAATCGGCGTCGCAATGCACAAGCGTCGCTTCATGAACGATAGCCACGATTGAAATAAAGCAGTCACTGGCACTCGCAGAGATGCCTTCCTTCCGAAGACTGGTAGCGAGCTTCCATGCCTCATTCCATTTCTCGGCTGGAAACGGCAATCGGTGGAGCGGCTCCATTTTTCGGATCAAGCTGTCCGCGCTCTCACTCGTGCGAATGCCAACCATAAGCTCAAGCAAGATCCATTCCGTAATCGCGGCGTTGCCACCGACGATCATCGGTTTCAGCAACTGTTGAATGCGCGCTATGCCTGGACGCCGCAGGACGTGTATCCAAACCGACGTGTCAACGAGATGCATTTCGAGTCCGCTTGCGGCGCATCCGGCGCAGCTTTTCTGGAGTCATATCGATATCGAAGGTTCCCAATGAATCGGCGAGTTCTTCGAGCGCTCGTTGGCGCACGACCCTCCGCAAACTTTCTTCGACAGTGTCTTTGATCGTGTCCTTCCCCAGTATGCGCCGGGCTCGCTCGAGTAGGTGTTCATCCATCTCAACCGTGGTTTTCAATATATCCTCCTCGATGAAAGTATATATCTAATTGTGAAAACGTAGATATATCGCGGCTCGCGACTAAGATTCAGACATCCTGATCTCGCCGGACAATTTGCAGCAAACGAGGAAAACAGAATGAGCCGGAATTCCCCTCCTTGGCGAAGGAGGGTGACGGGGAAGCTGTGAAAAAATTGGAATCGAGCGCTATTCCCCT
>WNGG01002161.1_pt1 | contig 25179 bp, 17 predicted proteins | sample 5400661 | NCBI WGS metagenome assembly WNGG01 (sample SAMN13153372, study PRJNA577476) | soil metagenome | isolation source: 100 cm soil or saprolite under Garry oak tree replicate 1 | place: USA:California | collected 2016-06-15
CCGGTGTCGTGAAGATCAAGCTGTCCACGCGATCCAGCATGCCGCCGTGGCCGGGGATGAGCCGGCCGGAATCCTTGACGCTGGCGCTGCGCTTCAGGGCGGATTCGCAGAGATCGCCGAGCGGCGCGGCGACGCCGATGACGAGGCCCAACCAGGCGGTCTCACTCAGGCTCAGGGGGTCTAGGAACCAAGCGTGGCAGGCGAACGCGGCCGCGACCGATCCGAGCAGCCCGCCGACGGCTCCCTCCCAGGTCTTCTTTGGGCTGATGGCCGGCGCCAAGGGGTGTCGGCCCAGTAGGGAGCCCACGTAATAGGCGGCCGTATCGTTGGCCCACGTCACCAGGAAAAGGAAGAAAATCAGAAACGGCCCGTTGGGGAGCCGGTCAATCAGGATCAGGTGGCCGAGAAGCCATGCCACATAGAAGGCCCCGAACACGACGACGGCGGTGTCGAGAAGCCCGGTTTTGAGGTCGCGGCCCGAGAGCGCGTGGCTCAGGAGAATCGCCATGATGATGAAGGTGACGGTCGCCGGTTCGGGCAGGCGACTGGGGACTGCGAACCCGGTGGTGATCAGGAGCCCGCAGAGAAGACCAAGACCCATGGGCGCGGAGAATCGGTGCGGGAAGTGCAAGCGGTAGTACTCGTATTGGGCCAGGAGGATGCTGGTGGCGACGAAGATCGAGAAGGCGACCGGCGGCAGGTACCGCACCAGCAGATAGAACAGCGGAAAAAAGACGAGGGCCGAGTAGACCCGCCGCGGATCCACTAAGCGGTCCTTTTATCGACCTGGTCGTCCGGGTGGTCGAGTTGATCGCGGGTCTGGCCGAATCGCCGTTCGCGCCGCTGGTAGTCGAGCAGGGCCAGCATGGCCTCGCGCCGGCGGAAGTCCGGCCAGAGTGTGGGCGTGAAGTACATCTCCGTGTAGGCGAGTTGCCAGAGCAGGAAGTTGCTGATGCGCGTCTCGCCGCTCGTTCGGATGAGGAGGTCCGGATCCGGGAGCCCGTGGGTGGAGAGATAGCCTTCCAAGAGGTCTTCGTCGATCTGATCCGGCTTGACCACGTCGCGCTTCACGTCCTCGGCGAGCCGGCGGACGGCGTCCACGATCTCCGAGCGCCCGCCGTAGCTCAGCGCGACGGTCAGATTGAGCGTGTCGAGGTGCGCGGTCGCCCGCTCCACTTTGCGCACCCAGGCCAGCGCGGATTCGGGCAGGGTGTTGATGCGCCCGATGGCCCGGAAGCGGGCGCCCTGTTCGATGAGCGCTTCCATCTCCATCTGGAGGTAGTGCTCGAGCAGCGCCATCAGCGCGTTGATTTCGGACGCGGGCCGCCTCCAGTTCTCTTGCGAGAACGCGTAGATCGTCAGCGCCTTGATGCCGAGATCCCGGCAGAGCGTGATCAGCTCCCGGACGGATTTGATCCCTTCGGTATGTCCAGCCATCCGGGGCAGCCCCCGCTGGGCGGCCCAGCGGCCGTTCCCGTCCATGATGACCGCGATGTGCCGGGGCAACAGGTCGGGGATCAGGAGCGACTGCAGTTCTGCCTCCGACAGGTGTTCGAGCTCGGAGGCGGTCAGCTTTGTCATGGGGGGAGTCTACCGAGAAGCCCTGAGATTGTCAAACCGGCCAAGCCCGTTGCATCACGCATCGGCGCCACTGTCCTCCCCACATGAATTGTGCTATAAACCCTCGCGCTGACTCCTAGGGTGACGGTGAAATGGATGTCCTGAAAGACATGCAGCGAGGCGGCCACGAGCAGGTCGTGTTCTGCCAGGACGACTCGGTGGGACTGCGCGCCATCATCGCGATCCACAGCACGGTCCTGGGTCCGGCCCTGGGCGGGGTCCGCATGTGGCCCTACGCCTCGTCGGAGGAGGCATTGCAGGACGTCCTGCGGCTGGCGCAGGCCATGACCTACAAGGCCGCGGTGTCCGGGCTCCCCCTCGGCGGCGGGAAGGCCGTGATCATCGGCGATCCCCGGCGCATGAAGACCGAGGGCCTGCTGCGGGCGTTCGGGCGGGCGGTCGACGGACTGAACGGGCGCTATCTCACCGCCGAAGACGTGGGCATGACCGTCGCGGATATGGAGATCGTCCGCAAGGAGACCAAGCACGTGACCGGCACGTCGGAGAAAAAGGGCGGCAGCGGCGATCCGTCCTATCCGACGGCGAAGGGCGTGTTCTACGCCATCGAGACGTGTCTCAAGGAGGTGTACGGGGATCCGTCCGTGCGGAACCGCACGGTGGCCATCCAGGGCGTCGGGAAAGCCGGCTATCAGCTGGGAGAACTGCTGGCGACGGCCGGCGCCCGGCTCATCATTGCCGATACGGATCCCCAGCGGGCCATGCTGGCACGACGCGTGTTTGAGGCCTGGCGGGTCGAGCCCGACGAAATCCTGCAGGCGGAGTGCGATGTCCTCTCGCCGTGCGCGCTAGGCGGCGTGCTCAACCGCAAGACGATCCCCAAGCTGCGCTGTCGCGCGATTGCCGGCGCCGCCAACAATCAACTGGAAGACCCGTCCGACGCCAAGCGGCTCGAGGAGCGCGGCATCCTCTACGCACCGGACTACGTCGTCAACGCCGGCGGGATCATGAACATCCTGGTCGGCCTCCAGGCGGGCCGTCAAGGCTACGACCGGGCCAAGGCCGAGCGGCTGATCAGTCAGATCCCCACGACGCTTCACGCGATCTTCAGCAAGGCGCGCGCGGAAGGCCTCACCAAGGCTCAGGCCGCCGACGCGCTGGCGGAGGCCCGGCTCCGTGAGGCCAAAGCGCAGAAAATGGATGTAGGAGCACGGCGCGCCGTGCCCCTACGAAAGCAAACCGGACGAACGCGAGTCCGTCGGTAAGATCGCGTACCATGGGGCGTGCGATCTTTGCGACAGCCTTGAGCCTGGTGCTCCCCGGGCTCGGGCATTTCTTTCTCGGCCTGCGGCGAGGCGTCTGGTTTGCCGTGCCGAGCGTGGTGCTCCTCTATCTCTATTGGGCGAGTCTCTGGGAATTTGCCGACGTGGTCTTCGTGTCGCTGGGGATCTTCGCCGCCTTTGACGCCTTCTCGTTCGTCCGGCGCGGGCATGGCATCATCTGAGGACAAGACGCGCGGCCTGCTGATCGCGTATGACACGATCGTCGGCACGTTGGGGTAAGCACGGTGGTGGTCGGGCTGGCGGCGAGTCCGCGGGCCACCGCGTCCGAGGCGACGGCCAGGCTCTTTGTCTGGGACCGCCGGCGCGCGATCGTGCTCGTGTCGCTCAATGCCCTGGTCGCTCGTTCCCGGTCCCCCGGCCTGGAGATACCATTGCCTCGCTCCGGAGCCAAACGGCCGGCCCCTGAGGCCGGGGCTGTTCAGGCTTTGAAGGAGCTTGACCGGCGGGCTCACCTGCTCTATATGACCGGGGACGACCGGTTGGAGCTGCCTGAACTACACGAATGGACGGACTTGCACAGGCTGCCGCGGGGTCCCATCATCCTGCTCAGGCCTGGTCCGATGAGCCTAGGGCGGGAACTGGAGCGCTGGCATCGAGAGGGATGGACGAACATCAGAGGAGGGATCGTTGCAACTGCCGAGGAGGCGAAGGCGCTGACGGACACCAAGCGGACAGCCGTGGCGGCGCCGACCGTCGCGTCCCAGGAGAGATGGCCGGAGAAGACCGTCAGGCCCAAAGATTGGCCTGAGGCCGCTCGACAATTCAGGTAATTGAATGAGAAAAGCTCATGCGAAGGGTTCATTTTGAAGCAGTCGGTCTGGCAAGCGCTTTGCTGATCATTCTGGCGTTATCCGCCTTTGCACAGCACCATGCCGCAACGCCCCAGCCCTCCCTGCAGCATGCCCATGGGGCATTCGGAGCTGCCGGGCAATGGGAAGGATCCCCGGCAGGCAAGGCCTATTCCGAGTTCAACCATCGCCTGGCCGGGATCTTCGTGCTGCTGATCGGGTTAAGCGAGTTGCGCGGAGCGATGGGCGTCATGCTGCTGGCCTGGACCCGCTTCCTGCTGCCGGCCGCGATGCTGGGCGCCGGTGGATACCTGATGATCTGGAGCGACCACGACGCGTGGCCGATCGGGTCTCTCAGTTTTACCCAGACCGTCTTCAGCGACGACTATGAAACGATTCAGCACAAGCTGTTTACGATCCTGCTCCTGGTGGTGGGATCCGTTGAGCTGCTCAGGCGGATGGGACGTGCCAGGCACACGGTCTGGGGCGTGCCGCTTCCCGCCTTCGCGCTGATCGGGGGGCTGATGCTCTTTCTGCACAGCCACGGCGCGCACCCGTCGGCGCACAAGATCGCCTTTCATCACGGCATGATGTGCACGATGGCCATTCTCGCCGGCATGTGCAAGCTGGCCGCCGATCCTTTCCAGACGCTGGCGCTGAGCGGAGACCGAGTCGCGGGCGCCCGATCGGGCTGGGGGCTGGCCTGGTCGGTCCTCGTCCTGCTCATCGGAGTCGAGTTATTCCTCTACACCGAGTAGCGGGTTCTGTCCCCTTTCTGTATCCACCTTACGAATCAACGCGTTTTTTCCTTGACAGATCATAAAGAGCAGAGTACAAAAAACGACTTCTACAGCGATAGGCTCCAGGCAGCCCCCTTAGCGGGCAGGATTCAGAGGCCTGCAAGTTGAAGGTGCAATGAAACTGTTTCCCTGCTTGAAGGGAGCGGGGCATGCATCCTTCACGGCTTCTGCCCCCTGTGATCCTGGCTGCTGCCCTCGGGGTTGCTCTCGACCTACCAATTTCTGCCCAAACCGCGACTGACTTCTTCCTGCACGGGAGCGGTGGGACGGCCAACCCGCCGACGCTCTACCTGGACAAGACCGCGCCCACGGCCACGACCGCGAAATACAAGGATTCGACCAGCATCAACGCCAGCAAGGGCAATCCCTGGCAGGCAATCGGTACGTGGCCGGCTGATCCAACGTTGACCACGGGGGCTCTCACTGCGCTCAGCGATCTGCACGTCTGGCTTGGCCTGCTGAAGAACAACGATCAAGGCACCAATTTTGACCTGCTCGCGGAGATCTACAGAAACGGCGTGCTCGTCACTTCGGGGCTGACCCGCTGTATCACAGGGGTGACCACAAATCCCGATTTAGCCAAAGAGGCCACAGTCACCGTCGCCTCCTTTTCAGCGGTCACATTCAACGGGACAAGCGATCAACTGTCACTCAAGGTCTGGACCCGGATCGGGACCAACCCTGACAACACCAAATGCGGTGGCCACAGCAGCGCAGCTGGGTTACGGCTCTACTTCGATGCCACGAGCCGGTCTGCGCGGTTCGGGGCGACGATAGGGAGTCCCAACCCTGTTCCCACCACGCTGACCCCGAACCCCCTGACCATCACGGTCGGCGCGACCGGCACCTTGACGGCGACTCTCTCGCCGACGCCCACGGCAGCGGGCACACTCGCCGCCAGCAGCTCCAATCCCGGGGTGGCCACAGTACCGGCCGCCGTGTCCTTCGCCAACGGGCAGAGCAGCGTGCCGGTGCCGGTGACCGCCGTGAGTGTGGGCAACGCCATGATTACGGTGTCCTTGAACGGCGGCACTGCGACCAGTACGGTCCAGGTCAATCCCCAGCCGCCCACAGTTACCAGTCTCACGCCGGGCACGCTGACAATCACGCAAGGCGGCTCCGGAACCTTGACCGTAACCATCAGCGCCGCACAGCCCACGAATACCGTCGTCGCCTTGACGAGCACCGATCCGGGGATTGCGTTTGTGCCCAGCACGGTGACGGTGCTGGCAGGCCAGACCAGCGCGCCCATCACTGTCTCGGCCAACACGCCGGGGACCGCGCAGATCGCGGCAAGCCTCAACGGGACCAGCGCCACGAGCACGGTGACGGTGACGCCGGCCCAGCCGACGGTGGTGTCGCTGGTGCCGCCCACGAATCCGGTGACGCTGGGCGCGACCACCACGCTCACCGTCACGATCTCCGCTGCGCAGCCGAACGCGACCGTCATCACTGTGAGCGCGACGCCGAGCGGGATTGTGACAGTGCCGGCGACGGTCACGGTGCTGGCCGGTCAAACCAGCGCGCCGATCACCGTCGGCACCATGGCGCTGGGCGAGGCCATGGTGACGGCCAGCCTCAACGGGTCCAGCGCAGGCGCGGCTGTGCAGGTGTTACCGCCTGCTCCGACAGTCGTGTCGCTGTCGCCCTCGCCGCTCACAGTCGTGGTGAACGCGACCGGTACGCTCACGGTCACGCTGAACGCCGCGCAACAGACGAACACGGTGGTCACGCTCAGTGTGGACCATGCGAACGTGCTCCAGGTGCCGTCGTCGGTAACGGTGCCTATGAACCAGAGGCAGGCCTTATTTACCGTCACAGGTGTCGCAGTCGGGGATGCGGTCGTGACGGCGACGCTCAATGCGAGCACGCAGAATGCCACGGTCCATGTCGTGCCGCCGCCGCCGACGGTGGTCTCGTTGGTGCCGAACCCGCTGGCGATTCAGCAGGGGGCGACGGGCAGTTTCACGCTCACCATCAACGCCGCGCAACCGACCGACACAGTTATCCCCATGACGAACAGCGCGCCCGCGGTGCTCCAAGCGCCGGCCTCCGTGGCTGTGCCGGCCGGGCAGACGAGCGTGACCTTCCCGGTGACGGGTTTGATCCTTGGCAGCGCCACGCTTATCGCTTCGATTAACAGCACGAGCGCGAGCGCGACAGTGAATGTCACGTCGCCGCCGACGGTGGTGACCGGGCTCACGCCCGCAACGGTAACGGTGCCCAAAGGCACGCCGGCGGTGCTGCACGTGGTGGTGTCGCCGGCCGCCACGGAGCCGCAGATCGTTTCGCTCACCAGCGACAACACGGCCGCGGCGACGGTGCTGGCGACGGTGCCTGTCCCCGCCGGCGCGCTCGGGGCAGATTTCCCGGTGCTCTCGGTCGGCGAGGGGTCTTCGACAATCACGGCCAGCCTCAATGGCGGGACCGCCAGTGCACTCGTGGTGGTCACGTCGGCGGAACTGGTGACGCTCACGCTGTCGCCGCAGACGCCCAGCATCTATGTCGGCCAGACCCAGGCCTTCACCGCCACCGGCACGATGACCGACGGTACCACCAGGGACTTCACCACCAGCGTGACCTGGACGTCTTCGAGCCAGAGCGTGGCGACGATCAACGCGAGCGGCGTGGCCTCGGCCCTGGCTGCCGGCACGACGACCATCACGGCGGCGTCCGGCTCGATCAGCGCGAGCGCCACGCTCACGGTGCTGACGCCGCCGGCGTTGAGCCTTGCGCCGCCGACGGCCACTCTTCGCGTCGGTGAGAGCCAGACGTTCACAGTCACCTCCGCGGCGCCGGCGGAGACCGGAGGGCTCGTGGTCACGCTGACCCAATCCGGAACGGGTAGCGTCACGGTGCCTGCTTCCGTGACCATCCCGGAGGGCCAGAGCAGCGCGACGTTCACGGTCACTGGCGCCGCGGTTGGCAACGTGACCCTGACCGCCTCGGCGCCCATTCGGCTCTCCGCCAGCAGCACGCTTACCATCATCCCGCCGCCGCCGTCCATCGCCGGCTTCTCGCCGACGTCGGGGAAGGCGGGGACGAACGTCACCATCACGGGACAGAATTTTGATCCCGTCCTGGCCAACAATCAGGTCAAGATCAACGGCGTGCCCGCCGCCGTGCTCTCCGCGACGAGCACGACGCTCATCGCGACCGTACCACCGACCGCCACATCCGGATTCATCACCGTCACGACGGCGAGCGGCACGGCGCAGAGCGCGGTTAACTTCGGCGTCATTCCCATCACCGCCTTCTCGGTGACGCCGGCCCTTGCCACGCTGCCCATCGGCGCGACCCAGCAGGTCCGGGCGCTCGCCACCTTCGCCGATCAGACGACGCTGGACGTGACGAGCTTCTCGACGTGGGGGACTTCGAATGCCAACGTGGCCTCCGTCACCGGCGGGGGTCTGGCCCAGGGCGTCACCCAGGGCACTGCGACGATCACGGGCGTCCTCGGCAGCCTGACGGCGTCTGGTTCGGTGCAGGTTATCGCTGATTCGGGAGGCGGCCCGCTCCCACCTGATCCCGCGACCGTCGCGCCGCCCATCGACAAGACCGTCCCAACCTCAATGCTCGACGCCACAGCCTTTCTCTATACCGGCGCCAATCCGATTCAGACTGGCGTCGCGCCCGGCACCATTCAGGCGAAGCAGGCGGCAGTCCTGCGGGGCAAGGTGAGCGGCCGCGATGGCTTCCCCATTCCCGGTGTAACGGTGACCGTGCTCAACCATCCGGAATTCGGACAAACCCTCACACGTCCAGACGGCATGTTCGACTTGGCGGTGAACGGCGGGGGACTGCTCACTGTGAACTATAGTAAGTCCGGCTATCTCCCGGCACAGCGGCAGGTGGATGCGTCGTGGCAAACCTTCACCGTGGCCGCGGACGCCATCATGATTCCGTTCGACACCCAAGTCACGACGGTGACGGCGAACGCCGCGACCATGCAGGTGGCGCAAGGCAGTGTGGTGACGGATGCCGCGGGGACCCGGCGTGCCACCCTGTTCGTTCCAGCCGGAACCACCGCGACGATGACGTTGCCGGGCGGCGGCACGCAACCGCTCTCGACGTTGAACATGCGCCTCACCGAATACACCGTGGGGCCGAACTTCAAACAATCTCTGCCCGCGACCCTACCGCCCGGAGACCTCAACCAGTATGCGCTGGAACTCTCGGTCGATGAGGCCGTCGCCGCCGGCGCCACGCGTGTGTCGTTCAATCAGCCGGTGGTGTTGTACGTCGATAATTTCCTGGACTTTTCCTGCGGCGATCCGCTGCCCATCGGCTCCTACGACACTGTCAAAGCGGTGTGGATTCCGGAGCCAGCCGGCGTGGTCATCCAGATTCTCAGCATCACCGGTGGACTCGCCGATGTGGACACGGACGGAAACGGAACCGCAGACAACACCGGGCTCAGCACGGCCGAGCGGCAGCAGTTAGCGGCCCAATACGCGGTCGGCCAGAAGTTGTGGCGGATTCCCACGACGCACTTCACCACCACCAAGTCGGCCTGCAATACCACCACGCCGCCCGGCGCCACGCCACCTAACGGTGGGAAGACAACGCAGTCCGATCCCCAAATCAACGACCCCTGCTTCAAGCGCGGCTCCGTCATCGCGTGTGAGAACCAGACGCTCGGCGAGACCCTCGCGATCACCGGCACGCCGTTCAACTTGCAGTATGAGAGCAATCGTGTCCGGGGACGAACGGGAGCCAACACGATTACGGTTCCTTTAAGCGGAGGCACGGTGCCGGCGTCCCTCAAACGGATCGAGCTCACCATCACCCAAGGGGGGCGTTCAACTGTTCAGACGTTCCCCCCGACTGCCAATCAACAGACGACGTTCATCGGGGACGGTCGTGATCCCTACGGCCGGCCGGTGCAAGGCCCACGGTCCACCAAGGTCCATGTCGAATTCGTGTATGACGGAGTGCACAGGATCACCGGATTGCCGAAGGGGCGTGAAGTCTCCCTCGCGCAAGACTGGGAACTGCGCAGCGGCGGCTGGGAGCAACAGGCGCTGGGCTTGGGAGGGTGGAGCCTCAACGTGCAACACGCCTACGATCCCATCACCAGAACCCTACACCGAGGAGACGGGACCACGGTCCAGGCCGAAGCACTCAGTCCCATCGTGACGACCGTCGCCGGGGGCGGGAGCCCACCCGATGGACTCGGCGACGGCGGGCCAGCAACGCAGGCGAGTCTGATCACTCCTCACTATATAGCCCGGGGACTGGACGGCAGTCTGTATATTGCCGATGACTTGCATCACCGAGTCCGCAAGGTGGACCCACAGGGCCTCATCACCACCGTCGCCGGGACCGGCATCGCCGGATTCAGCGGTGATGGAGGACCCGCGACGGCGGCGCAACTGAACCGGCCGTTAGGGCTGGCCTTGGGTCCGGACGGCAGTCTTTATATCAGCGAACGCGATAACGTGCGCATCCGGCGCATTGATCCTCAAGGGATCATCACGACCTTCGCCGGCACCGGCACAGCCGGGTTCAGCGGCGACGGCGGTCCCGCCACGGCCGCGCAATTCAGTGCCGAGCTCCGGGCGCTCGCGCTTAGTCCCGATGGGACCCTCTATATTGCTGATGCCTCCAACCATCGCATCCGGCGTATCAAAACAAACGGGATCATCGACACCGTCGCCGGCACGGGCATCGCCGGCTATGGTGGTGACGGAGGGTCGGCTATGCAAGCGAGGCTCAATACTCCCTGGGGCGTCGCTGTCGGGCCTGACGGCGCAGTCTATGTGGCCGACACCTTCAACTACGTGATTCGGCGCATCGACACCGAAGGGATCATCACCACCGTGGCCGGAACCCCGAGCGTGCCAGGGATTACCGGGGATGGCGGGCTCGCGACCCAAGCACGACTCCTCGAAGCCATTGCCGTGACGGTACGGACCGACGGCACCATCTACATCGGCGGCTATAACCATCACCGTGTCCGCTGGGTCGACGCCGAGACCAAGATCATCAATACGCTGGCGGGGACCGGCCAGGGGATTCTCGATGCCGGCTTCAGTGGGGATGGGGGCCCGGCGGCGGCGGCGCAGATGGCCTGGCCATCCGGGATGAGTCTGGCGGAGGATGGCGCCCTCTATGTCTCGGAGCCCTCGTACGGTCTCTCGGGTCGCGTCCGTCGGATCGCCCCCGCGTTCCCGTTCCTGGCCATCAACGACATGCTGGTGCCCTCCAACGACGGCAGCGAGATCTATGTGTTCAGCAACACCGGGCGCCATCTGCGCACGCTGGATGCGCTGACCGGCGCGGTGAAATACCAGTTCGCCTATGACAGCAGTGGCCTGCTCGCGTCCGTGACGGACATGGCGGGTCAGGTGACGACGATCGAGCGGGACGGGACGGGGATAGCGACGGCCATCGTGGCGCCGGGCGGCCAGCGCACCACGCTCAGCATGGAGGGCAACGGCTACCTCGCCTCGCTCACGAACCCCGCCGGCGAGCTGACGCAGTTGACCTACTCCGCCGATGGCCTCTTGGCCACGCTGACCGATCCGCGCAACGGCGCGCACCAGTACACGTATGATGCGCAGGGACGGCTCATCAACGATCAAGATCCGGCGAATGGCTTCAAGGCCTTGGCGCGGACGGAGCAGAGCACCGGCTGGACGGTGGCGCTCTCCACGGCGCTCAATCGCACCACGACCTATCAGGTGGAGAATCTGGCCACGGGGGACCTGCGGCGCCAGGTGACCGATCCTAGCGCGTTGCTCACAACGACGCTGATCAAGCTGGACGGGACGACGACGATCATGGCGCCGGACGGGACGATCACGACCTCCGTCGAAGGGCCGGATCCGCGCTTTGGGATGCAGGCGCCGATCACGAAGAGCCTGGCGGTGACACTGCCCACGGGCCTGACGTCCACACTGACGACCTCCCGCACGGCGTCCTTGTCGAATCCGAACGATCCGCTCAGCTTGACCAGCCAGACCGACACGCTGGTCATCAACGGGCGGACCTACACGAGCGTCTTCAATCAGACGGCGAAGACGATCACGACGACGACCCCAGTGGGGCGGACCAGCACCGTCACGTTGGATGCGCAGGGAAGGGTGGTGCAGGAGCAGGTGGCGGGGCTCGAGGCGGTGAGCTATACGTATGATGCGCAGGGGCGCTTGAGCACCATCACGCAAGGGGCGGGGGCGAACGCCCGGACTTCGACGCTGGGCTATGATACGAAGAACCAGTTGACGAACGTGCAAGATCCGTTATTGCGAAACGTCGGCTTTAGCTATGATCTGGCTGGCAGGATCACCACCCAGAGATTGCCAGATACTCGGACGATTGGCTATAGCTATGACGCGAATGGTAACGTCGCGTCCATCACCCCGCCTGGCAAGCCGGCTCACACATTCACCTACACCCCAGTGGATCTGGAGGCCGATTACAATCCGCCGGATCTCGGTTTCACGCCCCGCGACACGCAGTACACGTACAACCTGGATCGGCAGTTGACGTTGGTCACTCGCCCCGACGGCCAGACTCTTTCCTTGGGGTACGACACGGGCGGGCGCCTGAGTACGCTGACGTTGCCGGGGAGCCTGACAATCAATTATGCTTATGATTCGGCGAAGGGAACATTGACGAGCATCACGGCGCCCAACAGCACGCTCTCCTACACGTACTTCGGCTCCTTGCTGAATACGACAACGTGGGCTGGCACGGTGGCGGGCAGCGTGAGCCGGAATTACGATGTCAACTTCCGACTTATTGTCCAAAGCGTGAACGGCGCCAATACCGTCAACTTTGGCTACGACAATGATACTCTGTTGACCAGTGCCGGGGCCGAAACGATCACGCGTAGCGCGCAGAATGGCTTGATCACGGGAACGACCGTCGGCGTGGTGACAGATAGCCGCAGCTACAGCACGTTCGGCGAGCTCGGCCAGTACACTGCCAATGTGAGCGGGACGCCAGTGCTTGACGTGCAATATACCCGTGATAAACTCGGGCGGATCACGCAGAAAGTGGAGACGATCGGCGGCGTGACAGACACCTTCGTGTACACATACGACACAGCAGGCCGGCTGACAGACGTACAGAAGAACGGTGCCGTGGCGTCCCATTACACCTATGACAGCAACGGCAACCGCCTGAGCGCGACCGACCAGACTGGCACCGTGAACGGGACGTACGACGCCCAGGATCGACTGACACAGTACGGCAACCTCCAGCTCACGTACACGGCCAATGGCGAACTGTTGACGAAGACGAATCCCGTGCTTGGACAAACAGCGTCGTTCACGTATGATGTGCTGGGCAACTTAAAGAGCGTCAGCTTGCCAGGCAGTATCCTTGTAGAATACGTGGTGGATGGGCAGAATCGTCGCATCGGGAAGAAGGTCAACGGCGCATTGGTGCAGGGCTTCTTGTACCAGAATCAACTGAATCCTGTGGCGGAATTGGACGGCACTGGGAACGTGGTCTCTCGCTTCGTCTACAGCAGCAAACCCAATGTCCCAGACTATATGGTTAAGGGAGGCGTGACCTATCGGATCGTCTCTGATCATCTGGGTTCACCACGACTGATCATCAACACCAGCACGGGAGCTGTAGTGGAGAGGTTGGACTACGATGAGTTTGGGAATGTCACCACAGTCATCGGCGATCCGAACAATCCTATCCAGCCCTTCGGCTTCGCCGGTGGCCTCTACGATCAGCACACGGGGCTTACCCGCTTTGGCGTACGGGATTATGACGCACAGGTGGGAAGATGGACTGCTAAAGATCCCATTGAATTCCGTGGCGGAAATCCTAATCTTTACGGTTATGTTTTCGATGACCCAGTAAATTTTGTGGACTTGTCAGGATTATCCTCCTGCGGCTGCACATCATCCGACTTCAGAGAGAACTTCAAGAAGAGCGTAGTTACGACCACTGACTTTTTCTTCGGCTTTCCTGAAGGTTTAACGAGATTTGGTATCGGAGTTTTGCTTGGAGCCGGGCCGACGGTAGCCAACACGGTGGGAACAGTTGACTTTGTGCAAGCGACAAAATCACTAATAAGGCCTGGTCCACTGGGTACACGAGGCGTGGCTAATTTAGGAGTTCGCGGCACACTATTATCTCTCGGGGTGAATACAGCTATAACAGCTCCACTCGTGGCCGTCTCTTTAGAAACTGGTATTGTGATTGGATCAGCCATCGACGCGGCTATAAAAAGTTTCGGAATAGATCTGGCATGCGAACTGAGTGAGCTATTTTGAAACACTCATGGCTCGGTAGGACCGGTCAGAGCTGGAAGTTTCTCCTTTTTGCGCTACTTGCGCTTCTCTCATTATGTCTGTTCGTTCTGATGGTTTGGCGCGTGAACCACAAGAATGCTTCCACTCAGATAATCCCTGATGAATTGACACTAATCTTCTCCTTTGTGGGATTGGGCATCCTCGCTCTTTGTTGGCTGTGGCTCTCGGTTAGATGCCCGACTTGTCGAAAAAGTGTGTCCGGTCACATCATAAGCAGTGCGTCGGCGGGTGCCTGGTTCACGACTTTGCTTAGTCTTCAGCGATGTCCGCTATGTGGCTCGTCCGGCCTCAACAAGAATACCCATCAGTAAGTGGGGTCAGAGTATATCCCGTCCGCCTGTCCGCTGAGCGTCTTAATCTCCCCACCTAGCAACGTTTCCCTTGCCTCACTTCTTTTTGACGTCCAGTACACCCGTGATAAGCTAGGCCGGATCACGCAGAAAGTGGAGACCATCGGTGGAAGCACCAACACGTTCATCTATACCTATGACACCGCCGGGCGCTTGATTGATGTCAACTTGAACGGCGCCACGGCGGGGCATTACACGTACGATAGCAACGGCAACCGGCTGAGTCAAACCGACCAGACTGGCACCGTGAATGGGACCTATGATGCTCAGGATCGCCTCACGCAGTACGGCAATCTTCAGCTTGCCTACACGACCAATGGCGAACTGCTCACCAAGAACAATCCGGTCCTCGGCCAGACGGCCACATTTAGCTACGATGTACTCGGGAACTTAAAGAGCGTGAGCTTACCAAACGGAACCATCATTGATTATGTAATCGACGGGCGCAATCGACGGATTGGGAAGAAGATTAACGGTAGTCTAGTCAAAGGATACCTATATGAAAGCCAACTGGGCATTGCTGCCGAGCTAGACGGAACCGGGGGCGTAGTCTCTCGATTCATTTATGGGACCAAAGCCAACGTACCGGATTATATGGTGCGTGGAGCGGCAACCTACAGGATTATTTCGGACAATTTGGGTAGCCCAAGACTTGTGATCAATACTGCCGATGGCACCGTGGCGCAGCGCATTGACTATGACGAGTTCGGGAACGTCATTGCCGATTCGAATCCAGGATTCCAACCATTCGGCTTTGCAGGAGGGCTCTACGATCAGCACACCGGGCTGACCCGCTTCGGGGCACGGGACTATGATGCACAAGTGGGTCGGTGGACTGCGAAGGATCCGATCCTCTTTGCTGGAGGAGACACTAATCTCTATTTCTATGTGCTTGGAGACCCCATCAACATTGTAGATCCTGCTGGATTAGCTTGCACATGTCCTGCGACGTCCGGACCATATACAGCCCAGGAACTTGCGGCAATCATCTATAACGAGACAGCGCCGCTAAGCGGCCCAGGTATTCTGGATGCACAAATTGCCATCGGCCATGTTGCAGTCAATCGCGCTCTAAAAGGAATTCGTGGAGGAATAGGAGGACCGAATGGGACAAATCTAGCTGCGAGTGAATTGGCTGCTATTCGAAATGGTGTCGAGGACGCCAATGAGGCGTATGGTCGAGCGGTTTCTGCAGCCGGAATTGTGTTGAGTGGATGTAACCAGGATCCTACAGGAGGGGCCGTGGAGTTTAATCTGCGAGGTTCGGACTCTCTTGCACCGCGAAGGGACAGACGTGGCAATCTAACCACTCCAGTTTTCCTGAACTTTGGCCCATTTAACAATAGTTTTCCTACAATTGGATTTCCCAAAGTGCCACCCTCAGAACAGCTGCCGGCTTCTGGTGTGTATGTCAATATATTTAGGAGGTAAGGCAAAGGTGGGGTATAAATTGTTCATTTTGGCTATGCTCTTTATGGCATCGGATTCTGTAGCTGACGAACTTGGTCAAAGCTATCTGGATGAGCTTCAGTCCACACAGACCGGCGTCTTTTACGCTTCCTGTAAGACGAAAGACGGGCAAGCTATTTTGGCTTTTCCCATTGGGGAAAAACAGGGAATGTTTATTGAGCGTGTCGATGGTAACGTTGTGAACTCGGCGAATGTGTCTTGGGATAATGGTAAAGCAAGGGTGAGCGAAGCACTAGGCGGGGTTGCTTCAATAGTTCGCGTCAACAGCCTTGTCTCCCAACTACTGAACCTACCTTTTAAATTACTAACATCTATACAGATCAAGAAAATCCTTGACTCTATCCCCCAGAGAAAATGCATTGAGCAGTCGCTGCGATAGACCTTCCCTAACACGTAGTGCCAACTCCAGTACACGTACATGGCGAATGGCGAACTCCAGACCAAGACTAATCCTGTGCTTGGACAATCAGCGTCGTTTGTGTACGATGTTCTTGGAAACCTCAAGAGCGCAAGTCTGCCGGGCGGTACCACCGTTGATTATGTGATTGATGGACAGAACCGCCGGATTGGGAAGAAAGTCAACGGCACATTGGTGCAAGGCTTCTTGTATCAGAATCAACTCAATCCGGTGGCCGAATTGGACGGCACAGGCGCGGTGGCGAAGAGGTTCGTGTACGGGACGAAAGCTAACGTGCCGGACTACATGATTGATGTGGCGAATGGCGGCGTCACCTATCGGATTGTCTCAGACCATCTCGGGAGCCCACGATTGGTCATCAACACCGCCGATGGCACCGTGGCTCAGCGAATTGACTACGACGAATTCGGCAACATCACGGTGGACACCAACCCAGGTTTCCAGCCCTTCGGCTTCGCCGGTGGGCTCTACGACCAACACACCGGACTTACGCGCTTTGGTGCACGTGACTACGATGCGCAAAGCGGACGATGGACCACCAAAGACCCAATTAAGTTTTTAGCTCGGAGTACCAATCTCTATATGTATGCACATAACAACCCCACGAATTATGTCGACCCACAGGGTCTCGTTGAATTTGCCAGCCCGGGAGAGGTTATTAATTTTTGGGGTGAAGTCTTTGGAGCAACCGGAGACTTTATTGAGAACTATGCAGACTTACGTCGTGCCAACTGGAAAGGGGCCGACAAGTATTTTCACTGCAAAGCCAATTGTGAGGCGGCTAAGCGTGGTCCTGCTGGTCAAGCAGTAGCGTGTAAGCTCAGCGATATCAAAGAATGGTGGGATCAGAATATAAAGGGTTATCCACCTTCAGATAGCGAATCCGACCAAGCGGCAAATCGCTATGGTCGGAGTGAAGGGCCTATTAATCCAGGAGTACCGTGTGAAAAAACATGTGGGCCTTATAGGCCAGCTGGTCTTCCTGCACAATATTAGGGTCAGGATTCTTCATAGAACGATGTTTAGAATTCTAAGTGCAGCCCTACTAGCTTGCTTTGTGTCCTTTCTCGGATGCGAGTGGATGGAGAGTTCAGAGACCTCTTACGCTAATCTCGACGCTGCCCAAAAAGCCAATGCAGTTGGTCCTGGGAAATGGATTCCTGAGTTCTTACCATCTTCAGCGAGAAACATTCTTGAGAAACACAACCTTGACACAAACGAAATCTGGTTATCATTCCACACTGAGAGTGGTGATCTTGGTTCAATCCTCAGCGCATGCAAAGAAGTTACAGGGGAGAGTATCCTACTCCCACGAGCAAGCCCTGGCCACTGGTGGCCTAAGACACTGGTTAGGCACTCTGGGGGCAGTAAGCAATTGGAGAAAGGTTTTGTGTATTTCCAGTGCCAAGATAGGGGCAGCATCGCAACTGATCTCAAAAGAATTGAAGTATTTTATTGGGTGACCATGAGATAGCAGGGAGAAGAATTGGGGTCGGAGTCAACTTTCTGGAGGAAGGAGGAGCCTAAAGGCGGCTGTCCTCCTTCAACCAACTGCCCGGCGATGCCGGGCTTTTTTGTTTGAGGTGTCCCGTCCGCTGGTCGAATGTGTTCAAATTCCAACAGGATGAGGTGTCCAGCCCGCGGACACTGGCTAAAATCCACCAGCCTCGTCGTTGTCCCGTCCGCCCTGTCTATGTACCGATCGTGACCGACTGCAGAGCTGCGTTCTGCAGCGTTTGACCCCCCGCGACCGAGTCTACCGCTTCGTTTCCGTTACACTGAACCTCCTTCAGACAGGACGTGGTGCTCGTCCGCACTGCATGATCCTGACCCGTGTGCTTCCCAGAGAGAAGGCCCGGACAGTGTACGCTGCTTTTCCGCCGCCCGGCTCTGCCGGGCGGTTTCGTTTCTGGGTGCAGTGGTTCCCCCTCACCCGCACCCTCTCCCGCCAGGGGAGAGGGATAACTTGCAGGCCGGACGAGCACGGTGACGCTGGATGCACAGGGACGGGTGATTCAAGAACAGGTGACAGGCCTCGAGGCGGTGAGTTATAGCTATGACGCGCAGGGACGTCTGGCGACGATCACGCAAGGCACGGGCGCGAGCGCGAGAACTTCGACGTTGAGCTATGACACCAAGAATCAGTTAACCAGCGTGCAGGACCCGCTGTTGCGCACCGTGGGCTTTAGCTACAATCTCGCCGGCCGCATCACGACGCAGACGCTGCCCGATCTGCGGACGATTGGCTACACCTATGACGGCAACGGCAATGTGACCTCCATCACGCCCCCTGGCCGTCCGGCCCATGCGTTCAGCTATACCCCGGTCGATCTCGAATCGAATTATGATCCACCCAATGCTGGCTTCAGTCCCAAGAACACTCAGTACACGTATAATCTGGATCGGCAGTTGACGCTCGTGACGAGGCCGGACGGCCAGACGCTTTCGCTGGGCTATGACACGGGTGGCAGGCTGAGCACGCTGACGTTGCCGGGCAGCCAGACGCTCACCTACGCCTATGATCCGACGAAGGGGACATTGAATAGCATCACGGCGCCCAGCAGCACGCTGTCCTACACGTACTTCGGCTCCTTACTGAATACGACGACCTGGAGCGGGACGGTCGCCGGCAGCGTGAGTCGGAATTATGACGTCAACTTCCGGATCATTACGCAGAGCGTGAACGGGGCCAACACCATCAGCTTCGGGTACGACAACGACAGCCTCCTCACATCCGCGGGTTCACTCACTATCACGCGTCACCCGTCACATGGGTTAATTACCGGTACCACGTTGGGCGCAGTCACTGACACGCGTGGCTACAGCACGTTTGGTGAGATCGGTCAGTACACCGCCAACGTGAGCGGGACGCCAGTGCTTGACGTGCAGTACACCCGTGATAAACTCGGGCAGATCACACAGAAAGTGGAGACCATCGGCGGCGTGACGGATAGCTTCGTGTACACCTACGACACGGCCGGCCGTCTTACGGATGTGAACAAGAACGGCGCTACGGCGGCGCATTACACCTATGACAGCAACGGCAACCGGCTGAGCGCGACCGACCAGACTGGAACTGTGAACGGCACGTATGACGCGCAGGATCGCCTCACACAGTACGGCAACTTGCAGTTGACCTATACGGCCAACGGGGAACTCCTCACCAAGAACAATTCGGTCCTGGGCCAGACGGCGAGCTACACCTATGACGTGCTGGGGAACTTGAAGAGTGCCACGCTGCCAGGTGGCGTGCAGATCGACTACGTTGTCGATGGCCAGAACCGACGGATCGGGAAAAAGATCAACGGTGTTCTCGTTCAAGGGTTCCTGTATCAAAACCAGTTGAATCCCGTGGCCGAGTTAGATGGCACAGGTGCGATCGAATCTCGCTTCGTCTACGGCACTAAGGCCAACGTGCCAGATTACATGGTAAAGGCCGGCGTCACGTACCGTATCGTCTCCGATTACCTCGGTAGCCCGAGATTGGTGATTGACACCACGACTGGTGCGATTGTCCAACGGATGGACTACGACGAGTTCGGCAACATCACTCTGGACACCGCCCCCGGCTTCCAGCCCTTCGGCTTCGCGGGCGGATTATACGATCAGCACACAGGCCTCACACGGTTCGGTGCGCGAGACTATGATGCGCAGGTGGGCCGCTGGGCTGCAAAAGATCCAATCAAGTTTCTGGGAGGTGACACGAACCTCTATAGCTACGTCAAAGGCAGCCCGTCGAATTACATTGATCCGCTCGGATTAGACTGGTTCCGGCCTCCAGGTGACCCGTACGCGGCCGGTAGAGAGGGTACCATCGTAGAGCCAGGTCCAAACGGCATTGGCAAATATATAGACGACTATGTGCCGGCAGGTCACACATTTGCCCAAATGCACGATGCCTTGGTCGATAAGGGGACGGGTGCTGGCTTACCAGATTGGTTAGTCAATATTCCGACTATAGCACTTGTATATGGGTCCGCCGTATACAAAGAAGCCCAAAGAAGCATTGCGGATCTCATTATCCATATCATTATCATTCCTCAAGGGAATCGCTGCAAATGACGAGCGGCCTTTCTGACATGCCACAACGTATCCGGATGCTCCTGTGCTATACGGCCTTCGCTATTTGCTCTCTAGCTAGCACTTCCTGCAGTGAATTGGCGATGGAAGATGTTAGTTCAGCGCACGAATATTCCGCCGCAGTCGGTAGGACCTTCAGGACGAAGGAAGATGTATTGGCCATTGGTATTACAACTGACAAAAATTATCAAAAGAGGGTCGACTACGTTGTCCTGGTCGCAAGCCCGGGGTTCTCGGGTCCGGAAGTTGTAACCAGAGAGCAACTTAGAAAAGATTCGATTATCCGAGTAGTCCGGGTTCTGAAGGCCGCGAGTTTTTTTTCTGCAAAGGTAGTTTATGTTGTAGAACTTGCGGGCTCGGATAGGTTCAAGGGTGCCGAAATTCGAGTAACCCTTACGGGCACGGTCACCGACGGCAATTTTGGGTTAGACAAATCAATCTACGAAAAGATGAGCTAGGTTCGCAGGAGAACATCTCTTCATTCGAGCCGTAAAGCTCTGTCACAGTAATTGTAAATGAGGGGTTAAAAGGGGACGTTCCGGTTTTCTGAAGCGATACGTCCACTCCGCTTGGCAAGCGGATCTGCGATTTTCTCAAACTTGCTGGTAAGTGGTGCTGGTAAGTGGGGTCAGAGTCCCTTTTTGTAATCCGTGACGCGATAATTGGACTCTGACCCCACTTGTCCCCACTTTTTCGGAATGAGGATCGCAACAAATATGGGTTACTTTTTTTGATTGTTCTCGGTGTAGCCTTACTTTTAGTACCTCTGTGGCTCGCGCTTCCGGTTCTCGTGAATTTTCCTGCATCATGGCAAGGTGCCTTGATAGCGCTTTTTTTCGGCGTGACAGGCGTCATCCTCATTTATCGAAGTTGGCGCGCGTTGCAGGGAAGGACAGCAAAGTAAAGTTTTTCACAAAATTGAGGCCAGACTCGATTTCTACTCGGAAGAATAAAAAGGGGCGGAATAAAAAGGGGACAGGCTACTTTTCTCTCTGTTGGTACCGGTAAACCGTTGTAGTACCCATCAAAGAGGCTAGAAAAGTAGCCTGTCCCCTTCTCTGTTTTCTCGTTGCCGGAGAGAGGTAAAACTGCTATCTCTTTAGTCATCTCATGAGGAATGCTCTAACGATAGACCTTCTAGGGGTGTCGATTAACCCGCTGTCCTATTATGTCCTTTTTGCTGGCTTACTTTCGCTTGCTGTTCGAGTGGTGATGGCACTCCTGAAGGTGCCAGAGCGAAAGAGTGGAAAAACTCGATTTGTTTCGTTCATCGATAATCTAAAAGGATTTGGCTCCAACCGACAAGTAGATGATTATTTATACGAGGAATTAGATGATTATTTGTATCCGTTCTACCTTGGATTCATTGAATTTCTGAGCTACCCGGTTCTCATGGCAGCCGACCTCTGGCCCTTCATTGGCGTTTGGCTGGCGTTCAAAACAGCAGGCCAATGGGAGCATTGGCAAAAGAGTCGTCATATGTTTAACCGTTTTCTTATTGGCAATGCATTGGTGATTATTCTGTCATTGCTGATTATGGAGGGCTTCGTGCAAGGTTCGGAATATATTCCCACCGTGTCCGAAGCTCGCTGACTCTCCGAGGGAATAAAAAGGGAACAGGCCGGTTTTCTTCTCAGAAAAGCTGCCTGTCCCCTTTCACATAATAAGGAGATCGCGTGACGTGCCAGGAAACCCCGCCAGCATCTCGTCGGCTTGCCGTAAGCGCTGGCTGGTGTGTCGAGCCATGGTCTTGAGCATTTTGTAGCCCAGGCTCGGCTGACTGTCGAGCAGCCGGTGCAACGCCTCTTGGTTGAGGACCAGCGCCTGGAAGGGGCTGCCAGCTCTGATGGATGCAGAGGCCGGACCCTGGTCGAGGAACGACAACTCGCCAAAGACGAAGCCTTTCCCCAGGGAGGCCAGCCACATATTCTTTCCTTCTTTGTCCTTCTTGTACACTCCAACTTTCCCTGAGAGAAGGAAATATATAGACGAGACCTGAACACCTTCGTGGATCAAGTAGTCCCCCTCCTGCCCCTCTTGAAGGCGGCAGAGGGGAACGATGAGTTCTAGCTCACGTTCCGGAATGTCGGAGAAAAATGGAATGGCGGCTAGTGTCTCTTTGGTTATCATGGAGACCTCCGGAAGGGTGACTGATTGACGGCAAGGCTAGGCTACCGGCCGGGAACTGTCAAGCAGAGGCCAATCGGAAGAAGAAAAGGGGACAGGCAGCATTTCTAACCGCCGTATTGACGCTGGCAACCACTCTAAGTCCGTAAGAAAGAAGCCGGAAAAGTAGCCTGTCCCCTTTTCTGCGTCTTATACCCTGCAAATGTAGGCGCACCTACTTCCGTAGGTATTGCGGGTCTCTTGTTTTTTAATTAACTTCACGGTGGTATCCTAGCGGTTCTAGGCTTTCTTGGCTGGAGCCGCTGCACATCGCACTGGTCATGTAGGATTTCGGATGGGACTTCCGCATTGCCCCAACTGTAGAAAGAACCGTGTTCATCAGTCTCGACGGCAGGGCCTGATCGAGGCTCTTTGGAGCCTCTTCTGCATCTATCCCTATCGCTGCCAGCTCTGCGCTCACCGATTTCTCGCCTTTCAATGGTGGTGGCGCCGTTTCATCAGCCACGATGATCTTCGAGAGTATGTACGGTTTCCGGTTCGTTTCCAAGTGACCTTTTCCGGCAAGCAGGTGTCGGGGGCGGGAACCGTGGTCAACCTGTCTCAACACGGCTGTGCGATAGAAACTTACACCCCGATCCCCCCCGGCGAGCTTTTTCACCTCACGATCTATGAGCCTGACGGTCACCCGCTGTATGAGATTGAAGCCGCAGCGGTTGTGTATATTGTGGACCGGAAGTATGAAAGGACGGTTGGAGTTGAGTTTGTCTGCATCCAAGAGAGAGAAATGCCACGGCTTGTGGGGGTTATAGAGGACCTCTGCACTGGAACCCGAAACAGCAGCTCGATGTCGCGCCGGACTGCTACCGGAAGCTAAAGAAGGAGCGCTGGGGTGGAATAAAGGGGGACAGGCAGCTTTTCTGAGAAGGAAACCAGGTGGAACGAGATTAGCGCGGAGGGATGAGGAGGCTTCGAAGCAGTCTGGTTTTGCGGGTCTTTATTCCATAATGCTGAGGCTCGGCCAGGACGCCTTGCCGGTCCTTTTCAGTGAATGTCTTCAGAAACGAGCGGGTCACATGCGCGGCTTCCGTGAATTCTCCGGATCGTTCGAGGAGGTCCGCCAAACGAATGAAGCCAGCCGCTTGGAGAAGCGTGTTGCTTCCTTTGGGGGTGGCAGCGATGGCTTGCAAGTAGGTCTCGCGAGCCGTGCGGGGATCTTTCTTTTCGCCCAGCATCGCGCTCAGCAGCCTACATGCCAGTTGATCCTGCTCGCTGTCGTTCTCTCCCTGGCGGATCAGGGAACGAAGATTCGCCTCCGACAACTGCAGGGACCCACGCAGGCCGCTCAGTTGAGCCCGTAGGCGCTTTGCCATGGGCCACCGCCCGATAATCGGGATGACTACGCAGCGGCAGCCGCGGGTATTGGCGCAGCGAATATGGGCCGCGGCTTCCCTTAGGTCGCTTCCCGAGAACACATGCAAGTGGGCCTTGAGGCACTGTTGGCAGGATTGCGAATCGTTTCTTGACAGGTGAATGAAGAGCCAAGGAGTGGCTCTTTGCCTCTTAAGAATCGGCCTTGCCAGCGCGAGACGACGAAGAACATCTCGAACATCTTCAGTTTTAATGCGACCGAGTTGATCCTCGACCTCATGGAGCTTCCAGCAGAAGAGGAGACCAAGAATTGCCAGATAACTGGGCATGTCTTCAGGAAGGCTCAGTGTAAACTCAAAGGGGCTCATGCGTCACCGCTCCGTTGCGCTATGTTGATGGGCCGGTAGAAGGTTTAGCAAAGAGGGTGCCGTTGGCAGATGCGATGCATAGCAAGTCGGAACCTCTTGAATTGAAATGGGTTATGTTTGATTTATGCGAGTGAGAAAGGGGGCGTACTGCGTCTCTATTCGGATTTCCAGGTCAGGCCTGCACTTTTCTGAACAGCTCCCCGGAATCAAGGCGGGTGCGGGCAAGGGCCTACCACTTTCTCTTCCGGTGGGCTCAGTATTGGTAACTAAGCTCGACGATATGCATGTCCACGCCAAGAGCGGGATGACCGTAGATGCCGGCCGAGGAGAAGTGCTGGAACCGGTACCCAGCATAAAACCCAGGCCATAAGTTGAGACCGATGCCGGACGTGCCGACGAGCTGCGCCGGGCCGCCGAAGTTCTGCACGCCAAATTTGTAGTTGCTGAAGAATGCGGCGCCACCCCCAATGTCAAGGGAGACTTTCCCGTTCGGGCTACTCACCGCGAGGCATTGCACCAGGGTGGTCATGAGGCCGGTTTCTCCTGCCGCTGCTATTTCCCCTGCGGAGGCGAGCAATCTCATGTCGAATTTCAAGCCGAAGGTACTCTCCTGCCATGCCCACGGAAGCCCAAAGATCGCCGCGACGTCATACTGCTGAAACTCTTCCTTTTGGTCCCTCCCGAAAGGAGATTTGCCGCTCATGCCTACCCGAGGGCCTACCCGGATCAAGGTGATGGAGGTTGCTTGCTCCTCGCTGAATGGAGAATCGCCGGCGACGCCGCCTCGGGGACCTACGACGAACAAGGTCATGGGTTCTGCCCAAGCGGGAGCGGAGGCCATGATGGTGAGCGCGAAGCTCAGGATCAGGCCGTAAGCAAGGGAACGCGGGATTGCACTCATGCGCGGACCTTCCTACTGGAGCCCACGTGTATTACGAAGGCAGGGATTGGAGCACCGTCACGCTGAGGGGCTGTGATGGGTCAACCGCGGCCTGAGTCTCACGTGCGGGAGCATGCGGGGGGGTGAGCACGTGGCATGCCATGTCGAGAAACTAGGGGCCATAATGGAATTCCTTAAAAAAACAAGGCAGTTATGCAGGGTGCGGTCTAAAGTTGTTAGAAGTCCAGGCGATCTGAGCTTGGTCAAAAATGTCCAAGCTTGTCCGCATTTCGGCTTCTCGTCCTGCATGGGAAGAAAAGGGGACAGG
>WNGG01001735.1_pt1 | contig 25176 bp, 20 predicted proteins | sample 5400661 | NCBI WGS metagenome assembly WNGG01 (sample SAMN13153372, study PRJNA577476) | soil metagenome | isolation source: 100 cm soil or saprolite under Garry oak tree replicate 1 | place: USA:California | collected 2016-06-15
GTTTACGAACAGCCTGCGACGCCGTTCGTTGCCGAGTTTTTGGGGCGGACGATAACCTTCGAGGGCATGATCGCGAAAAACCATGCCGGCTGCTGGGTCGATCTCGGTACGGGCGGCGCGCGGATTCTCCTCGACGGCAAAAAGAGCGGTTCGTTTAGCGGCGGCGAAAAGGTACGGCTTTTCACGCGACCGGAAGACATTGAGATCCTGCCAATCGCCGAAGTCGCGGCTAATCAAGTAGCCGCCAAGATCGAGCAGGTCGCTTATCTGGGCGATCACATCGACTATCACGTCCAAGCTGCCGGAGCTTTCTTTGTCCTATCGGCTTCGAAAAAGCAACGATTCGCCGTCGGCGCCGACATCCGGTTGAAGCTCGACTGCGAGCGCCTCACCATCCGCTCCGTCTGAGAATGGGATGAAAATATCGCCAGCGACGATGGCCTTGCCGGGCTTCAGATTTCGTGTTCGTTCCATTCGTGTCGCCGAGTTCTCGATGCTGGCGTTTCTCGCCATAGCGATGGGCCTGCCGCTACTGTTTCTTTTGGTGGGCAGCTTCAACTTGGCAACGCCCAACAAGGCTGCAGTTTATGGCTTTGATAATTGGATGCGAGCCTTCAACGATCCCGGCACGATCAGCGCCCTATGGATGAGCTTTCTCCTTTCCGTCGTGCGCTTAATTCCCGCCATGATCCTGTCCGTTCTCGTCGCCTGATTTCATTCCGGATTTTCCCTTGACCCTCGCCTGGATTCTCCTGCTGGATCCCAACTTCGGTTTTCTCAATGCCTTGGCCAAAGGCCTGCCGTTTATCCATGGACCTATTTTCAACCCGTACAGCTTTTGGGGCATCGTCTGGGTGCACACTTCGACTGGCGGCATTTGGTTCAAAGTCATGTTGCTGGCGCCAGTCTTCCGCCGCTTGGGGGCGTCGCTGGAAGAGGCCGCGCGCGTCGCCGGCGCGAGCACGGCGACGATGCTGCGCCGGATCACGTTACCCGTTTTATCGCCGATGATATTGGCAGTGTCGGTACTGAGCTTCATCCGCGGACTTCAATCCTTTAATACGGAGCTGCTCCTCGGCACGCCGGCGGGAATCTATGTCTATTCGACGCGGGTTTACGATTACCTTCAGCGTGAACCGCGCGCGTATGGCGAGGCGACGACGCTGGGCTCGGTCTTTCTGCTGGTGCTCGCGGCCCTGCTGTTCTTCTATTGGAAATATCTGAGCGGCGGCAAAAAATTTACCGTCGTCACCGGGCAGGGCTATTCCACTCTGCGCGTGACACTCGGAAAATGGCGCTACCTTGCCCTCGGCGGCTGTCTAATTTACGTCGCGGTCATGATCGTCATGCCTCTGCTCTTTCTTGTGATCGGCTCATTCATGCGCCGCTACGGCTTTTTTCACATCGCGTCGCCGTTTACCCTGAGCCACTGGAAGAGCCTGTTCACCGATCCGATTTTTTTCGTAGCGCTTAAAAACAGTCTGATCATCGCGACCGTCACCGCATTAGGCGGCATATTTCTCTATTCCGCCGCCGCCTATCTGTTGGTGTCACGCCGATCCGTGACCGCGCCATGGCTGGAAAGCTTTTGCTGGATTCCCCACGTTCTCCCGGGCATTCTCTTGAGTCTCGGCGTCCTATGGCTTTTTCTCTCGACGCCGTTGCGCACGGTCCTCTACGGGACGGTGTGGGGCATTGCGCTGGCGCTCATCCTCGCTGATAGCCCGGTTACGACTCAGGCGTTCAAGGCGGGCTTCCTGCAGCTTGGCTCCGATCTGGAAGAAGCGGCGCGTGTGAGTGGGGCCTCCTGGCGGGCCACCTACCGCCGCATTCTATTGCCGCTGTTGGCGCCCATCGCCGCCGCCGTCGGGCTGATGAATTTCGGCAACGCCTTGACCAGCATCAGCGCGCCTGTGCTACTCTACAGCCACCAGTCGAGACCACTGGCGATTCTTCTTCTGGAATATAGTTTCACCGGGGAGCTGGAACGAGGCGCGGCCCTGGGGTTGCTGATTACGCTAATCATCGGCGCCATGATGATCGTCGGAAGAAAGCTCGGCCTGCAACTGTCCGGCTCGGATTAACGGCAGGCGAAATCTGCATTTAGAAATCATGAGGTAAAACGGCATGAAACGAGCATGGATGGTCCTTTTTCTGCTCGGTTGGTGTGCGCCTGGGTTGGCGCAGACCAAAGGCAGCGACAAGGAATGGCAGGAAATTCTCAACGCGGCGAAGAAGGAGGGCAAGGTCGTAGTCGCCGGCTCGCCGGACCCCGTCATGCGCAATGAAGTGATTCCAAAATTTACCGCGCGCTACGGCATTCCCATCGAGTTTATCGCCGGTCGGTCGAGTCAGATTGTCTCGCGCGTGCAGACGGAACGATCCGCCGGCATCTTTAACGTGGACGTCTATCTCTCAGGTCCCGATACGACCGCGAATACGCTCTACGGTGAGAAACTCATCGACCCGCTGAAACCGTTGCTCATCCTGCCTGAAGTCGTTGACGGCGCAAAATGGAAGCAAGGGAAGCTCTGGTTTATCGACCCTGAGGAACGTTACGTGGTCCGCGCTTTCTCGAGCGTCGCCAGCCTTTTTTTCATCAACGCCGACGTGGTCAAGCCGGAGGAGATGCGCGCGGCCAAAGATCTGCTGAATCCCAAATGGAAAGGAAAAATCTCCGCCGAAGATCCATCCACCATCGGAGCGGGCTCGAATCAAGCGGCGCGCTTTTATTTCGAGCTCGGGGAAGATTTCGTCCGCAAGCTGTATATTGACCAACAGCCGATGCCCACACGGGACCGGCGACAGATGACGGACTGGCTCGCGCGAGGCACGCAGCCGATTTGCCTTGACTGCCGTGAAGATGACGTCCGCCCTCTGGAAAAAGAAGGATTCAAACTGATGGAGATCTTCGAATTATCCGATATGTCCAGCACGATCAACGGTTCTCCCTGGCTGTTGACGGTCGCGAACAGGCGACCCAATCCCAATGCCGCCCGGGTTTTCGTCCATTGGATCTTGTCGAAGGAAGGACTGGAGATTTATGCTCGGGGTTACGGCACGGCGACCCTGCGCAAAGACATCGACGAATCCTATCTCAAGCCCGGCATCGTTCCCAAGGTCAACGTGAAATATTTCGATGACACGGATTGGAAATGGGTTATCACCGGGAGAAAGGAATACCGGGAAAAGTTTTGGAAGATTTTGAAATCACGATAAGGAATGCTGCGATTCGCGCATGAGGATCCGCAGTTGACTCCTGTGTCAATCCTGAGTGAAAGGAAAGATCTAGATTCTTCGCCCTGCGGGGTCAGAATAACACACAGGGTCCAGCTGCATTCCCCTATTTGTTTGGTTCGCAAATCAGCTTTTAAGATAAGGAGACGCCATGGCAGCTAAGAAAAAAATCCGCATTTATTACCGCGCGCCCAGCCACGTGCCGCTGTGGAAGGTGATGGAAGAGGGCGGCTTTCTGGCGAAGCACGGACTGGAAATGGAAATGGGCTCGCTGGAGGGCCAGCGCAAGCGGGCGGCCGAAGGCCTGAAGTCCGGCGAGCTTGACATCGTTTCGGGGAATCATCACAACCTCTATGCCCGGCGCGCTCTCAATAACGATCCGTACGTCCACGTCGCGCAGAGCAACAACGCGTGGCGAGAAAACTATCTCGTCATGGGTAACGGTATTAACGGGCTTCAAGACCTAAGAGGCAAAACAGTGGCGATGGACGATTACGACGGTCACACGGGACTGAACGTCTGGCTCTATCTCCGGTTGAATGGTTTGGAGGAAGGCAGGGATGTCGAGTTGGTGACCGACAACAAAAAGGGAGGGGAGCGGGCCAAAGAAGTCATGGCCGGGACGTACGATGCCACCTTCATCCGCGCGGTGGACCAGCTCCGCGCGCGTAAGTTCGGCGCGAGGATCATGGAAGTGCCGTCGATGGCGATGGTCGAAGGGGTGACGCTCACGACCACGACGACCTACGTGAAAAATCATGAGCATGAAGTGCGGGCGCTGATTCTCGCCATGATCGACGCGACTCATTTCTTCAAGACAAAGAAAGCCGAGACGCTGGCGATCATCAAAAAACACTGCACGCAGCTGCTCAAGATGCAGGATGACGAGGAGTGGGATTGTTTCTACGATACCCAGGCAGCGTCGCTGGAGGAGAAACCCTATCCCTCCATCGAGGCGATTCAGAACGTTTTCGCCCTGGCGCTAAAGCGCGATCCCGAGATCAAAGACTTCAATCCGTTGACGTTATGGGATCTCCACTATGTGAAAGAGATTGACGACAGAGGCTATTTCCGGCAACTCTATGGTTGATAAATTGATAAAGATTTGCTCCGCGCATCGCCCAGCAGATTCCTGACTTTCTCGATCAGCGCGCATTGATGTCCCATCGACTTTGCTGCTCAACGACGGCACCGACACGGAAGCTCACCCCGATGCTGTTGTTAGCATCGCACGGAGGTTGTTTATGAGCACGAGCCCGTCACCGATCAATCTCTTCGATTTTGAGGCCATTGCCAAGGAGCGCCTGCCGAAAGCGGAATACGATTATATCGCCGGAGGCGCGACCGATGAGATCAGCGTGGAACGGAACCGCCGCGCCTACGAGTCCTGGGCGTTGCGCCCGCGGGTGCTGCGCGACGTGAGCGCGCTCGATCTCTCCACGACCGTGCTGGGAACCAGAGTGAGCCTTCCGGTTCTCATCGCCCCCTGCGGCGGGCATAAGCGGGCCCATCCCGACGGGGAACTCGCCACCTACCGGGCCGCGGCGGCTTGTGGCACGATCCTCGCGGTCAGCGCCAATTCAACTACTTCCTTTGAAGAATTGGCCAAAGCGGCGCGAGGCCACCTTTGGGTTCAACTGTACCCGTTCCGCGAGCGCGAGATGACGAAAGAGTGGCTCACGCGCGCGAAAGAAGCGGGATACGACGCGGTGTGTGTCACGTTGGATTCGCAATGGCCGCCCAAGCGCGAGCGCAATATCCGCAACAACTATCGGAGAAGCCGAGGCGTCAATTATCCGAAGGACGGCGCGCAAACGCCCAGACCCGCCGGGCGGGCCGGAGAGGGATCAGACCCCGCCGCCACTTGGAAGGATTTGGAGTGGATCAAGTCGGCGGCCGATCTTCCCATCGTCGCCAAAGGAATCATGACGGGCGAGGACGTCGAGTTATGCGCGGATGCTGGCGCCGACGCCGTGATCGTCTCCAACCACGGTGGCCGGCACCTCGACAACACCTTGGCGACCATCGAGGTTCTCTCCGAGGCCGTGGCGGCGGCGAAGGGGAAGATGGAGATTCTGCTCGATGGCGGCATTCGGCGCGGCGCCGACGTGGTGAAAGCCCTGGCGTTGGGGGCCAGGGCCGTCTTCATCGGTCGTCCACTCTTTTGGGGACTCGCCGTGGACGGTGAGCAAGGCGTGATTCGAGTCTTGAACATTCTCCGCGAAGAGATCGAGATCACCATGGCTAAGTGCGGCCGGCCCACCGTTGCGAGCATCGACTCCACCGTGGTGGTCAAAGCGCCGCGGTTGTGAATCGATCATTCGCCAATCAAGTCATTCGCAGAGCGAGTTTGAGATCTAGCCGGCTGCTAAAAAAACTGCCGTTCGTTTTGCAGCGACTTGCTACTCGACGACCTCAATGGCCAGGCGATAGGCGGGTAATCTATATCCCTGCGACAAGGCGGGAAAATCACGCGCGTAGGTCAAAAACGGCGTCTGGTAATTCCACGGCACCCGGTCTTTGCCTTTGTAGATCGCCGGATAGAGATCGATCAAATGAGTGCCTGGATGGCCGGTAGCTACCAGGTTGATCGTGATATCGCCGTTGCTGTTAAAACCGCAGGCATAGCCCATGGCGGCGTTGTCGTAAGTTACCGCAACCGTATTGTCGAGTTCCGTCCAACCGCTGCCTTTGATCCGCACGGTGAAAGTTTCCCCGACCTTGACGCGTCTTGGTGAAACCTCCACCAGACTCTGTTCGACGTAATAGGGAACTTCCATCAAGACCCGATCGCGCGCCGCCAATTTGACCATGTGCCAGCCGCCGAGATCGTCGGGAATCTGAATCGTGGTGCTCAGCGATCCGTCCGGTCTCGTCCGCGCCGTTGAAAGCGGCGTGCTGTCCAGGTTCCAGCCGCTTGGGGTCATGCGGTTCCCCCTGGCCGTAACAAAAAACAGCGCGATTTCGGTGTCGGCAGGGAGACCGTGGGCTCGCAGGTTAGCTTGCGAATTAACCGGTCCCGAGGCGGGATGCAAAGTCGCGGAGCCCGATGACGCCGGCTTCATGCTCATGGTCGTCCGAGGCGTGTCGCTTTTGAGCCCAGCAACCCACCCAGTCTCCGGCCACTGAAGCGCATCGCCGGGCGGGCCGGTATCCTTGGTGACGTTGAACGGGAAACGAAACTCCTGTCGGTTGTCGAGATGAGAGTAAATATAGGCCTGCGGCGACTGCTGCGTGTTGAGATAGGCGCCGGGGGCGTAGGCGGTGCTGTTATTGAGTTGAATGATATGCTTGCCGGGAGGCCCCGACGCGCGGATCTGAAAGACGGCCGCGCCCCGGGTCGCCACCGCGGAGATCTCGCCGGTGTACTTGTTGTCGTAGCGGAGCGCCATGAATTGCTCGAAGCCTGTCCAGCCCAGTCCTTTGACGGTGATGGTGATCGGCGTACCCACTGGGCCTTCGGTTGGCGTTATCGTCGCGCTGCGGAGAATGCGAAAACCACCGCGCGCCACGTCTTGACCGTCCACTACGGCGTAGAGGTCATGCACCTCGCCGAAATCCTCCGGAGCCGTGAAAGCTGCGCTAATTCGACCGTGAGCATTTACCGGGGCGCCCCCTAAATGGACTCGCTTCTCGGTGTATTTACGCTCGTGATACTCGACATTGTCCTCCATCACCTTGGTTACGTAAGCGGCCTCGACCGTGGTCCAAAAAAATTCAACTTTCTTCCCCGCCGGGAGACCCTCTCCGGAGATGGTGAAAGAATCGCCCACGTAGCCTTTAACGGGCTCGACTCTGAGTAATTTGGTGGCCGCCGGCGCGGTCGCGAGCTTGGTGTTCTGAGCGACGATGATCGGATGTGCAGCCGCGGTTGGATCAGCCGGCAGATTCGAGGGCGCGTTGGAGGCATGGGCTTCCAGCAGGCGCACTCCCACGATTAATACAACCGCCAATCCAGCGAGCGGCAGCCCGCGCCGAGTTCGCTTCACGAACTTTCTCCGGTGATTCTGGTTAATCAATAATCCTCACGCGGGTATCAGAGGTTGGCGTTTTTTGGATAGGAGGAGTGAAAGTCGCCGTGCGGCCGTCCTTCGCGGTGATAACGATGCTGTAGTCGAGCGAGCCCACCGGGTAATCCGGCGGAATGTCCCACGTGGTGTCCCACATCCACGCGGAATCGGGCAGCGCGGCTGCGCTCCCGCGAATCGTCCATCGCCCCGGTACCTCTTCGCCATGCGGCAATCTCATTTTAATGGTGGCTCCGTCCTTATCCGTGACGCGCTTGCCCGTCTTGGTATCGAGGATCTCGAAGCGAACGACGATCCGCATGCCGCGCTTGAATACACCGCTCTGGATGCATGAAACGGTCGGCGCCAGACCGTACTTGCTGGGCCCGACGCCGGTCAAAGTTTCCACGTAGAAAAAGAATGGACCCACCGGCTCATAATAAGAGGCCGGTGTCGTGTGCTGCGAGCGCGGCGGAGCGCCCGCCGGAGGCGGAGGAGGAGTTTCCTTTTTCGCCCCGAGAATCATCGCGGCGCCTGACTCCTGCCCTTGGGCGGAAACTTGCGGTTTCGCCTGGTCGCCTTGCATAGCGCAAGCCGTCAGGAAAAATGGCGTGCCACTCAATAGAGCAATGAACAGCAGGTTTCGCTTTTTTCTTCTTTGCGCCATGCTACCTCCAAAAAAACTAGTTTGGTTTTGTTGCAACGGGATAAGTCGCAGCCGATTATTTCGTAACATAAGTGACCTCTTCACCAACTGTCAAGCAGGAAACTGGCCCGCCGATTGACTTGCCGAATCATTGACTCGTGGTAGTCTGAAACCACACATCTGAGCAAGCTTTTTTGAGTATCCCAAAGGGGTCTGGATGGTAGACTTCAGCAGCCGATTCGGCCGGCACGTCAATCGTCGCCTTCGCCAAGAGAAGGTCATCTGGCTCACCACCGTCGATTCCCATGACACGCCTCAACCGAGGCCGGTCTGGTTTCATTGGGACGGCGGCACGATCTTGATTTTCAGTGAAAAGAACAAGGCCAAGCTGCGCCATATCGCCCGCAATCCAAGAGTCGCATTGAACTTCAACACCGACGACGAGGGCGGCGATGTCGCCGCCCTCGTGGGCGATGCTAAAATTTTAGACAATCCCCCGGCAGCTAGCCGAGTTAAGACTTACCTCAGGAAGTACGGCAAAGGCATCAGAGATTTGGACATGACGGTTGCCGAGTTTAGAGATGCATACACCGTCCCAATCCTTGTTACGCCGCAAGCCATGCGAGGGTTTGTCGACTGAACTGAACTGTCCCAGTGGCAGATCTAACTGCCGGAGTCAGAGGAGACAAAAACAAAGCCATGAGACAGATCAGGATAGTCCACCGTTTCATGGTTCCTTCATTTTCCTAGGCCGGCACGCTCAGGGAGGAAATTGCCGTTCTGCTCGGCGCCTCGACAGAGTTGGAACCTCGGCGCCTGCGTTAGGCTACCGCAGGCTTGAACGCGCGGCTGGCCGAAGGTTCTGACTGTCGAGCGATAAACCGCTTGATGGATTCGTCGTTGGCGAAGATCTTCTGCGCGCGAGCCGTATCGACTTCAATAGCGAAAACATTCGGATCGTCCGTCCGGGCCTCTCGGAACACTCCGTTATGGATCATGCGCCGAACGGAAAGCCGATTGTCGTCCGTGGGGGTTAAGTAGTGCACGAGATCCGTCTTGTATCGATGCAGAAGGAAAAAGTGCATTAGGCTCATCAGACGCCGGGCGCGGTATTTTTTAACCGTATTTTGGTCCTTGACCGCGAGGAATTTCCGCCCTGCTCTGTCCTTATCGACTCTAAAGGTAATCTCGGCTATTTTGTCGCGGGCTTCGTCAAAAACATTGAGCATCATTTCTTCGGACCCGGCCCATCTCTCTTTCAATTCGACGCTGAGGTCGCCGCCCGTGTAAAGCCCTTGGTTGCTCCAATGATGCGCCCACATTCGAAGCCACCGTTCGAGCACGCTGGTAGGGACTTCAACCGTCTTTCGGTGCTGTGTCTCGGTGGATTTTCCGCCCATGGACGTGGTCGTGAGCGAGGGTCCTCTAGCGGCGCGGCGGAACCGATCCGCCCAACCACCACCGACAAATGTCTGAGGGTACTGTGCCGGATCATTGGCCAAACGGAGAGCGCGTTGGATCAACCTGACGAAGCCCAGCACGCCTTCTTCCCGTAGCGCCCGCGCCAAGCGGCCGTTCATCAACGCCTCCGTTTGGTGGCCACCGTAAGTGATGAAGTTATAGACATAGCCCATCTTGCCCAACTCATTGGCATAGCTTCGGATCTGGTCATCCGTAAATCCCCAGGCATCCCAGTTCCACGACGGAGAGAGGTTATAGGCCAGCATCTTGTGCGGGAACACCGCATGAATAGCATCGGCCCAGTCTTTGTCATCGTCCAAGTCTGGTTTAGCTGTCTCACGCCACACCAAGTCGGCGAAAGGCGCCATCGCCAACCCGCGAGCAATCGCCATTTCCCGCCCGCCGGTAACCTGATAAAGACCTTCCGGGGTTCTAGGCAAATCCCAATCCCAGAAAGTATCGACGTCCATGGACTTTGCCCGCGCTCGCGCTTCCTCATGCGATACGCCCTTGGCAAATTTCTTCCACCGGTCGACCGGCATCGGAAGCTTCGCCTTGTCTTGCTGGCGCGCTTGTATGACTTCGGCAACCGCATCGGCATACGTCTTGAGCCCGGCTTTTTCCGCCCAAACCTGACGGACCGCGGCAAGCACGCTATCGACCGTCTCTTCAGTAACCTTTTTGACCGTGATCTCCAGCGCCGCCAGTTGTTCACGAAGGTCGCGTTGACCGTTTCGTTGGCGACGGGCCTGCTGACGTATCCTTTTAAGAGTCGCCACTTCCTTGTTGATCTTTTCAACGCCTTCGGCGATCCGCTTGGTCAGACGTTCTTGTTTGAGCCATTCCCCCGCGTGTTTGTAGGCCTCTTCTGAAATCCCGTGAAGCAGGTGTCCGTTGATCTCCTTGAATCCTTCTTCATAAAATTTCCTGATTACTGCGAGATTGACATTCTTGAACGGAACGATATGAGGATTGGTCGCCCCGTAAACGAACGGATGGTCTCGCTCGTCCTCGACGCTATCAATAGCCGTCGCGTCGTGGGAATCCGTCCTGGCAACAATCACCCCGGGCACCTTCATGATGTCAAACTGGAGCCGCGCTGTATTGAGGCGTGAGATTATTTCGGTTGTAGAAACAAGGACCTTTTGTCCTTGATGTCCGCAGACCTTACAACCTGGACGTTGGTCTTCGATATGGATTGCGCCGATCTTGTTCTCGACAAATTTCTTCACGAGATTACGAATATGATGCTCACCGCCGTGTCCCGTATCCCCGTCGGGAATAATCATTGGCGGGTTGAACTCGATCGCCGGAGTTTTCTTCCGTTGCAATGACGTCATCCTTATCCGGTTGGAGCGTTGCACCTCATCTTGATGCAATAAAGCCCGGACCCACGATCCCCCTTCCTTGGGAACCCGGTCCAGCGCATAATTGGCTAGGTCTGCCCCCGGATCCTCTGATTCCGATCCCTTCGCGGAAGTCGCCCAGCCCCCGAGATAAAGAACCTTGATGCCCTCCATCACCGCTCGCACTGCCCCTGTCGGCGAGAATGGGCCGTAGGTCGTCTCCTGCTTTTTTTCAACGAAAAGCCGTTGAAGATAATCGTGCATCTTGGTGGCCGACTCTCTGGCGATTGTAGAGTCCTCCTGCAGGCTTCCACGCAGCGACACTACTTCGAACGGAGTGTGCAGGCGCGTAATATGGCTGAATCTTTGGCTTTGAAACCACGTCTCCGTCTCGTGTAGCTCTCTCGCCCACGCCATGGCTTCATTATCGCGCCGTGCATCCAGTCGGGTGATTTTCGCAGGCATTGTGAGTACCTCCCAAAAATGAAGGTAGGTGAATATCCGCTAATCTTCAGACCATCACTTTCGATCGGGAATTACAAGAAGTTGAACATCAAGTGACCGTCCGGGTCAAAGATTGCTTGGAATGACGGCAGGGCTTGTCGTCCCAAATTTTGAGCTGGTTCATCGTGAGCACGGATTTTTATTCTCACCTCCTTATCCTGCTCGTTGACAAGTTAGCTCCATACCGGATATTCACAATAAGAGCGATTCGAGACGGCGCACCATCGCCCCGCTATCATTTTCATTAGAGGAGGATTTGAACCATGGTAATGCTAGGCACCGACATGAAGGTCGCCGAGACCCCCAAGGAAGGCCTTAAAGACTACACGAAAGCCGACCCCTACGAGGAGTGGTTGGAAGCGGAGGGCGTGAAAGTCCATGAGGAGTTCTACTTCCCGAGCTTAGCGCAGATCGAGTTGGGCCCTTGGGAGCGCAAGGGCGGCCGTGGTGCAGTCATCCACATTGCCAACCGTCACATGCCCAACGACTGCCACGTCGTCGAGATCAAGCCCGGGGGCAAGTCCGAGCCGGAGCACCACATGTACGAGCTCACCATCTATGTGGTTTCGGGCCGCGGGGCAACGACGATCTGGCAAGATGAGAAAGACGAGAAGCGCAAGCAGAGCTTCGAATGGTCCGCCGGAAGCCTGTTTTCCATTCCGCTCAACGCGCGGTACCAGAACTTCAACGGCAGCGGCGACGAGCCTGCCCGCTACGTCGCCGTGACCAATGCGCCTCCGATGATGCGCCTGTTTCGGGACAATGAATTCATATTCAATTGCGATTTCACGTTCCGCGGCCGCTATTCCGGCGAGGAAGACTACTTCAGCGGCAAGGGCAAGCTCTTCAAGCGACGGATCTGGGAATCCAACTTCATCGCCAACGCCCCGGACATGCTGTTATATGGATGGAAGGAGCGAGGCGCCGGCGGCATTAACGCCATGCTGGAGATGGCCGACAACAACATGAAGAGCCACATGTCCGAGTTCCCCATAGGCACGTACAAGAAAGCTCACCGCCATGGCCCGGGCGCGCATCTGGTGCTGCTCAGCGGCACCGGTGGTTTCTCCTTGGTTTGGACCAAGGACGACCGCTCCGACATGATCAAATGCGATTGGCAGGTCGGGTCCATGGTCATCGTTCCCAGTGACAACTGCTACCACCAGCACTTCAACTCCGGGACCACTCGGGCCCGCTACCTGGCCCTCCGTTCGGGCGATATGGGTGTCAACTCGCCACGGGGTGGTGGCGGGGAGTTCGCCGACCGAAGTATGAAAGAGGGCGGTTGGCAGATCGAGTACGAGGACGAAGACCGCGAGATCCACCAGATCTTCGAAAAGGAGCTCGCTGCCAACGGCGCAACGTGCAGAATGAAGGCATTCGTCCCCTGGTGCACCGGCGAGGTGGGGCCGACCAGCGAGCGAGACACCTAGCCCGCATTATGCAGTCGCGACACCGATCAGGGAGCTTTGCTACTTTGTCGGACCTAGGGCCTGCAAGAAGCCGGAAGTCTTTAGATTCTCCGCGAAGGAATTGTCGATAAAGTCCGAAGCGCGCGCATCTTTGGCCCGTGGAAACTCTTTTTCGTCAAGATACATGAGCTGCCCCTGTATCGGTTCACTCCGCACGGCGAGGATCGCGTCCCAGTAGGGCGCGAACTGTTCGTAGGTACCGTCGATCATTTTTGAGTCGTTGGTCTCGGTGTATTTGCCGATCGCCCTTTTCGCCACTGCGGGATTCAGTTTCGATAGGACCGTGGCTTCCGCAACGGCTTTGAGAAAAGCATACAGCGAGTTGGGATTGGATTTGATGCTCCTCTCCGTCGTGCCGTAGGCGAGATGGAGGCCGGGGACGTTGGTTTGGGCGATGTCCAGCAAGAGACTCAGCCCGGAGTCGCGCGCCTTCAGTGTGTTCGGAGCGGAGAGCGTCCCCGCGGAGGTCTTGCCGCCCAGCACCGCCGTCAGGATGGCCGGAATGGTTTGCAAGTAGAGGAAGCTCACGTCTTTGTCGGAGATCACGCCGGTTTTCTTGAGCGACTCGCGCGTGGCGATTTCAGTCGAGGTGCGGGGCGTCGTCACGGCGATGGTCTTGCCCTTCAACTCGGCGAGCGAGTTGAGACCCTTGGCTCCCCACAGTTGAAATATAAACCGCTGCAAGGTGCCTCCGATATATTTAACCGGTGCCCCTTGCAACCGCATGTTTACAAGGTCCGGTCCCGTGGAAATCACATCAACCTCACCAGCGACAAGCGCTTGGGCTGCGACTTGTGAGTTGAGAACTTTTAAGGTTGCTTCGAGGCCGTGTTTTTTGAAAAGACCGGCTTCCTGCGCAACCCACAACGTAGTGAATGCGCCGCTCGCCTGCGTGTAGGAGATCGTGAAGTTTCTTTTCTCCGGCTGGCCCCCGAGCTGCGCGATACCGGGGATTGGAAAGGAGAAGAAGGCAAAGAGAACAGCAAGGAAAATCCAGACTCGCCAGCAGCGACGCCTTCGGTTTCGTCCCGCCATTTTTTATGCTCCTTTTTTTGCCTCGATATCAGATGAGCAGAGGTCGCGTCAAACCGAGAGCTTTAGCTATCAAACCATTGCAGACCGAGGTTCTTCGCTGATGACTCATTACATTGCGTCGGAGGCTGACAGGTTAGTGTCGACTTCGATCCGATTGGGAGCGCACCTCACAGCCTCAAGCTAGAAGTGAGTCAGTTATTGACAGAGAAGCCGGCTCCCTCTATAGATTTTTGAGAACGAGAAGCCTAAGCGCAAACGCGATGGAGATTTAAAAGATGTCAGATGCCAAGGCCGGAAGCGTGACTTCGGCGCAGAGCGCCTATCAGAAATTGCTGGAAGAGCTGCCGCGCACGGGACCGGGGACCAGAGGCGGTGAGATGTTGCGGAGGTATTGGCACCCTGTCTGTTTGTCGGCCAACCTCAAGGACATTCCTATTGCTGTTAGGATGCTCTGCGAAGACTTGGTGGTGTTCCGCGACGGCCAAGGACGCCCGGGACTGTTAGGGATTCGCTGTTCTCATCGGCTGGCGTCGCTGGAGTATGGTCAAGTGATGGAAGACGGTCTGATGTGCTCTTATCATGGGTGGCGATACGATACTCAGGGCCGCTGCATCGACCAGCCTTTGGAGCCGCGCAGCAGCGATCTCAAGGATAAGATTCGCCATCTTTGGTATCCCGTGGAAGAGTGGGGAGGTGTCATTTGGACCTACATGGGACCGGAGAAAGAGAACCCGCCGCCGCTACCCAAGATCGATGTCCTCGCTCGCACGGACGGAGAAGTGAAACTGGTGGACGGCGACGTCCGGAATTACAACTATCTCAACTGGATGGAAAATTTCGCCGATATGGGCCACGCCGTGGTGCTCCATGGTCTGGTGATAAGGGATTTACCGGAAGATCTCAAACCCTTTAACGATGCCAGCATAAAAAACTGGATGCCTCTGCCGCTCGAATTTGTCGAAACCGACTACGGTATGAAGACCGTTTCCGTTCTAGACACCGGCGACCCGGACGTAAAATTCGTTAACACCTGGAGCCTGGCCATGCCCATCCACTGGAGGTTTTCCGGCATCAGATCAGGCTTTCCGCCTGATTTTACTGATGAACGCCAGGAAGGCGGCGGGATGATACGGATCATCGATGACACTCACTTCGAGCTCATTCGCTATAACTTGATCCGCAAAGGAAATTACCCGGGGTCTTTTACATTCGGACTGCCGTCAGGCTTAAAAGGCACGGTTGAAAAAAAAGCGCACGACAAAAGAAGATACTCAGGCTGGGAAGGCGTGCCGGCCTTGGAAGATTTGGTGCTGCAGGAATCTCAAGGAGAAATTCCCGAGCGCCGACTCGAGCATCTGGCCACCTCCGACCGAGGCGTCGTCATGATGCGGAGAATATGGCACAAGGCGATGGAGGACGTTGCCAACGGCAAGGACCCCAAGGGAGTCGATCGGCAACAAAAGGGAATGCTTGAAGTGGACACCTTTCACGGCCACGTTAGGCTCAATGAACTCAAAATAGGTCCGGAGAACATGCCTGCTTCTACGGAAGGAAGAGGACTGATTCGAGACCAGAACGGGAACCTCGTTTTTGCGTCCTGATAACTGACACATCTCTTTTTCCCACATCTCAAAATGCCGTTGCGATGAGAATCGTCTCATTGATAACGCAAGCGTAAGCTAGCCTAGGACCGACTTGAACGGCTTGAACCGGGTGCGGACAACGGAGGCACTCTACCTTTTGAGCGATAGGTCGTTCAAACCAACACCCCTATCCTGACCCATCGAGGGGGAAGGCACGCTCCTGGTAGCGTATTCTTATTTGATGCGGACCTTCCTGTAGCATTCCGCTGCAATGGCAATTCAGACCCTACAGGGCAGGACGGATCAGCTCGCGCCGCAAAAATTCCGTCACCAGCGGCCAGACTAGGTCGGCCAGATAAGGTTGATAACCGTCGGACTCGGTGGAGGCGAAGCCGTGATTGCCGAAGTGAAAATAGTGCGATTCCAGCGGCTGGCCGTTGGCGTGAAGACTTTCCAACAGCTTTTGCTGGATCGGAAAGGTGCTGGTCCGATCCTGTCCGCCGTAGAGAACCATTGACGGACATTTGATCTCGCGGGCGGCGTCGTAGGGATGGCGGGGCCTGATTCGAGTCGGCTCTTCTTCTCTCACCGACGGATAGTAGGCGACGAAAGCACGCACCGCCGGCGTGACGGCGGCGAATTGAATGCCGATCCGCCCACCCATGCAGTAGCCGATTACGCCGACGCGCGCGCCGTCCACGTCACTGCGCGACAGACAATAGCGCCAGCCTTGATCAATGACGCGAACAAAATCCGGGTCGGGTGTCTTGTTTTGAATCTCGGTGCCTTTGTCGATGTGCGTTTCCGCCGGGTAGCCGAGCATGTGATAGAGGTTTGGGATGACAGTGGTGTAACCGAGCTGAGCGAACCTGTAAGCGGCCGTCTTGAGATATCCGGTCAGGCCGGAGTGCTGGTGAATCAGAAGCAGCCCGGGTCCCTTCTCCTCGCGCTCGGGAAAAGCGATGTAGCCTGGAATTCCGTCTTTGTCCTCTTTCAAGGAGCGTGTGATTACTCGTGTCATCATTCGATCCTTCCCTCTTAATTACAAACGCATTCAATCCCCTGACTTGGCGTCTCATCGCGCGCGGTCTCTTGCCCCTCATGCCCCCTTGAAACAATATCTCCACACCCAACAAACCGTTTGTCATCCCGAACGAAAGTGAGGGATCTAAGAAAGATTTCTCCCTTCGGTCGAAATGACAGGGAAAGAATAGACACGGCATCCGTTTCCCTATGACGATTTCTTGTACAACTTATCGAAAAAGCCTTCACGGCTCAGCCGGTCGACGATGCTGTTGTCCATAAAGGTATCCAATGGGACTCCTTTTTTGCCCATAAATTCCAAGATCGTTTGCACGGCTTCGGGTTCCGCTCGTGGAACGCGATCCAAATAAGTGACGGAATCCCGGTAGTGCTCCTCGGCTGCCTTCGCATCGGGAAAATGAGCATATTTCGCGATTATTTTAAGCGCCTTCTCTTTCTGTTGATTCATGAACGCCACACCCTCGGCATAGGCGCGCACGATCCGTTCCACGGTTTCCGGGTTGCGCCGATAGTAATCGCGCGCTACCGCGACCGTGTTCATCGAATACGGAATTCCTAAATCGATTAGTCTTGTAAGAATCTTTGGTTGACTCGGGGGCGCGACACGCAGCTCCCCGGTAACGGCGCCAACGATGGCCCGATTTTGAAACGCCGCGGCGACTTCGAGCGTGCCGCCCATCTGCCGGACATTTACAGCTCCTTCTAGCCCCGCCTTACGCAGCAAGATCCGAGTTAGGTTGTCCGTTATGGAACCAAACCGGGTAACCCCCAGAGTTTTACCCTTAAGATCCTCGAGACGATTGATCTCTGGTTGAACGTAGAGCCTGTGATACGGGCGGTTGGCGGTCGCGGCAACACCGATGATTGGGGCACCGTTCAAGATTGCGTTGATCACGGCGTTGGTCGCGCCGCTTCCTCCCTGCAAGTCGCCTCCGATCAAAGCCTGCACCACCACTGGGCCAGAAGAAATAAAGATCAGGTCTCCCTGAATGCCGTTTTTTTCAAAAGCGCCGCTTTCTTTCGCCATCCACACACCGGTTGCCATCGAACCGATGGACGAATAAGCGAACGTCACTCTAGTTTGAGCCCGCGCGACATGCGATGAAGCGATGAATAAACCGATCACGGCGAACAGCAGCGCTAGCTTTATCTGCCGCAAATATTCGCGCATTTTCTTTCCTCGCCCCGAGAACCGGCAAGTTGCAAGTCCAGCGTTTCTCCCTCTTACGTCTCCTCCGTCGCAGACTGTGTCGGAATCCACGAAATGCGTATCGTCCTCTCGTGTCATTTCGGGCCCTTCGACAGTGCTCAGGATAGACTCCGCGAGAAATCCTTGTTTCGAGCGCAGGGAGAAATCTTTCTTAGATCCCTCACATTCGTTCGAGATGACAACTCGGTATTTTGGACATTGCGACACAGTTTCTCGCGAGCGAGAGAAGAGAGGCGGTCGAACTCAACCGCCTCCAAGACCGCTCCCCAGAATCTCTACTCCTTCCGTCCTTTGAATATAACCGGCGAACTGGTACTTGTTTTCCCGCGGATCGGCCAAGCGTTTGGTCCGCGGTGGGCGGTCGTTATCAAGCTCCTCTATGCTCGCGCAGATGAAATGAGCGCCGGAGCCGGCGAGCGCCTTATTGATCTCTGCGCGCAGTCCGGCGGCATCTTGAATCGTGCAAGCGTTGGCGATGCCGCACGCCTTGGCCACTTCCGCAAGATTCATTTTGCCCCCCGTGGCCGTCGGCATCCCCGGCTCGTCTTTGTGGCTTCCGAGATAGTTGCGGTTGTCCATGACGAGGATGGTCAGGTTTTTAGGATTTTCATTGGCCACTGTTCCCAAGACACCGAGATTTAAGATAAGATTTCCGTCCGAGTCCAGCGCGAGGACTCTGCGGTTTGGCAAGGCCAGCGCCAGGCCGAATGCCGCCGGGGTGCACATCCCCAGAGTGGCATGAAACAAGTTCGCTTCCCTTTCGGTAAGCTGTCCCCAAAAGCCGCTGTTATTGCCGATGCTGGAGACGACCAGAACGTCGTTCGGAATGATCGCCGCGAGTTCCTTGAGTAAGGTTAATCGACTTACCATAAAGCCTCCTCATTCAAAATCACGGCGATACATTTCAGCCAAGCTCGCGCGCTCTCATTGCATTCTTTAATGGTCCTAACGATGTCACCCGGCCGGCTTACGATTCGATAGGGAATATCCATGGCATTAAGCCCCGGCTCCGTAGTTTTTTTGTATAGCCCTAGCCACCGCGGATCTCCAATATCCCCGCGGTAGGGAATCACGACTAAAAGCGGCACTTCGTGAAGGATGTTGATGCGCGCCAGATGATAGGTCGCCACCAACAACCCGGAAGTGGCAAGAATCAATGCCGGTTTTTTTCCTCCAAACCAGGCTCCGAACCCGACTCCCACCGCCTCGGCTTCGTTGGCCGTGCCGACGTAGCGAATGTCAGGATCGTCAGCGAGCATCTTGTAGACCTCGATGAACTGGGCATCCGGCACTCCGGCCGTGAAATCGACTCCGGCCTCTTTGAGTCCTTGGATGACCAGTTGTGCTTTTTCTAATTTCATTCTCTCCTCCGTAATTCTACTAAGACATTTGTAAGTACGTAGCCAATGAGCCACCGAGGGGCGAGGCGTGTAGAGCGCGGGCACGCGAACATAAAGGTCGCGTTCTGGCCTGGACTGTGGGAATAGCTACACTGGAGAGGATGGGGTGGTGGCCTACAAGGCAGAGCCCCATAGACCGCGCTCGGAGCGGCTCGGCTCTCGGTGGAAGAAATTTCAGGTGTCCACATATTAATGAACTCATAAATAGCTCACTGACCAACGCTCTTGTTAAACAGGTCCACCAGTTGTCTGATTTTTGGCCCCCAGTGCAAAGCAGAAACGACATGGGTCTCGCCTTGAGGCTCCACTGTCCAGGGGACGTCTTTGCGCGGCGCCCATCTTCCCTGATTCTTAACCATGATTTCACTGGCCTCTTTGGAGAGGTGATAGTCTAAAAGTAAAGCGGCCGCATGCGGGTGAGGAGATCGTGAGGTGATAGCAATAGTTGAAGGAGGCCTGATAAAGGTCGGATTCATCATAACGAAATCAAGGGGTGCTGCTTTCTCCTTAAAGGCAATTGCATTATGAACGTATCCATCGACGATCAGATCATGCTCGCCGGTTGCCACAAGCTGGGTCATGAATGAGTGGGATTGACTCGAGAATCGGACTTTCTGTTCGCTGGCCAGCCGCCTCAGGAAAGCGGTTGCTTTGCTTTCTCCCCACAGATCGATGAGACCGGCGAGCAAATCGTGGGCCTCCATGTCCATAATCATATTGTCTTTCCACCGGGGATTCAGCAGATCTTCATATCGCTTCGGAATATCCTTGGTGGAAACTCGCCGGACATTATAAATAATCGTGTAACCGATCGCGTACACTCCCGGCCAATACCCTTCCGGATCAACAAAACCCTTGCGCAGAAAGGGCAGCATCGGGCTTCGATACCGAGCTAAAACTTTCTTGTCGATCAGTTCGGGAACGTAGGTCCCCGTCAAGGTGACCACGTCCGCCTGGTAAGCGCCTGCGCGATATTCCGTAGAAACTTTGTTGAGGACGCCCGGCCCTCCGAGACTGGAAAACGCCACCTTAATAAAAGGATACCGCTTGTTGAATCCCGCAACGACTTCCTGTGTATCGCGAAGATTCGTGGCGGCATAAAACGTCAGCGTGCCTTCTTTCCTCGCGTTATCGATCAAGACTTTCTCGCGTTCTTCTGATGGCTTGCCATTAAGCTCGGCAAGCGTCTCCTCGACCCCAGCCTGAGCCGTTTGAAATGCCGCCAAATAAAATACCGCTAAAATCAAGTAGGAGGCGGCCCGGCGGATTTTCATAGTCATCATCGACTCTGTTCTTTTTTAGCGTTCTGGAGCGCCCGCCACACTTTTTCCGGCGTTAATGGCAGTGTCCTTATCCTAGCGCCGGTGCTCCACGCAATGGCATTCGCCACAGCCGGAGCAACCGGAATAATTCCGCCCTCTCCCAAACCTTTCGAACCATAAGGTCCGGGTCCGTTGCCGTCTTCAATCAATATCGATTCGAATTCGTCCGGCACGTCGTCAAATGTCGGCACTTTGTAGTCGACCATGGTCGAATTGATAATCTGCCCTGCCTCAAAATAGTACGACTCGTAAAACGTATGACCGAACCCCATCATGGCCGAGCCCTCGTCCTGTCCTTCGCACTGGAGCGGATGGAGCGCCTTGCCCGCGTCCGCCGCCGTGACGTATTTCGCGACGTGAACTTTACCGGTCTCGCGATCGACGTCGACTTCGACGGCGCCGATGCCGATTTCCCAGAAAAGCGGATTCGGCGGATCCGGCGCCATACCGCCGTGTGCGTAACCTCGTCCGACCAGCTCGCCGCCCTGCATGGCAAAGTGATGGTGAATCAACTCCCCGTAAGAGACTTTCTTTCCCCTCGCCATCGCTTCGCCATCCTTCAGAGTGATCGCTTCCTCCGGCGCTTCGAAATGCTCCGCGGCAAGCTCGAGAATCTGTTGCCGCGCGTCCGCACCCGCTAGCTCTAAGGCCTTGCCCATAACCGTTGTCGAGCGGCTCGAACCGGTGGAGCGGTCGAAGGGAGTGAAGGCCGTATCGATGGGGCGGATCATAACTCGTTCAAGGGACACCGATAATTCCTCGGCGACAATCTGGCTCATCACGGTTTTCGCGCCCTGACCCAGCTCCACCGTACCGCACAGGACAACCACGCTGCCGTCGGCGAGCACGTGAACGGTCGACGTCGAAGCGAGCGGCGCGCCGGGGTCCGTGGTGCCGAATCCAACTCCTCTGCCCCGGCCATCTTTCGAAACCGGTCCATCCCAACCTAATTTATCGACGACGAGCTTGAACCCTTTTGCCAGATCCGCGTCAAGCGGCCTGAACTTGGGTCTGATCTCTTCGCCTTTTTTCACTAAATTTTTTAAACGAAGCGCGACCGGATCAAGCCCGAGCTTTTGTGCGATGATATCCATCTGCGACTCGGTTGCCCAGGCGGTCTGCGGGCCGCCGATGGAGCGGAAGGAAGCGGCGGACACGGTATTGGTGTAAACACAGTACGAGTTGATCTTGAGGTTTGGATAGCGATAAGGCCCGAGAATGCGCGTCAAGGTTCGACCGGTAACAATCGGCCCGGTTTCGGTGTAAGCGCCGGTGTTGAGATAGATCTCCGCCTGTTTGGCGACCAAGGTGCCGTCTTTTTTCACACCGGTTTTGACTTTGCACTTGATCGCGTGACGGCGGCAGGTCGCCATCGCTTCAGAGACGCTCTGCACGACCCTGACGGGGCGTTGCGCTTTTCGCGCTAGGGCAACCACCAACGGCTCGATTTTTCCTCCTGACTTGCTGCCGTAGGCGCCCCCGACGAAATTCACATGGACGCGGATTTTCGACAACGGATAATGAAAAATCTCCGCGATCTCCTGGCGTACGCCGAACGGGTGACCGGTAGAAGTCCAGACACTGATGCCGTCGCTATCGACTTGCGCAATGGCCGTGTGCGGTTCCATGGAATAGTGATAGATCATCGGAAACTCGAACGTGTCTTCGAAGATCTCATCCGCCTCGACAAAACCCTTTTCGACGTCTCCCTTAACCAGCTCAGTTTGGAAACAGATATTTCGCTCGGCAAAATCGTGAATGCGCGGTGTGTTCTCGGCCATTGCCTCATCGACGTCGATGACCGCCGGTAGCTCCTCGTAATCGACGTGGATCTTACCGAACGCCTCTTCCGCTGTGGCCCGATCTACCGCCGCCACGGCGGCCACCGGCTGACCGGCAAAGATCGCGCGATCGACCGCGATAATCGGATGATCTTTGTTTTTGCTGCGTCCCATGTATGGGCTGATGTCCGTGAAATCTTTACTCGTAAGGACGGCGATAACGCCGGCCATCGCCTCGGCCTCGCGGGTATCGATCGAGCGGATGCGTGCATGCGGATAGGGGCTGCGCAGAAATTTGCCTTCGGCCACTTCCGGTATCACGAGATCGCCGGTGTACTTTGCCTTGCCAGTGACCTTATCAACGCCGTCGACGCGGTGAACCGAGTTGCCAACAATCGAAAATTTCCGCTGCTCCTGGATCATGTTTTACGCCCCCTACGGATCAATACTCGGGTCAGCAAATCACCCGCTCCATCATAGAATGCTGTGCGCAACGTCGCATTTTTCTTTTTCGCCTAACGCCTCACCCCTTACGCGACTGACTGTGTCGGCTTAATAATCGAACGGAATTCACCCCTGCGTATAACGTCCATCCGATCCCTGTCAAGCCTGAATGCTTGAGTCGCCGGCAGTTCGATGCGATGATCGCACGATAGCCTGATTCGCTCATGAAACGCTTCTTGATTGGCAACTCGATCTTCGCTTCGCTCGCTACAGCTCTGCTTCTTGCCTTAGTCTCTTGCACTGGCCACACGGCCGCGCAATCCGCTGCCACTCCCCGGCTGGTTGAGTTGCTGCCCATCGAACTGGATCCGCGAAATCCCGAGAAGAGAGGGTTTGGCCGTCTCGAATTTTTGCAGGGTTTTCAATTGCGCTCGCGGGATCCGCGTTTCGGCGGTCTCTCGGGTTTGAGCATCGGTACGGACGGCAAGCTCTACTCGGTATCGGACCGGGGCTATTGGGTTTCAGCCCAGATGACTTTTGATCCCGAAGGCCGCCTCATCGATCTCACGGATTGGGAGATCCAACCGATCCGCTCGACGACGGGCGCGCCGGTCGCTAAGCCGTTATACGACGCGGAAGCTCTGGCCCGCACGCCCGACGGTTCGTTTTTAGTCGCATTCGAGCAGGTCCATCGGATCTGGCGCTATGCTCCGCCTCCGGCGACGTTCGGTTCGCTGCCGGTGCCGCTCCCCGTCCCGGCTGAATTGGCCAAGGCGCCGGCCAACGGTGGACTCGAATCAGTTACCGTTCTGCCGGACGGCCGGATTCTGGCGATTACCGAGGAGTTTGCTAACCCAGATCGAAGCTTTAAGGGCTGGTTGCTTGAGGACGGCCGCTTTGCGGAGCTTTCCTATCTGCCTTCCGACGGCTTTGAGGCTTCCGATTGCGCGGCCTTAAAAAGCGGCGATGTCATCGTGCTCGAGCGTCGTTACGTGCCGTTCGGCATTTTGTTCGCTCGCCTGAAGCTCATAAAAGCCAAGAACATCCGCCCGGGAGCCAAGCTCGTTGGCGAGGAACTTCTGCAACTCCAATACCCCCTGGAAGTCGATAATTTCGAGGGACTAGCGGTGCAGGAAGATCCGATTAAAGGGACCACGATCTATCTGGTCTCGGATGACAATTACTATCCATTTCAGCGCACACTGCTGCTGCAATTTCGCCTGGCGCCCGCAGGAAATTAATCAGAGCTTTGCCGCGTTGACAGCCAAGCGTCAGTTTGGCTACCCTGCAAGAGGATTGGCCCACCCATAGCGGATTGGACAGTCATGTCGGACGAAACTGAATTCCATATTTTCCCCGTCGATTACCTGAGAAGCTTTTGCACAGAAGTTTTTATTCACTTCGGTATTTCGGCAGCCGACGCCCAACAGGCGACGGACGTGTTGGCAAAGAGCGATCTTCGCGGCATCGATTCCCACGGCGTGGCGCGACTGCATACTTACTTTGAAATGTTGGAGCTCGGGAGAATTAATCCCAAGCCGAATATCAAGATCGTCCGCGAGAAAGCTAGCGTGGCAACCGTCGATGGTGACAACGGTTTAGGCTTGGTCGTAGGACCCAAGGCGAACGAGATCGCCATGGAAAAAGCCGAGCAGTACGGCTCAGGCTGGGTGAGCGTGTGCAATACGAATCATTTTGGTATCGCCGGCTACTACCCGCTGAAGGCGCTCGAGCGAGATCTCATCGGCTGGGCTATGACCAATTCTACAAAGCTCGTGGCGCCCTTGTGGGGCGCAGAAAGAATGCTCGGCACCAATCCGATTGCCATCGCCTTTCCAGGTTACAAAGAGCCGCCCATCGTGATCGATATGGCCACCAGCGCCGTCGCGTACGGAAAGATTGAAATTGCATTGCGAAAGAAAGAACGGATCCCCAAGGGCTGGATCATCGACAAAGACGGACGCGACACGATGAATCCGCAAGACATGATCGACGGTGGCGCACAATTGCCGCTCGGATCAGAACGAGAAATGGGCGGACACAAAGGCTACGGACTTGCGTCAATGGTGGACATCCTGTGCTGCGTACTGAGCGGCGCGAATTGGGGCCCCTTCGCGCCGCCTTTCGCTCTGCGACAAGAAATCCCCGAGCGCAGCGTCGGCAAAGGCATCGGCCACTTCTTCGGCGCCATGCAGATCGACGGCTTCATCGAGAAAGATGAATTCAAAAAGCAAATCGACGAATGGATCCACGTCTTCCGAAACACCAAGCCCGCCCCCGGCACCAACGGCCCACTGATTCCAGGCGATCCCGAGAGAGAAGCGGAGGCGATCCGGAGTAAAGAAGGCATTCCACTTATCAAGCCGGTGGTGGATGATTTGCTGGATATCGCACGGAAGACGAGGATACCGTTTGAGGTGAAGTAATCTTAGCACAACAGACTGCACGGCGATGAGTACGGGAAACCGGCTCGTCCAGCAATTGCGCCATCAGTTACGACAAAGCCGTGATGTCATTTCGGACAGCAAGAGAAAGTCCGAGTGCTTGTGAGAGCTGAAGTTTTGGGCCGTCTATTACCCTTCCGTGATATCGATAAACACTCCATCCGGATCCGAGAACTGATGCCGGCCGTGCCGGCACGAAGCGATCAGCGCGAGCCGCCGCTCGCCCTCTTTGGGCTCGCT
>WNGG01003957.1_pt1 | contig 25173 bp, 21 predicted proteins | sample 5400661 | NCBI WGS metagenome assembly WNGG01 (sample SAMN13153372, study PRJNA577476) | soil metagenome | isolation source: 100 cm soil or saprolite under Garry oak tree replicate 1 | place: USA:California | collected 2016-06-15
CCATCGGATCGTAACCCTTCGGCCACATGCGGTAGACGATCTGGAACCCGGACGTCTCTTGGTGCTGCTCTGAGCGGGTAGCTGCCCGTCGCCAGAAACCAGGACCCGATCCTCACCGAGGTGGTCTCGGGCGAGTTCATCTCCGTGGACTCTGACGAACGACATGGTCATCGTGCGAGCCCGATCGGATCGCCCTGGTTCCAGGACGGTTCCGACGCACCACGACAGACCACGCCGCATGAGGTCGCGCTGTTTCTCGGTCTTGTGCGGGGTTGCGTCGGACTGCGGTGTGGTGCGTCGGCCCCGGAGCCGATTAACAGTCACCCGCTCTACCGACTGAGCTACCGGGGAGTGACGGCGACGGATACTCAATGAATCCTAACTTATCTCGCGGCGCCCCTCCAACGCTTTGGACAGCGTGACCTGATCGGCGTACTCGAGATCGCCCCCGACGGGCAGGCCTCGCGCGATGCGGGTGACCTTCACGCCGAGGGGGCGCAGCAGCTTCGCCAGATACAGCGCGGTCGCCTCGCCCTCGACGTTGGGATTAGTCGCCAGGATCACCTCGGCCGTGCCGGCGCCGGTGTCCAGGCGCGCCAGCAGCTCGCGCACCTTGAGATCTTCGGGCCCGATACCGTCCAGGGGCGACAGCGCGCCCAGCAGGACGTGATATCGGCCGCGAAACTCGCCGGTCCGTTCCATGGCCAGGAGATCGTTCGGCTCCTCCACGACGCAGATGAGGCGCGAGTCGCGTCCAGGATCGCGACAGATGCGGCAGGGGTCCTCATCGGTGACGTTGAAGCACGTCTGGCAGTAGACGATGCGGTCCTTGACGGCGACGAGGGCCTCGGACAGCTCGCGCACCTCCTCGACGGGCCGCTTGAGCAGGAAGAACGTCAGGCGCTGGGCCGTCTTGGGCCCGATCCCGGGCAGACGCTGGAGCGCCTCGATCAGGCGCGCGACCGGCTCCGGGTAGTGCGCCAACGACGCGCCTAGAGTCCCAGACCCGGAATCTTCAACCCGCCGGTCAGCTTCCCCAGCTCCTGCTGGACCAGCTCGCGCGCCTTGCGGAGCGCTTCGTTGCACGCGGCCATCACCAGGTCTTCCAGCATCTGGGCATCGTCCTTGTTGATGACCTCGGGATCGATCTTGATGGAGACGATCTCCTGCTTGCCGTTGGCCTCGACCGTCACCATGCCCCCGCCCGCCGTGGCCTGCACCTTCTTCTGGGCGACCTCCTCCTGGACGGCCGCCATCTGCTGCTGGAGCCGCTGAGCCTCCCTCATCAAGTTGCCGAAGCCTTTCACTGGCCTTCTCCTTCCGGCGGCCGCCGGCGGACCGCGACCACCTCGCCTTCGAGTTCCGCGACGATCGCCCGTACGGCCGGATGATCCCTCACTCCGCCGGCTGCCGCATCGTCCTCGGCGACGACGACCCGCTCGACGCTGGCGATCTGACGGCGCGCCGCCGCCTGCACGAGATCGCGGTTGGCGCGATCGCCGAGCATTTCGCGGTGGAAGTGATTGCCGCTCACCGCGATCACGAGATCGCCGTCGCGAACCTCGACCGGCCTCGCCTGAGCCAGCACCGAGCCCAGCATCGGCTTTTTCGCCATGACCTCATCCACGACGCGCTGCCAGACGGTGACGAGGTCTGACGCTGGTGGTGTCACGGGCGTTGCGGCGGGCGGCGTTGGGCTGGCGTGTGACGCTGCGCTGGTGGGCGGAGGCGGCGCTGGCCGCGGGGTCGAGACGGCAGCGGTGGTGGTCGGTGCCGCCGGCCGCGAGCTCGGGCGGGTCTCGACCGGCGCGAGCAGGTTTTCCTGAACCGCAGCCGGCGCCGCTCCGGTCACCGGCGTCTGGGCGAGCCGCGCCTGAGCCTCGTCGATGCGGCGCAGCACGTCGTCCAGCGCCTGCGGGACCGGCCGGCGGGTCGCCTTGACCGCCGCCATCTCGAGCTCCACCCGCGGGTGCGGCGACTCACGCATCAGCGCGTCGGTATCGACGAAGCTCTTCAGCACGTAGAGGATCTCGTCGACGCTCGCGGTCTCGCCGAGCTTGCGCAACGCGTTGGCTTCGGTGGCGGTCAGCTCGGCGAGCTGCGCGCTCGGGGCGGCCTTGAGCACGAGCACGCGGCGCAGCAGCTCGATCGCGTCACGCACGAATGCGCCGAGGTCCTCGCCCTCGCGCGCTGCGTGGTCGACGGCCTCGAGCGCCGCCGGCGTGTCGTGGCCGATGAGCGCCTCACAGAACGCGCGCACGGCCTCGGGCGCGGTGGCGCCGAGGAGCTGGGACACCGTCGCCGCCTCCAGCTGGCCTCCGCCGTACGCGATGGCCGTGTCCAGCAACGACAGGGCGTCCCGCAGCGAGCCCTCGGCCGCTCGAACAACCACGGGCAGCACCGCGGCCTCGAACGGGATCTTCTCGTCCCGCAAGATGCGTTCGAGGCTTTTCACCAGCATGTCGGGCGCGATGGGACGGAAGTCGAAGCGCTGCACGCGAGAGAGAATCGTCGGCGGCAACTCGCGTGGGTCGGTCGTGGCCAGGATGAAGATGACGTGCGCCGGCGGCTCCTCGAGCGTCTTCAGCAGCGCATCGAACGAGTCGGCCGTCAACTGATGGACCTCGTCGATGATGTAGACCTTGTAGCGGCCGCGCGCCGGGGCGTACTTGACGTTCTCCCGGATGGCCCGCACGTCGTCGATCTTGCGATTCGACGCCGCGTCGATTTCGACGATGTCCACGAGCGTCCCGGCCTGGGCCTCGACGCACACCGTGCACGTGCCGCACGCCTCGGGGCCCGACCGTTCAGGACACAACAGCGCCTTGGCGAGCAGGCGCGCGGTCGTCGTCTTGCCGATGCCACGCGGCCCGGCGAAGAGGTAGGCGTGGGCGATGCGGCCGGAGACGAGCGCGTTCTTCAGTGTCCGCGTGATCGCGTCCTGGCCGACGACCGCCTCGAACGTCTGCGGCCGCCACTTCCGTGCGAGCACCTGATAACTCACCGGCAATACCTCACCAATCGACTCCACGTCCGGAGCCCCGCGCATCTATCGCTCGCCGCCCTCGGCTCACGCCGGCCCCGCGCTCCGATACAGCGGAACCCCGGCGTACCCATCACTCGCCACCTTCGGTTCACGCCGGTCTCGCCCTCCGATACAGCGGAACCCTGCGTACCCATCACTCGCCACCCTCGGTTCGCGCCGGTCTCACGCTCCGATACAAAGTGGCCGTGCACCCTCCTTCGATCGAACCGTCCTGCGATCTCCCCGTGGAGACGGCTCCGGCCAGGTACTCCCACGGCACACGAGAGGGTCGCCTTACCGTTGCTCCCTTCCGGGCCTGGCGGGGTTCGACGATTCTCGTTGCGTGGGGCCCAGCCTTCAACGCCGCTCGCCGAGGCTCACTCAACACGGCCCGCCCTCGAGAGGGGATTCGACCCCGCTAGAGCGGATTGCGGGCAACAGGGCACCGCTACCTCCCCGTCTAGCACGGCCACGTCGAAGACGAAGTTGGCGGAGGGGGCGGGATTTGAACCCGCGGCACAGGGGTTACCCGTGCACGGCATTTCCAGTGCCGCACCTTCGGCCGCTCGGTCACCCCTCCGCATGCAATCTCTGACGCCGATGCCGTCCGAGCGGAAAATTTGGCGGAGGGGAGAGGATTTGAACCCCCGAGGGACCTTCTGGGCCCCTATCCGATTTCGAGTCGGACGCCTTCAACCGGGCTCGGCCACCCCTCCGCGCCAGTATCGTCAGCAGTTTATCCCGTATCTCACTGTTCGCGCCGAATGCCTCCAACTGCGGAGTCTCAGTCTTGTCGAAATTCCACAGCGCTCACGGTGCTCGGGGCGACCATGGCGGGCGCCGGTGCGATTTTCTCGACGGCTTCTACTCAGTGTCCCGGGCGACAGGTGCGGGGACCACTGAACCATGCTCAATGGTGGCCAGCCGCCCAGCGCTTGGACCGTTCGCAAGTCTACCGCAGCAGCGACGAGACGCGAAGCGAACGTGTGGCGCGGAGCGCGTGCTACGTCACGCCGTCGATACGACCAGCGTCATCGTCCTGGGCGACTGCGCAGAGAGTGGCCAGAACTGTGAGAGATCGTCGCGAGTCGTGGGGGCGGCCGGTGCCGCCCCCTGTCTCACTTCCTGGATGCGTACGCCGCGCGTCACTCGAATTGCCCGAGCGGGCCGGCGGTGTCAGGGAAATTGCTGGTGTTCAGCACCTGGATGCCCGCAACGTGATCACCGTCGAAGGGCGTCGTGCCGTTTGAGCATCCTGCCGCCACGGCATCTCCAGGGTCACTGAACCACATCCCGAGATGGTACATGTGCACCGGTGCGGTGTCGGGATTCGTCAGCGCATCGACGCCGGGGTGCGTCTGAGGTGCTGGGCGAACAGCCTGAGCGATGACGAAGGTCTCGCTGCTGAAGATGCCCAAAAAGTCTCTACTGCCCTCCCCCTCCTCATCGGTCTCGATGTCGCCCTGATACCAGGAAAGGCCGAAGGGGCCCGTTGGGACCTGCAGCACGAAGAGCGTGAACACTCGATGCGGCGGCAGACCCTCCACCCTCACGTGCATCCGTTGGTTCGGTCCCGCCGCTCGGATCGACACGTGCCCGGTCGCATTCGGCAGGCAGCGCTGTGCCCCGGCCGCGACGACCATGTCAAAAGCGAGCTTCTCCGCTTTCTCCTGCTCATGGCGGTCGCCCTCAACCTCTCGCGCGCGACCCTCCTCTCGCGCTGTCGCCGGTCCCGGCCATGCGACGAGCAGGAGGCCGAGGGCAAGGAGTACGGCGGACCTGATACCTGTGTGAGCCAGCATTCGGTAGCTATGCGTCAACTGCATGACCTCTCTCCTTCACACGTGTAGAGTTGAACGACTCGACTGAGATTTCCGATACGGACCTGCTTCCCCCCTCCCTCGTGGCGTTTGAACGGGCGGATGACGTCGTTGCTCACCCGCGCTTGCTCCCGGCACTGAACGACGACGGCGCCGCGGGCGGCGAGTTGCACTCGCCGGTGGTAGTCTCTTGGCGGCTGGTCCCGTCATCGCGCCGTCAGCTTAGGCACGGCGCGATCGGCGGGTCATAATCACGCGGTAAGAGTTCGGTAAGAGTGTGCTAATGGAAGTGAGACGGTCGCGACAGCTCCGCTTCCCTCCGTTTCGGCTCGATCGGGACGATGCGTGTCTGTGGCGCGGGACGAAGGCGGTTCGCCTGACGCCGAAGGCCTTTGCCGTACTGCAGTGTCTCGCCGAGCGCCACGGGCAACTCGTCACGAAGGACTTCCTCCTCGAGAGCCTGTGGCCGGAGACGGTGGTGGGGGATGCCGTGCTCAAGGTCTGCGTGCGCGAGATCCGGAAGGCCCTCGGCGATCGAGTCGGCGCGCCGCGCTTCGTGGCGACGGTTCACCGCCGCGGATATCGATTCATCGCCGGCGTCACCGACTCCGACCCCAGGCCAGAGAGAGACGGGGCGTCCGAGCGATCGCCGGTCGGGTCCGGTCCCACCGGCGGCGGCTTCCGATACCGCGGCCCGGCCCACCTCGTCGGCCGCGAGCCCGCGCTCGACCGCCTCCAGAGAGGAATCGAAGCGGCGTGGCGCGGGACACGCCAGATCGTCTTCGTGACCGGTGAGCCGGGCATCGGCAAGATAGGGGTCGTCGGGACCTTTCTCGAGCGCGTGACCGTCGATCCGCGCGTGTGGATCGCGCACGGCCAGTGTGTCGAGACGTACGGGGCGCCGGAGCCCTATCTGCCCGTGCTGGATGCCTTCGGCCGCCTCTGCCGCGAGGGCGGGGGCGACTGGTTGGTCACCCTCCTGCGCAAGCACGCGCCCACCTGGCTCGCGCAGATGCCGTGGCTCCTCGACCGCACGGACCGGGACGCTCTGCAGCGAGAGCTCCTGGGGGCCACGCGCGAGCGGATGCTGCGCGAGATGGCGGAGGCGGTCGAAGCGCTGACCGCGGAGGCGCCTCTGGTGCTCGTGCTCGAGGACCTGCACTGGAGTGACACGGCGACGGTCGATCTGGTCTCGCTGCTCGCTCGGCGGCAGGAGCCCGCGCGGCTGCTCCTGATCGGCACCTACCGTCCGGTCGATGTAATTGGGAGCCAGCACCCCCTCGAGCACGTCAGACTCGAGCTGCACACGCGGGGGTGCTCCCAGGAGCTCTCGCTGGAGCCACTGAGCGAGGCGCAGGTCGCCGACTACCTGAGGGAGCGCTTCGCGGGCCACGCGTTTCCAGCCGAGCTCGCGCGCGTCATCAACCGGCGAACCGAGGGCAATCCCCTGTTCATGGTGAGCCTCGTCGAGGACTTTGTCGCGCGCGGGCTCATCGTCATACGCGACGGACGGTGGGAGCTGCACGCGGTGCTGGAGGAGGTCGAGGTCGGCGTTCCGGAAAACCTTCGCGAGATGATCGAGCAGCGCGTGCGCCAGCTCGGAGAGGATGAGCGGCAAGTCTTGGCCGCGGGAAGCGTTGCCGGCATGGAGTTCTCGGCGGCGTCGGTGGCCGCGGCCCTCCAGCGGGCGCCCGCCAAGGTGGAGGAGAGCTGCGACGAGCTGGCGCATCGTTACCTCTTCATCCGCTCGCTCGGCGCCGGCGAGTGGCCGGACGGGACTGTGGCCTCGCGCTATCGGTTCGTGCACGCGCTGCACCGAAACGCACTCTACGAAGGCATCTCTCCCGCGCGGCGTCGCGAGCTCCACCAGTCGATCGGCGAACGGGAAGAAGTGGCCTACGGCGACCGGGCGCGTGACATCGCCGCAGAGCTCGCGGCGCACTTCGAGCAGGCTGGCGCGGACCGACGAGCCGTGCGCCACCTGGCGGAGGCGGCCGACACCGCGACCCGGCGGAACGCGAACTCCGAGGCGGCCGGCTACGTCGGACGCGCCCTCGATCTCGTCGAACGGCTTCCCGAAGCCGAACGCGTCGCCGGACGCCTCGCCCTCCTCGAGCAGCTCGGACAAGTCCGCCGAGCCATGGGCGACGTGAGGGCGACGGTCGAAGGCTTCGAGGCTCTCGCTCGCTACGCGCGAGAGCAAGGCCGCGCCGACGTGGAAGCGCGGGCGCTTCTGGAGCTCGGCGGCGCGCTCTCGTGGATCGATCGAGACCGGAGCCTGGCGGCCGTCGAGCAGGCGCTCGTGCTCGCGCCCGGCCTGCCCGACGAAGCGCTGCGGGCGCACGTTCGCGGGTTCGTCGGCTGCCAGCGCATCCTGCTGTGCGGTTGGCGGGACGAGGACGCCGAGGCCTGTCGCCTCGCCATCGACGCCGTGCGGCGCGCCGGGGAGCGGAGGCTGCTGAGCCTGCACGTCGGCCGCTACGCTCATCTGCGAAGTTACCAGGCGGACTACCGGGCGGCGTGTCGTACCGCGGAAGAGGGCCTGCGGCTGGCGCTGGAGGTGAGCGACGCGTATCACTACATGACGTGCCAGTTCCACCGCGCGTGGGCACTGCTGCACCTCGGTGAATGGCAGGAGTTACGGGGTGTCCTCCGCGACGGACTCCAGATGGCGGAGCGAAACGGGCATCGCCTCTGGGCGCGAGGGTTCCGCTTTCAGACCGCGTGGTTGCTCACGCACGTGGGGAATTTCGCGAGCGCGCGGGCGCTCTGCGAGCAAGAGCGGTCGCCGGGCGCTGAGATCCAAATGGATCAGCTTCTGGGCTCGATCGTCCTGGGATTCGCTCACCTGGGCTCGAAGAGGCACGCCGCAGCGCTGCGGGCGTTCCAGGAAGTGACCGCGCAGTCCACGCTGATGCGCTCGATTCTCCTGATGCCGCTGCGCCTGGGGCTCGGCCAGTACTGGCTCGCGCGGGGGCAGCTCGGACGCGCGCGCGAGCACATGCAGGAGCTGTGTCGGCTCGCGGCGACGTCTGGCGAGCGGACGTACCTGGCGCTCGGCCGCCAGGCGCTCGCCTGGACTGCGCTCGCCCGGCGAGATTTGCCCGCCGCCAGGCGCGAGCTGGCAGAGGCGCTCGACGCGGTCGACGGATACGAAGTTCCCTTGGCGGAGTGGAGAGTCTGCGCGACTGCCGCCCGTGTCGAGCTGGCGCGTGGCCACCGGGTGAAAGCGGACGCTTACTGGACGAGGAGCGCCGCTGTCCTCGATCGGCTCGCCGCGTCACTGAAGGACGACGCCGACCTGCATCGGTCGTTCCTGGCCCAACCGGCGGTCCAGATGGTACGCCGACACGGCCGTCCCGCCGCTCGGCGACTCAAGGTAGCTCGAAGAGCGCTACGCTGAAGAGTGGGGCGCTCGCCGCGACTCGAAGAATGCGCTCAAGAGCTTCGCGCTTTCCTCGGCGAGCACGCCGCCGGTCACCGCCATCCGATGATTGAGCCGGGGATCGTCGTGGAGGCAATAGAGCGAACCCATCGCCCCCGCCTTCGGATCAGATGCCCCGAACACCACCCGCGCGACGCGCGCGTGGAGCGCTGCGCCACTGCACATCGCGCACGGCTCGACCGTGGCGTAGAGCGTGGCCGACGTCAACCGGTAATTTCCCGTCTTGCTCGCCGCCTCCCGCAGCGCGAGAACCTCGGCATGCGCGGTCGGGTCACTCAGCGAGATCGGTGCATTGTGCGCGCGGGCGACCACAGCACCGTCGATCACCACGACGGCGCCGACCGGCACTTCGCCGGCCGTCAGGCCGAGACGCGCTTCCTCCAGCGCTTCGCGCATCAACGCTTCGTCCGTAGAGGGGTGGTGCGCCCTAGAGGATTCGAACCTCTGGCCTTCGGATTCGTAGTCCGACGCTCTGTCCACCTGAGCTAAGGGCGCGGTTTGGCGGAGAGGCAGGGATTCGAACCCTGGACAGAGCTTTTGGCCCTGTAACCGCTTAGCAGGCGGCTGCCTTCGGCCGACTCGGCCACCTCTCCAACGGCAAAGCCACGCCAGTATACACCGCCCTCGCGGGCGCGGCCGACGACGAGAGCGTCACGCGGCCTGGGCCGCGGTGGGCACGATGGACAGACGGTCGACGATCTTGATGTCCGAGCGAATGCGCGAGGCCTCGTCGCTCACGAGACGAAGGGCGAGGTCCTTCAGCTCGGGCCTCGGGACCTGGCCCGTGACATCGATCGTCGCCGGCGTGCCCGTCCACATCGGGACGTGGACGGTCGGCGTCAACGGCAGACCCGCGAGTGAGGGCTCACGCAAGAGCGCGTCGGAGAGTTGGGCCTGGAGCTGTACCGCCTCCGACTCTCGCTTGCGCTTGAGGTCGAAGCGCTTCACGGCGAGGCCAATGACGACGAGCAGCCCGGCCACGACGATGACCGCGGCGATGGCGGTGCCTCCGCCGTCCCCCGGCGTCGTCGCTGGCGAAGGCGCCGGCGTGTTCGATGCGTTCTGAGCCCATGCGCGATCGCCGACCCAGACACTGACGGCGACCAGCGCCGGTGAGATCCCGGTTCGCAGTGAATTCATGCCCGCCTCCCTCCGCCGAGACTGAGCAAGGGAGGTGCCGGGGAGCCACGCCTCCGGCGATTGTGGAATTTACGCGGAGCTAGGGCAGGCGCTTCGAGGGTGGCCGCGCGCGATGCTTGCCCGTCACCTGTGTCGGGCCCGCCGGCAGCGGTGCCAGGACCGAGCCGGGCAGAGCATCCATGTCGCCGAGCTGAAACTCGGTGTCGAGCCGTTGAACGGTGCCCGCCTTCACGGGCAGCGGCTTCAGCAAGCCCGTCGCCGGAATCGTCACCTCTTGCTGGGCTCTGAGCATGATGCGCGGACCGATCGGGCGATTCGAGAGCGGATCGATGCGAGCCACGTCCACGAGACCGCGGACCACGGTGAAGGTCGTCACGCCCTTCGAAACGCCGGTGATCACGACCGCGCCCCGGCTGGCTGCGAGCGCCGTCGGCGTCTTGATCTCGATCAGCTCCCCCGTCTTCGTGAGCTCACGAGCGACGGCGACCGCGATCCGTCCGTCGGTCACGACGAGCGTCGAGGTGGCGAGCTCCTCCGAGATCTGGACGCTCGAGCGCTGCTGCAGCGTGACGATCGCCTTGCCGCCCAGCAGGATCCGCGCGAACGCGTTCTCGCCGGTCGCGATCCACTCGTCGGCGAAGATCCCGTCGCGGAGCTGGAGCGGGATCGGCTCGGGCACCGACGGCCTCGTGGCAGTCACGCTGCCCTGCAGAATCGTGACGACGCCCGTCAACGACGACTGAGCGGCGGCGCCGATCGGGTGCGCCGCCACGAGCAGGGCGGCCAGCGCCACGTGTCTCAGCTCGCGTATGGACAGAGTCCTCATCCCCGGGGTGATCGGCACGCCACACGAGAACCCGGAGGGGACTTACGATTTCAAGCGGGGATCGAGGGCATCCCGGATGCCATCGCCCAGCAGGTTGAAGCCGAGCACGGTGAGGAAGATGGCCAGGCCCGGAAAGGCGCCGAGCCACGGCGCCTGCTCGAGGTAACCGCGGCCCATGGCCAGCATGATGCCCCACGACGGGGTGGGAGGCTGGGTGCCGAGGCCGAGGAACGACAGCGCGGCTTCCGTGAGGATGGCGAAGGCGATGGAAAAGGACGACTGGACGAGGATCGGAGCCAGGCAGTTGGGCAGCACGTGTCTCCCCATGACGCGGGCGTCGGAGGCGCCGAGCGCGTGGGCGGCCGCAATGAAATCGTTTTCTTTGACGGTCAGCACCTGACCGCGGATCAATCGGGCGAAGTGAGGCACGAAGACGATGCCGATCGCGAACAGCGCGTGGATCAACCTGGGGCCGAGAACGGCCGTGATCCCGAGCGCCAGCACCAGCGTGGGAAACGAAAGGATCACCTCGATGCCGCGCATGATCAGGTCGTCCACGCGGCCGCCGCGAAACCCGGCGATCAGTCCCAGCGGCAACCCCACCGTGAGCGCGACCGCCACCGTGAACAGCCCGGCCTGGAGCGACACCCGACTGCCGTGGATGACGCGACTCAGGATGTCGCGGCCGATGTCGTCGGTGCCGAGTGGATGGGCGCGCGTCGGCGGCGACAGCACGTTGGCGAAGTCGGTGGCGATGGGATCGTACGGTGCCAGCAGCGGCGCCAGCGCCGTCACGATCAGGAACAGGACGACCAGGGCGGCGCCGACCTGGCCCACCCAACTGCGGCGGAACTGGCGGAGCGCGATCGCGCGCAGGCTGGCCGGATCCATCAGCCGAGCCGGATGCGCGGATCGAGATAGGAGTAGAGGACGTCCACGATCAGGTTCGACAGGACGTAGCCGACGGCGAGGAAGAGCACCACGCCCTGGACGATGAAGAAATCCCGGCTGAAGACGGCGTCGATCATCAGCCGGCCGACGCCGGGCAGGGCAAAGAGCGACTCGGTGATGATGGTGTTGCCGAGGAGGCCGCCGATCTGGAGTCCGATCACGGTGACGACGGCGATGAGCGCGTTCTTGAGGGCGTGCTTGGCAACGACCACTCCCTGGCCGAGGCCCTTGGCCTGCGCCGTGCGCACGTAGTCCTGGCGCAGCACTTCGAGCATTCCCGAGCGGAGCTGGCGGGTGATCAGCGCGGCCAGCGCAGTGCCCAGCGTGAGCGCGGGCAGGATCAGCGATCGCGCGTTGTCGGCGAGAGCGGGCAACGGCGCGAAGCCCGAGGGCGGCAACCAGCGCAAGAGCAGGGCGAAGACGTAGATCAGGATCAAGCCCAGCCAGAAGTTCGGTAGCGAGAACCCGATCAATGCGAACACCGTCGAGGCCAGGTCGACTCCGGAATTTCGTTTCACGGCCGAGACGATGCCGGCCGGGATGGCGATCGCCAGCGACACGGCGAGCGCTGCCCCGAGCAGCTCGAGCGTCACCGGCAGCCGTTGCAGGATCGCCTCGGTCACCGGCTGATTGGTCCGCAGTGACCGGCCCAGGTCACCGCGGAGCGCACGGCCGAGCCACTCGACGTACTGGGTCACCAGAGGCCGGTCGAAGCCGAGTCGAGTGCGGAACTTGGCCAGCGTCTCCGGCGTCGCTTCCTCGCCGAGGAACAAGACGGCCGGGTCGCCGGGCAGGACGTGCACGAAGGAGAAGACCACGAGGCTCACGAAGAACAGCAGCGGCACCGTCGCGAGCAGCCGGCGGGCGAGGAACTGGATCACGCGCGTTCAGCGCTTGTCGAGCCAGACCCCTTTGAACCGCATCATGCCGTCCGAGATGTGCTCGACCCCTTTGACGTGCTCGCTCCACACCTTCACCTCGGCGTCGTGGTGGAGCCAGATGTACGGAGCGTCCTCGGCGGCGAGCCGCGTCACCTGCGCGTACAACGCTTTGCGCTTGGCTTGATCGCCCTCGCTCCGGGCCTGGTCGAGCAACTCGTCCATCTTGGGATTGCTGTAGCGCACCCGGTTGAGCCCGCCCTTGCTGTGCAGGAAGACGTGGGCATTGCCATCGGGGTCGGGCCGGCCCGACCAGCCAATCCTGAGCGCGGCGAAGTTGTGACTGTTGAGGTCGGCCAGGAGCTTGCCGAATTCGAGCAGCTCGATCTTCATGTCGACGCCGACTTCCTTGAGCTCGGCCTGGACGATCTGGAGCTCCTGAATCTGGGTGGGCTGGTTCCAGCCCTTCACCGTGAACGCGAACCCGTTCGGCATCCCGCCCTCGGCGAGCTTGGCCTTGACCTTGGCCGGGTCCCGTTTCCAGTCGGTGAAGTCGCGGTCCTGCGCCCACATGCTCGGAGGGAACGGGCCCCAGCCGGGCGCGCCCGACCCGAAGTAGGCCACCCGCTGGATCACGCTCCGGTCGACGGCGTACCACACGGCCTGGCGAATGGCCTTGTTGGTGAACGGCGCGACCTGATTGTTGAGGTGGATGCCTTGCCACCAGAGGCTCGCGATCTCCGACACCTTCATCCCGCGCTCGGTCTTGGCCGTGGCGACGTCCTTGGGATGGATCTGATGCATGATGTCGATCTGGCCCGTTCGCATCGCCGTGAAACGCACCGACGAGTCCGGGATCGGCCGGTACACGACCTCGTCGAGATGCGGAAGTCCAGCTTCCCAGTAGCCGTCGAACCGCTTGAGCGTGAGATGGTCGTCCTTCACCCACTCGACGAAGCGGAAGGGGCCCGTGCCGACCGGATTGCGGGCGAAATCGTCCTTGTACTTCTCGACGGCGGCCCGCGAGACCATCATCCCGGCGCGATCGGTCAATACCGACAACAGGGGAGCGAACGGGCTGGAAAGCGTCATCTCGACCGTGAAGGGATCGAGGACCTTGACGTCCTTGACCGGAGCGATCTCGCTTCGCCGCGGCGAGGCCAGCTCGGGGTCGCGCATGCGATCGAAATTCCACTTCACGATGTCGGCGTTGAACTCGGTGCCGTCGTGGAATTTCACGCCGCGGCGCAGCTTGAAGACGTACACGAGGCCGCCGCCCTTGATCTCCCACGTCTGCGCGAGCTGCGGCACGATGCCGAATCGGGCATCGATGTCGACGAGCTTGCTGTAGACGTTGTTGTAGACCTGCCGATCCACCGCCGCCGTCGAGCGATGCGGGTCCATCGTGGTCGTGTCGGCGTCCATACCGACCCTGATCGTGCCGCCCCGCACTTGCGCCACCGCCGCGGCCGGCAGCGCCGCCACCACGACGATCGCCAGGGCTACGAGCCGCACCCAGCCCCTCATCGCACTCCTCCTCATCGCTTCACGGTGCCTCATGAGTTCACGGCGTCGCCCGCCGCGATCATAGCCCAACGGTGTATCTTCGGGCGAGCCCGCCAGGGAGGGGATCATGGAGCTTTTCGACGTCATGCGGACGACGTTCGCCGCCCGTGAGTTCACCGACGAGCCGCTGCCCGACGCCACGCTGTTCAACATCCTCGACCGCGCTCGGTTCGCGCCGAGCGGCGGCAACCGCCAGGGCTGGCGGGTGATCGTCGTGCGTGAGCGCGCCACCCGAGAGGCGCTCGCGGCGCTGACCGCGCCAGCCGCCAAGCGGTACGCGGCCCAGGTCGCGGCCGGCGACAGCCCGTGGAACACGATCGACCCGCCGTCGGTGGACGCGGCGACGATCGAGAAGACGCCCACACCCAGTCGGCTCACCGAGCCGGTGCTCAAGGCGGCCGTCGTTCTCGTCGTCTGCGTGGACCTCAAGGTGGTCGCCTCGACGGATCAGCACCTTCAGCGGGTCGGGGTCATCAGCGGCGCGTCGATCTATCCCTTCGTCTGGAACATCCTGCTGGCCGCACGTCACGAGGGCTTCGCAGGCACGATCACGACCCTGGCTGTTGCCGAGGAGCCGAAGCTTCAGGCGCTGCTGGGCATTCCCCGTCACGTCGCGGTGGCGGCCGTCATGCCGCTCGGCCGACCCGTCAAGGCCTTGACCAGGCTGAAGCGCAAGCCGGTGGCCGAGTTCGCCGTCCGCGAGCGCTGGGGCGGCGCCCCGCTGACGGCTCGCTGACGCTGAGCTCTGCGCTCGGGGCCCTACAGGCTCGGGGCCTTACAGGTAGACGGCTCGAAGCACCCGATCGTAGCCTGCGAACCTGCGTCGCAAGAGGATGAACGCGAGCGAACCGAACACGCCTCCGCCGAGGCAGACCGCGTACACGAGCTCACCCGGCAAGTGGAAGGGCCTGAGGCCCAGGGCCAACGTCTGCTCGACGACGCGATGGGCCAGGAACGTCAGCAGACTGAAACGGCCCAGGACAGGAATGAAGCGCAGCCCACGCTGCGAGGGCTCCCACTGAGTGATCACGATGGCGAGCATGAGGATGAGCAGCAGGTGGCTCACGTCCATGAGGGTCCGGGCCACGAACGGGGCCAGGATCATGGGGACCGTGCTGAGCAACTGGCTCGTCCCGATGAAGAGCATCACGATGCCGAGCGTCGTCCTCCCGTCGAGGCGCTCCCCCGGCGCTTGCCACACGATGCCCACGAGGAAGCCGAGCGCTCCGGACGCGACCATCGGGATGACCGGGAAGCCACCGGCGCCGGCCCCGAACATCGCGCTCAGCGCGTCATGGGTCCCGTGCCCATCGGCGGCGAGGGCCTGCATGCTCCACGTCAGCGCAACAAAGAACAAGAGCCCCGCGGTCAACGTGACCCCGTACACCTTCGATCGGCATCCATCGTAGAGCGCGACGAGCAACGGCGAGACGAGCAGGAACAGCGCGATCGGCAGCAAGACGCCGGAGATCGACGATTCGGATCGAAAGAATAACAGGCCGACCCACCAGTCCAGGCTGAAGAGCGGGTCCGTCTCGTGAGTGACCACACGCTTGACGACGACCATCAGGACGTTGGACGCGAACATGACGAGCAGGACCTGCTTCGCCCGGCGCAGAACCCGGTGCCGGATCCGCGCTCGTTCCTGCATCTCCCGTGCGAACGTCGCCACCATGAACCCGCACAACATGATGAGGCCCGTCGTGGCCCAGCCCCGAGGCAAGCCCCAGTCCGCGAGAGGACTGGTGGCCGGAATTCCCGCAAGCGTCATCGCGTGGGTGGAGGCCATGAGGATCAAGAACAACCCGCGGGCCATGTCGATGTAGGCAATCCGTTCGGTCTTTGGCCGCGGCGCGTCTACGGCGACTCCGCTGTCTGACGCGGACGCCGTATGCAAGGTGGTCAGAGGTGCCTGCGCGGTCAGCGAGTCCATGACGGGCTCATCCAGTTACCCCCTTCGCCTGCGCTCGTCTGGGCCGAACGGATCAGTGGCGGGGAAGTCTACTGAGGAGAGAGGGGATCCGACCATACGTCGCGAGATCTATGTTCCTAGATCGTTCGTTCTAGGGTAGTGCGTCCGTCGTAGTTATCGGATTTCATGGGGAAAATCGCGCGCCATCGAACACAGCGGCTGACCGGTCGTTTACACGGCTTCGGCTTCCCACACGGCGCTCTAATTTGTTGACTTCTTGTGGCCACAACATCGATGATGACGACCCATGTTGGACTCTGACGAGCGCGCGATCCTCTTCCTGTGCTGCGGTAACCATGTTGCGTTCTGTGACGTCTGCGAGCGGGAACGGCCGATCCTGACGTTGCGTCGCCGGCCGTCCGACCCGGATCGCTGGCTGTGCCCGCGGTGTCGCCACGACGTCACCGAGAGCGTGTTGCAACACACTCGGGCCTGTCGTTACTTCGCCGAACGTAAGCCACTCGGCAAAGTCATGCGCCCCGAGCCACCGGCCGCCGCCAGCGCTTAAGCCCGCGCGCCGCGCTCAACCATTCGCGTAGGCGAGGTCGGCGGAGCGGGCTCCGGCCGACAGACTCCGCGTTCCGAGCGGCGCGAGCTTCCTGAGGTTCTACCCGCCGGCCAACGCGCCTACAGGTAGACCGCGCGCAGCGCGCGGTTCAACGTGGCGAACCGCCGTCTGAGGACGATCGCCGCGACCGAGCCGAACACACCCCCGCTCAGGCACGCGGCGTAGACGAGCTCGCCCGGGACATCGAAGTGCTTCAGGCCGAGGTTCAAGACCTGCTCGAAGATCCTGTGCAGCAAGAAGGTCAGAAGGCTGAAGCTCCCCAGGGCCGACACGAACCCCAGCGCCCGCCGTGAAGAGCTCCATCGCGTGATCGCGAGAGCCAGCGCCATGGTGAGCAGGAAGTGACTCAAGTCGACGACGGTCCGCGTGAGCAGCGGGCCGACGACCGCCGGTGCCACGCTCGTCACTTGCCCCGCCGCGACGAAGAAGACGCCGATGGCCAGGCACGTCCGGGTGTCGAAGCGATCGCGCAGAGGACGTGGTGGTGGACCAGGCTCTCGCCCGCGACGGCGCGGACACTCCATGCCGCGCCCGTACACAGCGTCACGGCGGCGGCGATCATGACGGCATGGAGGCGGGACCGGGCGGCGTCGAGCACGCGGATGAGCGCCGGAGAGATCAGGAGAAAGAGCGCGATCGGGAGCAAGATTCCGGAGATCGACCACTCGGTTCCGAGGACCAGGAATTGCCACCACCAGGCGAGCGTGAAGAGCGGCTTCGTCTCGTGGCTCACCAGGTGCCTGATCGTGACCATGACGACGTTGGAGGCGAACATCACGGCGAGAAGCTGCTTCGCGCGACGCACGACCCGCTCCCGGACCCGCGCGTGATCGACCATCTGCCGGCACAACGTCGCCACCATGAACCCACACAGCATCGTGAGCCCGGTCGACGCCCATCCGCGTGGGAGCCCCCAGCGTCCGAGCGCACTCGTGGCCGGAATCCCGGCGAGCGTCATGGCGTGGGTGGATGCCATGAGAACGAGGAAGAGGCCGCGGGCCATGTCGATGTAGGCGATCCGCTCGGCCTGGGGTTTTGCCAGACGAAGGGTCGCGGCCCGCGCTCCAGCACGCGCGGTCGTCGCCGTTCCCCGGGCGCCCGTGTCCGAACGCGCGATGTCCCGCGCTCGCCGCGCGGCACCGGTCTTCGTTCGAGGCTCTGCCATCGCCGAGCCGATGACAGGTGTCATGTCGCCATCTCCTCACGCTCGAATGGACTACACCAGCTACGAGTGTACGGGCGATGCATCGCACAGCGATATATCTCGCGGGGTATGGGTTTCTAGATCTTCCTGGCGTATGCGTCGGCGCGATACGGGAGACGCGGGTGATTGAGTGGCGGAGGGCGAGGGTTCGAACGTTGCTTCTCGTAGGTTGCTCCCGCTTGCCGCCAGTCAGCTTGCCGGCAGTCACTTGACCGGGACCCTCTTTCGGCAGATTCTCGGGCGCATCGCGCGGATCGCCTGGTATCCGACGTGATGATGGTTCCGCGCGCGGCCACCGGAGGTTGTGCGGCAGACTGTTATCGAGTAGGTCATGAGCGCGGCGCTCACCAACCGGACGCAGTCGGCAGCGGGCCCAGAGGTCATGCCATGAAGATGAATGGACCGGGTATGCGGATCGGTGTGGCGGTTCTTGCTCTCGGCGTAAGCCTGCTCGCGATACCGACTTTGCTCGAGGCGCAAAGGGCTGCCGGGATATCGCGCGTCGGCTGGCTGGAGGTCTGTGGCCCCGGCCCTCGGCGCCCCCATTTCGATATTTTCCGGGCTCGCCTGGCGGAACAAGGCTACGTCGAGGGGAAGAACCTCATCCTCGAGCAGCGATCCGCAGATTGCCGATACGACCGGATGCCGGGGTTAGCCGCTGACCTCGTGAAGGCTCCGGTCGACGTTCTGTTCACCATGGGCACCAGGGCGGCGCGAATCGTCGCTGGAACCGTGAAGACGACACCACTGGTCGTCTACTCGTGCGACCCGTTCGAGCACGTCACACGCCTCGCTCGGCCCGGCGGAAATCTGACAGGTGTTACATGCATGACCACGGAGCTCAGCCCGAAGCGCCTCGAACTCCTCAAGGAGGCGGTCCCGAGGGCCTCGCGGGTGATGTTTCTTCATGACCCTGAAGCTGCTCCCAACGCGTTGAAGCTGACCCAGGAGGCTGCACCGCGTTTGGGTATTCGATTGCAGGTGGCTCCGGTGGGAGCCGCCGAAGAGCTGCTGCCAGAGCTCACGATGATCGCGAAGGAGCGCCCTGACGCGTTGTTCGTGTATCCCGACGTCGTTCTCAGCTCTCATCCTCGGCCTCGGCAGCTCGCCGACTTCGCCATCAAGGCCCACTTGCCCACGATGCATGCGTTCCGTTTCTTCGTAGACGCTGGCGGTCTCATGTCCTACGGCGCGACCCAATCCGAGATTTATACGATCGCGGCTGAGCAGGTCGCAAAAATCCTGGAAGGCGTTCGGCCGAGTGAGCTGCCGCTGCGACAGGCAACGCGCTTCGAGCTGGTCATCAACAACAGGACTGCGAAGGCGCTCGGACTCACCATCCCACCATCACTGCTGTTGCGAGCCGACGAGGTGATCGAGTGACCCGATGACCTCGCTTTAGGTTCTGCCCCAGTTTCGACACAATTCGCGCCATTTCAGGTGTTCAAGGGTGCGGCAAGTAGTTGATTAAGTGAGGAGGGCGAGGGGTTCGAACCCCCAAGGGGCTTGCGGCCCAGGGCGGCCCCACCCGCCGACATCTGCCGAAACGGACGCGCGATGGAATGTCTTCATCACTGACCCTGAGGACGTTACGGTCGCAGGTTCCCTGCTCGGTGCCGCGAAGTCGCTATACCAAAAGCATGTTGGCAAAGCTTTCCCCGAGGATTTGCTACGCCTTGCCGAAGGCTCTCAGGCGGAACGTTCGAAGGACCGCCGACCGCGCCGACGCGCTTGGGCATCTACCCATGTGCGATTCGCGGAGGCGTTAATGAGCGCGTAGTCCTCCGCGAGCGACGTATTCAGCGCCCGCCACTCGGCCTCCTGCACGGCCCGCCAGGGCTGGCCGGCGTTACGCGGCGCGTGTCATGGTCGGAACGACGGATAAACGGTCCTCGATCTGGACATCGGAGCGAATACGCGCTGCCTCATCACGCATGATGCGGAGAACCGTGTCCTTCAACTCGGGAGTCGGCACTCGCCCCACCACCTCGATCGTCGCCGGCGTGCCCTTCCACACCGGAACGTGGACCGTCGGTGTCAACGGCAGGCCGGCGAGTGTCGTCTCACGCAAGAGCGCGTCGGAGAGTTGGGCTTGGAGTTGCACCGCTTCCGACTCCCGCCTCTGCTTGAGATCGAACAGCTTCACGACAACACCGATGACCATGAGCAGACCCACGATCACCACAACCGCGGCGATCGTGGCGCCTCCGCCTTCGGCTGCAGGTGGCGACAGCGATGGACTCGGCGCGGTCTGCGCCCAAGCGTGACTGTTCGCCCCCCAGGAGGCGACGGCTATCAGTACTGAGCTGAACGTCCTCGTTCGCGTTGAGTTCATTGGCGCGTCTCCCATCAGTCCGTCTCTTCTTCCTTCGCGGCGTCCCGACTAACGGCAGACCAGGGTCGGGATCTTGCTGTGCGTCAGGACCTTGGTCGTCTCGCTGCCAAGCACGAGCGCCGCAACGCCCTTGCGACCATGCGAGGCCATGAAGATAAGGTCACAGCCCTTCGTCCGGGCCGCATCGATGATGCCCTCGTACGGGTGATCGTTCACCACGTGGGCACTCTCGCACGGCACCCCCGAAGACCGGGCGATCTCCCGAGCGAATGCCAGATAGCGTTCAGCCCGGTCTTCGCAGTCCTTCTGGTATTGCGCACGCGTGTCGCTCACCATCATCGTGTCCCTCGACACGGTGTGAAAAGACGGGGACACGGTCACGGCCGTGACCGTGGCGTTGATCGACTTTGCGAATGCGACGCCCTGGCGGATCGCCTCCTCGGACAGGGCAGAGCCGTCGGTGGGAATCAAGATGTGCTTGTACATCGCTGCCTCCTCTCCCAGGCGAGCACCATCAACTCGAACCTGACGCCCGCGCGACGATTGGGGACTGGAGTGAGCGAACGGTAGCAGGACGAACGTCCGGACGAAGAGCATGACAAACGGCGCCAGCAGCACCAGGAGCGCCAGAGTCCGTCGCGAGCGTGATGAGTCTATCCATCCCTCGCGCCTTCTTTCATCAGCGATCCACTCACGGAAAGGCCAACGATACTCCCCGCCCCGGGCCTCGGCAATGCCACCCGTCATGCCGCTGCATCCCGACGACGATCGCGCCGAGGCCGGACCACGAGTCGAGCCAGGCGTGGACGAGCGCCAGCTCGGGCGCGCGGTGTGAATGGCTCACCATTTTCTCGCGCAGTCCGGCCGGTCCATTTCTTCACGACGGCGAGATCCACCGCGGGACCTTCGCCCGGGCTTGCTCCATCTCGCGCGCTACGGCCGAGATAGGAGCCCAACCCTCAGCACAGGATAAAAATGTGCCCACTCCGGCTAGAGGCGCAACGAGTTATCACCCCGCCGATGGGGCTGCGACGTTACCAGTTACGGAACCATGAGCCGACGCGATAGGTGTTCAACTGCGTCCGGTGGACCTCACTGACATTCAGTTCATTCCGCCGACGTCACTTCGCGCATTCCCACGTGCGCGTCACGGTCTCGTGCTTGGGGTAGCGGCGCACCAAGTCGGCGATCTCCTGGCATGCCGACACGTGCCCCGGCAGCACGCCGCGGCGTTTGCCTCCATCTCGACCTGGGGGCTGGAACTCCGATGCTCGAGCACGTAGTGCCCGAGCTCGTGGGCGAAGAGCAGTGGCATGTTGAGCTGATCGAGTAGTTCCCCCCGCACGTAAATCGTTCCAAGCGACCAGCGTGCGCCCTCGTAGGGGCTGTTCGGCAGCGCGTACTCGACCCGTGGCGCATACCACTTCCCGTAAGCCTTCGCGGTGGCATCGGCGAAGTCCTGCCAGGGCTGCAGCTTCGGATCGGTGGCCCGGGCTGGCGCGAGGGCGGCGCAGCCGGCGACGATCAGCACGGCGATCACAGATCCCCATGGGAGCGCTCGGAGCGCCCGGATCACTTCATCCAGCCGGCGCGCCTGATCTTCTCCCGCTCGCGAAGCGCGTCCGTCAGCGTCGACTTCGTCACAGGTCCCCGCGCACGTCGACGATCGAGCGGATGAGACGCTGGACGCGCAGCCACGGATGCTGCCAGGCGGATCGGTCACTCGATCACCTGATCCGCGCGTAGCAGCAACGATTGGGGGATTGTCAGACCGAGGATCTTGGCGTCGTAAGGAAGGTGTGCGGGGGTGGCGCCCCGATGAGGAAATCGGAGAGTCAGGGCAGTTTCACCGGAGAGCGATGGCGGCGGCTGTCGTGTAAGTTGGCGGAGGGCGAGGGATTCGAACCCCCAAGGGGCTTGCGCCCCGGTGGATTTCAAGTCCACTGCCTTACCAGTTGAGGCTAGCCCTCCGGGTGAGGTAGGACGACTACTTACGATACAACATTCGGAGCCGGCTCACTTCGCGTAGGCATCGAGTCGAACTTCTGCGTAAGTTGCACGGCTTGAGCGGGCGGCTGTGTCGTGGTCACGGCGGGTACCAGCACTAGCCGCCACGCACGGCTCATCGCCGGCCCCGTTTGCCGCGTGGCCCCCACTTGCTCGTGTAGGCGCCAAACGCCGCCCGGCGCCGACGTTCATACCGGCCGCAGAGAAACTCCCCGCGTGGGTCGAACGCATGCTTGGAAGTGGGGTGGCAGTCCGCGCAACATCGCCCACGGACGGCGCCGGGCTCGCGGCAGCCAAGCACCAGCGCCACGCCGAACAAGCTCGACACGTGACACTCGTCGCAGGAGAGATATTCGTATTCGGGCTCATCGTCGTGAGCCACCCAGCGCGCCTTGGAGCAGGCGTTGAAGGTGCCAAAGAAGGTGGCTCGGTAGCCTGCCCCTACGCAACGCTCGTAGCTTTAGCGAACCACTCTTGAAGCGCAGCATCAGGAAGGCACACCACCGAGCCACGCTCCATGTCCTGGGTCGCGTTATTTGAAGTCGTGGCGGTCGGGTATCCAACGACGAGGCCGGCAACGCTATGGCGCATGGTAAGAAGGGCGCGCCGCTGAACCCTCCGCGAAGATCGTCGCCTGCGAGTTCAACGACCTTCTGGCGAATTACGTAGTTCTCTCTGACCCCGGCGAGCCGTACCTCGCGGAGTGAAAGGGTAGGGGGGGTGTCCCCGGCACGTACGGAAACCCCATTACGATGCAGGGCGTACCAAGTTCAGACGGCAGCTTCAATAGACGCCTGATCGGTAGCGGCGGCGGCGTCCGTGCTTGGCTCAGGCGAACAAGGGCAAGGTCGAGAGCATCGTCACGATTCACTACGCTTGCCCCAACTGTTTCGCTGCCAAACGCTACACTGACCAGGCTCCACGGTTACGAGGTAGTCCGGTCGTCCACAGACGAAGCCGCTCGCACAACGTTCGTCCCCGGTAGCACGATGTCGGACGAGCACTGCCCCGATTGAATCCCTGTAGCGAGTGACCACGTATCGAAACGAGCCGCCATAGGAGTCGGGAATTGGCTTGTGCTGCGCCACCACGTCCGCGAGATCCGCCCGCTGTGCGTCGGTAAGCGGCGCAAAGGTCCGTAAGTCGAGTTGCGGTACTAAGTTATGAATCGTGGCCCAGCCTTCCGTTGGCTGCCCATGTTCATACTGGCTAAGTACCAGGCCCAAAGCGTCTTCTCGGGCGTAGATCAGTTGAGCGGCGTCATATTCTCCGAGTCGCAGCGGAAGTGAGTAAACGTGTTCGTTCGAGGGGTACCCGGTCATCACGGCGTTTGCGTAACGTGCTTTGGGATCACCGTCCATCCCCACGCATACCTCCTCGTCACCGAATCTCTAAGCGTTCCCTGCCGCCGCCCATGAATGTCGAGCCTGTCATTTGCGGGCGTAGATGACGGCGATCATAGACGTTCCCTCTGTTGAAGTGCTTGGCGAAGCAAGTTCACTACGGTCCTGTGGGCATCTGAGTTCTTTTCTCGGGTGAGTAGCCCCGCCAGCAGTTCGCGCGCATGCTCCTCGGTAAAGGATAACGTCAGGCCGGGCTTTCCCGGGACCGGGAGAGTAACCGTTGTCATCGCGTCGCCACCTTCTTGAAGCGGTTTCCGCCCCTCGCGCAGTGCTCCTTCAAGGGCCTCAACGGCCCGCGCAATCGGATCGACACGGTACTGTCTGCCGAAGACGGACACCCAGACCAACTCCTCGCTCCCCGTGGAGTCGCCCCCGAACGACACCGGCTGTCTCAGGTCAACGACGAGATGTGGCTTCCGGCCTTCACCTGCGATGTAGTCCGCTTGATGCTCCAACAAGTCCCGGAGATCTCTCACGACGGCGGTGTTGCAGGCATCGAAGAACTTTGTCGCCGCGTCCGCGATAGCAGGGTTGCGGAAGCCTACGTCCTTCAAGAACTGGAGGTGCCGCTCGATTTGTCGCATACCAATCGCCAGAAGGTGGGCGTAACTCAGCCACTCCTTGCCGGTGCGCTCGCCCTTGGCGACGGCGAGTATCTGTTCCGGCAGCCCCGTCGCCGAGAGCCGGGGCGTGATCCCCTTGACGACGACCGCCCACGCCAGCACGTTGTGCTCAAACAGCGAGCGTCGTTCGTCGGCCGGGTCGGCGATCACTGGCTCGGTGAGTCGGACCCTAGAAGTTCCCTTGTACTTGTGCCCCCGATATTCTTCCTTCACCGCCCGCCTCCCTTCGGCCCCCGCGGGTCGATGGTTTGGCGAAGGCACTTGTAGGCACCAAAGCCAATATCCATGATGCTTCAGCCCAGAAGCCCGTAAACGAACTGCGCCAGACGCCCAAGCACATACAGCGCTGCCACGGCAGCGATACCCCAAAGGGCGATCTTCAGCCCAGGATCGCGCTTCAAGTCACGAAGGACCTCAGACCCTGCCTCAATTCCGACCATGAGCAGCGCGGCCAGCAGTACGACGCCGACAAACCCTAGAATCCCGACAGCGATTACGAGCATTCGTGGCTTACCGCGCTGCCTTGCTACGCGGGTCTAGTGTCGGGGAGACAAAGGTAGCGCCATCGGCTTTGCATCTTACCGTCTGACGACAGCAACTCGACCCACTCGCCGCTTGTTCTCGCTGGCTGCTTTTCAGCTAATAGCCGGACTCGCCAGGTGCGCGCGTATTTCTCGCACTCGACCCGATCGGGAAAGCCCTGGACGGCTGCCCATGACGACCACGGATCAACCGGTACGCCTGTAACCTGATTCTCGTCCCACAAAGCCCACGACGCGCACTCGGCGGCGGCGGACGTGGCCCACGTGAGAAGAAGCGAGACGATGACAACGCACGGAATATTCCTCGTTGATAGATACCCTCGCCGCAAAAACCAGGTGACTTTCGAAGTTCGGCGGTCCCGCATTTCGACGCAACGTCCGACCCCTACCTGAGAGCGTTGGGTTGCCGGTTCACAATGCCTTTAGAAAGGCTCCCAGGTCAGTCCCATTAAGTTCATCCATAGTCATCTCCCGCGCTATGCGCCAGTTCTCCGGTTTCGCCCAGGGCAGAGGGCGGCGCTGAGAAGTTCGAACGGATTCAGCGCTCGATACTTGTCGCCCTTGATAGCCTTAACGGCCCGGTCGGAGAAGTAGTTCTCGGTCGCGCGTCGCTCAAGTACGTGAACCGGGATACCGAGTTTTCCGCATGTCTCGACAAACGCCTGACGTGGAGCAGCCAATGCCTCGCCAGCGACGGTTCGTTCACTGTCTATGATTATCCGGATGTTGGTAGATATTCGCTGGACTTCGGATAGTTCGATCTCTCTGCCCCCATTGATCATCCCTGCCCCACCCAAGGGTAACGCAACGATTTTGTGATCGAGGTTACGTTTGCGAAGAAACCGTTGCGTCGTCGTCACGTCCGTCT
>WNGG01002457.1_pt1 | contig 25163 bp, 25 predicted proteins | sample 5400661 | NCBI WGS metagenome assembly WNGG01 (sample SAMN13153372, study PRJNA577476) | soil metagenome | isolation source: 100 cm soil or saprolite under Garry oak tree replicate 1 | place: USA:California | collected 2016-06-15
CGGTACCGCCGCTGTGCCCGGCGGCGCGCTCGCCCCGGGTGAACCGCTCGAAGGCCCGGGCTCGCAGGTCCGGCGGGATCCCGACACCTTCGTCGGTCACCTCGACGACCAGGTGCTCCGCCTGCGCGCGGGCGCCGACAGTGACGGTACCGCCGGGTGGGCTGTGCCGGGACGCGTTGTCCAGCAGGTTCGCGACGACCTGGTGCAGCCGGACCGGGTCGGCGACCGCCTTGCCCGGTTCGGCGTCGACGGCGAACCGCACGTCCCGCCCGGCCGCGGTGACGGCCACCTCGGCCTCGCGTACCGCCTCCGCCAGGAACCCGGCGACGTCGAACGGCTCCAGATCCAGCGGTACCACCCCGGCTTCGATCCGGGACAGGTCGAGCAGCTCGGTGACGAGCCGGCCGAGGCGCTCGGTCTGCGCCAGGGCGGTCCGCAGCGTGTCCGGGTCGGACACCCCGTCGACCACGTTCTCCAGTACCGCCTGGATCGCGAAGATCGGGGTACGCAGCTCGTGCGACACGTTCGCGATCAGCTCCCGCCGCTGCCGGTCGGCCGCCGCGAGATCCGCCGCCATCTGGTTGAACGCCGTCGCGAGCTGGCCGACCTCGTCGCGCGAGGTGGCCCGTACCCGCCTGCTGTAGTCGCCGCGCGCCATCGCCTTGGCGGCCGCGGTCATCTCCCGCAGCGGCCGGGTCATCCCGTGTGCCAGGATCTGCGAGATCAGCAGGGCGACGGCAACCGCGGTGAGCGAGGTCGCCGGCGGCTTCCAGCCCAGCACGCTCCAGAAGACCGCGAGCCCGGCCAAGCCGCTGGCCACGATCACCAGGCCGAGCTTGAGCTTGATGAACGGGACGAAGTCCAGCGGCCGGGGCATCTTGGCCAGTCTCATCGGGATACCTCCAGGGAGTAGCCGACGCCGTGGACGGTACGGATCACATCGGCGCCCAACTTGCGGCGCAGCGCCTTGATGTGACTGTCGACCGTGCGCGTCCCCGATGCGTCGGCCCAACCCCAGACCTCGGCCAGCAGCCGCTCCCGAGGCAGGACGGTGCGCGGCCGGCCGGCGAGGTGCGCGAGCAGATCGAACTCGGTCGGCGTCAGGTGGATCTCCGCGCCGCCCAGCCGTACCCGCCGCTCCGCCGGGTTGATCTCCAGATCCCCGATCGTGATCGGGGGCGCCGGCTCGGTGCGGCTGACCGCCAGCGCCTTCTCCATCCGCCGCAACAGCGCGTGTACCCGCGCCGCCAGCTCCCGTACCGAGAACGGCTTGGTGAGGTAGTCGTCCGCCCCGACCGCGAGCCCGACGAGCAGGTCGCTCTCCTCGTCCCGCGCGGTCAACATGATCACCGGTACCGGTCGCTCCGCCTGGATCCGCCGGCACACCTCCAGCCCGTCGAAGCCGGGCAGCATGATGTCCAGTACCACCAGATCCGGCCGGATCCGCCGGGCCGCCGCCACCCCGGCCGGCCCGTCCGCCGCGACCTCGACGGCGAACCCCTCCGCCCGCAGCCGAGCGGCGACCGCCTCGGCGATGGCCCGCTCGTCCTCGACCACCAGGATCCGCCGCAGCTCGCTCATGTGCGCAGCGTATTCATCCAACGTGGGTAAGCCGAGGATGCGATGTGAAAGAGCCGTGGAGAAAGTGGCCCTGTGGATAACTCTCTAGGCTGTCGGTAGGTCCACCAGAATGGGAGCCATGACGATGACCTCATCCCCTCCGGCCCAGCCGGGGCACGGTGGCGCGTGGACGATCGAGGACCTCGTGGACCTGCCTGACGACGCCAACCGGTACGAGATCCGCGACGGGAGCCTGCTGGTGACGCCACCCCAGAACGTTCCCCACTTCAGCGCGACCAGCCTGTTGAGCCGCCTGCTCGACCGTGCAGCGCCGGACCGCCTGATGGCGTCGGGTGTCGGCCTCGGGATCAACATCGACCGGCGGCGCACCTACTACATCCCCGACATCGTGGTGGTGGAACGGGATGCGCTGAAGACCCGAGGCCTTGCCGTGGAGCCGTCCGCCGTGCGGCTCGTCGTCGAGACGCTCTCGCCGAGCACCCGGCGCCGCGACCTGGTGGCCAAGCGTCACGACTACGCCATGGCCGGAATTCCGCAGTACTGGATCCTCGACCAGGCCAAGGAGACGCTGACCGTGCTCCGGCTCGACGGGACCGGGGAGCAGTACGTCGAGACGGCCGTCGTCCGGCCCGGCGAACGCTGGCACACCGATGAGCCGTTCGCGCTGACCTTCGACCTGGGGGAGATCCTTTAGCGGTTCCAGTTCTTGGCGGCGCGGACCAGGCGGTCCTTCAGCTCCCTGGTGTGGCGGCGGGATACCGGCAGCTCCCGGCCGTCGATCACCACGACGTACGCGCCGCCCGCCAGGCGCAACTCCGTGATCAAGCGCACCTGGACGAGGTACGAGCGGTGGATGCGCACGAACCCGGCATCCGCCCAGCGCTCCGCCAGCGTCGCCAGCGGTACCCGTACCAGATGCGAACCGTCCGCGGTGTGCAGCCGGGCGTAGTCGCCCTGCGCTTCGACCCAGCGCACCGCGGAGCGGGGCAGCAGCCGGGTCACCCCGGCGAGCTCGACCGGGATCGTCGGATCTCTTGGCGGGTCTGTCTCGGTGCGCCCCCGCGCCCGGCCTCCAGCGCCGGGCGGGCGCGGTACCAGGCGGGAGGCGGTGATCCGGCGTAGCGACTCGGCCAGCCGCTCAGCCTGTACCGGCTTGCGCACGTAGTCGACGACGCCGAGCTCGAAGGCCTCCACCGCCCGCTCCTCGTACGCGGTGACGAACACGACCGCGGGCGGCTTGGCGAACCGGCTCAGTACCCGCGCCAGCTCCATCCCGTCCAGCCCGGGCATGCGGATGTCGAGGAACACCGCGTCGACCTCGACGTCGCGTAGCAGCCGCAGGGCGCCGGTCGCGTCCCCGGCGGTGTGCACGCTGGCGACGCGGGGATCGGCGCGCAGCAGGTACGCCAACTCGTCCAGCGCCGGCGGTTCATCGTCGACGGCCAGCACCCGCAGCCCGGTCATGCGCCGCCGCCCGCAGCCGACCGGGAGCGAAGGAGCGCAGCGACTGAGTCGGACGGTCGGCTACAGGGCGGCCGACAAGGCGCATGACCCGCGCGAGCCCTGCGAGCGCCAGCTTGCCCTGTCATGCTGCCCGTCCCGCGCGTACCTGGGGGTGGAACTTGGGTATCCGCATGCTCACCTTCGTTCCCGCGCCCGGCCCGGTCTCGACGACGAGCCCGAACTGGTCGCCGAACACCGCCCGGAGCCGTTCGTCCACATTGGACAGGCCGACGTGCTGCCCGGCGTCGCCGGGCTCCTCGACCCCGTTGCCGAGGACGGCCGGGTCCATGCCGACCCCGTCGTCCTCGACGGTCAGGTGGCACTCGGCGCCGGCGTCGCGGGCGATGATGCTGACCGTACCCACCCCCGGCTTGCGGGACAGCCCGTGCCGTACCGCGTTCTCCACCAGCGGCTGCAGGCACAGGAACGGCAGCCCGACCGGCAGTACCTCCGGAGCGATCTGGAGCTTGACCTGCAGCCGCTCACCGAACCTGGCCCGCTCGATGGTCAGGTACCGGTCGATCGAGCGCAGTTCCTCGGCCAGCGTGGTGAACTCCCCGTGCGCCCGGAAGCTGTACCGGGTGAACTCGGCGAACTCCAGGATCAGCTCGCGGGCCTGCTCCGGGTCGGTACGCACGAACGAGGCGATCGCGGTCAGCGCGTTGTAGATGAAGTGCGGGCTGATCTGCGCGCGCAGGGCGCGTACCTCGGCGCGGGCGAGCCGGGCCCGCGACCCCTCCAGCTCCGCGAGGCCGAGTTGTGCGGCGACCCACTGGCCGGTCTCCCGGGCCGCCTGGACCAGGCCGGGCGCGGGCGGTCCGTTGGACAATGCGGCCAACGCGGCGTCCCCGCGCAGCGGTACCACCACCGCGCCGCGGATCTCGCAGTCGATGAGGTCGCAGGGCAGGTCGCGGACGCCGAGTACGGTGGCGCGGCCGGTTCCCACCGCGCGTGTGGCGGCGGCGAGAATCTGGTCGGTGTGGTGTTCCCCGGCGCCGTCGAATGCGAGCACCGACCCGGTGGCGGTCAGCGCCAGGCCGGCCGCGCCGACGAGGGTGCGCAGGTGCCGTACCGCCTTGGCGGCGCTCGCCGGGGACAGGCCGGCGCTCAGCGGATCGGCGGCCTGGCCGGCGGTGTGCAGTACCTCGTAGATCCCTCGCCGGGCGCGCAGCCGCACCACGCCGTAGATCGCCGCGCCGAGGGCGGCGACGACCGCGAGCACAGCCGCCGCGGCGGCCAGGTTGGCACCCACACCGCCAGTCTGGCGATGATCATGCGAAAGGGCTAGTAGGCACCCTTGCTCCGCAGGACGACGCCGATCGTCTTCCACATGATGGTGAGGTCGAAGGTCAGCGACCAGTTGTCCACGTAGTACAGATCCAGCCGTACCGCATCGTCCCACGACAGTTCGGACCGGCCCGACACCTGCCACAGGCCGGTGATCCCCGGCCGTACCAGCAGCCGGCGCCGCACGTCGCCGAGATAGTCGCCGTCCTCGGCCGGCAGCGGCCGCGGACCGACCAGCGACATGTCCCCGAGCAGTACGTTGATCAGCTGTGGCAGCTCGTCGAGCGAGCTGGCCCGCAGGAACCGGCCGAACGGCGTGATACGCGGATCGTTCTTGATCTTGAACAGCAGCCCGTCGCTCTCGTTATGGTCGACCAGCGTGGCCCGGCGCTCCTCCGCGTCGATGTACATCGTGCGGAACTTCCAGACCCGGAAGATCTTGCCCTCGCGACCGACCCGGCTCTGCCGGAAGAACACCGGACCCTTGTCGCCGGCCTTGATCCCGATCGCGATGGCCACCATGACCGGGGAGAACAGCAGCAGGCCCAGGGCCGCGACGAAGCGGTCGAGCAGGTTCTTGAACAGCCAGCCGACACCGGACAGCGTCGGCTCTTCCACGTACAGCAGTGGCAGGCCCTCGACCGGCCGGATGTGTACCCGCGGCCCGGCGATGTCGGTCAGCTGCGGCGCCACGACCAGGTCGACGCCGCTGCCTTCGAGCTGCCAGGCGAGCCGGCGCAGCTCGCCGGGCTCGCTACTGGCCGACCCGCACACCGCGACGGTGTCGGCGCGCAACTCCCGGACCAGCGAGACGACGTCGCGCCCGGCATGCACCGGTACCGGCGTCTCGGCGTGCCGGGCGGGCGGGTAGCTGTCGCTGAGGTGGATGGCGATCGGGGCCATCCCGGCGGCCGGGTTGCGGGTGACCGCCGTGTACACCTCCAGCGCCTCGTTCAGCGACCCGAGCAGGAGTACCCGGTGCGAGGCGTGGCCCCTGCGCCGGGCCAGCGACAGTACCCGGCGGGCGGCGTACCGCAGCGTCGAGACGTAGAGCAGGCTGCCGAACATCGACAGCGCCACGGTCAACCGGGACAGCTCACCGGCCGTCTTGGTGAGGAAGGCGAGCAGCGAGATCGTCGCGGTCAGCGTCACAGCGGTGCGCATGACCCGCTTGAACTCGTCGGTACCGATGCCGAGATAGCGGCGGTCGTACGCGCCGTTGCCCCAGAGCACGACCAGCCAGGCCAGCGGGATGATCAGGTACACGATCGCGGTGAACTGCGGATGCAGGTTGCGGAACCGCGAGTTGGCGTCGCCCAGCAGCGAGATCGTGGTCCAGTTGGCCAGCGCGACGCCGAGGTAGTCCAGGACGAGCAGGATCGCCGCGTACGGCCGGTGCCAGGTGGACAGCCGGCGGGTACGGAACCAGGCCGAGCGGGGCACCCCGTTCGCGGGCGGGATGATCTCGAAGGAGTCTCCGAGGCTCGGCTCGGTCATTCGTCTCCGGGTCGGTTCGGTAGCTGGTGGTTGCAGGCTCGTCGTCACCGTCGGTGTGTCCTCCCGCGCCGCGATCGTCCGCACGTCACACAGCTTGCCGATCTCCGTACCAGTGCCCGGTCCGGGCCGCAGCATGGCTCTCCACCTGCGTACCCAGTCGTTCACGGTTTCCACAGTGTGCCATGGCTAACTCGGCGCACGGCATCGACCGGCCGACATTAGTGCTGCCGGGCGGTTCGTGTCGAGAGCGGATGGCAACACGGTATGTAATGGAGAGTAGCGCTCAGTAGTGAAGGCTGCCTGTGCGGTTACCGGACCAGGCGGGAGAGCCGCCGGTCGGCCAATGGTTTGCCGCCCGTCTGACAACCCGGGCAGTACTGCAGGCTCGAGTCGTGGAACGACACCTCGCGGATGGTGGTGCCGCAGACCGGGCAGGGTAGGCCCGTACGCGCGTGGACGGCGAGCCCCGAGCGCTTCTCGCCCTTGAGCGTGGCTGCCTTCTGCCCCACCGACCGGGTCACCGCGTCGGTCAGCACCGAGCGCATCGCGGCGTACAGCCGGTCCAGCGCCTCCGGCGAGAGCCGGTCGGTGATCGAAAACGGGGACAGCTTCGCCGCATGCAGGATCTCGTCGGAGTACGCGTTGCCGACGCCGGCGAGGACGTCCTGCTCGGTGAGTACGCCCTTGATCTGGCCCCGGCGCAGATTGAGCCGCTGCTCGAGCTCCTCCCGGGTCACCGCGAGCGCATCCGGCCCGAGCTTGGCCACGCCGGGTACCTCGGACGGGTGACGCACGAGGTAGGCGGCCAGCTTCTTCTGGGTACCGGCCTCGGTCAGGTCGAAGCCCGACCCGTCGGACAGCCGTACCCGCAACGCGATGGGCCCCTTGCCGGACGGCCTGAGCGGCGCTGCCGTCAGCGCCTCCCGGTAGTGCAGCCAGCCGGCCCGCGCGAGGTGCACGACCAGGTGCAGATCCCCGATCGTCATGTCGAGGAACTTGCCGTGCCGCCCAGCGTCGAGGAACGGCGCGCCGGCGACCGCGGACACCGGCGGGTCGTACGTCTTCAGCGCGCTGATCGCGGCGACCTCGATCCGGTTGACGGTGTGGCCGACGGCGCGCTCCCGCAGGTACGCGGCGAGCGCCTCGACCTCGGGCAGCTCCGGCATGCCCACAAGTTAACCTCAACTCGCCATGAAGGTCGTCGTCGCGCACAACCGGTACTCCTCGGCCCAGCCGTCCGGGGAGAACCGGATCGTCGACACCGAGATCGAGCAGCTGCGCGCCGCCGGCGTCGAGGTGGTCCCGTTCCTGCGCAGTTCCGACGAGATCGGTGCGCTGCCCGTCTCCCAGAAGGCACTGCTGCCGGTCTCGCCGATCCGCGCGGCACCCGCGCAGCGGGCGTTGACCGCGCTCATAGAAACCGAAAAGCCCGACCTGCTCCACCTGCACAACCCGTACCCGCTGATTTCGCCCTGGATCGTGCGGACCGCACACGCCCACGGCCTGCCGGTCGTCCACACCGTGCACAACTACCGCCAGGTCTGCGCCAACGGCCTGTACTTCCGCGACGGCCACGTCTGCCACGACTGCCGCGGCCGCGCCTTCCCGCTCCCCGCGGTCGTGCACTCCTGCTACCGCGGCTCGCGCGCGCAGAGCGCCGTCATGGCGACCGCGCTGACCGTGCACCGGGGCACCTGGCGCAGCGTCGACCGGTACCTCGCGCTCACCAGCGCGATCGCCGACCACCTGCGGGACTTCGGCATCCCGGCCGAGCGGATCGTGGTCAAGCCGAACTCGGTCCCGGACCCCGGACCGCCCGCGCCGCTGGGCGAGGGGTTCCTGTTCGCGGCGCGGCTCAGCGCCGAGAAGGGCCTGCCACTCCTGCTCGACGCCTGGTCGCGCAACCCGGTGGGCACCCTGCGCATCGCCGGTGACGGACCACTGCGGTCCCTCGTCGAGTCCCGGTCCGACGTGGTCTTTCTCGGCCCGCAAAACCATGAGGGGGTACTGGCAGCCATGCGCGACAGCGCCGTCGTCCTCGCGCCGTCCACGTGGCACGACGTCCTGCCCACGGTGATCCTCGAAGGGCTCGCCGCCGGCCGCCCCGTCCTGGGTACCGACCTCGGCGGCATCCCGTACCTGGTCGGCGACGCCGGCTGGACAGTACCCCCGACCGTCGACGACCTGGCCGCCGCGCTACCGGTCGCCAGCGCCACCGCCGCGCAGGTCGCACCGCGGGCCCGCGAGCGCTACGAGTCCACCTTCACCCCCGAGTTGATCACGGCCCGGCTCGTCGACGTCTACCGGTCCCTGACGCGATAGGGTGCGGGTTCGTGAAGGGCCTTCTCGACCCCGGCGCCGGGCCGGTCGCGCCGGTGCTCGACGCGCACCGGTGGACGCCCCGGCACCGCCTCGCTCTGCTGGCCGGCACCCTGGTCGCGACGGCCGCCGGACTCGTCGAGGCGCTGCGGCACACCCCGCAGACCAGCGCCGTCGACATGCTGCACGCGTTCCTGGCAGCCGGGTTCGCGATGGCGCTCGTCGGGTTCGCGCTGACCCTGCGCGGGATCACCCTTCCGGGCTTCCTGATCGGTGCCCTGTTCGTGACGGCGGGCATCCTGAGCTGGGCGTACACCGACACGCCGCTGGTGGTCTGGGCGCTGCTGCTGGCCGAGGGCGCGCTGTTCCTGGTGTGGACGTTTCCCTGGCTGCGCAACCTCGCCGGGCTGCCCCGGCTCGGCGCGGCCTGGCTGGGCCTGGCGTACTGGCTGCTCGGTACCGTCGGCGCCGCGCTCGCCTGGCACCCGACCGTCGCCATCCAGCGGCTGGCCTACGCCGGCCTGTTCACGCTGGCCGCGATGGCGATCGTGGTGGCCACCCGGAAGTCCGGCCACGACCTGTCGATCGGGATCACCGCCGCGCTCCTCTGCGCGCTCGCGCTGCTGTTCCTCGTCGGCTCCGGCAACGCGCTCGATGCCGTGCACGTGGTACCGCACAACAAGTGGGGCGAGCACATGGAGTACCGGTTCTGGGGCGGGCCGGGGCTGCTGTACCACCCGAACTCGATCGCGCTGCTGACGGTACTGGTCGCGGTGCGGATCGGGGCGGACGAGAGGTTCGCGCGCTGGCAGCGGTACGCCGTGCTGGCGGTCCCGGCGGTGATCCTGCCGCTGGTGAACTCGCGCACGGGCGTCGGGTTCCTCGGCGCGGCCGCCATCGTGCATGCCGTGCTCGTCTGGCGTCGCCGGATCTTCGACGCCCTCGTCCCCATCGCGCTCGTCGTGGTCATCACGCTGGCCTCCGGCGGGTGGGACTTCCTCACCTCGAAGCGGTACGGCGAAGCGGCCGATGTCACGAGCGGCCGCACTGCGACGTGGGCACAGGTGTGGCGGGAGTTCAAGGCCGACGACGTCGCGCAGAAGGTGTTCGGCGACGCGAAGTACGCCCGCAGCTACGTAATCCGAACCGACACCGCCGTCGATCCGAAGGACCGGCCCAAGCTCACCACCGACAACGCGCTCGTCGGGGCGCTGCGCCGCGGTGGGATCCTCGGCGTCCTGGCCTTCCTGCTGGGCCTCGCGCTGCTGCTCTGGCACGGAATCCGCGGGGTGGCGCGGCCCGGTGGCGGCCGGCGCGCACCACCGGCCTGGTTCACGATCGCGGCGGTCGCCTCGGTGGTGACGATCCCGACCGCGGACTGGCTGCTTGGCGGTACCGGCGGCACGATGTGGGTCTACTTGCTGGCCGGCGAGGCGTTCCTCGTGCTCGGGGCCGCGTCCGGGGCGGCCGGTGCGGCCGACCGCAGCTTTGCTACCGCCCAGGCGTAGAGCGCCACGAACACCGCCAGCCCGACAGCGGCACCCGTGGTCAGGCCCCATGCGGCGCCGGTGAGGCCAGCGGTGCCGGCGCCGATGACCAGGCCGGTCAGGCTGGTGGCGGTGAAGATTGCGTACTGGAGGAACAGCAGCCGGCCGCGGTGCATCCCCCGGATCGCCGCCGCGAACGGGATCTGGACGAGGTAGATGCCGGCCTGCACGCTGATCGGCAGGATCAGCGTGCCGATGTGCCCGAGCCGCGGCACGTACCGGATCAGCAGGTGCGCCAGCGGGATCATCGCGGCCACCGTCAGGATCGCCAGGCCGGCGAACGCCAGCGCCACCCGCTCGGTCTGGCGGCGCAGCCCGGCCGTGTCCGCCTGCCCGGCCAGCCGGGACGTCCGGGGTACCAGCAGGCCCATCATCGCGGTGACGAAGTTCTGCACCGGCTGGAGCATCGTGGTCTGCCCCGCCCGCAGGTAGGTGAGCTGGTCCGGGGTGAGTTGCCCGGTCACCACGAACCCGACCGCCTGGATCTGCAACTGCCCGATCACCCCGGTTGCGGTGAACCAGCCGGACAGCTTGCGGGTCTCGGCCAGCCACCGCCGGGGATCCCCCCGCCACGCCGGAATCCGGGTCAGCAGCAGGAACACCGTCGCGCCGGCGACCGCGCCGAGCCCCCAGCTCACCGGTAGCAGCGCCGGCCGCAGCCCGATCGTGAGCGCACCGGTCACCAGCAGCGCGATCTGTACGGTGATCCACACGAGGTCGATCCGCAGCGCGCGGGCCGGTGCGCGATCGGACAGGTACACGTACCGGCCGGTGTCGTGCACGAGGATGGCCGGCAGGAACGGCGCCAGCCACACCAGGTCCTGCAGGTCCGCCTTCGGTACCGGGTGCCGCCAGAACGCCCACACGGCAAGGAGGATCAGCGCCGCGAGGCAGCCGACAGCGAACGCGGCCGCGAGGGCGTTGCGGACCATCCGGTCCCGCTCGGCCCCGTCCAGCCGGGACACCTGGGCGAGCAGGACGTTGCCGATGAACTCCCGGTTGAGCCCCAGGACGAGGTACCCCAGACCGATGCTGAGCAGCAGCCCGCCGGCCCGGCTCTCCGGGCGGATGGCGATGGCGGCGAGCAGCGTGGCCCCGGCGTTGGCGGCGGCGATGACGACCTGGTCGGTGAGGCCGGCGGCCACCCAGCGGGCGCCCCGCTTGGCCATCGCTCAACCCCCGGCGGGAGTCAGGCTGGCGCGGGCGGCCGCGGTGATCGAGGCGAGCAGGAACAGCCCGTTGACCACGGTGAACGCGACCATCAGCCAGACCGTCCAGCGCGGGACGAACGCGATCGCGAGGGCCAGCACGGTCACCACGGCACCGTAGTCGCGGACCAGCTTGACGACCCGTACCAGCGGCGCCTGCGAGGTGACCAGGCTCTGCGCGGACGAGCCCTGCTGCATGACCGAGGTGACCAGGTTGACCATCCAGGTACCGGCGAACGCCGCGACCAGCCATACCGGCGTGGCGCGGTAGGCGGCCGCCACGGTGGCGACGGCCGTGACGAGCGAGATCTGCAGCGCCACGTCGCAGAGCACGTCGACCCGCGCGCCGGCCGGGCTGCTGCGGCCGGTGACCCGGGCGAGCTGGCCGTCCGCGCAGTCCAGCGAGTACGCGAACTGCCACAGGACGAGCGCGGTCGGCCCGACGACCGCGGCGGGTACGGTGCCGCCGGACATCGGCCGCGCGAGGGCGGCGACCGCGACCGAGGTGCCCAGCCCGATCACCAGGTTCGCGAGGGTCAGCGCGGTCGGGGCGAGGTTGCGCCGGTACGCGACGACGCACAGGTACGAGCCGATCCGCTGGTTGACGGCCTCGGTGAACAGGCCGCCGCCCCGGTGCCGGGCGCGGAAATCGGTCGCCGTCGGCGCCGTCATGGACTCCCCAGCCGGTTCGCCCGTTCGAGATCGGGCTCGAAGTCCACCTCGACGCAGCCGTACGCGCTGATGTCGACCGCCGCCACCCGCATGCCGGCCTCGGCGATCGCGGTCTCCAGGCCGCGCTCGAAGTACTCGGAGTCGGCGCACCGGTCCAGGTGCTCGATCAGCGTGTCCCGGTCGGCCGCCGCCACGTAGTTGATCCCGACCGCCTCGCCGAGCGCACCGGTGACCTGCTTGGACAGGTCCTTGACGTACCCGTCGCCGTCGAGCGTGTACTTGACCTCCTCCTCCGCGACGCTGTCGGTGTTGACCGCCACGAACGACCGGTCGGCGGCCAGGTACGGGTGCAACGCGTCGAGCAGCCCGGGGACGAAGACGACATCCCCGTTGAGCCACAGCACCCCGCCCGGCGGGGCCAGCCGCAGCGCCTTGAGCAGGCTCTTGCATGTGTTGGTCTGGTCGTAGACCTCGTTGTAGACGAACGACGCGTCGCCGGCGGCCGCCTCCATGATCAGGCTCAGCTTGAACCCGACCACGACGGTGATCCGCACCGCCGGCCCGAAGAACCCGCGCAGGTGGTCCAGCTGCTGGCGCAGGATGCTGCGGCCGTCGGCCAACGGGGTCAGCGGTTTGGGGTACGGCCGGCCCAGGCGGGTACCGAGCCCCGCGGCCAGGATGACGACGTTCACGACATGGAACTTACAACGCAGGGTCGGGAGCGCGCCGGATCATGAGGAGCCGGTCCTCGGCGTCGAAGATCAAGGCGGCAACACAGACCAACGGGGGTGGCTCCACCGGAAGATCGTACGAAACACAAGTCTTGAGAAGTGCCCCCAAGGACCGCACGATGTCCGTAACGTCCGACGCGAGAGGTGATGGCCATGCAGGTACGCGACGCGATGAACAAGGCCGTGCTCATCGTCGGACCGACGCACACGCTCCGGCAGGTTGCCGCCCAGATGACCCAGCGGCGGGTCGGTTCGGCAGTGGTACTGGACCCCGACGGCGAGGGCGTCGGCATCATGACCGAACGCGACGTGCTAAACGCCATCGGCCGCGGCCTCGACCCGGACGTGGAGCGGGCGGAGTCCCACCTGACCTGGGACGTGGTCTACGCCAACCCGGTGTGGACGCTGGAGGAGGCGGCCACGGCGATGGTGCGCGGCGGCTTCCGGCACCTCGTCGTCCTCGACGACACCGAGGTCCTCGGCGTGATCTCGGTACGCGACATCCTGTGCGTCTGGACCCAGCAGCGGGCCGCCGCAGTGGCGTAGTCCGCATCGCACAAGGCCGGCCCGGCCGACCCGGACGGCGGCCGTACCCTTAGCAGTCATGACCTCCGAGCAGCTGATCTCGTTCGCGCGCGGCGCACCGTCCCTGGATATCGTCGACGTCGCCGGCCTCCGGGCCGCCGCGGCGCGGGCCTTCGACCGGGATCCCGCCGGGATCACCGCGTACGGCACGTCCGTCGGATACCCCCCGCTGCGCAAGTGGATCGCGGACAAGCACGGCGTTGCGGTGGACCAGGTACTGCTCACGAACGGCTCGTTGCAGGCCGACGCGTTCCTGTTCGACCACCTCGTGCAGCCGGGCGACGCGGTTGTGGTGGAGAAGCCGACGTACGACCGGACGCTGCTCGGCCTGCGCCTACGCGGCGCCGAGGTGCACCAGGTGACGCTGGCCGAGGACGGCATCGACGTCGACGAACTGCGCGCCCTGCTGGAGTCCGGGGTACGCCCGAAGCTCGCGCACATCATCCCGAACTTCCAGAACCCGGCCGGCGTGACGCTGTCCCTGGCCAAGCGGCTGGCGCTGCTGGCGCTCGCGGCCGAGTACGGCTTCACCGTCTTCGAGGACGACCCGTACGCGCAGCTGTGGTTCCGGACCGAGCCGCCGGCGTCGCTGCTCTCGCTCGACACGGCCGGTGCGGTGGTACACGCGTCCAGCTTCACCAAGACGGTCTGCCCCGGCGTACGCGTCGGGTACCTCGTCGGCCCGGCCGGCACCATCGCCGAGATCGCGAAGAACGCCACCAACCTCTACATCTCGCCCGGCCAGGTGGCCGAGGGCATCGTGCACCAGTTCTGCGCCGCCGGCGACCTGGACCGCTCGATCGCCACGGTCCGCGCCGCGCTCGCCGAGCGGGCCGCGCTGCTCGCCGCCGCGCTGCGCGAGCACATCGCCGGGGTCCGGTTCAACGAGCCGGACGGCGGCTATTTCCTGTGGGTGGAGCTGCCCGGCGACGTCGAGGTGGACGTGCTGGTACCCGAGGCGGCCGCCCGCGGGGTCGCGGTCGTGAAGGGAAGCGACTTCCTTTTGGAGGGCGGGCACAACGCCCTGCGCCTGGCGTACTCGGCGGTCACGCCCGACCAGGTCGAGGAGGGCGTGCGGCGGCTGGCGGAGGCGGTTCGCGCGGTCCAGAAGCGGGACTGACGTCAATTCAGTCGGATTTCTGACAGAAAATTGCTCTCGCAGAACCGTTCCTTCAGACCCGGCAATGAATCAAAATCCACCCGGCGTAAGTATTCGCCTCAAGGCATAACCCCGCCCCCAACGGCACCGGGTGGGCCGACCGCTCCCCACCCCCCACCTGCGGCCGGTCCGCCCGGTGCCTATTTTGTCGGCGTAGGACACACCGCTGACGATCGCTGGCTGGTAGCCGCTCCGACAAGCTACGCGGCTGACGATCGCTGGCTGGTAGCCGCTCCGACAAGCTACGCGGCCATGCTCAAGGAGGTGGGAATGATGGCCGACCCGCGCGATCACCGCGGGCTGTCCCGCGCACTCAACGCGGTCACCCGGATGTTGGGTACCAGCCATCCCGGCGACTCCGCCGCCACGCGGCGCGACCACGGCGGGCGCAGCGCCATCGTCGACTGCGCGCTCTACGTCGCCGGCGAGCGCGAGCCGGGGCGGTGGCACTACGAGGACGCGCTGGTGGCCGCGCGGCAGCGCCCGCAGGCGTTCGTCTGGCTCGGCCTGCACGAACCGGGCGAGGACGAGCTGGCCGACATCGCCAACACCTTCGAGCTGCACGAGCTGACCGTCGAAGACGCGATCAAGGAGTTCCAGCGGCCGAAGATCGAGCAGTATGGCGACATGACCTTCGCGGTCCTCCGGACCACGCGGTACGTCGAGCACACCGAGCTGACCGAGTCCTCGGAGGTGGTCGAGACCGGCTCGGTGTCGCTGTTCCTCGGCCAGCAGTTCGTCATCACGCTCCGGACCGGCAGCGGGGGCGAGCTGGCGCCGGTACGGGCGATGCTGGAAGCCCGGCCGGAACTGCTCAAGCACGGCCCGTGGTCGGTGGCGCACGCGGTCTACGACCGGATCGTCGACTCGTATGTCGAATGCGCGGAGGCCGTCGAGGTCGACCTGGACGTGCTCGAGGAGAACGTCTTCGGCCGGTCCGGCCGGCGCGGTGACATCCAGCGCATCTACCAGCTCAAGCGGGAACTGGTCGAGTTCCGGCGCGCGGTGGTACCGCTCCAGCGGCCGCTCGGCGCGATCGTCGCCGGCCGGCTGCCCGAGGTACCCAAGGAGATCCGCCGGTACTTCCGCGACGTGACCGACCACCTGACCCGTACCGTCGAGCAGATACAGACCTTCGAGGAACTGCTGAACTCGATCCTGCAGGCACGGCTGGCCCAGGTGACCGTCGAGCAGAACGACGACATGCGCAAGATCGCCGCCTGGGCCGGTATCGCCGCGGTGTGGACCTCGGTCGCCGGCATCTACGGCATGAACTTCCACACCTTCCCGGAGCTGAACTGGAAGTACGGGTACCCGACCGTGATCGCGGTGTGCGTACTCGCCTCACTCGTCCTGTACCGCATGTTCCGCAAGAACGGCTGGCTGTAGCCATCCCACAGGTCGGCCATCCGCAGGTCGCGTGGCGCCTGTGGATGAACCCTACAGCAGGCCACACCGCCGGCCCGGCTCGTGCACGGACCGACGGCGTGGTTCTGGGATCAGTTCCGGCTGTTCTTGGAGATGGTCGCAGCCTTCTCGGCGAACTGATCGGTCTTGGACTTGCCGTGCTCCATCGCCTCACCGGCGCGGGCGGCGGTGGTACCGGCCTGGTCGGCGAAGAGGTTGGTCGTCTCCTTGGCCGAGGCAGCCGCGGCGTCGGTACCCTGGCCGATCCGATCGGCGGTGCCCGCGATGCGCTGCGCGCCCTTGTCCATTGTGGACTGTGCCGAGTCGAGCATCGACTTCGCGCCCTGCCGGGCGGCCTGGATGCCGCGCTGCTCGTACTCCTCCCACTTGGCCCGGTTGCGCCGCCGCGCCATCATCGCTCCGGTCGCCCCCGCGGCGGCACCGGCCGCCAGCAGTCCGACCAGCAAGCCCGTTCGCTTACGCGACATGCCCGACTCCTCTTTTCCGGCCTTGTTCTTGGCCTTCCTGGCTTTGTCCGTGGCGGTCGCCGCACCCGTGCGCGCCGCCTCCAGCAACGGCGCGAACGCCGTCATGGTCGTGCCGAGGCCGTGTGCCGCGAGGTGACGAGCCTTTCCGATGCTGGGCGGCAGGTGCCCCCTCGCCGAGTCCCACCTGGGGCCCACGGTCGCCCCGACCCCGCCGGCGGCGTGCGCCGCAGCCTGCCAGAGATGCCCGAACCCCTCGCTCAACTCCTCGCGCATCAACTGGCCGTGGGTCTTGGCCTGACGCCGTCCAAACACCTACCCCACCTCCTGTCGGCACCGGTACCCCCCGGTATGGGTGCCCCCAACGACATACTGCCCCCTTTGGGTGCGGTTGCGCTGCCGGATCGGACAGATGGCAGGATTGCCTCGGATCAACGCGAGAAGTGAAGGAGCACGGGCGTGACGATCGCCGTACTGCACACGAACGCCGGCCCGATCCGGGTCGAGCTGTTCGACAACCACGCGCCGAAGACCGTTCGCAACTTCGTGGGCCTGGCGGAAGGGACCCAGGAGTACTCGGACCCGCGTACCGGGGCGGCCGGCAGTGGCCCGTTCTACGACGGCACCATCTTCCACCGGGTGATCAGCGGATTCATGATCCAGGGCGGCGACCCCACCGGTACCGGTACCGGCGATCCCGGGTACCAGTTCAACGACGAGATCCACCCGGATCTCCACTTCACCCGGCCGTACCTGCTGGCGATGGCCAACGCCGGCAAGCGCCGGGACGGCTCCGGTACCAACGGGTCGCAGTTCTTCATCACGGTCGGGCCGACCACCTGGCTCACCGGCAAGCACACCATCTTCGGCGAGGTGACCGACGACGACAGCCGTAAGGTCGTCGACTCGATCGCGAGCACTCCCACCGCCGCCGGCGACCGCCCGGTGGAGGACGTCGTCCTCGAACGGGTCGAAATCCAGCGCTAACCTTCAACGCATGCCTGACGTCTCGCCGGTCGGCGTACCGGTCTGCTATCGGCACCCCGGCCGGGAGACGTACGTGCGCTGCACCCGCTGCGACCGGCCGATCTGCCCGGACTGCATGCGCGACGCGTCGGTCGGCCACCAGTGCCCGGAGTGCGTCGCGGAAGGCCGGCGCACGCAGCGCCAGCCGCGCACCGCGTTCGGCGCCAGCGCCGCCGGCCAGGCCGGCTACGCCACCATCGCGCTGATCGTGGCCAACGTCCTGCTTCTGCTGGCCTCGGTGGCGTCGGCGAAGAACAGCGGCGCCGCGCTGTACGGCCGGTCGCTGGGCGGCCTGATCGGCGGCGACACCCCGCTGATGGACAAGCTGGCCGTCCTCGGCCAGTGCATGACCAACACCGGCACGGTCGTCCCGTGCGGGGTGGCCGACAGCGAGTACTACCGCCTGGTCACCGCGATGTTCATGCACTTCGGGATCATCCACCTGCTGATGAACATGTGGGCGCTGTGGATCCTCGGCCGGGCGCTGGAGTCGATGTTCGGGCCGGTCCGCTTCCTGGCCGTGTACCTGGTGTGCGGGCTCGGCGGCAACGTCGCTGCCTACCTGTTCCAGTCCGGCGCCCTGTCGGCGGGCGCCTCGACGGCGGTCTTCGGGCTCTTCGCGGTCCTGTTCGTGGCGCTGCGCCGGCTACGCCTGAGCACCTCGGCCGTACTGCCGATCATCGTCATCAACCTCATCTTCACGCTCACCGTGCCCGGCATCTCGATCGCCGGACATCTCGGTGGCCTGATCACGGGCGGGCTCGTCGGGGCGGGGGTCGCGTACGCGCCGCGGGCCAACCGCACCGCCATCCAGGTCGCCGTGCTGGTCGGTGCGGTCGGGCTGCTCGGGCTGCTGGCCTTCTGGCAGACCGGCCAGCTTTCCGCCACGTAGCGGCCCGATGCGGCCGCGCCGCCGGTTGGCCGCGCCCGGCCCGGTCACGGCGCAGGCGTACAGCCGGTCGTAGTTGGCCTGGCGTACCTGCAGCGCTCCGATGCCCAGGCCGGCCGCGACGACCCCGATCGCGGCGAGGACGACGCCGAATCCGGTACGCCCGTGGGTGATCCAGAAGATGGCCAGCGCGAGCCAGCCGAACAGCGCGGTCAGCGCCACCACGAGGATCCCGGCCGGTACCTGGCCGCGCATCGCGGTCGCGTACCGTGCCACGACCGCGGCGAGTTCGGGGTCGTCGATCGGCTCCGGCTTGGCGGCCGCCTGCCAGGCCCGCCGGCGGCTCTGCGCCGGCAACGCGCGCCAGGCGGCCAGCGCCGCTTCCCGGTCGGCAAGCGCCGTACCCCGGTCCTGTGCCATCGACCCCTCCCATGCTCAGCTGACGACCGGCGAACCGTACTTTTTCATGCTCCGCCGTACCAACGCGCGACGCAGCGGGGAGAGGCGGGCGAGTCACCCCTGTCGGGTGGGCGCGGACGTCAGCCCCGGTGGGGCGAGCGCGGCCAGGGCCTGCGCCGCCTGCCCGACCGGCATCCCGAGGTCGTACCCGCTGAACAGGTGCAGCGTCTCCCCGGTGTCGATCTCCAGCAGCTCCGACCGGGTACCGAGGCGGCGCCGCTCGTCCACCCGTACCCGCTCGATTTCCGCCCAGGCCAGCCGGCGGCGGCGGGCGAAGCCCTCGACCACGGTGACCCCGTCGGCGTCGGCGGACAGCCGGCGCGGCGCGATCAGGTCCCGCGCCGCATAGGCAGCGAGGACCGCCCCGCCGATCGCGGCGAACGCCGTGCGCCCCGGGTCGCCCCGGAACACGACGGCCAGCAGCAGGAACACGACCGCACCGGTGACCTTCAGGGCAGCCAGCCGGGTGTCCACCCGGAACTCGACCGGACCGGGCGGTGGCAACGGTGCGGCCGGCGCCGGCTCGTCCGGCTCGTCCGGCTCGTCCGGCATCGCGCTGGGGCGAAGCTCCACCGGCCCAGCATGCCACGTTGTGGGATAGCATCGAAACAGCGGGCCTACCGAGGAGTAACAATGCCGGACGCGGTGATCGTCGGAGCGGTGCGTACGCCCGTGGGGCGGCGCAAAGGCGGGCTGGCCGGCATCCATCCGGTGGACCTGTCCGCGCACGTGCTGCGCGCGCTGGCCAGCCGCACCGGGTTCGACCCGGCCGACGTGGACGACGTCGTGTGGGGATGCGTCTCCCAGATCGGCGAGCAGTCCTGGAACGTGGGTCGCAACGCGGTGCTTGCCGCCGGCTGGCCGGAGTCGGTACCGGGGACGACCGTGGACCGGCAGTGCGGGTCGAGCCAGCAGGCGGTACACATGGCGGCTGCCGCGGTGGCGTCCGGCCAGGCGGACCTCGTGGTGGCCGGCGGGGTCGAGTCGATGACCCGGGTACCGATGGGCGCCTCGGGCACGGTGGGTCCGGGCCTGCCGTTCGGACCACTGGTACGGGAGCGGTACGCCGGCGTCGAGGGGTTCGAGGACACCGCGGCGGCACCGTTCAACCAGGGCGTCGGTGCGGAGATGATCGCCGCGCGGTGGGGCTTCTCCCGCCGGCAGCTCGACGAGTACGCGCTGGCCAGCCACGCCAAGGCCGCCGCCGCGCAGGACGCCGGCGAGTTCGACGCCGAGATCGTGCCGGTCGAGTCGGTCAAGCAGGACGAGGGCATCCGCCGGGACAGCACGCTGGAGAAGCTGGCCGAGCTGAAGACGCCGTTCAAGCCCGACGGCGTGGTGACCGCCGGCTCCGCGTCGCAGATCTCCGACGGCGCGGCGGCGCTGGCGATCACCTCGTCAGCGTGGGCGGCCGCCCACGGACTCACCCCCCTCGCCCGGATCCACACCGCCGTGGTCGCCGCGGACGACCCCGTGGTCATGCTGACCGCGCCGATCCCGGCCACCGCGAAGGCGCTGCGCCGCGCCGGGCTCACCATCGCCGACGTCGGGGTGTACGAGGTGAACGAAGCCTTCGCCCCGGTACCCCTGGCGTGGCTCACCGAGACCGGCGCCGACCCGGCCCGGCTCAACCCGCGCGGCGGGGCGATCGCGCTCGGTCACCCGCTCGGCGGCTCCGGTGCCCGGCTGATGACCACGCTGCTCGCCCAGATGCGGGACAACGGAATCCGGTACGGGCTGCAGACCATGTGCGAGGGCGGCGGCATGGCCAACGCGACGATCCTGGAGCGGATATAGGTCGCACAGCCTGTCCGATGTGTCCGACACGGCCCGTACCGGAGCTTGACAGGGCGTCGTTGAGCCGAACATGGACGCGTTCGCCCGGACATTTCTGCCCGCCGCCGCCGACGCCGGCCTGGACATGCCGACGATCAGTCGTCACCTGCCGGTCTTCCGCCGCTGCCTGGGTGCCGACCCCGTCCTGCTGGTCACCCGGTGTACCCGGGCCGACCGCCCGCTGGCCGGCGAGCACCTCCTCGTCCTCACCCGCCACCGGCTCGTGGTCACCCACGAGAGCCGCCTGGTCCACAAGCTGCGCCTGCACCTCGACGCGCCGATCCACGAGCTGGCGCACGTCCGGTGGGCGCCGGACCCGCTGCTGACCTCGGTACAGCTCGCCGCCACCGCGATCGACGGGATCCGCGAACGGTTCACTATCAAGCTGCGCCACCCGGAGCTGGTCTGGCACCTCGACGAGACCTTCGGGTACGTCTTCCAGGAAGCCGACCAGCACCTCGCGGCCGCGTGAGCGGATCCAGCGTGACCTGCGGTCCGTACATTCTCCGTACGGTGTGCTGACGCCGGGTTGACCCCGCGTCGGCCATCATGGGCGGGTGGCCGACGCGTCGAGCAAGGGACTGGTCCTCGTGGTCGAGGACGAGCGGCCGATCGCCGACCTGGTCCGGCTGTACCTGACCCGCGAGGGCTTCGGGGTACACGTCGAGCACGACGGCAGCGCCGGGCTGGCCGCCGCGCGCAAGCTGCGCCCGGTCGCCTGCGTGCTGGACATCGGCCTGCCGGGGCTGACCGGTACCGAGGTCTGCCAGCACCTGCGCGCCGCCGGAGACTGGACGCCGGTGCTGTTCCTCACCGCCCGCGACGACGAGGTGGACCGGATCCTGGGCCTGGAACAGGGCGCCGACGACTACCTCACCAAACCGTTCAGCCCGCGCGAGCTGGTCGCCCGGATCAGGGCGGTACTGCGGCGGACCGCCGGCCCGCCCGACGGTGAGCGGGTCCGGCAGGCCGGCGGGATCGTCCTCGATCCCGGACGGCGCTCGGTGCACGCCGACGGGGTACCGGTCACCCTGACGCCCACCGAGTTCGACCTGCTCGCCCACCTGCTGCACCGGCCCGGCCGGGTGTACACGCGGGAGGAGTTGCTCGCCACGGTCTGGGGCTACGCGTCGCACGCGGGTACCCGCACCGTCGACGTGCACGTCGCGCAGGTACGGGCGAAGCTCGGGGCGTCCGGGAGCGTGATCCGCACCGTACGCGGGGTCGGTTACACCGCCGATGCGTAAGTTGACGTCCCGCGCGGTCCTCGTCACCTGCCTCGTCGCGCTCGTGTCCGTCCTGGTCACCGCGCTGGTCGCGGCGCCGCTGGCGCTGCGGGCGACCAACCGGGCCACCCGGGAGGGCCTCGCCGATCAGGCCGACCTGACGGCCGCGCTGATCAACACCCGGCCGCGGCCCTCCGGTGAGGACCGCGTCGTCCAGCAGCTGCGCACCCGGGGCTTCACCGTGTACCTCGTCGTCGACCGCACCCTCACGACTCCGGGCACGGTACCGCAGCGGCTGGTGACGGCGATCGGTGCCGGGCGGGCGGTGCGGAACCAGAGCGCGGTCATCGACGGCCGGCTGATGCTGGTCGAGGGCCGGCCGCTACCCGGTAAGCCGGGCAGCGGGATCCTGCTCGCCCATCCGGCGGTGACCGGCCTGGGCGGCGGGTTCGCCCTGCTCAGAGGGCTGTGGTGGGCGCTGCTCGCCGGGCTCGCCGCCGGCGCCGTGGCCGGTGCGCTGCTGGCCCAACGGCTGGCCCGGCCGATCCGGCACGCGGCCGCCGCGGCGGTCCGGCTGTCGGCCGGGGACCGGTCGGTACGCCTGCGGCCCGAGCCCCCCGCCGAGGTCGAGGAGCTGGCGCAGGCGCTGAACGGGCTCGCCGCGGCGCTGGCCACGAGCGAGGGCCGGCAGCGCGACTTCCTGCTGTCCGTCTCGCACGAGCTGCGGACGCCGTTGACGACCATCAAGGGGTACGCGGAGGCGCTGTCCGACGGGGTCATCGCGCCCGATGGAGTACCGCGGGCCGGCAAGACCGTCCTGACCGAGGCGGAGAACCTCGACCGGCTGGTCGGCGACCTGCTCGCCCTGGCCCGGCTGGACGCGGTCGACTTCCCCGTGAACATCCTGCCGGTCGACCTCGTCGACGTGCTCAGCGACGCGGCCCGCGCGTGGATCGCCCGGTGCCCGGCGCTGCGCGTCGAGCTACCGCCCGAGCCGGTCGTCGTACCCACCGACCCGGGGCGGATCCGGCAGGTCGTGGACGGGCTGATGGACAACGCGCTCCGGGTGGTACCCGCGGACGCGCCGGTCGTGCTCGCGGTACGGCCGGCGGATGCGGACGGGTTCGCGAGCGTGGAGGTCCGTGACGGCGGCCCGGGTTTCTCCGACGCCGACCTCGCACTGGTCTTCGAGCGGGGAGCGATGTCCGAGCGCTACCGGGGGATGCGCAAGGTCGGATCGGGGCTCGGCCTGGCGCTCGCGCACGGGCTGGTCCGCCGGCTGGGTGGCAGCATCGAGGCCGGGCACGCACCGGAGGGCGGCGCGCGGTTCACGGTACGCCTGCCGGTTTACCAAGCCCGAACGTCGCACTGACCCCGGCCGCGCACCCCGCGCGCACAGTGGTCCTACCAGACGCCAGAAAGGGACCATCCGATGAAGCTACGTGTCACGCTCGCCACCGCCGCGCTCGGCGCCGCCGCCCTGATCGGCCTGACCGCGTGCGGCCCGGCGGATCTCAATGACACCCTCAGCCCGGACGCCACGGCGCTGACCGCCGTCGGCTTCGCCACCGACGACCTCACGCCGGCCGCCGACCCGGCTCCGTCGGCGAGCAGCGACGCGGCCGCCAAGCCGCACCAGCTCCGCCCCGGGAAGCTGCGCCGGGAGCTCGCCCGGCACGTCCTGCACGGCGAGGTCGTCGTGCAGACCAAGAACGGCGACAAGACGGTCGACGTCCAGCGCGGTACGGTCACCGCGGTCACCGACACGACGGTCACCGTGAAGTCTTCGGACGGGTTCACCAGCACGTGGGCGTTCGGCGACCCGCTGCGGGTCGTGGAGCACGGGACCAAGGCCGAGAAGAGCGCGGTCAAGGTCGGTACCGAGGTCGGCATCGCCGGCGCCAAGAACGGCTCGACGGTGACCGCGAACCTCATCGTGATCCCGCGATCGGAGTAGCCGTCGGGGTTGGTGGCGGGGCGCGGCGCGCCCCGCCAGGCGTTCACCGACTGGCCGCGGTCAGCGGCGTAGCTCGGCGACGCAGCACTTGACGCTGCCCCCTCCCTTCTTCAGCTCGGACAGCTCGACCGGCACCGGCTGGTACCCGGCGGCCGCGAGCCGCTCCGCCATGCCGGTCGCCTCGGCCGGCAGGACCACGGTACGGCCGTCACTGACCAGGTTCAGCCCGAAGGCCAGCGCATCGGACTCCGAAGCCCGTACCGCGTCCGGGAACAGCTGTTCCAGCACCCGGACGGAGGCGGCCGAGAACGCGCCGGGGTAGTAGGCGATCTCGGTGTCGGAGAGCACCGCGAGGGCGGTGTCGAGGTGGTAGAAGCGCGGGTCGACCAGGCGCAACGAGATGGCCGGCCGGCCGAGCACCTCCTGTGCCTGCGCATGCGCGGCGGCCACGGTCCGGTACCCGTACCCGGCGAGGATCAGTCCCGACCCGGGCAGGTACGCGAAGTCCCCCTCGCCCTCGTTGATCTCGCTCGCCGCGACGTAGTGCCAGCCGTTGCCCTCGTAGAACGCCTGGTGCGCCGCCGCCTCGACGGCCCGCTGCGGGTACCGGAAGCGGGCGCCGTAGACCGTACCGTCGACGGAGAACCCGCCGTTGGCGGCGAACACCTGGTCGGGCAGCCCGGCCAGCGGCGCCAGGACGTGTACCTCGTGACCGAGCCCGACCAGCGTCTCGCGCAGGCGTTCCCACTGCTTGACGGCCAGTTCGGTGTCCACCGGCACAGCGGTGTCCATCCAGGCGTTGATCGAGTACGTCACGGTGAAGTACTCGGGCGGGCACATCAGGTACGTGCGTTGCATGATCAGAAGGGTAGGTACGCTAGTCAAGCGCAGACAGCCGCAAATCTTGCGTACGAGAGGCGATGTGTTGCGAATGGACGAGGTAGACCGGCGAATCGTTGCGTTGCTCTCCGGAGACGCACGGGCCTCGTACGCCGACATCGGCGCCCAGGTCGCGCTGTCCGCCCCGGCGGTCAAGCGCCGGGTCGACCGGCTGCGCAGCAGCGGCGTCATCCGCGGCTTCACGGCCGTGCTCGACCCGGCCGCGATCGGCTGGACCACCGAGGCGTTCGTCGAGCTGTTCTGCACCGGTAAGACCAGCCCGGCGCAGCTCAAGGCGGCCAGCCGCCGGCATCCGGAGGTGGTCGGCGCGTACACCGTCTCGGGCGAGGCCGATGCGCTGGTGCACCTGCGCGCGGCCGACATGGGCCACCTGGAGCAGGCGCTGGAACGGTTGCGCGCCGAGTCGTTCGTCACCTCGACCCGGAGCATGATCGTGCTGTCCCGGCTCGTCGACGACGACCAGGCGCTGGGAACCCAGGCACTGCCGGTCGCGTCGAACGGGGCATGACCGCCGCCCGCTACGCCCTTACCGCCGCGGTACTCGGCCTGCTCGCCGGGTGTACCGCCGCCCCGAAGCCGACCGCGAGCGCGGTACCGGTCCACCGGCCCGCCGCCGACACTGCTGCCCTGCGCCTGGCCGCGGCCGGCTCGTGCCCCGAGCTGATGGCCGACCTGCACGCCGCCGCCAGGCCGCTGATCGGCGCCATCGGCCTGCCCGGCGGCCTGCGGTTGGACGACTCGCCACGCGGCGTCGCGCCGGCCCCGGCCGCCCCGGCCGCCCCGGGCGGGGCGCAGGCCGACGCCGCGGGCGGTGCCAGAACCCCGGACTTCTCCGGTACCAACACCGCCGAGCCCGGCGCGGACGAGCCCGACCTCGTCAAGACCGACG
>WNGG01005151.1_pt1 | contig 25140 bp, 13 predicted proteins | sample 5400661 | NCBI WGS metagenome assembly WNGG01 (sample SAMN13153372, study PRJNA577476) | soil metagenome | isolation source: 100 cm soil or saprolite under Garry oak tree replicate 1 | place: USA:California | collected 2016-06-15
ATGAACCACGGCCAGGGATTCAGCGCCAACCTCGTGACCGCGGCCCTGGTCACGCTCGCCTCCCCCCTCGGCCTGCCCGTGTCCACAACCCACGTCTCCTGCGGCGCCCTCTTCGGGATCGGACTCGTGAACGGCGAGGCCCGCGCGAAGACTATCGCCCAGATCCTCGCCGCGTGGGTCACCACGCTGCCATTGGCCGCGCTGCTCGCCGCCGCGGCGGCCGGCGCCGCCTCCGCCCTGCGATGACCGCCGCCCCGTTGGATGCCGAGCGCAGAATCGAATTTCGGAGCTAGTCATGGAACTCCATGCCGTCACCGAACGCACTCCCTGGCACGTCCCTCCCCACGTCACCCTCGAGCGCAACGGGATCGTCGTGCTGCTGGACCCGGACGCCCCCAACTGGATCGCCACCGACGCGAGGGGGGCGCGCATCCTGTCCGGGCTCGACGGCCGTACTACGCTCGAGGAGGTGACCGCGCGCTATGCCCGGGAGTCGGGCGTCGAGCTGGCTAAGGCCTGGCTGCACGTCAATCGGCTCGTCCGGGAGGCGCAGCGCCACCACTTCGCGTCGCCGGAGCCCGTCGTCGCCGCTCCCTACCCCGGTCGCACCCGCTATCTGCCCGCGCGCTTGCGTGAGCTGTGGATCCACACCAACAACTCCTGCAACCTGGCCTGCGAGCACTGCCTCGTCGGCTCGGGCCCCGAGGGGGACCGCGGGATGGAGACGGAGCGCCTCCTCGCCCTCATCGACGAGGCGGCCCGCCTGGGCGTGGAGCGCTTCTACTTCACCGGCGGCGAGCCCTTATACCGGCGCGACATCTTCGACCTCGTGGAGCGCGCGACGAAGGACCACGGCCGCCAACTGCGGATCCTCACGAACGGTATTCTTTTTCAAGGCGCCGTCCTCGAACGGCTGCGGGACCAGGACCGGGAGCGTCTCCACTTGCAGGTGAGCCTCGACGGCGCCTCCGCCGCCACCAACGATCCCGTGCGGGGGGCGGGGACGTTTCCGAGGATCCTGGCCGGGATCCGGAGCCTGGTCACGGCCGGCTTCGCCCCTACCGTCTCCACCGTCGTCACCAAGGACAACGTGGGCGAGATGGCGGAGATGGTGCGCTTCGTCAAGGAGGTCGGCGCCGCCGCGTGGCACCTCATCTGGATCCACAAGAAGGGCCGCTGGGCGGAGCCGAACGGTTCCTTCGTCCCGGCGGCCGTGCTCTACGAGCAGCTGCGCAAGGCCCAGGATGAAGCCGCGCGCCTGGGCGTTCTCATCGACAACGTGGAGTCCTACCGCCAGCGGGTCAACGGTGTCCCCGGCACGCGGATCGACCTCTCCAATGCCGCGGTGGAGAGCCTCTGCGTGTACTCCGACGGCCGAGTCTACCCGAGCGCGGCCACCGTCCAGTACGACTCCCTGGAGCTGGGGCGTTGGACGGGGGGCAACCTCCACCGTCTGCTCGAGGATTCGGATGTGGCCCGCCGCCTGCGCGGCCTCACGGTGGCCGAGAAGCCCATCTGCAACGTCTGCAAGTTCCGCTTCCTATGCGGCGGGGGCGACGTGGAGCACTCGTACTCCTTCAGCATCGGCCGCGCCTCCGGCAACGGCCAGGGTTCGTTCGACTACCTTGACCCGTACTGCGACCTCTACCAGGGCCTCATCGCCGACCGCATCTTCGAGTTGGCCGGCGAGGGACGCCGGGCCCACCGCGCCGACACCGGCTACAACGCTCCGGTCGTCTACCACGCCATGGGCGAGGGGAACCTCCAGTGCGCCCCCGGCGGGGACCTCGAGGCGTACGCGCCGGTGCGGACCTCCCACTCGAACTGTGTGCTCTCGATGGACCTCGAGAAGCCCCGAGCGCTCGTGCAGGCCTTCTATGGCCAGGCCGCGCAGACCCCGCAGGCCGGCTTGTGCTGCCCGGTCAGCTACGACCGGGAGGACATCGCCCACATCCCGAAGGACGTCATCGACCGCTTCTACGGCTGCGGCGGGCCAATGAGCGTGGCCGGTGTGAAGCCCGGGGAGACGGTCGTGGACCTCGGCTCGGGGGCGGGCATCGATGTCTTCATCGCCGCGAAGAAGGTGGGTGCCTCCGGCCGGGCCATCGGTATCGACATGACGGACCCCATGCTGGGCGTCGCCGGAGAGAACAAGTCGAAGGTGGCGGAGGCGCTAGGCTACGACGCCGTGGAGTTCCGCAAGGGCTACCTTGAGCAGGTCCCGGTCGAGGACCGCAGCGTGGACCTCGTCACCTCCAACTGCGTCATCAACCTCTCTCCCGACAAGAAGAGGGTGTTCGGGGAGATGTGGCGGATCCTGAAGGACCACGGCCGCATCGTGGTCTCCGACATCGTCGCCGACCGCGCGCTGCCTCCCAGCCTGAAGGTCAACGTCCACCTGTGGGGCGAGTGCATCTCCGGCGCGCTCTCCGAGGACGAGTTCGTGGCCGAGCTGGAGAAGGCCGGCTTCTACGGCCTATCCGTCCTCAAGAAGCAGTTCTGGAAGGAGGTCGAGGGATACAACTTCTACTCGGTCACCGTCCGCGGCCACAAGTTCCACAAGACCGCCGGCTGCGTCTTCCGGGGTCACCGCGCCGTCTACCTCGGCCCCTACACGTCGGTGATGGACGAAGAGGGACACCTCTTTCCCCGCGGCGAGGCCATCGAGGTGTGCACCGATACCGTCTCGAAGCTCTCCCATGATCCGTATCGGGGGGCGTTCCTGCTCCTGGAGCCGGGCGTGGCGATGCCGGAGTCGGTGGCGGTGAGCTGCGGCCCTGGCTGCTGCTGAGGGCCGCCGCGTCCGGATGAGAGAGGAGACCGCCATGGTCGATCAGGTCTACACGAGCCGCGTCCGGGTGGAGCGCGTCAAGGGGCCGCTCCGCCACGCGTACATCGAACCCTTCCCGCAGCCGGTGCGCTTCGGCGTCCACGGCGCGATCAAGAGCTTCTACGGCGTCGAGCCGGAGGAGGAGGTCCCGGCCACCCTCGACTACATGATCGCCGCCGTGGGCGGCTGACTGCTCGGCACGCTTGCCGGCGCGCTGGAGGCGCGCCAGATCCCCGCCGGCCCGGACAAGTTGAAGGCCGCCGTGGAAGGCGACGTCGGCGCCCTGGACCGCGTCCTGCGCATCACGGCCATCCGCGTCCGTTACGAGCTGCGCGTCCCGTCTGGCAAGCGTGACGCGGCCGAGCGGGCGGTGGCCACGCACGAGCAGAAGTGCCCGGCTGCGACGAGCGTGCGGGGCTGCATCCCGATCGCGATCACGGCGGACATCAGCGAGGAGTGAGTCCAATCCGTGCCCCGCCGACTCTGAGGAGCCTCCACCGCGGGCGCGTTCTGCTGCTCGTTACCACGACCCTGGCGGTGGGGGCGGGCTGCCGCCACGAGGCACCGGCGCTCGCGGACGGCGGGGCCGCCCGGCCCGTGACGTCGGCCGCGGTTTCTGGGGGAGGCTGGAGCTTCGGCGGCCCTCTTCCGGGAGCGACCGACTTCGATGACGCCCTCGTGAAGAGGCTGGAAGCGGCCTGGGCGGGCCGCCATCCCGGCTACGCGCCACGCACGCGCCATCTCCGGCGCGACGGGTCGCCCCGCTACACGAACCGCCTCTTCCTGGAGTCGAGCCCGTACCTGCTCCAGCACGCCCACAACCCGGTCAACTGGTACCCCTGGGGCGACGAGGTCTTCGCCACGGCCCGGAAGCTCGGGCGTCCCGTCCTGCTCTCGGTGGGCTACTCCACCTGCCACTGGTGCCACGTGATGGAGGAGGAGTCCTTCGAGGACGAGGAGATCGCTCGGGTCTTGAACGAGAGCTACGTGGCTGTCAAGGTGGACCGCGAGGAGCGGCCCGACGTCGACGCGGTCTACATGAGCGCGGTCCAGATGTTGACGAGGGGCGGTGGGTGGCCGATGACGGTCTGGCTGACGCCGGAGCGGAGGCCGTTCTTCGGCGGAACCTACTTCCCGGCCCGCGATGGCGACCGCGGAGTGCGGGTCGGCTTCCTCACCCTCCTGCGGAATCTCAAGCAGCGCTACGACGCCGAGCCCGATCGCGTGACCGAGGCCGCCGCGGAGATCTCGCAGGCGATGAGGGAGAGTCTCGCCCCCGCCTCGGCGCAGCGGGACGTCCCCACCGCGGCGGTCCTGCGCGAGGCCGCCGCCTACTACCGGACGGGCTTCGACGCCCGGGAGGGCGGGATGAGTCCCGCTCCCAAGTTTCCGGCCGACATCCCGGTACGCTTCCTGCTCCGCTATCACCGGCGGACGGGAGATGCCCGGGCCCTACAGGTGGCCACTCTCACGCTCGAGAAGATGGCGGCGGGAGGCATCTACGACCAGGTGGGCGGCGGCTTCCACCGCTACTCGACGGATGCTCAGTGGCTGGTCCCGCACTTCGAGAAGATGCTCTACGACAACGCGCTGCTCTCGATCGCATACCTGGAGGCGTTCCAGGCCACCCGGAATGCCGACTTCGCGCGCGTGGTCCGGGAGACGCTGCGCTACATAGAGCGGGACATGACCTCGCCCGACGGCGCCTTCTACTCGGCCACCGACGCCGACAGCCCCGCCTCCAGCGGCCGGCGCGAGGAGGGGTTCTTCTACACCTGGACGCCGGCCGAGATCGAAGCCGCCGTCGGGGCCGAGCAGGCCCACGTCGTGACCGCGTACTACGGCGTGACCGCCGCGGGGAACTTCGAGGGCCGGACCATTCTGCACGTCGCGCGGCCGCTGGCGCGGGTGGCGGCCGAGAGCAAGCTCGGCGTCGAGCAGGCGCGGGCGGCGCTCGAAGAGGCGAAGAGCAAGCTCCATGCAGCCCGCGCCCTCCGCCCTCCGCCCTACCGCGACGAGAAGGTGCTCGCGGCCTGGAACGGGCTCATGATCTCCGCCCTGGCCCGCGCCGCCTTCGTCCTGAAGGAGCAAGACTACGCCCGGCGGGCCGAACGTGCGTCGGAGTTCGTGCTCTCACGGATGCGCGTCGATGGCCGGCTGCGGCGCAGCTTCAAGGATGGCCAGGCCCGGCACGACGCCTACCTCGACGACTACGCGTTCCTCGTCGCGGGGCTACTCGACCTCTACGAGGTCACGGGGCAGCCGCGGTGGTTGCGCGAGGCCATCGCCCTCGACCGCGAGCTCGAGAAGCATTACGAGGACAAGGCCGGGGGCTACTTCATGACCAGCGACGACCACGAAGCGCTGCTGGCCCGGGAGAAGCCGGCTCATGACGGGGCCGAGCCCTCGGGCAACTCTGTCCAGGCCCTGAACCTGCTTCGGCTGCACGAGCTGACGACGGACGACCGCTACCGACAGCGGGCGGAGGCCACTCTCCGGTCCTTCGCACCGCTGCTCTCACGGGCGCCGGCGGCGCTGTCGCAGATGCTCCTGGCCGTCGACTTCCAGCTCGACACTCCCAAGGAGGTCGTGATCGTCGCCCCCGCGGTGCGTGAAGAGGCGGAGTCGCTGGTGGCGCCGCTGCGCGGCACGTTCGTGCCGAACCGCGTCCTGGCATGGGGGACGCAGAAGGAGATGGCGGAGCAGGCCACGCTGGTCCCCCTGGTGGCAGGCAAGACGGCCCTGCGCGGCCGATCCACGGCCTACGTCTGCGCAAGGGGTGTCTGCAAGCTGCCTACCGCCGACCCTGCCGTCTTCGCCCGCCAGATCCTCCAGGTCGATCCGCTCGCGGTGCCGCAGTAACGAGGCCAGCCGCTTCACCCTGGAGGGACGCCTTCGCGAGGAGGCCAGCAACGGAGAGAGCCAAGGGCGAGGGGACGTACAACGTGGCCCTGATCGGGACGCGCACGGCGGGCCTGGTCACGGCCGCCGGCACCGCTGCGCTCGGGGGACGAGTGGCCCTCGTGGAGCGCGACCGCATGGGCGGCGACTGCCTCAACACCAGCTGCGTCCCCAGCAAAGCCCTCCTCTAGTCCGCGCGCCTCGTCCAGCAATTCAAACGCTCGTCGTCGCTCTCGCAGACCGCTTCATGCGGCTGCGAGAGGACGGGCTCTTGGGCCGCGTCGATCCAGCGGCGTCAGCGAGAGCCTTGCTGGCTGCCGTCCATTCCGCCGCGCCGGTGTACTCCTGGGTGTTGTCGACGCCGTCGATGGTCAGCGCGTTGCTCCCTGGACGCAGACCGGCGAAGCTGAAGCCGCTGTCTGCCAGCGGCCCGGCGCCTCGCGCGTGGCGAGGCGCGGGCGTCACCCCAGGAGCGAGCAGAACGAAGCTCAGGTAGTCGCGCCCGCGAGCGGGCAGCTCGAGAATCCGCTCGTTCTCCACTGTGAGCCTCTGCGCGGTTCGGGACGCGTCGATTGCCGTCGGCTCGGCGGTTACGCCCGCCGGCTGGAGCGTGGTCTCCAGCCGAATGGTCTGCCCCAGGAGGAGGCCGACGCCCTCGGCGACCGAAGGGTTGAACCCAGAAAGGGTCACGCGCAGTAGCGCGAGAGACTCTTAATCTCTGGGTTCTAGGTTCGAGTCCTAGGCGGGTCACCATACAAATCCCTACAGCTCAACGTTGAAGACCCCATCGTGGTACCCCGGAAACTGCGACCCCTCAATCGGGGTACCACTGGGGTACCAGAGAGCGGCTGGTAGTGAATGGAACGCCCTGGAACGTCGTGACACCCTGCGCAACGACGCTGCCTCCGCGGTGTCGTAGTACGATTCGCCCGTCGCATCAGCCTTGGAGGCACGTTTGCAGAGACCGCGCCGGAGGTCGATCAGCAGGGACGTCCAGGCAATCCGGAGGTCATTGGGTTCGATCGCTCGCGCCTTGGCGCGGTTGGCCCCCACTCTTGAAGCTGCCACCCGCGATCCCTCGAACCCGTCGAGCAGTGGACGCAAGCTCCGGTTGTCGGCCGCGCGGCGCGCCGCCCTGAAGCTCCAGGGCCGGTACATCGGTTACCTCCGCACCCTTAAGTCGAGGCAAAAGGCGCAAGTCAAGGCACTCAGGTCGCGGAAGGGCGTTCGGGCGGCGATCGGCTTCGCGAGAAAGCTGGGGCGGTCCTAAGGAGCGGGAGCCGCGACACCCAAGGCGCGGTCGGTGTGGGCCAGGCACCGGCTGGTCCTAATTACCTCGGGAGCCGAAGGTAGTACCATCCCATGGGTCCCCTCCACCGGGAAGGCATGCTCGCCAAGACCGCGTCGCGCGTCCGAGTCGCGCGCGAAGAGGATTCTTGCGACGAGCACGATAGCTGGACCGCCGAGCCCTGAGGAGGTCAGACGAGATCGGGTGAGTGTTAGGACGAGATCATGCACGTCATCCTCTTTCCGTGCGGACCGGCAGCCAATGAGAGCGAGCTCAAAGCGTCCGCACATCTGAAGAGCCGGTTGCAGGCGGAACCAGGCAACGACCCGTGGGTTCTGCTTAGCAACCTGGCGTTCTCAGTCACCCACCAGCTCCAGTCGGATGAAATCGATCTCGTGGCGATCGGCCCACCAGGGGTGCGCGTCCTTGAGGTGAAACATTGGACGGCACAGTGGGCCGACACGAACGAACAACTCGTCGAACAAGAGGCGGAAAGAGTCACGAACAAGGCGAGGAAGATTGGTACGACGGTGCGGAAAGCGTGGCCGTCGTTGCCGCGAGTCGACGGCGCTATCCTCCTGACGCAGGAAGCCTCGAAGTTGAAACGACTCGCGGGGCTGGAAGTGCGCGGGGTCCGGTTCCACAGCTTGAACGAGTGGAAAGCCGCGATCGGCTTCGATGGGCCGCGCGCATTGTCGTCGACTGACGTCACCCGATTGGGCCGCCTGCTCGAACCGAAGAGCGCCGTGGCGATCGACGGCTCGCTGAGACGCCTCGCAGGCTACGTGAACCTGGAACTCCAGACGGCTAAGGAGGAGCGGTTTCACCGCGTGTATAGAGGGGCCCATCCTGCGCGTCGCGATCGGGTGGTTCTGCACTTGTACGATCTCTCCGCGAGCGACGACAGGAACGCGGAGGCGAAGGCCAGGCGCGAGTTCGAAGCGTTGCACCGTCTGCAGATCAACGGCTGGGCACCAAGGATTCTCGACTCGTACCAGGACGTCCCCGGCTACGCGGGAGAGATGTACTTCTTCACCGTCGTCGATCCCGCGGCCCCCTGCCTCGAGGACCGGGCGACGGACGCGACCTGGGACGCCGAAGGCCGTGTTGCGTTCGGGCGGAACGCCGTGCGGGCGCTGCGCGAGCTACACGCGGCCGGCGCCGCGAACGAGCCGATCGTGCACCGGAACCTCACGCTGCGCACGGTTCTCGTCAAGCACGACAACACGCCCATCTTGACCGGCTTCGAACGCTCAAAGCTCCCGTCGGAAATCAGCGTCGCTTCGAGTGGCTTTCCCGCGGCGCAGGAACCCACGTTCGCGCCGGAAGTCCGCGCGCAGGGCCTCGCCGCAGCGGACCAGCGTTCCGACGTGTACTCCCTCTGCGCTTGTCTGGCCCGTCTGTTCCAGAACCGGACGGACGACCTCAGTCGGCGAGCAGCCGCAATCGTTGCGCGCGGTTTGGCGGAGCAGCCTCACGAGCGCGACGCGCTTGACACATTCGACGCCGCACTTGGGGCGCTGCTCGGCGATTCAGTCCCTCCGCCGCCCGCACCCCCCGCACGCTTCTGGACCGAGGACCAGGTCGTCCGGTTTCGCGATAACGACTATCGCATCGTTGCCCGGCTTGGCTCTGGCGGCGTGGGCACGACGTACAAGGTCGTTCATATAGATCGTTCCACGGGGGAGGAATACGGAACGTACGTCGCCAAAGTGGCGCACGACGGCGCAACCGGGGAGCGGGTTCGCCGAGCGTACAGCCTCGTACGCTCACACCTCCGGCACACGGCGCTTTCTACGATCTTCGAGGTCGCGAGGGACTGGCAGGAGAACCAGTTCATCGCGCTCATGACGTGGGTCTCTGGCGCGCCGCTCAGCGACTTCATCGGCGTGTTCCCGCTCCTTGCCCAGGAACAACAGGAACCGTCGAGCGAAGCGCTGGCAGTGCGCTGGCTGCGAGCGATCTGCGAGGCGCTCGACGTGCTGCACCGGAACGGTTTGGTTCATGGTGACGTGAGCCCACGCAACCTGATCGTCTCGGGCGGCGACGTCGTGCTGACCGACTACGACTTCGTGGGCAAGCTGGGCGAGCCTCTCGCCTCGCCGGGCACAGTCCTGTACTGCGCTCCCTCGTACCAGGAGGGGCGCCCCTCCTCCCTTTCGGACGATCTGTACGCGCTGGCGGCGAGCTTCTTTCACGTGCTGTTCGAGCGGGAGCCGCTCCGGTACGGACAAGAGCTGGAAAAGAGGCGCGGTCTGAACTGGGAGGGCGTCGCTCGCGACGAGTTTGCGATCGTCGCGTCGTGGCTCGATAGAGCCACTCATCCCGATCCGCACATGCGGTTCCCGAGCGTCACCGAGGCCCAGCACGCGTTGGCTGGACGACTCCTCGCGGCTGTGCCGGCGGTAGTCGGCGGCGAGGCCATACCGCCAGGGCCTCCGGTGACTTCCGAGCCACCGCTGTCAGAAGCCGCTCATCCGGAACTACGCGAGCAGCACGTGCCGTGGCTGCTGTCATTGCTCCAGTCCTACCCCGGGTCCCGCTGGGGCAACCGCGAAACGCGAGGCCTTGACACGGAGTTCGCGTCACACACCTACGTGCAGACCACGCTCGAAGAGACGCTCCTGCGGGACATCCGCGAGCGACGCGTGCGTCTCGTGATCCTCTGCGGGAATGCAGGCGACGGAAAAACGGCCCTGCTGCAGCACCTCGCGGAGCGGCTCGGACTCGGTCGTCGCCAGTCGTCCGAGCGCGTCCTTGAGGCGCGCCTCGACGACGGACTGATCGTCCGCATGAACCTGGACGGATCCGCGTCATGGCAGGGACGGTCCGCTGACGAGATTCTGGATGCGTTCCTCGCACCGTTCCAGAGCGGCCCGCCGGCCGAGGACTTCGTCCACCTGCTTGCCATCAACGACGGCCGGCTGCTCGAATGGATCGAGGGCGTCGATGCCCGGCAAGGCGGGGAGACCGCGCTTACGATGGCACTCTATAGGCTCGTGCAGCGGGAGGCGGCCTCGCAGGAATCGCACATCCGGTTCGTCAGCCTGAATCAGAGGTCGCTGGTGGGAGCCATACACCCGAGGGAATCGTGGATCGACACGGCTTTCCTCGAGCGCCTGATCGACCAGTTGTACGGCGGTGCGGAGGCGCCGAGGATCTGGACGCCTTGTCAGTCATGTTCGGCGATGGATCGGTGCGAGGTGTTTCGAGCCGCGCGCCTGTTCGGGCCGTCCAATCTGCCGACAGCTGGCAACCGCGAGCTTCGGGACCGCGCCCGACAGCGACTCTTCGAGGCGTTGCAAGCGGTCCACTTGCGCGGCGAGACGCATATCACCGTACGCGAACTCCGGGCGGCCCTCGTGTACATCCTGTTCGGCACACATTACTGCGACGACTTCCACACGGGCCAGGACACTCTTCCGTACTGGGACCGTGCGTTCTGGACGGACTCGCCCTCGCGGCAAGGCGAGCTGCTCGCCGAGCTCGCGCGGTTCGACCCGGCGCTGGAGGCCCACCCCCAGATCGACCGATACCTCCAAAGCAAACCCGCCGCCGACGCCACCAAGACGGCCCCGCACGGCGACCTTGAGCAGGTCGCCGCCGATCCTGAGGCGCTGGATGTGGCGCGTGGGCGGCATTTGCGCGCCTTCCGCAACCTGCCGCTGGAGGCCGACCCACAAGCACGAGCGAATATCTGCGAGCGGCTCTGTGGAGGGATCTCGCGGCTGGAGGACCTTCCGCCTCAGGCCCTCGACCGCAAGGGCGTTGTCCCGCTCCGCGTGACGCCTCGCACACCCACGGAAACCGCCTTTTGGGTGGAGAAGCCCCTCCATGCCTTTCGGCTGGAAGTGGATCTCCCGCCGGATGCCGAAGGAATCGAGCGGCTCCACCGGCACATCTTGCTCGTGTACCGCTATCGCACCGGGGCGGAAGAGCGCCTCTGGCTCGGCGCCGACCTGTTTCACCTGCTTCTCGATCTCGCCGACGGATACCAGCTGGGGGATGTGTCGACTGACGATACCTTCGCGCATCTGTCGATTTTCGTGCAGCGCCTGGCGCGGGAAGACGAACGGGAACTGCTGGCCTGGAATCCAATGCAGGACGAGACGCTCTACCGAATCCGCGCCGCCGTCGCCCAGGGCGCGGACGGGCCGCAACAGCGCCTGGTCATCTCTCCCCTTGCAGCCCAGGGAGCGAAGGCATGAGCCCGACGAGTACCCCGCGCACGGCGCGAGGGATCGTCGACGACGTGCTTGGTCGTGGCATGACCCGCGACATCTGGACGAGCAACTACGACAGGGTCCTGCCCATCTCGGTCCAGGATTTTGACCTCACCGGAGTGTTGCCGGCCGTCCTGTACATGTTCCGGTTTGGGCACCGCAGGGGCAAAGGCCGGTTCTTCGACACCTTCGGTGGCGATGCCGGCACACCGAAAGAGCGGCGACGCGCCGCAACGATCGAGCGGGTCGCAGCGACGCTTGCCGGGACTCCGCAGCTCGAGCGCTTTCAGGGTGAAACCGAACAGGCCATCCTAGGCGATCTCTTACTGTGTTTCTGTCTGGAGAACGCCAAGCGCGCCCTCGGCCGGAACCAGCAGATCCAGCGGGTGTCGCCGGCGCATTACATGGCGAGTTGGATCGATTTACCGGACGCGGTCGCAAACCTTCGGTATGTGCCTGAGATGATCGTCGCGATGCTCGCGGACCAGGAGGGCGACTACGTCGAGCAGAACCAGGACGGCTCGCTCACACGGTTCGCGGTGGGCCGAGGGTTCGAAGACAACCTGCTCCTTATGGCATTCCACCAGGGGATGGTGCACGAAGGACCGCTTGGCAGCCTCACGGCCGATCGCTTCCTGGAGGACGAGCCAGTGGGTCTCGACCAGCTTCTGATGATCCGGCTCGCACAGGCGCTCCGGGCGGCTCCCGACAAGCTGCGCGGAAGCGAGGGGGAACGGATCTCCAACCAGCGCCCCATCGCCGAGCGCACGGCGCAGCAATTCTCGGAGGACATCCGGCGGTTCGTGCGCGCGTACGCCCGCGTCCTGCCCCGCCACGCATTTGTCGCGCTGCTCGAATCGTGCATGGCCGTTGGGCTCACTACGATCGTCACTTCCGTGATGGAGCTGCTGTTCGAGTGGGCCGAGACCGGCGAGATCCGCAAGAAGCCTGAGCAGAAGCCGGCCCGTCTCTTCGTGGACTGCGCGAACGGTATCGACCGCAGGCTGCACGCCCTCGCAGAACAGTCGATGGACGACTTCATGCGGCGGACGGAACGGATCCCAGTGGTCCTGATGGCGCTGCGCCTGCTCGATCGCGGCGTCCGTTATGACCCGAATCTAAGGACCCGTCTGCCTTCGACACGCCCGTACGCTACCGAGTGGGTGAACCTGCTCGGCGAACTCCTTCACGAACGAAGGAAGGAGGCGACGGCGATCCTGTACGAACTAGAGCGCAAGGCGGCGGAGCTGGCCGAACGGCTGGAGGAAGACTATCCGGAGGCCGCGGAGATCCTCCGAAACGAGCGTGCCCAGCCGAATCCTGTGTGGCGGCTCGCGGAGTCGCTCACGTTCCTCCAGGGACGCAAAAGCACCCAGAACAACGCGATGGCGTTGGTTGATTCGGCGCTGCTCGTGAACCGACCGAACGGTCTGGGGGTGCGAAGGGCGGTCATCCGGAAGTCCAGCGGCGAGGATGCCGCGAAGAAACGGGACGTCCGCTCCGTCGTCCTTACCGACTCGGTGCTGGACTACCTCGCACATCTCCATATGCTCGCATGCGGCAATAGAGGCGGATCGCGACCGCTCTCGTTCAAGCACTTCGTGAGGATCCTCCGTGATCGTTACGGGTTCTGCGTCGATGTCGCGCCGCTCGGCGTCAGCATCTCCAACGAACTGTTACGGCTAAACCGCGGCGTGCTCGAGCGCCGCCTGCGCGACCTTGGCCTCGTCACGGGCGTGAACGACGCGGAAGCCATGAAGCAGCTGAAGCCGAGGTTCGCCCCGCCGGGACACAGCGACGATGGCCTGGACTGAACTGCACGGACGCTTGTGCGCCGGCGCGTTCGAGAGGGTGCTGGGGAGAGCCGAGCCCGGGGCGATGGCGTTCGTCCGCTGCCTAAACCCCGAGGTCGTTGAGTGGCTGGCCCGCGATCGGACGTTCGTGCCCGCCGGCTGGCAGGTGTTCCGGGTCGCGGATGCCGACGATCCGGAAGCGCGTACCATCACCGCGGACCGCGCGGTCGAGCTGCGCGAGGCGAAGGCCGACCCCGTGCTGCTCGTGGTCGACACGGCCAGGGCCGGCGCCGGGATGGATGGCATCTACAGCGCGGCGCAGGAGGTTCAGGAAAGCGAGTTGCTCTCGCACGCGCGGCGCCTGGCGGCCAGCGAGCTCGCCAAGGCGCTCACGCGGGAGGCGCGGGAGCACGCGGAGCAGGCGCTCAAGAGAACCCGTCGATCCGCCCGTTGGCTCAGCATCTCGTACTGGGCCGAGTTTGACTTCCTCGTCCGCGTTGCTGCCGCCCGGCATGACCCAGGCGAGCTCCTGCAGCTGCTCGGCCTCTGGCCCGTTAAGGCCGACCCGGCAGCCGACTGGGCGCACGCCCTCGATCTTTCCTGGGTGTTTGTCCACCGCTTGCTCGGAACCGCGGCTGTCGGGCTCACGCCCGCCCAACGCATCGACTCACTGAAACTCCTCGCCCCATCGGACGGCCAGCGCGCGGACCTGGAGCGCTTCGTTCGGTCCGCGGCAACGAAGCCGATCCTCGTGGCGCTCGAGGAACTGGCCGACAAAGAGCACCTCTGGATCAACTCGCTTCGAACTGAGGCCGCCGCGCAGGACATTCTGAGCATCGAGCTCGTCCCGTGGCGCACGAACACGGGTCGGATCGCGAAGTGGTCTGGACTGGTCGAGGACGGGGATCCCGACCAGCCGCCCGTGCTGATCCTCAAGCCGGACGCCGAGCGGACCGGCGACTATTCCAAGCTCGAAGTGCGCTGGACGGCGCGCCCGGACAACCTGGAGCGCGGCACCGTGACGTATCGCGTCGCCATCGTCACGGACATGGAGGAAGAGCTCGCGGTCCGAGAGGTGCCGCACGCGGGCAAGAAAGAAGAGAAGTGCCGCTTCGCGAACGACGACTTCTCGATGCTCAACGACGACGCGTTGATCTCCGCGAAGGTGAGCGTGTCCGTGATCGGAAGCGAGGTGGTGGAGCCGCAGGAGACCGAGGAGTTCACGATCCGCTTCGGTCAGCCCCCGGACCGGCCGCAAGGTGGGGTCGGCAAAGAGGTACGCACGTTCAGCGAGGGCCTGATCGAGCTTGCCGACCGGGAGAGCGTCTCCGAGCTTTCTTCGGCACCCTCGACGCTTCGGGAGGACTCCAAGGGGTTCGTGCTGCTCCGCACAAAGGACCGGGGCAAGAGCTTCCGGGTGTTCCGCCCCGCGCTCATCCGGGAAGTGGAACAGCAGTGGGCGGCGCAGCCGGGTTCGATCGGCCGCTGGCGCGTTAAGGTGCGGGCGTCGGGAGCGCGTGCCGGCGACCCCGAGTTCGTACCGTTCGCAAATGACGCGGGATCGCCCACCGCGCACCCTGCTTGGGACCGCGCGGCGAACGCGAGTCGTCGGATGGCGGAGCGCTTTGCAGCGTCGGGCGGTGGCGTCGGCCAGGTGTACGACGACTCCTCCAAGAACCTCGAGACGGTCGTCAAGGAATACCTGCTCGCGTGGGCGGCCCTGCTCGAGGAAAGCGACCCGCTGCTCGCGCTCGCCCACACCGTCGAAGTGCAGACGCTGTCCGGGCGCACCGTGGGTCTCATCGTGCTGCCGAGCCATCCGCTTCGCGTCACATGGCACGTCGCATACGACAGCCTGGTGCTCCATAGCGCGTTCCAACACGACGCCGTGCCGAAGCACGTTCGGGAGGAGTTCAAGATCCTCGACGGGTCGATGTTCCCCGCATTCCTGCCCGGCCTACAGCAAGGCAGCTCGTTCGTGTATGCCGACACACTGCGCTTCCACGCCGTGGGAATGGTCGCCGACGACGACAAGGAACCGAAGGCCGCGATCGCAATTCTCGGCAGAGCCCTCGGCGAAGCGGAAACGGCCGACGCCGCACCGACGGTCGGAAGGCAGAGCGCTGAGGTGCTCGGCAACGAGATCCAGAGGTACATCGAATGCCACGACTCGGCGCGGCTCCTCCACATCCATGCGCTCCGGCCGGGGGACGGCCTCACGATCGCGCGCTCCCTCGGGAAGGTTCAGGACCGATACAGGCCGTCGACCGTAGAAGAGGACGCAGCCGACGGCGAGTCGGCAAGGGTCCCTTCCTTCGTCCTCGAACTCTATCCGTCGCGAGAGCAGCGCGCGGTGGCCGGTCGCTTCATCGCCGAGGCGCGTGAGAAACGGCGCCGCGGCGCCGGCGTGCTCGCTCCCGAAGATCATTGGATGCTGGATTCAGTAGGTCTGCCAGGGGGAATGAACGCGCCGAGGCTCCGCTGGGCGCGCAAGGACGAGCAGGACCCTACGACGGCGGCCCACCTGGCGGTCGCGTTCGATACCTTCGAATCCAAGGTCGCCCCGGACGATCGACCGGCGCCGCCGAAGCCGAGGCCGCTCTTCGCCTACGGGCTGCTCTCGTTCTTCGAACGGCAGTACACCGACCAGCCGTCCCCCTGTTGGCGCAGCACCGTGCTCCCGTCGCTCGAGGGCGAGAAACATCCCTCGGACAGGACGCATTCGGAACGCCTCGCGCGCCTGCAGCAGGTGATCCTCCGCTGCGTGGCCCGTAATCTCGCGGCAGACGGTGTACTGCCCACTCTGCATACGGAGATCTCGCCCGAGAAAGCCCACAGCCTGCGTGAACTGCACCGCCTCTGCGACTGGGTCATCACGCTCGACCGGAACGCCGGAATCGAGTACTTCGACTCGCCGAGGACGAACCGGGAGATCTATGACGCGTACGTTATCGACTGCGTGCCCGAGCGCGAGGATCTCGGCTGCTTGCAGCTCATCACCTCGACCAGCAACCTCGAGGAAGTCCGCAACCTCCTCGACGTCGCACTCGACCAGATGGGGTTGAGCCAGAGCAGGCGGAACGCCGAGTTTCTGATGGAACACCTGAAGGGGCTGAGCGGGCGTCTGGCCATCCGGCTGACCGGCCAAAAGACGCCCACCGCGGAACTGATCGCCCTGGCGCTCAGCCACGCCAACTGCGGGCAGGCGGCGGACGGTGCTCTGTGCTGGACGCCCCTGCGGACGGGCTTTCTCATCCCCGTGGACGACGTGCTGGACCTTATACCCCCCCTGTCGGAAGCCCAAGCTGGGGACGCGGGGACGGAGGCACGGCCAGATCTCATCTACGTCTCATTGGCACCCCGCCGCGGCCTGCTCTACCAGTTCATCGAGGTCAAGTACCGACGCCATCTGCGCACCGCGCGGAGCGCCGAGGTTCTGAACGGCATCCGCCGCCAGATAGCCTCGCTGCGCGAGCGATGGGACGCCTGGTACACGAGCGACGACATCCCGCCGCCCTTCCGGGCCGTGCGCCGGGCGAAGCTCGCGCGCGTGCTGCGCTTCTACGCGGACAAGGCGCAGCGTCACCATCTGGCGAAGGAGCACTACGACAGCCTGATCGCCGAGATCGATCGGATGGTCGAAAAGGGCGGCGACTACTCTTTCGGCTCGACCGATGTCCCGGATCGCGGGTGGGTGTTTTGTCCCGAGTACGGCGGCATCTCACCGCTCGAGATCTCCGCGGGCGATTGGGACTCGCGGATATTCCTGTTCGGTCCGGGGCTTCTGCCGGACTCGGAGTTTCGCCTAGAGACGATGGGGTCGGCGTTCCCGACACCGCCGCCGCCGGCCGACGGCGACATTCCCGCATCCTCGACACCACCGGACGACGCACCACGGGAAGACGCAGGTCGCGGCCTGCTGACGGGGGCAGCGGCGGAAGAAGCTGCGGGGTCGGACACGCAGGTGGAGGCGGGTGGTCCCGATCATGGCTTTCCAGCCATTGTGGTGGGGACCGATTCGCTGACCGGCACGGATGTCGGCTGGCCGCTCACGATCAAAGGAAACCCGCATCTCCTCGTCGCCGGGTTGCCAGGCATGGGCAAGACCACATGCCTACTCAACCTCTGCCAGCAGATGCTCGCGGCCAACGTGCGGCCGATCGTGTTTTCGTACCACGAAGATATCGACCAGCGGCTCCAGGAGCTCGTGGGATCGGTTCGGTTCGTGGACTTCCACGGGCAGGGTTTCAACCCGCTGCAGGTGATCGACCGCGGGTCGCGGATGGCCTACCTGGATGTCGCGGGGGCGCTGCGCGACATCTTCGTCGCCATCTATCCGGAACTGGGCGACATCCAAGGGGAAAGGATCCGGCGGGCGATCAAGGACAGCTTCCTCGAGCAGGGCTGGGGCGATCCGGCTGCCGACACCGCGGCTCTTCCCGAGCCCCTGTTCGCGCGCTTCGTCGACATCCTGCGAAGCGACCCGCGGCCGGACCGCGGCCTGCGTACCCTCCTCGGCCGGCTCGAGGAACTGGCCGACTACGGTTTCTTCGAGCTGGCCGACTCGCGTGAAAGCCTGTGGGAGACCGGCCAGCCGACGGTCATCCGCATCCACGCAACGCAAAACGACAACCTGCAAAAGGCGTTCGCCTCACTTGTGTTCTACGGCCTCTACAAGGACATGTTCCGGCGCGGCATTCAGTCGCGGATCACCCATGCGGTGATCTTCGATGAAGCGCATCGAGCCGCCCGGCTACGCCTGATCCCGACCATGGCCAAGGAATGCCGCAAGTACGGTGTCTCACTGGTGCTCGCCTCCCAGGAAGCGAAGGACTTCAACGTGTCGCTGTTCTCGGCGATTGCGAACTATTTGGTGCTGCGGCTGAACGAAGCCGACGCGAAGGCGTTGGTGCGGAATGTGGCAAGCTCTGATCAGGAACGTGCGCTGATCGACAAGATCAAGCAAATGGAACGCTTCAAGGCGCTCTACTTCTCTGAGGGTCGGAAGAAGCCATCTTCTGTCTCGCTGCGATCAATCTGAGGCGAACGACGCTCCAGCATCAGGACGCCTCGGTGGCCCAAACACGAGCCCTTTCCGGTTCTCGGTCACCAAGGGACCCATGCGGGAGAGCCTCCAAGGTGGGTCTTTCTTGGCGAGTGTCGAGGTCTTTGACGGAAACAGAAGGCTCGCGTCAGGGCCGCGAGGGCGAAGAACGGCTTACGCTCGGCGGCGCGCGGGGGAACGGGCGTTACGTGTTCCTTTCCCGCTGAGCGCGCTTCCGGTTTTCGCGGGTCGGCTCGTCGGGATCCGGCGTCATCTCTAGCGTCCGTAGCAACTTGTCCAAGTAGCTTGCCCGACCCCCTAACTAACTTCCCTCGAGATAACTACAATAGCGAGACGAACCAGCTGGGCTCCACGTAGGCGAATGGCGGTCCGGCAACGCGGCGGACCCGGTTGTCCGGTATCACGATCCTAGTGGGATGGCGAGGAAAGATCCGAGCTCCAGAATGAAGGCCAGGCCGGCTGAGACCAAAGAAGCGCCAAAGAAGCGCCCCATCGAACAGTACGAGCACAAGGGCAAGAAACGGGTGAACAATCCCCCTGTAGGGCTCGTGACGTCCTACACGGACAGCGACGCCGGCAAGAAGGCATACGCTTACGATCCACACCTGGACCCACAGCTCGTGTGGGCCGGCAAGAAAGAGCACACGTCATTCGATGTCCCGACCGTGTCGCTGCACGTGCATGAGCGGATCGACTCGAGGACGGTCATCCAGGCCGTCCGGCGGAAGAACGGCGCACCGCCGGCGCGACAGCTTCCCCTCTTTGCCTCGGCCGAGGAGAATCCGCCGCTCCGGGATGCGATCGACTTCTACAAGCACGCCCACGCTTGGTCGAATCGGCTGATCGCCGGGGATTCGCTCTTGGTGATGAACTCGCTCCTCGTGAAGGAGGGGATGGCCGGCAAGGTGCAGATGGTCTACATCGACCCGCCTTACGGCATCCGCTACGGCTCGAACTTCCAACCGTTCGTGAACAAGCGCGACGTGAAGGACGGCGCAGATGAAGACCTGACGCAGGAGCCCGAGATGATCCGGGCCTTCCGTGACACTTGGGAGCTGGGTATTCACTCCTACCTGACCTACCTGCGGGACCGCCTGCTCCTCGCGCGGGAGCTGCTCCACGAAAGCGGCTCGTGTTTCGTGCAGATCAGTGACGAGAACGTCCATCTGGTGCGGAACTTGATGGATGAAGTCTTCGGCACCGCCAACTTCGCTGCGATCCTGTCGTTCAGCAAGGCGGCGGGAGGATTGCGAGCTGCCAACCGAGTCGGCGTGACCCTCGACTATCTGGTGTGGTACTTCCGGTCGGAGCAGCACGCGAAGTACCGACCCCTTTATGAGCCAAAGAGCGATCCCATCGATAGCGGGTATCTCTTCGTCGAGTTGAGCGACGGTACACGGCGCGCAATGAGCACGGCAGAAAGGCGCAAGGAGTGTCCGCTGCCGAGAGACTCACGACCCTACACGACGGTCCTAATGACGAAACCAGGGCCCGGATCTAAGTTCACGATCGAGTACGAAGGGAGAACGTACGATTCGGGTAACCGGTGGTGGGGCACGACACCCGATGGTATCAAACGCATCATCGAAAGCAGACGGGTCGCGGCAACGGAGAACAGCCTGCGGTTCGTAACGTACTTCGACGATTTCCCATATCGGGCGCTGACGAATCTCTGGGCCGGATTCGGAGGAGCTGCCGATCCGACCTACGTCGTGCAGACTAATCCGGAGATCACTCAGCGTTGCCTTCTCATGACCACAGATCCAGGCGACCTTGTGCTCGATCCGACCTGTGGGTCCGGCACGACGGCCTACGTCGCCGAGCAGTGGGGCCGGCGCTGGATCACGTGCGACACGTCCCGTGTGGCCGTCACACTTGCGAAGCAACGGCTGATGACGTCGGTCTTCGAGTATTACGAGCTGGCCCACGCAGACGAGGGAGTAGGCAGCGGCTTTGTCTATAGAACGGTCCCGCACGTGACGCTGAAGTCGATCGCCAATAATGAGCCGGCGGGGCAGGAAACGCTCTACGATCAGCCTCGGGTCGACACCGGGCGCGTCCGCGTGACGGGACCCTTCACCGTCGAAGCTGTCCCTGCGCCCACGGTCAAACCCATCGGCGACGTCGAGGACATCCAGCCGGCTGATGCTTCAGTAGGCCGTACGGGCGAGACGTTGCGCCAGACGGAGTGGCGTGAAGAGCTGCTCAAGACGGGCATCCGCGGAAAGAACAACCAGATGATTCTTTTCTCGAGGGCGGAGCCCTTCTCCGGGACACGCTGGCTCCACGTAGATGCCGAGATACAGCCGAACGACCGGGGTGCGGATCGCGTACGCGAGGGGCGAAACGGCGGCCGCCGCCTCGTCGTTTCCTTCGGTCCAGAACATGCTCCCCTGGAGCAGCGCCAGGTGGAGTTGGCCTGGGAGGAAGCCCGTACGCTCTCGCCACGGCCGGCGATCCTCGCCTTCGCAGCCTTCCAGTTCGATCCGGAGGCAGCCAAGGACATCGATGAGTTAACCGCCGAGAAGACTGGAATGACCTTCCTGAAGGTCCAGATGAACCCGGACCTCCTCACCGACGATCTCAAGAAGAAGCGTGTGAGCAACGAGTCCTTCTGGCTCATGGGACAACCCGATGTTCAGCTGCGCCGCATCAGGAGTGGGGCGGACAAGGGCAAGGTCCAGGTGGAGGTTCACGGCTTCGACTACTTCAACACCAAGACCGGACAGATCGAATCCGGCGACACTGCGCGGATCGCGCTCTGGATGCTCGACACCGACTACGACGGCCGCAGCCTCTACCCGCGGCAGGTGTTCTTCCCCCTCGCAGACGAGAAAGGCGGCTGGGCTCGTCTCGCCCGTAGCCTTCGAGCCGAGATCGATGAGAGCCACATGGAGGCCTACCGTGGCACGGTCTCACTGGCGTTTGAGCCTGGCAAGCGCGTGGCCGTGAAGATCGTCGACGACCGCGGCATTGAGAGCCTCAGGGTTCTCGACGTCCTAGACTGAGGCGGGCATGCCGGGGACGATCGACCAGCTCATCATCAACTCGCCCTACGAAGAGCCGCGCGGGCACTGGATCTACGACCGGGAGAGCCGGTCCTTCTCTCGTGCCGAAGGCCGGCGGCCAGCCGGATACGTGCGGGCGACTCCCGGATCGAAGGCTTTCGACGACCCCGGAGTCTTCGTGCCCCTGGACTTGCCGAACCTGATTCGGCCGCGCGTCAAGGCGTGGCGCGAGGCGGGATATGCGGGCATCACGGGCATCACGTCTCGCCTACTGGCGCACTGGCGAGACCCCGAGTTTGCCGAGCAGCGGCGTTTCTTCTTCTGCCAGCTTGAGGCCATCGAAACGCTGATCTGGCTAACCGAGGCACCTCCCAGCGAACGGCAGGGCATCGAGATCAAGGGCGACGGTGGCGCCTTCGAGCGCCTGTGCTGCAAGATGGCGACCGGCGCTGGCAAGACGCTGGTGATTGCCATGACGATCGCCTGGCAGATCCTCAACAAGGTCGCGAACCCGCACGATAAGCGCTTCTCGAAGAGCATCTTCGTGGTCGCTCCCGGGCTCACGGTCAAGAAGCGCCTGTCCGTACTCGAGCCCTCGGCTGCGGGCAACTATTACGACCGCTTCGACATGGTGCCCTCGGCGCTGCGCGACAAGCTCCGGCAGGGCCGTGTCCTCGTCCGGAACTGGCACGGCCTCAATTGGGAGACGGACGAGCAACTCTCCCGGCGCCATACGGTCGATAAGAGGGGTGCGAAGAGCGATCAGGGCTATGTCCGCGAGGTTCTTGGCGAGATGGCGTCTGCAGCAAACCTCGTAGTCATCAACGATGAGGCGCACCACGCCTGGCGCGTGCCGGCGGGGATAGCGGTGCGTGGGGTCTCAAGGGCCGATGTCGACGAGGCCACGAAGTGGGTATCGGGTCTCGACCGGATCCATCGCGCGCGAAGCATCCTAACTTGCTTCGACTTTTCGGCGACGCCGTTTGCTCCGTCGGGAAAGGAGAGCCAAGAGGAGGCCCTCTTTTCATGGATCGTGAGTGACTTCGGCCTCAATGACGCCATCGAGGCCGGGCTGGTCAAAACACCGCGTGTCGTCGTGCGTGACGATGGTGTGCCCGGTGCTGGGAGCTACCGTTCCAAGCTCTACCACATCTACGAGTGGGTGAAGGACGATCTGAATCGTAAGACCGAGGAGCACGAGCCGCTGCCCGATCTCGTGACGAATGGGTACTACCTTCTCGGGAAGGACTGGCTTGAGACGGCGCGTCAGTGGCAGAGGCTGGACTTCCCGACGCGCCCGGTCATGATCACGGTGGCCAACCGGACCGAGACAGCCGCCCGCGTCAAGTATGCGTTCGACCACGGTAAGGTGCGCATTGACGAACTGGCAGACCCCGGCCGAACTCTGCACATCGACTCAAAGGTTCTCGAAAAGGCCGAGGCGCGTGAAGAGGAAGTGATCGAAGCGGCCGCGGAAGATGCGACTGCCGAGGAAGACGAGGAGCGGCCTGTTCGCAGGCTCACAAAGGAGGAGTACGCCGAGCGACTACGCGTTATGGTGGACACCGTCGGCGTCCCAGGGCAGCCTGGCGAGCCGATCCAGAACGTCATTTCGGTCGGCATGCTCAGCGAGGGCTGGGATGCGAAAACGGTGACCCACATCATGGGGCTCCGTGCGTTTTCGAGCCAGCTCCTTTGCGAGCAGGTGGTCGGGCGAGGGCTGCGCCGCACGTCATACGATGTCGAATCGAAGAGCGGCCTCTTCTCGGCTGAGTACGTGAACATCTTCGGCGTGCCCTTCACGTTTCTCCCGCATGAAGGTGGTGACGACATCCTACCGCCTCCGCCCTCGCCAAAATCGACGATCGAGCCCGTACTCGAGAAGCAAGCATTCGAGATCACCTGGCCCAACGTCGTGCGCATCGAACACGTTTACGCACCGCAGCTCACGCTTGACTTGGCGGGCGTCGAGGTCTTGCGGATCAACGCTGCCGAGACGGCAACACTGGCCGAGCTAGCACCCGTGATCGAGGGAAAGCCGGACGTCACGCGGCTGACCGAGATCCAACTTGACGACCTTGCGCGCCGCTTTCGCTTCCAGAAGATCGTGTTCGAGACCGCCCGGGATGTCTACGACCAGATGCGTCCAGACTGGAAGGGCAGCCGCGAGCATCTCCTCGCTCAGCTAGTGCGCCTCGTCGAGTCGTTCTTGCGCTCGGACCGGCTCGATATCGTCCCCGCACTGTTCAACCAAGAGGACCGGCGTCGACGTATCCTGCTGACGCTGAACATGAACAAGGTTGTACGTCACCTGTGGGAGGCCATCCGCTTCGAAAATGCGCTCCGTCCGACGCCCGTGTTCGACCCGGAAAGGCCGATCCGCAGCACTGGCGACATGCTGCCCTGGTACACAGGACGTCCGTGGGAGTACACGAAGAAGAGCCACATAAACCGCTGCGTGTTCGACAGCACCTGGGAGGCCAGCGAAGCGGCCGTCCTCGACCGTGACGAGAGTGTCGCCGCCTGGGTGAAGAACGACCATCTCGGTTTCGAAATCGTCTACGTGTTCGACGGCCAGGTAAGGAAATATCGACCCGACTATCTGGTGCGCCTGGTCGCCGGTGCAATGCTCGTCCTCGAGGTCAAAGGCCAAGAGTCCACCAGGGATCAGACCAAGCGTCGCTTCATGAACGAGTGGGTCAGCGCGGCTAATGATCACGGCGGCTTCGGTAGGTGGACTTGGGCAGTCTCAAGGAACCCATCGGATGTTGGCGATCTGCTGGCGAAGGCGCGCGAGGAAGGAGGCCGCCGGAGCGTCGGGCGAGAGGCGGTGGCGGGATGACGTGAGACTGGGAGGACCGGCCATTCGCCGAGACAGGGAACCGGCGTCTACGCATGCCGGGCATGACCGACCACAAGAGGCTCTGTGATGTTGGTGGCGATAACAGCGCCGGCAGGGAGTCACATCCCTGCTGCGATGCGCGCCTTGCTGGAGTCAGGGTGGACTATTCAACGTGCCCCGGTGAATGGCCGGCTGCTACGGAACGGTCAGCGCGTGGTACTGCGATCGGCGGACGGCGATGCGCGCTTCCGTCTATTCGTCTACAAGGTTACAGGATCCGGAAGAGGCAGCCCCGACGAGCGCCGCATCGAGATCACTTCGACCTACCAAAAAGGACTGCGTCGCCTAGCTGGGTACCCTGATGTAGTGCTCGGCTATGACGCGACGCATCGTATCTTTGTGGGTGTTGATGCGGCGCGCATTGGCCACGGCGGGCCAACAGGCAATGCTTCCAGCTTCTTCGACCGGCGAGGGCTTGAATGGAAGCATGTCGATAGGATACTGCTCCGCCCGAGAGCTGCTCGACTCTTCCCGGGCGGAATTGAGTACCACGCATTCCTAAAGTCCGCACGACTTGCCGAATATCTCCTTAATCGCATCGCGATCCACGCCGGCACGTATGACGGAAACGGTCGGTATTCGAGCGCGCGACCAGGGCGCAGAGGTGTCTCACTTTCTGTGCAAACGGGCGCCGCGGCCGGACAAGACTTAGTACTGAAAGGTCCGAGAGTAGCCGCAGCTGATCGCAGAGAGCGGCTGCCTCGCGGTCTCGTGGAAGCCTTTGAGCGTGGCGACGGGCCATCTAGAGTTCCGAGGGACATCACCCCCGAGGAGCTAGCCGAAATACGGCGCCGGATGGAAGAGAATGGGCGCCTGGGCGAGGAGTTTGTGATCGGATACGAGCGGCGCCGGCTGCGCCGAGCGGGGCGGCCCGACTTGGCAACTCGCGTTCGTTGGATCAGCCAAGAGTCAGCCTCCAGGGGATACGATGTACTTTCGTACGAGACGACTGGGCGTCAACGGCTGATCGAGGTCAAGGCCACCTCAGGCCGCAGCCGCCGATTCGATATGAGCGATCTTGAGTGGAAGACGTGTTGGCAGGCAGGCCAGCAGTACTGCATCTATCGGGTGACCGCCGTGCGGACCCAGGCTACTCTCCTGATCCTTCGCAATCCGCGGCGCCTCCTAAC
>WNGG01006976.1_pt1 | contig 25138 bp, 26 predicted proteins | sample 5400661 | NCBI WGS metagenome assembly WNGG01 (sample SAMN13153372, study PRJNA577476) | soil metagenome | isolation source: 100 cm soil or saprolite under Garry oak tree replicate 1 | place: USA:California | collected 2016-06-15
CGAATGGAATGCACGCCGGCTATTTGCCGGGTTATCCGGCGTCGCACGGTTGTGTTCGGTTGCCGGAAGAAAACGCGATCGCATTTTTCAACGCGATCGATGTTGGTACGCGAGTGACCGTTTTTGGCCGGACGCCGCGGGGTCGCTATTCGGAAGAATCGGAATGGATGCCGAGAGGGCGCAGCCCGTTCATGGATCCGCGCTCGGCGCCGCCGTGGTGGTGGCGCTAGATATCAGCGGTTCGCGCTCGCCGTTTTCGGACCGTGGGAAAGATCGACAAGATCAGCGAGAATATTCAGGGTCTCGTCGCGTTCCGGATCGATGGCCGGTTCCTTGGTATCGCCCTCATCGCCACCGCCGATCAAATCCGAATCGGCATCTGGGGCGGCTTCGGGCGCGACCTTTGCCGAAACTCCGCCTTTCTTCGCGGCGGCTAGTTTTCCCGGAAACATGATCAACTGAAGGTTGGGTTTGTCGACCGTGTCGAGGGTAAGGCGATAGATGCGCGGTTCCTCCTGGTTGCTCGCCAAACGCTCTTTCGCGCGCGTTTCTTTTCGGACCTTGTCGTCCGCAATTTCCTTGCGCCGCACATCTTCATTGAGCGAAATCCGGTTATCATTGAGCTTTTGACGCAACCGCTCGATGTCTTCCATCACGTAATGAAACTCAGTGGTGTTCTGAACACGCTCCGCTGAACGCCGCTGCAATTGATCGATGAAAAGCGAATGCGTATCCGACCATTTCGCGTATTTGGCGGATGGGACTTCATCGTAGGGCAAGCAGTTCTTGAGCGCACCTTCTCCAAGCTCGGGCAGATCGCTCAAACTCGGCAGCACGATGTCGGAGGCGACGCCATGGAGCTGGGTCGAGCCGCCGGCGACGCGATAAAATTTCTGGATGGTCAACTTGAGCGCGCCGTCATCCTGGGAACGGCTCCCGAGCAACGAAGTAAATCGCCCAATCTCAAGAATGGTTTGGACCGTGCCTTTTCCAAACGTGTTTTTGTCGCCGACAATCACTGCGCGTCCATAATCCTGGAGCGCGGCCGCAAAAATTTCGCTGGCCGAAGCACTTTGCCGGCTGGTCAGGACGACCAGCGGGCCGGCATAAGCGATGCCCGGATCGGGATCGCTCGAGATCACGATGTTGCTGTTCGAGCCTTTCGTTTGCACGATAGGTCCGGACCTCAAGAACAACCCGGTAAGCGAAATCGCTTCCTCGAGTGAGCCTCCGCCATTGCGCCGAAGATCGACAACCAGCCCGGAAATGTTTTCCTTCTTCAGCCGCTTGAGCAGCGCCAGCACATCACGCGTGGTGCTTTTCTGGTGCCGATCCATGTCCGCATAAAACGACGGCAGCGTGAGCCAGCCGAGCTTTACGGGATTACCGCTCTCATCCTTCTTGATGATGATGTCCGCGCGCGCTTCCTGATCTTTCAATTTAATTTCATCCCGCACCAGCTCGACACTCTTGCGACGAGAAGGATCGGCGGCATCGGCCGGAATCACGAGCAGCCGAACATGCGTACCTTTTTTTCCGCGGATCATCTCGACCACTTTGTCGAGACGCATCTCGCGAACATCGACATAGTCGGTTGCGCCCTGCGCCACGGCCGAAATTCGGTCGCCCACTTTTAACCGTCCATCTACCTGTGCGGGACCGCCCGGAACCAGGCTCTCGATTTTCGCATAGCCATCTTCGGTGCGAAGCATCGCGCCAATTCCCACCAGTGAGAGGCCCATGTTGATGCTGAAATTCTTCAGGTCGGCTTTGCTCAAATATTCCGAGTGCGGATCGTAAGTTTGCGCAAGCGCATCAAGATAGAGCTTAACCCGTTCGTTCTTATCTTCCTCGTGCACGGTCCGGGCGAGACGATCGTAACGGCGCGCTACCAACTGCGGCCCGGGCTCGATCGGATGCTCGCTCAACTTTTCCTGCAACAATTCGTTCGTGATGCGACCGCGCCAAAGCTGGTCGGCTTCCGCCTCATCTTTCGGCCAGGGCGCTTTTTGGCGGCTGAGCTCAATCGTCGCGTCGGCTTTAAAATCCACCGGCTGGTTAAGCAACTCCTTCACCTTGGCCACGCGCTGGTCCACGCGCTTCGCGTAGAGATCGTAAATTTCGTAGGCCGGTTTCAAATTGCCGAGAAGAATGTCATCGCCAAGCGCGTCACGATATTTGGCACTGAGCGCGTCAATATCCTGCTGTGTAAAAAAAAGATGACTGTAGTCGAGCAGCTCCAGATAAGTCTGGAGGAGTTTTCTCGACACTTCATTGTTGAGCGGCTGATGCGTGTAATGGCCTTCCTCCAACAGCCGACCGACCGAGACGCAGATTTGTTCGGCATCCGACTTCGCCTGAAGCGGCTGGGGTGCGGCGGTACTAAAGAAAATGAGGGCGGGAACCGCCAGCCATAGACCAAGACGTGATTTCATTGAGAAAGAGGTTTGCCACGCTCGCAGAATTCAGCGCGAAACGCAAGGCGACTCGACAAGATCGACATGTAGGAGTTGAGACACTCGCGGCGCATTAACATTCAAAGAATCGCAAAAACTCCCGCGTTCGGATGCAGCTTTCATTCCATCAGCGGCAAAATGCAAAGCGACTTTTCAATGCTAGCTTCGACGCGAAACTGAAACGGCGGCCATGACTTACGAAACCTTCTGCGGCGGCATTTTCGAGACCAATTGCTATCTGGTCCAGGCGCCGGAAGGCTGGATTTTGTTCGACGCGCCCGATGGCGCTTGCGATTGGCTCGACTCGCGCCAGCTCGATCTAAAACTTTTGCTGCTCACGCATGGACACATCGATCACGTCCAGGACGTCGCTAAAATCAAACGCCGCTTCAATTGCCCGATCGGTTGCCATCCCATTACCGCCCCGATGATTTCCGATCGGGAATTCTTTCGCAGTTTCGGGTTTGAGTTGGAAATCGAACCGGTCCAGCCCGATTTCATGATCGAAGAAACGCCGTCACGAAATTTTCTCGGCCTGGAAATGCAAGTGCTGGAAGTGCCGGGCCATTGCCCCGGCAGTCTTTGTTTCTTCTCGCGGAAAGACGAACTGCTCATCGGCGGCGACGTGCTTTTTGCCGGCGGCGTTGGGCGCTGGGATTTGCCGGGCGGAGATGTCGATCTTTTATTCGCGGGAATTAAGAAAAAATTATTTCCGCTCGGCGACAACGTGACCGTGCTTCCCGGCCACGGACCGCCGACCAAAATTGGGACCGAACGCCAGACAAACCCGTTCTTGTCCGGGCGTTAGATCAATTGAGCGAGCAGCGCTTCGAGCTGCTCTAACCCTTCGATTGGTTCGACAATGCGGCGCAGCGATTTCACCGCTGCGGGAACATGTTCGAGAAATTGCTTGTGACCTTTGACCAGGCCGAGAAATCCATAGGCACCGAGGGCCTGCATCAGCCGCTGCATCGCGCAAAGTCGAAGGGTGAAGTCGAATTCACCGTTAATGTTGATCCCATTTCTAATCTGCTGCTCGCGATAATAAGCGATCAGTTCGTCGCGCTCTTCGCGCGCAAGATCGACATATGGATCATAGAGCAACGACGCGAGATCGTATTGCGCAAGACCGGGCCGCATTCCTTGAAAATCGATCAGATAGGCCTGGCCGTTGCGCAGGAGGATGTTTTGCGATTGAAAATCGCGATGCACCAGAACTCGCGGCAGACCCGCGAGACGTTCCGCGATTTCGCGCAAGACCGGCAGTGCGGCGAGCGCAGCGAGCTTTACGTTGTCGATCTCGAAATGGCGGCCAAGACAGTTCTCGAAAAAATAATTCTGTTCCCAAAGATAGAGCGCGGCGTTGAACTCGGCCGGTAAATCGCCGCGGATCGCGCGCGAATCCATTTTGGACACACGATGCAGCCTGGCGGCCTCATCCAGCGCCGATTCGTAAAATGCGCGGCGCACCAGCCAGCTTTCGCCGCGGTAACTGAAAAGGTCGCGCTCGCCCAGATCCTCGATCCAGATTAATCCCTCATCCGGATCGTGATAATAAATCTTCGGCGCGTGAATCCCGTGGGCGTCGAGAAATTTTGCGATCGCGACGTAGTGCCGGTTTTCTTCGCGCTCCAAATTGTATTTCACGAGGATGAGGGCCTGTGCCGGCGAGCAATTCACTCGATAAAATTTTCGGTCAGAGCCGCCTTTCTCGATTGGCGTGATTTTTACCTCATCGACATTGAAACGCGGAAAATGCATTCGCGTCTGGCGAAGAAGGAGATCGGTTCTCATGGGTCCTAGATATCGATGTTATGATGGACGCCGCTCGCTTTGCAGCGGGAGCGGACAATACAACCCCTGAGCTTACTTCGTGAAGCAATTTGTGCGCCGGGCCACAAAATAGTGTCTTCCAAAATTGCGTCCTTTCCCACCCGGCAATCCGCGCCAACCACCGAGTAGCCGCGCACTTGTGCGCTTGGATCGACATATGCACTGGCTGCGATTGGCTCCGACCACCCGGGCGTTTTCACATAGTGCGGTTTCCAGCTCTCTTTTGAAATTGCGCGGTGGACTTCGAGATATTCGGTTCTCGAACCGATGTTGAACCACTTGCCGTCTTCGAGGACGACGCCACCAATCCGGCCGTTTTGTCCAATCCACTTCGTGACGATTGGAATGAACGAAACTTTTTGGTTTGAGGGGATCCTGCGAAAGATCTCAGGATTCCAGACGGATATGTTCGCGTAATCAAAATTGTCGGTCGGATTGGATCCGTTCGAGATCGCGACGATTCGTCCGTTTCGCGCAGCCACACCAGCACCCAAACCGGTATTTCGACGCAAGCCCAGCGTGACATTGTTTTGCGCGCGGAAGTGCTCTTCGATCAGCGGCTCAAGGTCGACGTCGGTGAGGATATCGCCGCTGTAAACGATAAAAGGCTTCGTCCCGAGAAGGGATTGCACATTCTTGATGCCGCCGCCGGTGTCGAGCAGGACCGGTTCGTTAACAAGCGTGACCGAATGTCCGGCGTAACTGTTCTCCGGGAAAACATGTTCAAAAGATTCCGGCAACCGATGGGTGTTGATGATGAAGCGCTCAACGCCAGACTCAAGCAGATGATCGAGAGCAAACGTGATGAGCGGTTTCTGAAAAATGGGGATGAGCGGCTTGGGCAGGTCGTCCGTTAACGGACGCAAACGCGTCCCGAGGCCGGCGCCCAAAACGAATGCCTGTGCAACGTCCATCACGTTGTAGCGGCGCTTGTAAGAAGCGCCGAATTTACAAAACTGCGGCTGACACAGCCGCCACTACACGCTACAACTTTCGACATGGCAGAAGAGATCGTCTGGCGCGGCAGCTCATCGCAATGGAAAAACTTTGGCGTGTACATTCTATGCGCTCTTTTTTGCTGGCTGATCGTGCCGATCTTTATTGCGCTATCCCGTTATCTCCAAACGAAAAATAAAATCTACGAGCTGACGACCGAGCGGCTCAAAATCACAGAAGGCATTTTTAGCAAAGTGACCGACACGCTGGAACTCTATCGCGTGAAGGACCTGGAGACGCGGCAGCCCTTTTTATACCGGTTGGCCGGCGTCGAAAACGTGCAATTAAACACGTCGGACACATCTTCGCCGTTCATTTTTATCGAAGCGATCCCGCGCACCGTCGGCCTGGCCGACAAAATTCGCAATCAAGTCGAAATCATTCGTCAGCAAAAAGGTGTCCGCGAAATCGACGTCGAATAGCCCTGCCAGCAAGCAACGGCGCGCGCGCCGAGGATTCGACCATTGGCAGCTCGCGGGAAGAATCGCATTAATTGTCGTGGCGGTCGGGCTCGCTTACCTGCCTGCGCTCCGTGCAGGTTTCGTTTGGGACGATCAATCGCTGATCACAGCGAATCCGTTGCTGCGCAGTTTCTCTGGCTTGGCCGAAATTTGGTCGGGCGCGAGAACCGCAGATTATTTTCCAGTCACTAACACTATATTCTGGATTGAGTCTCACCTTTTCGGCGGGCATGCCGCCGGTTATCACGCCCTCAATATCCTGCTTCAGTCTGCCAACGCACTGCTCGTCTGGGCGGTATTGCGAAGGCTAAGTATTCCGGGGGCGTGGTTGGCCGGTCTGATTTTCGGAATCCACCCGGTGCACGCGGAATCGGTGGCGTGGATTTCCGAGCTGAAAAATCTGCTTTCCATGTTCTTCTATCTTGTCTCACTGCTCTGTTTTTTTGAGATCGAGGGAAGGTGCGAGCAGGGGCCGAGCCGCCAACCGTGGGAGCCCGCGTTTTCAGCGGGAGATGATACGAACCTGGCCATTCTTTTTGATCGCCGTCACGTTGGGCTTGCTAACGCTTTGGTTTCAAAATCGCGGCATTGGGGAGGAGGAGATTGTTCTCGGATCTTTTGGTCGACGACTCGCCAACGCCGGAATGGCAGTGTGGTGGTATGCGGGGAAGGTTTTCGCGCCGATCCGGCTGATGGCCGTCTATCCGAGTTGGCGATTCGATTCGCCTCGAGCGGTGGAATGGCTGCCTTTGCTCGCGCTCATTGGCGTGATGTCGATCTTCTGGCGATGGCGCGATCGCTGGGCACGCAGCTTTCTCTTTGCCTTCGCCTACTTCGTCGTCGCGCTAGTGCCGGTGCTTGGATTCCTGCGCATGGCTTATGCGCGCAGCGGCACGCTCGTCGCAGATCATTTCCAATACTTCGCCGATATTTCTCTAATCGCTCTGTTCAGTGCGGAAGTGGCGCGTCTGTTGGAATTGCGGCGACGGTGGATAAAGATTGTAACCGGAGCCGTTGTCACCCTCCTCCTCGGCGCAATGGGGAGTTACACCTGGGCCCGGGCGAAAATTTATCGCAACGAAGAAACACTCTGGCAGGATAATTTTTCTAAGAATCCGGACGCATGGCAGGGTCACAACCGGATCGGACAACTCTTCTTCGATCAAGGAAAATTCGCGGAAGCCGCGCAGCATTTCGAGCGCGCCATCGAACTGAAACCGGAGCTGCCCGACAATTACAACTCGCTCGGACTGGCCTATTGCCGGCTCGATCGGTTCGAGGAAGGGATCGTCGAATATCGCAAAGCATTGCAGTTAAAAGGAGAAAAATCTTCCACCGCGAAAAGTGCAGGCGTCGCGACCATGCGAACAAACCTCGCCAATGCTTTGACCCTTACGGCGAACAATCTTATCGACTCAGCACAAACGCTTCAAGGTGCAGTGATCGCTGCGGAAGCAGATAGGAAAGCAGCGATGGAACGCTACGAGGAAGCTATTAGCGAATACGAAAAAGCACTCGAACTCGAACCACAGCACCCCGCGATCCACCGAAACCTCGGCCTGGTCCTAATCAGGCTGGGAAGATACGACGAAGCGGTCGCGCACCTGCAAACCGTGTTGCGATTGGTGCCTAACGAGCCGATCGCACGCGAAGCACTCGATGCGATTGAGCGACAGCGTCAGTAGCTTTTCCTACAATCGCTAAACATGTCCACGTTTGCCAAGTCGGTCTCGATCATTGTTCCCACACGTAACGAAGCGGAAAATGTTGCGATGCTGGTGGCGCAGATTGTGTCGAGCGCTGTTCCCTTTCACGAGATCCTATTTGTAGACCATGATTCGACCGATGGGACGTGCGATGTGATTCGCTCGCTGATGGTCAATCATCCGATCCGGTTGATCAAGACCACAGAGAGCCTGGATTGGCATCCGCGATCATGTTGGGCGCAGGAGCAGCGGAGGGAGAGTTATTACTCATCATGGATGCGGACCTAAGCCATCCGCCAGAACGAATCAACGATCTGCTAGCTCCGTTGCTCGAAGGCACGGCAGACATGGTGATTGGGAGCCGTTATATAACTGGGGGATCGACGCCGGGGTGGCCGTTTTGGCGGCGGATGCTGTCACGGGCCGGCGCGGCGCTCGCTTATCCACTCACGGGTGTGCACGATTCGATGTCCGGTTTCTTTGCCATCGCGCGTTCTCGACTCCTAGAAGTCGCGCCACCGACCGTCGGCTTCAAGATAGCCTTTGAAGCAATTGTCCATGCTGGTTCAACTTTGCGCGTGCGCGAAATTCCCGTCGAGTTTCGAGATCGCGCTCGCGGTCAATCAAAAATGTCTTTCGGAATCGCTCTTCGCTTTTTTTCCCGATGGTCGATCGCGGTTTTTCGACGCATTCTCACTCGTCATCCGAACGTGATGTAAACGCTTCCCGGTTTCCTCATGCCCTTTTAAGCTCGGTCATCTCAAGGCCATGCTCGAGTTCGCTCAAGGCCAGCGGAATCCGGCGTTGGTGCTTGTCGATCCAACGTTCGGAAATCTGACGCAGCGGGACGGGATTGAGATAATGAAGTTTTTCTCGTCCATGCCATAGAATCACAACCAAGTTCGCCCTTTCCAGCCACCGAAGATGCTTGGTCACGGCCTGGCGCGTCACGGCGAGGTGCTCGCACAATTCGCTAAGGGTTTGCCCATTGCTGTCATGCAACCGATCGAGCAACTGTCGCCGGCTCGAATCGGCCAGGGCTTTAAAGACTTCGTCCATTGCCTCGGATTATGCAACCAAATGGTTGCATGTCAAGCGGCATGGACGTTTCACGGTGCGGTCCCGGGCCGTTCTTTTACCCAGCGGGCTGCGCACGCCGATGCCGGGCTTGTTGAGCACGTGCGTGTAAATCATCGTCGTGCTCACATCCTTGTGACCTAACAACTCCTGGACGGTGCGAATGTCGTAACCGTTCTCGAGCAAGTGCGTGGCGAAGCTATGGCGGAAAGTGTGACAACTCGCTGGTTTGGTGATTCCCGCCGCCTGCACCGCATTCTTCACCGCGTTCTGTAACGATTTCTCCAAAACATGATGCCGTTGCACCCGGCCGGAAACCGGATCCACCGATCGTTTCGCCGCCGGAAAAATATATTGCCACAACCACGCCCGGTGCGCGTTCGGATATTTTCTGTCCAACGCATCCGGCAAATAGACCGAGCCGAAACCCAGCGCCAGATCGCGCTCATGCACAGCCTGGGCATGCGCGAGGTGCTCTTTCAACGGCGCGCGCAAGCGGCCCGGGAGCATTGTTACCCTGTCCTTCGCGCCTTTGCCGTCGCGCACGATGATTCGGCTGTAGCCGAAATCGATGTCTTTTACGCGCAGCCGCAAACATTCCAGTAACGGCAGTCCGCTACCGTAGAGCAAATCAGCCATCAACCGATACGGTGGCCGAATGTGCGCCAGAACCGCTCGGACCTCTGCTCGCGTTAACACTACCGGCAATCGCGCCGGTCTGTTTGCCCGCAACGCTCCATCCAACCGTCCCAGTCTTCGTTCCAGAAATTGTTGATACAAAAAGAGCAGCGCGCTGAAGGCCTGGTTCTGCGTGGACGGGGCCACCTTCCGCTCCACCGCCAAATGCGTCAGGAACTGCACAATCTCGCTCTCACCCATCTCCGTCGGATGCCTTTTGCCAGAAAAAAGAATGAACCGTCGGATCCAATCCAGATACGCCTCCTCTGTGCGCAAGCTGTAGTGCCGCGCCCGCATGAAAGTGCGCACCTTCTCCATGAATTTCGCCTTGCCCCCGCCCCTGCCGGCGACCAAACTCTGCTCCGCCTTTGACTGCGACCTGCTCATCAACCCCACCAGGCTACATGCCCGCGCCCTAGTTAGATGGTGAGACCGCTATGAACGGCCGATTTCCACACGACGTATTCATGATCATTGTCGTGCCATTCATCGCGCTCGCGCTGGGAGTCGTCCTCCCAGCGTTACTCATTCCAACGCATGTGCACCATCGTATCGCGGTCCTGATCGCAGTTATCGTTTCCACTCTGCTGGCACTGAGCGCCGTCGGCATCATATGGCGTCGCAGACGCACCGCACATCGGAGGTGATGGCCCGTGAGAGCGTCAGTTCACAGTTTGATTCCGCAGCCACGCCAACCATCTAACCATGCGATGCAGCGAACGGCTGGCAGCCTCGGCTCCTCACTTTCCATGAAATTCCACTCTCAACTCGCAGCCACGCGCCATCTCGCCAGCCGTCGCTGATCTTATTCTCGTTAGGCGACTCAGAGAGTCCACACAGCAGCAAAGAATCAAAAACCACAAAACAGAACACATGAAGATAACCACCCGTGAAAACAGAAAAAGCATCATGAGCGCCGTACCGCTGCTCACATTTACGTTTGCGATCTTGCTGGCCGCTTTGCCCGCAGCATCCATCGCGGCCGATCCAGAGACCAAGGAGCACAAGCCGGTCATCGTGCAGCCCTCGGAGTTGCAATGGTCGGACAGTCCGGCTTTGCCGGCAGGAGTGAAGATAAGCATTCTGTATGGCGACATAAAGAAAGCCGAACCCATCGGATTCCGAGTCAAGCTTCCCGCCGGAGGTATGATCGCACCCCACACGCACCCCGTGGATGAAAGGGTGACAGTTATTTCTGGAGCGTTCGCGATGGGCGAGGGCGAAAAGTTTGACAAGGCCGCGCTCAAAGATATGCCGGTTGGCAGCGTGGCAATTTTCCCGCGAGGCTGTGCGATGTTTGGCTTCGCGCGGGAAGAGACGATCATCCAAGTGAACGCCGAAGGCCCGTGGAGCATCAACTATATCAACCCCGCCGACGATCCCCGGAAGAAGTGAACGCGAGAAAAGTCGCCTAACCATGCGATGCAGCGAACCGCGCCCCGCTCCGATGCGTAGCTTTGACTCGCTCGCGCCCGCTCACTCGGCCGTATGGCCTTTTCGTCCATGTCGCGGCTGCCCACCTCGCTCCATTCGTGTAGTTAGTTCGTCCAGCTTGCAGCCACGCGCGCTCCCCGGCGCGGTCGCTGATCTTGTGTCTCGTTAGACGGCCAAGGATGGATAACGTCTCAGTGATGCTTAAGATGCGATCAAGAACAAATTGAGGTCGAAGACGATGTCGAAACGGAAAGGAACGAAACGCCGGAACGACGCCGCCAACGCGATGACCTTCATGCACTTGACTGCCGGAAAATGGATTAGTCAAGCGCTCGCCGTCGCGGCCGACCTCGGAATTGCCGATCTGTTGAAGGACGGCACGAAGACCGCGGCCGACATCGCCCGTGCGACGAGCGCGTCCCAAGACGGCGTCTACCGATTGCTCCGCGCGTTGGCGAGCCTCGGGTTGTTCGCCGAATCCGCAAACCGGAAGTTTCGTCTGATGCCGCTGGGGCAGCTGCTTCGCACCGACTCGACGCAGGCGCTCGGCGCGTACGCCCGATTCGTCGCGCACGAGAGCACATGGCGTCCATGGGGGGAGCTTCGTTACAGCGTCCGCACGGGCGAACCGGCATTCGATCGCGTCTTCGGCATGCCTGTGTTCGAGTACTTCGCGAAGACGCCGGAAGCGGCGGCGGTCTTCGACGCCGCCATGACGTCCATCAGCACGATGGAGGCCAGAGCCGTCGCCGCGGCGTACGATTTTTCGCGCATCGGCACGCTCGTGGACGTCGGCGGTGGTCATGGCCTGATGCTCATGATGCTTCTGAACGCCCACAAGCAGTTGCGCGGCGTGCTCTTCGACCTTCCGCACGTGACGGGCGGAGCGCTCCACGTGGTAGACCTCGCGGATCGGTGCCAAGTCGTCGCAGGAGACTTTTTGGTGTCGGTTCCAGAAGGTGGCGACGCGTACATCTTGAAGCACATCATTCACGACTGGGACGACGAACGAGCGATACAGATCCTTGGAAACTGCCACCGGGCGATGTCATCGGGCGGGCGGCTGCTCCTCGTCGACCCCGTGATCCCGCCTGGCAATACGGCGCATTTCGGCAAGCTCTTGGACCTGGAAATGCTGGTGTTGACGCCACGCGGCCGCGAACGAACTCGGGCCGAGTTTCAGGATCTGCTGAAGCGATCTGGATTCAGGCTCCGCCGCGTCGTTGCGACCAACACTCATCTGTCGGTCGTCGAAGGGACCAAGCTCTGACGCGGCGTCGAAGCGAAAACATTCCTCAGCGGAAGGTTCTATTGTGCGGGTTGCGGCCATCTACGATACTCACGGAAATCTTTCGCCGCTCACGAACAATCTCACATTCTCTGGTGATTTCACGCGACGCTTGAGGATTTCCTTTGGTGAATTTAAGGACCATCATGAATAACCTCACAAAATATGCTGCAATGCTTGGGTTAGAATAAGAGAGTTCTCTTCTTACGTCTCTCATGCGGACCGCGAAGGGATGCCAGCGGGGAGCATCGATATGATGCGTGAAACCAAGGGAAAGTTTGCTGCGGAAGGTTTTGAGCGCATGAACAAAGAGTTTGGTGATTTCCAAAGTTACTCTGTTATTAGCGCGAAAGAGACAACAGTAACAACGGCTGAGCTAGTAGCAAAGAAGATGCAAGGGACAAGACTACAAGGAGTCCATGCTGAAATTATTTGTAAGGCTAAATTCTCGAAAAAACATTCTGCGCTGATCAGGCTCAATCTGTTTAAAGAGACTCAGGACTCGGCGTATTCTGTTGAAGCCTGGAGTTACCAAGCAGAACCATGACTGACTCAGCAGACGAGCGTCCCTGGAAATGTGAAGCCTAACCACTCGATGCAGCCAACCGCTGGCCGGCGTACTGCCTCGCTTTACTTTAATTAAAACACGTCTATGGCAGATCATACTCGTTGACTCTTTCGCTCCCGCTCAATCGCAGCTACCCTCGCGCCAGTACCGTCTACTCCGCGGCTTCCCAGCTCGCGGTGTTGATTCGCATCTTCCCGATACTCACCCGTTCGGGCGTGCCGTCCATGTCGCACCGCTCCCGCGGGCTCCATTCTCGCCAGCAGCGGCTGATCTTATTCTCGTTAGATGGTAATGGCGAACGTCGTTTGTGGTGAACTGCGAGACGCAAGAGCAAGTAGATGAGTTTTGGGAGAAGCTTTCGGAGAGCGGAGAAAAATCAAGATGCGGCTGGCTGAAGGACATATACGGCGTGTCGTGGCAAGTCGTCCCCTCCGCTTTAGGCGAGATGTTGCAAGACAAAGATCCTGAGAAATCGAAACGAGTCATGAAGGCAATGCTTCAGATGGACAAGATCGACATCAAAACTTTAAAGCAAGCGTATGAGCAACAGGGCAGCTAATCATTCGCTCGATAACGAAGAAGGTTTGTTATGCGGGTCGCTGCGTCCACGCCCGATTTAACCAATGTTATGCAGCCTTTACGTCGGTCGACTCCCGTCGGCTCATTTTTCGTTAGGCCAACCGAGCTCTTACCTTTGCAGATAAAGTGTGCGCGTGCCGAAATCGATGATGCCGTGGTGCGAGCGCAAGATTTCGGCGCCGAGCAGGCCGGCGACGGGCGGGGAAGCGTCCAAGAGTCCGCTGTGAATCAGACCTTCCAGATCGATCACGCCGACGTCCTTGCCCAAAATATCGACCGAACCGACCGACAAGCGGCGAATCCGCGCGATCTCCACGCCCCGTTGTTTTAGATTCACGGCGGCGGAGGTGAATGCCGTTTCGTGCAGCGGAATGCGCATCCGGCGAACGAACCCGCGATGGAGCAGGGTGGCGAACGCGCCGGTGTCGATCATGAGCTGGGCGGGAGCGCCGTTGACCGCACCATCGACGTAGAGATTGAATCCGTCACTCACGCGAATCGGCATGCTGCGGAGACCGCGATGGTCCACTCCGGGTGTGCTGCCGGAAGCGTCCGGATCGACTTTCAGAATCAGCAACTGCCTCTGGCAATCGAGGACCGCTCCGGTGGGAAAAAGAATATCAGCACCAAGGATTCCATCGATCTTCTGCTCGTGGAGCATGCGGGCGGCACGGCCGGAACCGCTAAGATCGACAACCACGACCGGTTCATCCAGGAGTTTGAGCGCGCCAAGTTGGAACCTGCGCGCAATGGCGACACTGTTAAATGCGCCATTGATCTGCAGACGCGCCGGCAATTTCGAACTGCCCGGAATTCCGGTAAGTCCGAAGTACTCGCGGCGCTGCGCGGCGATCGCGCTGACCGGCGCACCTGTGTCCACGCCGAGCCAGGCCGGCTTGCCATTAATGATAGCGCGAACAAGGAGATGATTCTGCCGCGAGCGAACAAGTGGCAGAGCTTCAAACCGCGGCCCCGATTGCTGTGAAGCACGCGCCGATCGGGTGGCGGCGGAAATATGGCCCGCGCAAAGCGTGCTCGCGAGCAAGATCGACAATGTTGCGCGTGCGAACGAGTCGAGATTGCCGGCCATGAAGCGGGGAGAGTAGCACGATTCTTTCTGCGCGAAAGCAGTTTTGCGCTTGAGCTGGCTTTTGATTCGACAAACGGCGAGCGAGCTAATCTTTTGTCGTTGCTTTATCCCATTGACCAATGATTAACTCTCCGTCAAGTCTGAGCAACTCAAAGCTACTAGCGCGATGACCGAGCCACCTGCAGCCAGCGATAAATTAGTTAGGGGACTCGGTCTGCTCGACTCTACCATGCTCGTCGCCGGCTCCATGATTGGCTCGGGAATTTTCATCGTCTCGGCCGATATCGGACGGTTGGTTGGCTCGGCTGGTTGGCTGCTTGTGGTGTGGGCGGTGACCGGCGCGCTGACAGTGACTGCTGCGCTCAGCTACGGCGAGTTAGCTGCGATGATGCCGCGCGCTGGAGGGCAATACGTCTATCTCCGCGAAGCATACGGTCCGCTCTGGGGATTTCTTTATGGTTGGACGCTGTTCCTCGTCATTCAGACGGGCACGATTGCGGCGGTGGCGGTGGCATTCGCGCGATTCCTCGGCGTGTTCACATCGGTCATTTCTCCCACGCAGTGGGTCATTCCGCCAATCATCCTTTCGAGAAACTACGCCGTCAGCCTTTCGACGCAGCAACTGGTGGCGATCCTCATCATCGTGTTTTTGACGATCGTGAACACGCGCGGTCTTCAGCTCGGCAAACTCATCCAAAACGTTTTCACTTCCGCCAAGACGTTGTCGCTGCTCGCGCTGGTTGCGCTCGGGATTTTCGTTGGTCGCAATGCTAATGCACTCGCCACCAACTTCACAAATTTTTGGACGCCGGGTGCTGTGTCGCCAATCAAGTCCGATCTATCATTCGTCGCGACTGTGTCGGCAACTGGCGGTGCGATGGGAATGTTGATCGCCGTGTGCGTGGCGCAGGTTGGTTCACTGTTTTCTGCAGATGCTTGGAACAACATCACCTTCACCGCCGGTGAGGTCAGAGAGCCCCGTCGGAACGTGCCGCTGTCACTTCTTTTCGGCACAGGGCTGGTCATCACACTCTATCTCCTCGCGAACGTCGCTTATCTGTTCGTGCTCCCGCTTGAACAAATTCAGCACGCGGCCGACGATCGCGTCGCCACGGCCGCGATGGCCGTGATGTTCGGTGGCGCAGGCGCGGCGATCATGGCGGTCGCTATCATGATTTCCACTTTCGGATGTTGTAACGGACTGATCCTCGCCGGCGCGCGGGTGTATTACGCGATGGCGCGGGACGGATTGTTTTTTAGATCGACAGGTCGGCTCAACGCGCGGCACGTTCCGGCGATGGCGCTCGCCTTGCAGGGCGTCTGGACCGCGTTGCTCGTGCTGCCGCGGACGCGATTACGAAATCCAGTGACAAACGCACCAGTGTTGGATGCAGCCGGTGTCGAACAATACGGAAATCTCTATGGTACGCTGCTCGATTACGTCGTTTTCGCGGTGCTGATCTTTTACGTGCTGACGATTGCCGGCGTCTTTGTGCTCAGACGCACGCAGCCACAGGCTGAGCGACCATATCGCGCATTCGGTTATCCGCTATTGCCCGCGTTCTACATCATTGCTGCCACGGTAATCTTGCTCGTGTTGGCCGTTTATCGCACACAAACTTCCTGGCCCGGCTTGCTCCTCGTGCTGGCGGGCGTGCCGGTTTACTTTCTCTGGAGAAAATCACGGCCAACTTGAATCGCCGGGCTCGCCGCATTCAGCAAAACCAAAAACCAACTTCGCCCATGAATTTATTTCGACGAAAGAGTGTCACAGATTTGCAAGCTGAGGCGCTGACCGATCACAGCCTCAAGCGCGCCCTTGGCGCGGTGAATCTCACCGCACTCGGTATTGGCGCGATCATTGGCACTGGCATTTTCGTGCTCACCGGCACGGTCGCCGCGCAAAATGCCGGGCCAGCCGTGGTGCTCTCGTTCGTGCTCGCAGGCGTCGCATCAGTCTTCGCCGCCTTATGCTACAGCGAATTCGCTGCACTCGTACCGATGGCCGGCAGCGCCTACACCTACGGCTACGCCACGCTCGGCGAGCTTGTCGCGTGGATCATCGGATGGGATTTAATCCTCGAATACGCCGTTGGAGCGATCACTGTGGCCATCGGCTGGTCGGGTTACGTTGTATCGTTTCTGCATGACTTCGGCATCAACATTCCGCCCGCACTATCGGCCGCGCGCGGCACGGAGTTGATTAACATTCCCGCCGCCGTCGCGCCGCTCGTGCAAGCAAAGGTCGGGTGGGTGGTGAGCAGCGCAGCCTTGTTGGATCAAATCAAGGCTGCCGGGACCGACCCGACAGCGCTCACCCACGTCACGACTATTCTAAATCTTCCAGCAGTGTTCATCATCTTTGTGGTCACTACCCTGCTCGTCGTCGGCATCAAGGAATCGGCGAACTTTAACAATTTCATTGTGCTGGTGAAAGTGGCGGTGGTGCTCCTGTTCATCTTCGGGGCGTTTCACGCAATCACGACCGTGAACTGGCATCCGTTCATTCCGGCGAACACCGGCCAATCTGGTCACTTCGGCTGGAGCGGCGTGATGACCGGCGCTGGTATTGTTTTCTTCGCCTACATTGGCTTCGACGCCGTCAGCACCGCGGCGCAGGAGGCGCGAGATCCGCAGCGCGACATGCCCATCGCCATCATAGGGTCGCTGCTAATCTGCACGCTCCTCTACATTCTGGTGTCGGCAATCGCCACGGGGGTTGTCCCCTACGGCCAACTCGACATTCCGGATCCGATCGCAGTAGCAGCCGACCACGCAGGTATGGGTTGGATGGGGAGCTTGATAAAGCTCGGCGCGATCGCCGGGTTGTCATCGGTTATTCTCGTGATGTTGCTCGGTCAATCCCGCGTGTTTTACAGCATGGCGCGCGATGGCCTGCTGCCGCCATTCGTTAGGCGGGTGCATCCACGCTTCCGCACGCCGTGGCTGACTTCGATCGTAACTGGAATTGGTGTGGCGATCTTTTCGGCCATCTTTAGCGTGCGCGACGCAGGCAGCCTCTGCTCCATCGGCACATTGCTGGCGTTTGTCATTGTCTCCGTGGGCGTGCTCGTGCTGCGTGTCCGCGAACCGAATTTGCCGCGCACATTCAAAACACCGTGGGTCTGGTTTGTCGGGCCAGCGGGCGCGCTCTCCGCGCTCACGCTCATGGCCGCGCTTCCATGGCCGACCTGGCGACGGTTAATCGTCTGGTTCATCATCGGCATCGTGTTTTACTTCTTCTACGGCGTACGCCGCAGCAACCTCGCTCAGCCGCCGGTCACCGAGACGAAACACTCTGGCGGCGGCTAGAACGTTACGCGCCGCGCCAGAACGAAAAAAAAGTCAAAAGCACGTATTTTGGCGGCTAACGCCAGTGCATTTAACGGCCGGACGATTCGATCCGGTCCGCGATCAGCTGCGGCAGCGATTGGCTTTAACCCCAGCTGCTCTGGCCAAATCCGCGTGACGGGCTGGTCGATCCGAAACCGAGAATTGCTTCAGTGCGTTTGCGCAATCTCTCGCCGCCGGCGCGATCCATGAATGCGCGTCGCGTCGCGTCGATCTCGTCGAGGGGCACATTCATGGCGCGAAGAATTTCCCATTCCCCCGGGCTTAACAGTTCGCGATCTGCGGCAGTCAACGCACGCTTTTGCAATCGCGAGATGATTTCCGTCAAGGCGTCGCCATTCGATGCGCGGAAGAGATCGATCAGCCGTTGAAAGCTGAGATGAAATGGAATCGTCGCAAGATCGACATCTTCACTTTCGGAGACGCGCTCGGGCGGCATCGTGACCGCATCGGAGGTGGCGACAGAATTCCAAACATCTTCCGGCTGGTAATATCCGATTTCGACGCGATACACGGAGCGCGGCTCTGAAACGGCCAGACAGCAACTGCCGGCCATCGGCTCCGCCGCCGCGCTTGTTTCCTGTCCACCATCACTTTTGTAAACACGCAAGTGAACTTGTCGATCTACCGGCGAAGCGCTGCCAAAGATCGACGGCCAATCAATGTTCCAGTAAGTGAAAATCGTGCGCGGATCGCGAGCGATTGCGAAGAGGATTGGCTCGCCATACAGGCGCGGCAGTTCGACTAAGTCCTCAAGATCGAAGCTTCGTTTGCCCCGGGCAACACGAACAACCGGGCCTTCGGAAATGCGAAAGCCGGAAGCGGTCGCCGTTTTGGATGCCTCAACGTTGGTCTTGTTCTCACCCATTGCGAAATCGCGCCTGCAAGTTGACAGAAACCGGAGAGACGCAAGCGAAATATTGCATGTTTCTCTCAAATTGCATCGCCGGGCGCAACCAGCCAAAGTTCCAACCGTGCGCAATGGTCGGCGAAACATGAAGCCCTATGTGATCGTTAATCGGCGCGCGGGATCAATTACCGATTTGGGCGCGCTGCTTTCGCAATTGCAGCGCCTCCAGCCCGCAGCTCTCCGCGTGACCCGCCGGCGCGGCGATGCCGAAAAGTTCGCGCGCGAGGCGGTTCGAAAAAGATGCGATTACGTTGTGGCGGCGGGCGGCGATGGAACATTGAATGAAGTGATCAATGGAATTGCAGAGCATCCGCGAGAGCTCTGCCTCGGACTTGTGCCGCTCGGCACCGGCAATGATTTCGCACGTTCGCTCAAGTTGCCGCTGACCGTTGACGCGAACATCGACATCCTGCTTTCGCAAAAATCAATGGCGATCGATCTCGTCCGCATCCGGAGTGACCACACCCGTTATTTCGTGAACGTCTCCGCCGGCGGTTTCAGCGGCCACGTCGCGGAAAAATTAACGGCGAAGATCAAACGCGCCTGGGGTCCACTCGCCTACCTGCGCAGCGCGGCAGCCGCGCTGCCGCAACTCCACGCTTACGAGACGGTAGTCGTTTTCGATGATGAAGAACGATTAACGGTTGATCTTTACAATGTGGTGATTGGAAACGGCCGTTTCGTCGCGGGCGGATTGCCGATCGCGCCTCAAGCGGATCCTGCTGACGGCCTGCTCGATGTCGTTTTGATTGCAAAGCGTCCCGGACCTGAAATGGCTCTGCTCGCTGCGGAAATTGTTTTGGGCAAGCATGTCTCGAACAGGGCGGTTATTTTCCGGCGCGCCAAGAAGATCGCGGTGCGATCGCGGCCTGGAATGTGGTTCAATGTCGATGGAGAATTGGTCGGTAGGGCGCCGGCGGTGTTTCAAATCATTCCGGGCGCGCTGAACTTTGTTATGAGCAAGCGATGAAAAAAAAGATCATCGACATTCAAAAGTTAGCCGAACGCGGAAAAGAGTTGCGCACCGGGGGCAAAAAATTGGTCGCGACAAACGGATGTTTTGATCTGCTGCATCTAGGCCATGTGCGTTATCTGCAAGCGGCACGCGCGCTCGGCGATGCTTTGGTGGTCGGTTTAAACGGCGATCAATCGGTCCGTGAGTTAAAAGGGCCCGGACGTCCGATCAATGACGAAAAGACGCGCGCCGAAATGCTTGCCGCGCTCGAGTGTGTCGACTTGGTGGCGATTTTTTCCGAAGTGCGCGCCACTCACTTCCTCGAGATGGCCGCGCCGGCCATTTATGCAAAAGGCGGGGATTACAGTTCAGAGACACTGAATGCGGAGGAGCGGGCGATTCTGCAAAAACTCGGAGCGGAGATCCGCATCATTCCACTTGAAGAAGGTTATTCTACGTCGGGCTTGCTTGAGCGCCTGCGCGGCTTCGCGAAATGAAACGTTTGGCCTTGGGTATACTCGGCTCAGGCAAAGGATCGAATTGCCGGGCGATTCTGGAAAGCATACGATCGGGCGAATTGCCGGCGGAAGTGCGCGTCGTGATTTCAGATGTCCTGGAGGCGCCAATTCTTGAGATCGCGCGCGAATTCTCGGTCGCGAACGCTTATCTGCCGCCTGGAGAATTTCGAACCCGACTTGAGCCAAAATCGGAGATGGAGCTGGTGCGAATGTTGCGCGACGCCGGGGTCGAGTTGGTGATTCTGGCTGGCTTTATGCGCGTTCTGAAAGCGCCGATGCTCGAAGCATTCCCACGTCGAATCCTTAATATTCATCCCTCGCTCCTGCCAAAGTACCCCGGACTCGAAGCCTGGAAGCAAGCACTGGCCGCCGGCGACAAGATAACCGGTTGCACCGTCCACTGTGTCGATGAAAGAATCGATCACGGCGACATCATCGCGCAGAGCGAAGTTCCGATTTTGCCCAATGACACACCGGAAACTTTGCACGCTCGGATTCAAATCGCGGAGCACGCGCTCTATCCGGCAGCGATTGCAGAATTGTGCCGAAGCGAAGAGGCGCACTAAGTTCGCTCAGCTTTTTGATCGCGTGCGAGCAACTCCTGCATCGCCTGCGTCGGCGCTTTGCCTTCGTAAAGCAATGCGTAAACCTGGTCGATGATCGGCGTCTCGACCTTCAGGTTGCGCGCGCATTCATAGGCGCTCTTCGTCGTCGGAATTCCTTCGGCCACCATCTGCATCGAGGAAGTAATCTGCTGCAACGATTGGCCACCGCCGAGTTGCTCGCCGACGTGCCAATTGCGGCTGCGCCCGCTAAAACAGGTCAAGATCAGATCGCCGACGCCACTCAGTCCATAAAAGCTGGGCAATTTTCCGCCCATGGCCGTGCCAAGCCTGATCAATTCGGCAAGCGATCGCGTGACCAGCGCCGCTTTCGAATTATCGCCCAAACCAAGACCGTCGCTCGCTCCGGCCGCAATGGCGAACACGTTTTTTAACGCGCCGCCCAACTCGATGCCCGTCAAGTCCTCCCCCGTATAAATCCGGAAGCGCGGGCTCCCAAGATAACGCTGAAGTTCCACGGCAGATTCGGTTTTGCTGCATGCTAGAACTGTTGCGGTAGGCAGATCGCGCGAAACGTCCGCCGCCAGATTCGGGCCGGAAAGCACGGCTATTACGTGCGCAGGGAAAATTTCGTGGATGATCTCGCTCATTCTCATGCCAGTGCCATGCTCAATCCCTTTTGTGCAGCTGAGAACCACTGCGTTATCGTTCGCGACTACTTCACGCAGCCGGGTGGCGATTGTGCGTAAAGCAGTCGACGGGGTTACAAAAACGATTAGATCGGCGACGGCGCAATCCTTCAGGCTACTTGTTAGGCGAATAGTGTCAGGAAGCTGGACTCCGGGAAGATAATCTTTATTTTCACGGGTTTCTCGAATGCGGTCGACCCGTGCCGGATTATTTCCCCAGAGCGAAACGTCGTAGCCTTTCTTCGCCCAAAGCACAGACAAGGCCGTGCCCCATCCGCCCGCACCCAGAATCGCCGTTGTTCCCAATTTCACTTTCGCTGGAAACGTGGTTCTGTTCCGTGGAGAAGACGAGAGACATTTGAACGATGGCGCACAATCACAACCGCCACCAGGCAAATGGAAAAATAAAGAAGGACGGGTTTGTTCAGTTGCTCAAAATACAGCAGTGCGCCGACCGTAACAGGCAATGTTATCGCAGCTGCAATCGAAGCGACCGACACGTAGCGACTCGCTTGAAATGTCGCTATCCAAACAACGCACATGACCAATGCTGCGAAAGGGATCAATGCAAAAACTACACCAGCCGTAGTCGCGACCCCCTTGCCTCCCTTGAAACTCAGCCACACCGGATAACTGTGTCCGAGAACAGAGGCAATTCCGGCGAGGATCGCGCAAAGTTCGCGGCTCGCTACAGGGTGATACCTATCGAAGATCAAGATCGACATCTCCACTGCCGCCACGCCCTTTAAAAAGTCGAACAGGAATACGGGATAGCCGTAACGCTTGCCGAGGAAACGAAGCACATTAGTTGCGCCAATATTACCGCTACCGACTTTGCGGATGTCGGTGCCCGCGATGCAACCGGCGAGGTATCCTACCGGCACAGAACCGATCAAATAACCCGCCAGGATAACGACCGTGATCGTAAACACGAAACCTCCCTAGTATTTTCTTAGACAGATTTCACAAGACCGACAATCCATCAATATCATGTAAATTGTTCTTGGATAACCAGATAGATATAATTGTCACATCGGCTGGAGTAACTCCGCTAACCCGCGCTGCTTGACCGACAGAAGTAGGCCGAATCGCAGAAAGTTTCTGCCGCGTTTCTGCTCTCAGCCCCGCGATTTTCCCAAAATCAAATCCATCCGGAATCTTTTGGAGCTCATTTCGCGCAATATCCCGGTTCTGATCGGCTTGTCTGACAGCATATCCTTCGTACTTAAACTCGGTCTCCACTAACTCCCAAATTTCCGCCGAAGCTAACGAGACCAGTTCAATTGGCAGGTTCGCGGCGCGAAAGTCGGGCCGTTTTAAGAGCTGCGAAATCGGCACGCCATTGATTTTGTTTTGAGTCGCAATCAGGCGAACCTTCGCTAAGAGTCCCATCTTCGTCTGAAAAGCGGTCCAACGCTTTTGCTCGACGAGGCCCGTCTCGAACGCTCGCTGGGTGAGTCGTTGATCCGCGTTATCCTGTCGAAGTTGCAATCGATCTTCAGCGCGACTGGTGAACATCCGATATGGCTCTTCGGTGCCCTTTGTTATCAGGTCGTCGATCAACACGCCGATGTATGCCTGCCTTCTTTGCAAAACGAACGGCGGCCGGCTTTGGATTTTCAAAGCCGCATTCGCGCCGGCGATTAGTCCTTGTGCCGCAGCCTCCTCGTAGCCAGAGGTCCCGTTCACTTGTCCGGCGAAATAAAGTCCTCGAATGAGCTTTGTTTCCAGCGTATGAAATAGCTGCGTCGGTGGAAAAAAATCATATTCCACGGCATATCCTGGGCGCATAATTTCAGCTTGCTCTAAACCGGGTATGGAGTGCAGAAATTCGAGCTGCACGTCATAGGGCAAACTGGTCGAAATCCCGTTGACATAATATTCCTCTGTATGACGACCCTCGGGTTCCAAGAAGAGCTGATGCGCGTCTCGATCGGAAAATTTGACTACTTTGTCCTCAATAGACGGGCAGTACCGTGGGCCGGTGCCTTCAATGCGGCCGGCGTAAAGCGGTGATCTGTGGAGGTTGGATCGGATAATCTCGTGCGTGCGAGGGGTCGTCTGAGTGGTCCAGCACGGCATTTGTTCCACGTGGAACTCTCCTTTGCTGTTGTAATTCAGCGTAAAGAAATCATCCGACTCGCTTGCGGCCTCCGAGTAAAAACTAAACCTCGGCGGGGGTTCATCTCCAAGCTGAATTTCGCATCGAGAGAAGTCGATCGAACGCCGGTTCAACCGACATGGCGTGCCAGTTTTGAATCGCCCGACCGCGAAACCAAGATGTCGAAGATTTTCGCTTAAACCGGAACTGGCGTCCGCCATGCGTCCACCTGGCTTGCTATTTTCGCCTACATGCAAAAGACCACGCAAAAATGTCCCAGACGTGATTACGACACTTCGGCCAACAATCGCTAGCCCGAGATCTGTTTCAACGCCGACGATTGCTCCGTTTTCGACGAGCACGTTTGAAACGGTCGCTTGCTTGAGGTCTAAATTCGGCGCGCGCTCAAGAAGCGCCTTCATTCGAAATTGGTAGGCTTTCTTGTCACACTGGACCCGGGGGGCGCGAACAGACGGACCCTTCGACTTATTTAACATGCGAAATTGGATGCCCGTCGCATCGGTGTTGAGGCCCATGGCGCCGCCGATGGCATCGATCTCGCGAACAATGTGGCCCTTAGCCAAGCCGCCGACCGCCGGGTTGCATGACATCTGACCGATCGTGTCCAGGTTTTGCGTCAACATCAAAGTCCGGCAGCCAAGGCGCGTTGCAGCTAGCGCGGCTTCGATTCCAGCATGGCCGCTGCCGACGATCACCACATCGTAGTCCGTGGGAAGCTTAAACATTACAACACCATTCCTTGCTTAACGTGCGGCAACAAATGCCGGCAAGCACCACAAGGCAGAACCGGCGCTTCGGGCGTGTGGAGATGGCCTCGTACTTTGAAAGCTGTCTCTAAATCTATTTCATGCATAAGTATCTTAACACAAATAACTTATCATAAAACAATCTGTCCAGCGTGCTCATCACGATGCCTCGGTCCCGGGTCGGCGCCTTGGATTTCCGGTGAATTCTGGATTGCTCGCAGCGCAATCCGGCTGAGCAAAAAAAACAGGAGTGCTGTCGTAACGAAAGCGCCGCCCCAAGTCCAGTACTCTATCGTGCGCGGATGAGTCTTGCCCCGAGCTAGGTTTAGTCCGAACTGACCCAATGTTCCGAGGTAGACATACAAAAAAAGTCCCGGTGCTCGTCCAATCGAGGTCCAAAGCATGTAGGTGCGAAATCGAATTCTCGTGAGGCCATAAAGATAATTTAGGAGGCTGGTGGGAAAAAGCGGATGCAGCTGGCTCAAGAAAATGATCTTCCATCCCTCACGTTCCACTGCCGGCTCCAATACTCTAAGCGTTGCGTTTCGCGAGAGCTTTCGGCTCAGCCATCGCTGGCCAAGCCATCGGCTAAACGCGAAAGAGATCGCCGCACCGATGCTGTTGCCAAGAAGTACAATGAAAAAACCCCACCACAGTCCAAAGAAAAAGCCACCCCCGACACTCACGATTCCGCCGGGCAGGAGCAAGAGATTACAAGCGGCAAAAAGCAGCGGATAACAAAGCACGCTCCACGCCCCTAAATCGACCACGCGTTTTTGTGCCGCGGCGATAAGATCGGCAATCGGAAAGAAACGCGACAGCACCAGCAATAAACCGATCGCTGCTGTGAACGCTGCGAGCTGAATATAAAGCGTGCGCCTGACTTTGAGCATCCCGAGATTCTGCGCGTTTCACAAGCTTCGCGCAAATTTCGCGAGCTCAGTTGTCGTCTCATAATGCAGAAAAAGTGTTCGAGTGCCGCGACAATGATCTTCTCCGCAATGCGCATTCCGCACTTGCGCGCCTTCGATCGCTCAATTCGCAAGCCGCTTGCGAACCTCGTCGCTCGACGAAACGGCAGGGGCCTGTGCGCTTCGCCGACGCGGGATGCCGAGACT
>WNGG01003340.1_pt1 | contig 25110 bp, 26 predicted proteins | sample 5400661 | NCBI WGS metagenome assembly WNGG01 (sample SAMN13153372, study PRJNA577476) | soil metagenome | isolation source: 100 cm soil or saprolite under Garry oak tree replicate 1 | place: USA:California | collected 2016-06-15
GGCCTCGAGTTTCCGGTGGTGTTCATCGTCGGGCTCGAGGACGGCATCCTGCCGCTCCGCTGGGGCGCGCGCGACGACGCAGCCGCCGCCGAAGAGCGCCGGCTGTTCTACGTCGGCATGACCCGCGCCAAGGACCGGCTGATCCTGTCGCGCGCGCGGCAGCGGCTGTGGCGCGGAAAAGTGCGGGCGCTCGAGCCGTCGCCGTTCCTCGGCGATATCGAGGCCGAGCTGGTGAGGCACCAGCAGGTGGACCCGACGCGCCGTAAGCCGGAGAACCGGCAGCTCAGCCTGTTTTGACGCGCGCCCTGCGCTATGATGCGGACGTAGCCAGGAGCGCCCCATGCACAAGCTCGACATTCCCGCGCACGCGATCGAGCGCGCGATGCGCCGCAAGGGCAAGCGCCACGCGCACGACGACGTGCCGGCGCGGCAGACCGCGCTCGTCGTGGTCGACATGCAGAACTATTTCATGGCGCCCGGCCAGCAGGTCGAGATTCCGATGGCGCGCGAGATCGTGCCCAACGTCAACCGCCTCGCCCAGGCGCTGCGCGAGGCGGGCGGCCGGGTGATCTGGATCAGGACCATCGCGCACGCGCAGGCGGCCGCGGGCTGGTCGCACTTCCACGACACGCTCAACACGCCCGAGCGGAACGCGCGACGCGCCGCCGATCTGCGCGACGGCGCGTTCGGGGCGGCGCTGTGGCCCGGCCTCGACGTGCGGCCGGACGACCTCATCGTCACCAAGACGCGCTACAGCGCGCTGATCCCCGGCTCGTCGAACCTCGAAGCGGTGCTGCGCCGGGACGGCATCACGGCCGTCCTGATCGCCGGCACGGCGACCAATATCTGCTGCGAGAGCACCGCGCGCGACGCCATGCTGCTCAACTTCCGCACCACCATGGTGAGCGACGCCAACGCGGCGGAGCACGATTCCGAGCACAACGCCACGCTCGCCACGTTCTGCGTCACGTTCGGGGACGTCGCCTCGTGCGACGAGCTGATCGAGCGATTCCGCCGGGAGAAGGCGGCGGTGCCGCAGCGCGCCGCAGCGGCGTCATAGCCCCCACCCTAACCCTCCCCCGCAAGCGGGGGAGGGAAGGGAGGGGCAACCGCGGAACCGCGGCGCCGGCTGTTTGTTCTCGCCGCATGCAGGCTCGCAGCGCCGTTGCATCCATTGTGGCCTGGCTCGCGCTCTTGTCCGGCGGCATTGCGCAGGACGCGCCGCCGGCGCCCGACGGCACGCAATCTCCACAGAGTGACCCGGCACCCGGCTCCGCCACCGAATCCCTCTGCCTGATGATCGAGTCCGCCGCTGCGGCGAACGGGCTGCCGCTTGCATTCTTCGCCCGCGTGATCTGGCAGGAGAGCCGCTTCAATCCGGAGGCGGTCGGTCCGCTCACGCGCAGCGGCGAGCGGGCACAGGGGATCGCGCAGTTCATGCCGCGGACCGCGGCCGAGCGGCGCCTGCTCGATCCGTTCGATCCGGTCGAGGCGCTGCCGAAATCGGCGGAGTTCCTCAAGGAGCTGCTCGGCGAGTTCGGCAACCTGGGCCTGGCGGCCGCCGCCTACAATGCCGGGCCGCGCCGGGTGCGCGACTGGCTCGCCGGCCGCGGCGCGCTGCCGCGCGAGACGCAGACCTACGTGCACGCGGTCACCGGCCGCCCGGCGGAGGATTGGGCGGCCGGCGCCCGTGCGCCCGCCGTCGGCGGCAAGGCGCCGCCGCGGCCGAGCTGTCACGATATCAACGTGCTGATCAAACGAGCGCCCAACGTGTTCGTGGCGGAGCTCGAGCGGCGCATCAGCGAGGGCGCGGCGCGGCCGTGGGGCGTGCAGCTCTCCGCCGGCTTCTCGCGCGGCAAGGTGCTGGCGATCTACGCGGCGCTCGAACGCAGATACCGCGCCGTGCTCGAAGGGCACGATCCGACCATCATCCGGGCGCGGTTTCTCACCCGCGGCACCAGCGCGTTCTATCAGGTGCGGGTCGGCGCCGGCACGCGCGCCGAGGCCGACAAGCTGTGCTCGAGCCTGCGCGCCGCCGGCGGGCCGTGCCTGGTGCTGCGCAATCCGGGCGCGACGCAGGGCGGCTAGCGTTGACGCCTTGGGATCGAGCGGTTAGGCCACTAGAGCGCTTTCCGATTGGGTAGAATCGGAAAGCGCTCTAGAATCCTTACTTGATCGCATTTTCTACGGAAAACCGGTGCCCACTTTTCCGGAAAATGGCCTGGCACCCGCCCCGGATCATCTCAACTCCATGCTCAAGTTCGGCCTATTCGATCACCTCGACGACAACGGCGCGCCGCGCTCCGTCCAGTTCGAGGAACGCATGAAGCTCGTCGAGCTGCTCGAGGCCGAGGGTTTTTACGCCTATCACCTCGCCGAGCACCATTCGACGCCGCTCGGCACCGTGCCGTGCCCGAGCGTTTTTCTGGCGGCGCTGGCGCAGCGCACGCGGCGCATCAGGTTCGGCCCGCTGGTCTACGTGCTGCCGCTGCACCATCCGCTGCGCCTCTACGAAGAGGTCTGCATGCTCGACCATATGAGCGGGGGCCGGCTGCTGCTCGGCGTCGGGCGCGGCGGCGCGCTGCTCGAGCACCAGCGCTACGGCGTCGATCCGGCGGTGGCGCAGGCGATGTATCACGAGGCCTTCGAGGTGCTGATGCGTGCCTGCGAGAGCGAGGTGCTGAACTTCGACGGCCGGTTCTACCACTTCAAAGATTTCCTGGTGACTGCGAAGCCGCTGCAGCGGCCGCATCCGCCAATCTGGTACGGCGCGCCGAACGCCGACGCCATCGGCTGGGCGGCGCCGCGCGGCGTCAACGTGGTCTCGCTCGGCCCGGCGGCGCGGGCGCGCGACATCGCGACCCGCTATCGCGGCGAATGGGCGGCGCTGCGCCGCAAGGGCGACGACCTGCCGATGATCGGCATCACCCGGCACATCGTCGTGGCGGACACCGACGCGGCGGCGCAGCGGATCGCACGCGCGGCCTATCCGAGCTGGCGCGAGGCGATCGGCTTCCTGTGGGAGCGGTCGTCGGTCGACTTTGTGCTCGCGGGAATCTATCCGAAGAGTTTCGAGGAGTTGGAAGCGATCGGCCACGGCATTGCCGGCGCGCCAGCGACGGTGCGTGCTTATCTGGACGACCTCAAGCGTGAGACCGGGGTGAACTACGTGCTCGGCCAGATGGCGTTCGGCACCATGAGCTTTGCCGACGCCGCCGCTTCGATCCGCCTGTTCGCCCGCGAGGTGATGCCCGCGTTCCGGCGGCAGGTGACCGGAGCACGCGTGTAGGGGGGGCATACCTCTCCCCTTGCGGGGAGGGATTGGCGCCGATTGACCACCCGCCGACCCCGGGTTCAAAGTGCGCGGCTCATCATCGGCGCGGAGGGTGAACCTCCGCGTTCGTCAAGGGGGGACACCATGGCGGAAACATCACCGCGCCTTTATGTGCCGGCGCTCGGCCGCGTCTACGAGGGACTGCGGCCCTATGCGGAGGCCGTCCTGCGGATCGGGCTCGGCGCTATCCTCATCCCGCACGGGCTGCAAAAGCTGTTCGGCTGGATCGGCGGCGCCGGCCTGACGCGGTTCGCGCAGATTTTCGAGAGCCTCGGCTATTCGCCGGGCCTGTTCTGGACCGTGGTGGTCGCGCTCACCGAAACGGTCGGCGGCGCGCTGTTGATCGTCGGCCTGTTCACGCGCCCGGCGGCGCTGGCGGTCGTGATCTTCATGCTCAACGCGATCCACGTCACCTCGGCGAAGGGTTTCTTCTGGACGCAGCAGGGCGCCGAGTACTCGATCCTGATCCTGCTGGTCGGCTTCTACTTTTTGATCAGGGGCGGCGGCGCGTTCTCGCTCGACCGGAAGCTCGGACGGGAGTTTTGAGGAGCTCGTCAGGCGATGCGGTCCATCTGCAAGATCATCATCGCGCTGCTCGCCGTGGCGTTCGTGAGCGTGGCGGCGCGCGCGGCGGAGCCGATCAAGATCGGGATGACCATTGCGTTGACGGGGCCGCTCGCCGGGACCGGCAAGGGGGCGCTGATGGCGACCCAGATGTGGGTCGAGGACATCAACGCCAAGGGCGGGCTCATCGGCCGCCCGGTCGAGCTGATCCATTACGACGATCAAAGCAATCCCTCGACCGTTCCGGGCCTCTACACCAAGCTGATCGACGTCGACAAAGTCGACCTCGTGATGTCCGGCTACGCCACCAACATGGTGGCGCCGGCCATGCCGATCGTGGTCCAGCGCGGCCTGGTGTTCATCGCGCTCTATGCGCTCGCGGTGAACGATCATTTCAAATACGACCGCTACTTCCACATCGTGCCGTCGGGCGACGACGCGCGGCTCGAATATTCGCGGGGATTTTTCGACATCGCGCTGTCGATGTCGCCGAAGCCGCAGACCGTGGCGATCGCCGGCGCCGACGCGGAATATTCGCGCATCGCCACCGACGGGGCGCGCGAGAACGCGGAGAAGCTCGGGCTGAAGATCGTCTACAACAGGACCTATCCGCCCAGCACCGTCGACTTCGGTCCGATCGTGCGCGGCATCCAGGCGGCCAATCCGGATCTCGTCTATCTCGCGTCCTATCCGCTCGACAGCGCCGGCATGGTGCGCGCCGTCAACGAGATCGGGCTCAAGACCCGCATGTTCGGCGGCGGACTGATCGGCCTGCAATTCGCGAGCCTCAAGCAGCAGCTCGGCAGCTATCTCAACGGCATCATCACCTTCGACACCTACGTGCCCGAGCCGACCATGCAGTTCCCGGGCATCAAGGACTTCCTCGCGCGCTATCAGCAGAAAGCGCCGGCGGTGGGCGCCGACCCGCTCGGGTTCTACACGCCCCCGTTCGCCTACGCGCGCATGCAGGTCATCGGGCAGGCGGTCGAGGCGACCAAGAGCCTCGACCAGAAGAAGCTTGCCGACTACCTGCACGCCGCGACCTTCCCGACCATCGCGGGCGACATGAAGTTCGGTCCCACCGGCGAGCAGCCGCAATCGCGCCTGCTGCTGGTGCAATATCAGGGCATCGAGGGCAATTCGCTCGAGCAGTTCAAGCAGCCGGGCAAGCAGGTGATCGTCTTCCCGCCCGAGCTGAAGTCGGGCGAGTTCAAATATCCGTATTCCGAGTTCAAGCGGTGAGTTCCCTCCCCCGCAAGCGGGGGAGGGAAAAGCGGCGCGCGCTCGTCATCGGCGGCTCGCTGGGCGGCCTGTTCGCCGCGCATCTGTTGCGCGCGGCCGGATGGGAGGCGGACGTGTTCGAGCGCATCGGCGACGATCTCGCCGGGCGCGGTGCCGGGCTCGGCACCCACGACGCGCTCAAGGACGCGATGCGGCGCATCGGGCTCGACGTCGAAACGCCGCTCGGCGTTGCGACCCACTCCTATGTGTGCCGCGACCGCAGCGGCCGCGCCGTCAGCGAGATCAAGCTCGACCGCGTGATGAGCGCGTGGGCGCGCCTCTATCGCCCGCTCAGGGATGCGCTGCCGGCGGCAAACTATCATCCCGGCATGGCGCTCGCGCGCGTCGAGACGGAGGAGCGCGGCGCGACCGCGATCTTCGCCGACGGCACGCGCATGGCCGGCGATCTTCTGATCGGCGCCGACGGGGTGCGCTCCACGGTGCGGACCCAGTTCCTCCCCGACGTGAAGCCGGCCTACGCGGGCTACGTGGCGTGGCGCGCGCTCACGCCGGAGGCCGACGTTGCACCGGCGAGCCGCGAGGCGCTGTTCGAGCATCTCACCTTCTGCATCCCGGACGGCGAGCTGTTGATCTCCTATCCGGTGCCGGCGCGCGACGGCGACCTGCGTCCCGGCCGTCGCGACTACAACATCGTCTGGTACCGGCCGACCGACCCCCGACAGCTCGCCGACATCAACACCGACGCGGCGGGCCGGGTTCACGAGCAGGTGCCGCCGCCCCTGATCCGGCCCGAGGTGACGGCGGCGGTGAAGGCCGACGCGCGCGCGCTGCTGGCGCCGGCGGTCGCCGATGTTTTCGTGCGCACCGACCAGCCGTTCTTCCAGGCGATCTACGACCTCGCCTCGCCGCGCCTGGTGTTCGGACGCGTGGCGCTGCTGGGCGATGCGGCCTTCGTGGCCCGGCCGCACGTCGGCGCCGGCGTTACGAAGGCGGCGCTCGACGCGACCTGCCTCGCCGATGCGACGGCGGCGGAGCCCGACCTCGACGCGGCGCTCGCCTATTACGACCGGGAACGGCGGCGGTTCGGCGACTGGATCGTCGCCCGGTCGCGGGATCTCGGGGCCTGCATCGGTGTGTCAGCGATACAAGCGGAATCCTCGCTACCCCGCGCGGGCCGGCCCGAATTCGTGATGCGGGAATACGCCGCGCTGCCCGCCGACGTGAAGAATTGGGCCGCCGGAACGCTGCAGCGCGCCACCGCCTGAACGGGAAGACGAGACATGCAGGGCAAGATCGGCCTCGAAGAACACTTTGCGATTCCGGACACGCTCAACGACTCGCGCGGGTTTTTGCCCGACGACGTATGGCCCGTGCTGCGGCATCGCCTGATCGACATCCAGGACGATCGGCTGCGCGAGATGGACCGGCACGGCATGGAGATGATGATCCTCTCGCTCAACGCGCCGGCCATCCAGGCAATCCCGCATCCCGCGCGCGCCGACGACATCGCCCGCAAGGCGAACGACGTGCTGGCCGCCGAGGTGGCGAAGCGGCCCGACCGGTTCCAGGCGCTCGCGGCGCTGCCGATGCAGGACCCGCAACTCGCCGCAACCGAGCTCGAGCGCTGCGTGCGGCTCGGCTTCAAGGGCGCGCTCGTCAACGGCTTCTCGCAGTTGAACGACAAGGGCACGGCGGTCTATTACGACCTGCCGCAATACGGGCCGTTCTGGGAGACGGTCGAACGGCTCGACGTGCCGTTCTACCTGCATCCGCGCAGCCCGCTGCCGAGCCAGGCGAAGAGCTACGAGGGCCATGCCTGGATGCTGGGGCCGGCCTGGGGATTCGCCCAGGAGACCTCGGTGCATGCGCTGCGCCTGATGGCGAGCGGCCTGTTCGATTGCCCTACAGCCTGTGGCGCATCGACCATTGCAACGGCTGGATCAAGCAGCGCCACAAATATCCGGCGAAGAAGAAGATCGCCGATTATTTCTGCGCCAACTTCCACCTGACCGTGGCGGGCAACTTCCATACGCCGACCTTGGTCGCCGCCATGCTGGAGATTGGCGCCGACCGCATCATGTTCTCGACCGACTGGCCGTTCGAGGACATCGGCCAGGCCGCCGAATGGTTCGACCGCGCCAGCATCAGCGAGGCGGACCGCATGAAGATCGGGCGCACCAACGCGATCGAGTTGTTCAAGCTTGGGATTTGAGGGTCTACCTCTCCCCGCTTGCGGGGAGAGGTCGGATCGCGAAGCGATCCGGGTGAGGGGGCGTCTGAGCAAAGGCGCCTACCCTCGGAGGCCCCCTCACCCCGACCCTCTCCCCGCAAGCGGGGAGAGGGAGTCCGCAGGTTGCGCCGCGATCAGCCTGCGCAACGCAGCCGCGCCAGCCGGGTTGCCGCCTCGGCGTTGACCGCGTTGGGCGGCACGCGTCCGGCAACGAGTTCGGCCACCTGGTTCACCGTGTCGAAGGCCTGGTGCTCGATCGCCTGCGGGGTCAGGCCGGCGGCGTGCGGGGTGGCGATGACGTCGGCGCGCGACGCGAGCGCGGGCGAGGGCATCTGGTCGGCCGCGCGGCCGACGTCCATGGCGGCGCCGGCGATGCGCCGCGCGTCGAGCGCGCGGGCGAGCGCCGCCTCGTCGACCAGATTGCCGCGCGACACGTTGATGAAGAACGCGGTGGGCTTCATGCGGGCGAAGGCGGCCTCGTTCATCAGATTCTCGGTCGCCTCGGTGGCAACCGCGAGGCAGACGACGAAATCCGCCTCCGCCAACAAGGTCTCAAACGGCACCTGGCGGATGCCGGGCTCGCTCACCTGCTTGTGCGGGTCGCTGACGATGACCGTCATGCCGAGCGCCACGCCGAGCGGGGCGAGATACCGGCCGATCACGCCATAGCCGATGATGCCCAAGGTCGAGCCGCGCAGCTGGCGCCCGGTGCGCGCCGGCGGCGCACTGCCCTGTCGATAGACCAGAACCGAATCGGAGATGCCACGCGCCAGATCGACCATGATGCCGATGGTCATCTCGGCGACCGAAGCGGCGAAGCCCGGGGTGGCATGGGTCACCAGGATGCCCGCGGCGCTCGCCGCCGCCACGTCGACATTGCGGATGTCGACGGCGCAGCGCAGGAAAGCGACGAGATCGGGCGCTTGGCGAAAGAGGGCGGCGGGCCCCGGCGTCTGCCGGTCGGACACGACGATCTCGCAGCCGCGCGCCGCGGACGCGAGCGCGTCGGCATCGAGCACGCGGCCGCTGTCGTTGATGCGCACCTCGCCCAACTGGCGCAAAGCCGCAACCGCGCGCTCGCCGTAATAGTTTTGCAGCATGTCGGGAACGTGGGTGAGGAAAATGCGCGGCATGTTTTCCTTACTGCGCCAGACCGGCCACGAATTGACACTTGGCGGCAAGTCTTGAACGATCGGCGTGCGGCTCACAAGCCTCGGCGCAGGTTCGCGCCGAGGCTTTTCAAGACGATCATGCCATGACCAGCGACGGCGGCCGGCTCATCGACGGCGCGACCCGGCTGTTTTGCATCATCGGCGATCCGGTGGCGCAGACCGGCTCGCCGCGCGTGTTCACCGACCGCTTCCGCGCTGCCGGCCGCAATGCCGTGCTGGTGCCGTTCCATGTGCCCGCCGCCGCCTTCGAGCAATCGATCCGCGGCGTCATGGCGCTCGCCAATCTCGACGGCATCATCGTCACGGTGCCGTTCAAATCCCGCATCCTGCCGTTCGTCGACCGGGTGCTGCCGACCGGCCAAAAGGTCGGCGCCGTCAATGCGCTGCGGCGCGAGGCGGGCGGCTGGACCGGCGACATGTTCGACGGCCGCGGCCTGGTGCGCGGCGTCGAGGCGCAAGGCCGCTCGGTTACCGGGCGCAACGTCATGCTGATCGGCGCGGGCGGCGCGGGCAGCGCAATTGCGTGCGCGCTCGCCGAGGCGGGCGCCGCGGCCGTCACGCTCTCCGACACCGACGAAAGCAAGGCGCGCGCGTTGGCGGCGCGGATCACGGCCGCTTTTCCGGCCTGCACGATCCGCGTCGGGCCGCCGGCCATCGCGGGCCATGACATGCTGGTCAACGCGACGCCGGTCGGCATGCGGCCGGACGACGGCCTGCCCGCCCCGCTCGGCAAGCTCGATCCGGGCGTCCTCGTCGTCGACGTCGTGCTCAAGCACGAGACGCCGCTGCTGCGCCACGCCGCGGCGTGCGGCTGCCCGACCGTCAAGGGGCACGCCATGCTGGAGGGGCAGGTCGAGGAACTGCTGCGATTCTTCGGCGTGCGCGCCTCCCTCTCCCCGCTTGCGGGGAGAGGGTCGGGGTGAGGGGGCGTCTGCGAGTGCGCGCTTTCCTCAACCGCCCCCTCACCCGGATCGCTGACGCGATCCGACCCCGGATCAAGTCCGGGGCAGGCTCTCTCCCCGCAAGCGGGGAGAGGTGAGCGCGCTATCACTGCCGCTCGAGGATGGTGGCGACGGCCTTGATCTGGTTGCGGGCGTAGGCCGGCAGTCCGGCGCTGATGGAATGGCCGCTGTTGAACGAGCTGTTGCCGACCAGAACCTGGGCGGGCACCAGGTTGCGCAGGATCGGAACGGTCTCGTACTCCTTCTTGTTCTCCAGCACCTTCGCCTTGATGGCGAGCGCCACGTAGGCGGTCGCCACGGTCCTGGTGGGATCGGTCGGATGCTGCTGGAGCACGGCGAGGAACTTGCCGAAGCGGAGTATCTGGTTGACGTAGAAAATGTTCTGCTCGAGCACGCCGGTCACCGGCGAATTGATGCCGGTGAGCTTGATGAGGCCGGTCTGATCGATCTCCGCCGGCGGCAGCACGCGCAGCTCGCTCTGGAACTCGAGGTATTCCGATATCTTCTTCTCGCTGTCGGTGAGCTTGTTGACGAGACGGATGCCGACCGGCAGCTTGCCCTCGAGGTCGTAGCGCGACTGGATGCAGATCGTGTTGGGCCTCGCGTCGCACCAGCGCCGGTCGGGATGGCGGTTGACGCTGGGATCGACCTCCTTGGGCGGCAGCAGGTCGGCGGCGCTGATCAGCTTGTGGCTGATGGCGGGATCGATGTGCTCGAGAAACGGCAGCGCCGCGTATTTCGCCAGATTGATCGCGGCGGCCGGCTTGCCGAGCATGAAGCGCGCCTCGGCCACGAACATCTGCAGCTTCTCGATGCCCGCCTTGGTGACGCCGGCGGAGGTCACCTCGACGGTCGGCTCGACGTAACCCGGGTAGAGACTGAGCGCCTGCTTCTGCAGCGGGCGCACGCGCGCCCAGTCCTCGAAGCGGATGAGGCCGGTCACCGGATCGGCCAGCTCGTCCTTGCGATGATCCGTGAAGGCGATGACGGAAGGCTTGAGCTGCGCCGCGCTCACGGCGCCGAGCGAGGGCACGTCCTCGATGCGAAAGTCGTTGGCGCGCGCAGCGGAGCCACAGGCCAGCAGGGCGGCGAGGAGGACGATCGCGCGGTGCGGAATCATTCGGCGTCAATATAGGCCGCGCGTGCCCCACGGGTAGTCCGGATCGACGCGGCGCGGGCGCCGGCGCGCCTCGTCGTCCCACCAGAACGGCGGGCCGCCGAACAGGCCGCGCCATTGCGGCTGCGCCGTGCGCGGCGGTTCGCGCCAGGGCGGCAGTTGCCCAAAACGGCCACTGTCGTAACTGCCGAACCAGCCGCCGAGCATTTCGCCATCGCCGCGCGGGTCGCGATCGCCGCGGTAGGCATAGGCTTCGTCACGCGAGACGAGGCGATGCTGGGTGTCGTCGAGCTGGCCGGTGCGATCGAGCCGGAAGTGCTCGACGAAGGCGCGCGGGTTGCCGCGCCCGAGCAGGTCCCCGGTGTTGAGATCGATCGGCAGGTCGACGAGCTGGCGCTTGGCCTCGTCGGACGGCGGGCTGAGCACCGTCTTGGGCGCGTGATAGGTCCAGGCGGCCTCGATGATCGGAGTGAAGATCGGCAGCGCCACCTTGGAGCCGGTCTGGCCGGGCCCGAGGGTGCGGCGTTTGCCGTCGGCGTTGTCGTAGCCGACCCACACGGCGACCGTGACCTCGTTGGTGAAGCCGACGAACCAGGCGTCGTTCTCCTTATCGGTGGTGCCGGTCTTGCCCGCCACGTAGGGAGAGAGCTGGCGGATGGAGCGCGCGGTGCCGCGCTCGACCACGCCCTGGAGCATGGACTTGAGCTGATAGAAGGCGGCGTGATCCGCCGCGCCGATCCACGAGGCCGCGCTCGGCGCATGCTGATAGACCACCTGTCCGTCGCGCTCGATCGCCTCGATCGCATAGGGCGCCGGGCGCAGACCCTCGTTGGATACGGCCGCATAGAACGAGGCGAGATCGATCGGCCGCACCGGCTGCGCGCCGAGCACGAACGGATAGTAGCGGACGCATTCGGTGTAGAGCTGCGCCTCCATGGCGATCTCGCAGATGCGATCGAGGCTCTCCTCCGGCGCCGCATCGATGCCGCCCTCGAGCAGCCGCGCGGTCACCAGGTTCTTCGAGTTCTCGAGCGCCCGGCGCAGCGTGGTCACGCCGGAGCTGCCGCTGTCGTAGTTCCTCGGCGTCCAGAAATCCTGCTCGCGCGCCGAATCCTGGTTGCCGATCGGCGGCAGGGTCACCGGGGTATCGAGCACCAGCGTATTGGGCTGCAGGCCGCTGCGCAGCGCCGCCAGATAGGTGACCGGCTTCAAGGCCGAGCCGGGCTGGCGCCGCGCCTGGGTGGCGCGGTTGAGCTGGCTGAGCGGGTAGGAGAAGCCGCCCACCATGGCGAGGATGCGGCCGGTCCGGTTCTCCAGCACGAGGGCGGCGCCCTGCACGCCCGGACGCGCGCGCAGCTCCGCCTGGGCGCCGCGCTTGCCGTCGACGACGCGCGCATAGACGACATCATGGAGCTTGAGCTGGCGCCGAACCGCGGGGCTCGCGCCGGTCAGCGCAACGATGCGGCCGTCGCGCAGCCCCACCCGGATGGCGTCGCTGTTCTTGCCGCGGCCCTTGTCCACCACCACCGCTCTCGCCCAGTGCACGTCGTAGAGCGGCAGGTGCGCGGCATCGAGCGCCTGCTGCCAGGCGGGCGGCTGCGCCCCGGGCTTCTCGGTCTCGATGCGCTTGACCGCGTCGGCGAGGTTCGCCTCGGCGCCCGAGAATCGGGCGCGGCCGTTGCCGAGTTCGTAGCGCGCCAGGCCCTCCTGCAGCGCCGCTTCGGCCGCCCGCTGCAGGCCGGGATTGATGGTCGCGCGCACAGTATAGGACGTGGCGGTGAGGCTCTCGATGCCGGCGAGCGACTTCGCCTCGCGGCCGAGATGGTCGATGAAGTGGAAGCCGGCGTCCCGGCGCGGGCGGTCGTAGGCGGCAAGCTTGAGCGCGCCGCCCGCCGCCTCTTTCATCTGCTCGGGCGTGATCGTGCCGTCCTCGCGCATGCGGTTGAGCACATAGGCGAGCCGCTCCTGCGCCCGCTCGGGATGGCGGTCCGGGCCGAAATAGTTCGGCCCTTTGGTCAATCCGGCCAGGAACGCGCCTTCCGCAAGGGTGAGCGCGGCGACGGATTTGCCGAAATAGCTGCGCGCCGCGAGTTCCACCCCCCACGAGCCGCGGCCGAGATAGATCGAGTTGAGATAGAGCTCGAGGATGTCCGCCTTGCCGAGGGTCCGCTCGACCCGCGAGGCGACGATCACCTCGCGGATCTTGCGCTCGTAGGTCACGTCGTCGCCCACCAGCAGGTTCTTGGCCACCTGCTGGGTGATGGTCGAGCCGCCCTGGGGCCGCCGCGGCTGCGCCAGGTTGCTCACGAAGGCGCGGATCAGCCCGCGCTCGTCGACGCCGTGGTGTTGAAAAAAGCGCTTGTCCTCGGCGGCCACGAACGCCCGGCGCACATGCTCGGGGATCCGGTCGATCGGAACCCAGATGCGCCGCTGGTCGGGCTCGAATACGTCGGTGAACCGCTCGCCCCTCGTGTCGAGGACGGTGCTGACGCCGGACAGCCGCAGGCCCTTGAGCCGGGTGTGGTCGGGCAGGTCGGCGACCGCCTTGTTGTAGAAATCGACCACCTCGGCGATGTCGAACATGGCGCCGTCGACCGGCTCGTTGCGGCAGAACTGGCGATAGGCCGCCTGCAGGCTGTTGAACTCGAGCCCGCGGAACGACTTGATGCCGGCCGCCGCCTGCGGGTCGTCCATGGCAGTGGTGATCAGGTCGTCGAGATTGATGTCCTCGATGTCGAAGGCCTTGCGCACGTGGCCGCAGCCGTCCCGCAGCAGCTGGACGACCTCGTCGCGGTCGCGCACCGGGTCGAACTCGGTCTTCACCGCGTCCGGCCGGGTGGTCACCTGGCTGAGCGCAAGCGCGGTGGCGAAGATCTTGACCAGGACGGCGTTCATCGGCGTGGCATGCTGGGCCGCGGGGCGCCCATCATGCGCCCGTCCGGTAAACCAGACCTCACTATCAAGGCTGATTTGAGGTAGGGGCGGCGGCCGGCGAAATCCAGGCGCCCGGGCAAAAAAGCCGGCGCCGGTATCAGGCGCGCGACCCGCGAGCCTGCCTTCGACCTCGCTAAGATTCTCGTGCGCAACCCCGCCATCCGGCCAGTACCGGCGCCGCGCCCGCCATGCCCATATGGCGCCATGACCCATCGGAGGATTTTGTCATGAGCGCATCGCCGCATCCCCTCGTCGCTTTGTCCGACCAGACCGTCGCGCTGGTCGAGAACGCCGCGCGCAGCGCCGTCGCCGTGAGCGGCCGGCGCTCATCCGCAAGCGGCATCCATTGGCGTCCCGGCGTCATCGTCACGGCGGAGGACGTGCTGGAGCAGGACGAGGACATCGCCGTCACGCTCCCGGGCGGCCGGCAGGTGGCCGCTTCGCTCGCCGGGCGCGATCCCAGCACCGACGTTGCCGTGCTGCGCATCGACGCGGGCGACGTGCCGGTTGCCGCGACAGCCGATGCGCCGGCGCGCGCCGGCCAGATGGTGCTCGCGGTCGGCAGCCACCAGGGCGCACCGGTCGCGAGCTTCGGCATGGTGGCGTACGCGGGCGGCGCCTGGAGCAGCGTGCGCGGCGGCACCATCGACGCGCTGCTGCGGCTCGACCTCAACCTGAGCCCGCGCGGCGTCGGCGGCGCGCTCGTCGACATTGAGGGACGCGTCGTCGGCATGACCGTGTTCGGGCCGCGCCGGCGGCCGCTGGCGATCCCCACCTCGACCATCGACCGCGCCGTCGACCAGCTGCTCGCGAAGGGGCATGCGGTGCGCGGCTATTTCGGCGCCGGCCTGCAGCACGTGCATCTTGGGCGGGCCGGCGCGGAGCCGGACGCCGGCACGCGCGGAATTCTCATCGCCAGCATCGATCCCGACGGGCCGGCGGCGCGGGCCGGCTTGCTTCTCGGCGACATCGTCACGACATGGAACGCCAAGCCGGTCGGCCGGCTGCGCGAGATCGTGCGGCTGCTCGGGCCGGACAGCGTCGGCAACACGGTCGATCTCGAGCTGCTGCGCGGCGGCGCGCCGGTCGCCGCGAAAATCGTCATCGGCGAGCGGCCGCTGGCTTAGGAGTTCTCCATCGCATGGCAGCTATTGCCGCGGCTCGACGGCGCGAGCCCGCCACCCAAGATGCCGCTGTTCAACCAGCCTCGGTGCGGGTGGCGATCTGCATAGCCGATCCGGTGCTGCGCAGCCGGACTGCCCGCGCGCTCGAGGGCGCGGCGGCCATCACGGTCGTCGGCGTCGCCGAGAGCGCGGAGGCGATGCACACGATCGATCCCGATCGCATCGACGCGGTGCTGACGGACGCGCCTGGCGACCGGTTGAATTGGGTCGCGGCGCCCGACGAGACGCATGGTGCCGAGGTAACGCTCACCGCGCGCGAGCGCGACGTGCTGGCCGCGCTGGCCGCCGGCGCCTCCAACAAAACCATCGCCCGGCGCCTGGGGATTTCGTTTCACACGGCAAAATTCCACGTCGCCGCCATCCTCACCAAGCTCGACGCCGACAGCCGCACCGAAGCGGTGGCGAAGGCCGCCCACCTCGGCCTCGTGATGCTGTGAGGCGCGGGCTCCCTCTCCCCGCTTGCGGGGAGAGGGTCGGGGTGAGGGGGCCTCCGCGGAAATGCGAACACTTTGAACGCCCCCTCACCCGACGCGCTTCGCGCGTCGACCTCTCCCCGCAAGCGGGGAGAGGTAACCAGCGCCGAGTTGATCAGCCGGGGGTTGGCTTCGTTCTGCCAAACCTAACTCGGCATCCTCATTGGGTTCGTTCTGCCAAACTATGACGCAGCATCGTCATTGGGTTCGTTCAAACCTACAGCATGTTCCAACGGTTTCGAATCGCGAGATGCGTAGGGTGGGCAAAGCCGTGGAACGCGGCGTGCCCACGCGTTCTTGAAGCCCGCACGTGGGCACGGCGCTTCGCGCCTTTGCCCACCCTACTGATTTTTTGAAGGACCTCATCCTGAGGAGCGTCGCGAAGCGACGCGTCTCGAAGGATGGGAGCGCGTCCATGGTTCGAGACGCGCCCTTCGGGCGCTCCTCACCATGAGGGCGGTGTTTGCTGGTCGCCAGCTACGGACTCGTTGGGTTCGTTGTGCCAACTTCACTCGACCTTGATGTTCGCCGCGCGGATGATCGGCCACCGCTTCTCGATCTCGGCCCGGTGGTGGAGGCCCTGCTCCTCACTCGGATTTCGCCACCCATCGCGCCAACGCTGCGCTATCGATCCTCCATTGTCCGGCATTGATGTCATAAGCGGCGAGACGAAGGAGAGGCCAAGCGGCTCATCCGGCCGGTCCGCGGTCATCGGGTCGCCTGGTCCAGCCACACCACTTGTATTTTTCCTGATATTTACAGGCGGCCCACCGGTCACACTTCTCCCGCGCCTCGAAGCGGTTTGGTGCCGCCCCGATCAGGGGGATTCACGGGATGCCGTTGCCGGGCATGTCCCGCAAGATTGATCGTGATAAAGGGTATATGCGACATAACACATATTGTCAAGGGGCAAGTTCAGGAAATCGCCCGCGACGCCGGGAACCCAGTCGCGGCCGGACTTGCAAAAGGCATCCGCATGGTCTAAGTAGCGGCCATCGACATTTGGCCGGACCATCAGGCCGTTTCGCCTTCGCTGACTCGCTGGGCGCACGTTCAGACCTCCTCCAAACATCGATAAGCCGGGCTCGGGCCACGCTGCTGCGCGGCACGGGCTCACGTGTACCTACGCCAGTGAAAGGATATCTCCATGAACACAGGCACCGTAAAGTTCTACAACGGCCAGAAGGGCTTCGGATTCATCCAACCCGATGACGGCGGCAAGGACGTGTTCGTCCACGCCACCGCGCTGGAGCGCGCCGGCATGCGCGGTCTCAACGAGGGTCAAAAGGTCGCCTTCGACACCCAGGAAGACCGCCGCACCGGCAAGATCGCCGTCGGCAATATCCAGGCCGTCTAGGCTGTCAGAAATGACGACACTCGCTCCCGCCTGAGCGACGTTGAAGCCGCCCCTGCAGGGGCGGCTTTTCGTTTGTGCCGGCAATCCGCGCCGCGAACGCCGTGCCCGCTTCCGAGGATCAGAATGAACGCCCACGGGATGCCGGATGACGGAGCGGCCATCTGCCGGGCTTGCGGCGCATGCTGCGCGTTTTCGCCGGAGTGGCCGCGATTCTCGTTGGAGGACGACGCCGATCTCGCGCGAATTCCGCCCGCGTTTGTCGACGACGAACGGGGGCGCATGCGGTGCAATGGCGATCGCTGCTCGGCCCTCGTCGGCGATGTCGGGGTATCGACGTCGTGCGCCGTGTACGCGGTAAGGCCCGACGTTTGCCGTACGTGCTCCCCGGGCGACGACGCCTGTCGCTTGGCGCGGCGCCGCTTCAATCTATGACAGCCCCGCAATGATTTGCTGCCTCGCACGTGCCCGGCGAGACGCCAACAAACGGAGCAGATATGACACAGCGATTTCGGTCCGGACAGACGGTCCGCCTGTGCCGCGGTTTTCCCCACAAGTCGGCGGCCGAGGGCGAATACAAGGTCGTCAGGCAGCTTCCGGATGGCGGCGGCGAGGTGCAATACCGGATCAAGAGCCTGCGCGAGCCGCACGACCGCGTGGTGAAGGAAAGCGATCTGGAAAGGGTTTGAGCGCCGGCCGGCCGGCCATCCTCGACAATCAAGGCCTCCAGAGCATGTCCCGTTCCTTCGGAATCGGGACACGCTCTAGAATTATCGAGTGGCGCATGTTCTTGTCGGCGAACCGGTATCCACCCCGGATCAAGTCCGGGGCAGGCTTTCGCCGGAACATGCGCTCAGGTAGTACCTGGATGGCGACAGCCGCGCCACCGGGGCGGTCATGCGGTCAGCAACGACAAGGATCCAGCCTTCACCGCCGGCGCTTTCACACGGAGATGGTAATGCCCAGGCATATTCGAAGCGTGACAGCGCGACGCCCGCGGAAAATCGCCAGGCCGGTGCAGGCTGCCCCCCCTGCCGTGGCCCCCGTGGCCGCCGTGGCCACCGCGGCCGCCGCGGCTTCGACAAATGAGGCTGAACTTTTCGACGGCCTGCGCCAAGCCTTTCAGGCCACCCCGGACATTCCGGAAACCCCGGAGCGCACCAGAGAAAGGTACGTCTGGGCCATCGAGAGCCTAGCCAACTACCTGGAAGATATCGGCGCCGATGCGGTCTGGATCGAGCGTATCGACGAACTGCGCTGGGCCCTTGAAGACCTGACAAACGGCGTGCTCCCCCCGCTCCTAAAACCCACAAGTTCAAGCAGCAGCCCGCCGCCCGGCCCGGGACCTGCGTCGCCGGGTTGATGCCATAGGCGATCAGCGATCGGGGCGTGAGCGCCTGAGCGCGAACGAGACCGTGCGCGTCTATCTGTTTCCACTTGCTGGTTCAGACGCAAACAGGAACTGCACTTCGTCCATCATCGCTCCCGGATTTGATTGAGCCCCATCCTCTCACCCAGATACGCGGGCCGCACGTCGCTGCGGTTGATCGCGTCTTGCAGCGCGTCCCCGAGGAATTCCCAGCACAAGCAAGGGTGCCAGTCTGGCGGAGGGAGTGGGATTCGAACCCACGATACGGTTTCCCGTATACACGCTTTCCAAGCGTGCGCCTTAAGCCACTCGGCCATCCCTCCCGATCGCGCGATGCCGTCGCGCGGCGTGCAAGCAGACGCGGCCGAACTATACCAAGGCTGGGCCACTGACAAGCAAAGGGCCGTCCGGAGGATGGGTTGACGCCCGCGCAAGCGGGCGCAATCCCATCGCGATGCGGGGCGCGTCATCTTTGGCGGCAGCGTTGGTTGCGGGCCAGCGGAAGACGATGGGTTTCGCAAGGGCTCAATTCATCCTACGCGGCCTACGCGGCCTACGCGGCCTTGGGCTTGCCCTCCCTGCCGGTATATCCATATGTGGGCCGGTCGATCCTCCCCCGCCGTCCGGCACGGTTGAGTTCATGCGATTCATCCTGCGCTTCCTCGGGCTGTGGTGCCTGGCCGGCGCGTTCGTCGCGCTGGTCATCGACGGCACCACCTCGATCGCCGCCGGGGCGGTGCAGTTCAAGCCGCTGGGGGAGACCTGGTTCGCCATCCACCAGAACAGCCTCCTGCTGCTGCAGCCGGCGATCGAGCGCCACGTCGCCGTGTGGCTGTGGGACCCGGTGATGCAGACGCTGCTGCAGCAGCCAACCTGGGTGGTGCTCGGCGTGCTCGGCGCGCTGCTGGTCCTGCTCGGCCGCAAGAAGCCGCCGCTGATCGGCTACGGCCGCGACTGAAACCCTTTGAATGGCGCATGTTCTTATCGGCGAACCGGTACCCACTTCGCCGGAACATGCGCTCCTCCCCGTTTCGTGACCGGCCCGCCCGCCTCGGTGGCCGGGATGTGATGACGGCCGCGGCTGCGCCGCGCCGCCAACGGGATTATATTGAGCCGGGTCCAGCGAGGAGATCGCCCATGTTCATGTTCAAGAAAAGCCTCGACATGCCCAAGGCCGGCGACGCTTTGCCGGGGCGGCCGACGCCGATCCCGACCGCGAGCCACCATTTCATCAACGGCCGGCCGCTCAAGGGACCGTTTCCCGAAGGCTACGAGACCGCCGTCTTCGGCCTCGGCTGCTTCTGGGGCGCCGAGCGCAAATTCTGGGAGCTGGGCGACGGCATTTTCGTCACCGCCGCCGGCTATGCGGCTGGCCACACGCCCAATCCGACCTACGAGGAGGTGTGCAGCGGGCGCACCGGGCACAACGAGGTCGTGCTGGTCGTCTACGACCCGGCGAAAATTTCCTACGACAGGCTGCTCAGGACGTTCTGGGAGAGCCACAACCCGACCCAGGGCATGCGCCAGGGCAACGACGCCGGCACGCAATACCGCTCCGGCATCTATGTCACCAGCGCCGCGCAGCGCGCCGCCGCCGAGGCCTCCAAGGCCATGTACGCGGGCGCGCTCGCCAAGCGCGGCTACGGCCCGGTGACGACCGAGGTCCTCGACGCGCCGCCGTTCTACTACGCGGAGGATTATCACCAGCAATACCTCGCCAAGAATCCGTTCGGCTATTGCGGCCTCGGCGGCACCGGGGTCAGCTGCCCGGTCGGCGCCAAGGTCGCGGCAAGCTAAGCGGCAACCAAGAAGCAAAAAACCGCGGCCCGCGGCGTTTGGCCGATTGCCGGGCGGCCGACGCTGCGCGTATTGTGCTCGCATTGATCCGAGCCTGAGGTCGCGGAGCAAACATGAGGCGGCTTATCGCCGGAGCGATTGCGGTTGCAGCGGTGGCGGCCGGCATCTGGGCCGCCCAGACCTGGGCGGCGCAAAAGAGCAAGGCGGGCGCAGCCGACACGGATCAGGCGGTGCTCTCGGCCGACCAGAGCCTGCGCCGGGCGCTGGCGGGCGGCGACAAGATCGCCGCCAACATCCTGCTCGATCGGCGCTTCGCCCATACGGATCGGACCGGGCGCAGCCTCGCCAAGCCGCTGGTCGTGCTCGACCCGGCCTCCTTCGCCGGCGCCGCCGACGCCGAGGACGTGAAGGTGCGCCGCTACGGCCGGATCGCCGTCGTGACCGGCACCAGCGGCCTCTCCGCCAAGGGCGGCACCTTCTTCGTGCACGTGTGGCTCAAGCGCCGCCCCGGCTGGCGCGCGCTCGCCTATCACGACAACCCGATCGGGACGGAAACGGCCCCGCTGGCCGGCGTCAGCCCGGCGGCGCCGGCCGCGTGCGGCAATCCGTGCAAGCGCGTCCCCTACCAACCGAAGACCCCGGCCGAGCAGGACATCGTGGCGGCGTTCCAGGCGATCGAGACCGCCGTGACCAGCAACGACGCCGAGGCGTGGACGCGGCACATCGCCGACGAGTTCGTGGTCTATCGCTCGAACTCGACGCCACGGGTCAAGGCCGACCGGGTGGCGTTCATCGAGAAGCAGAAGGAGAGCGGGACGCCGACCCGGGTGGGCGAGCTGACCGCGATGCAGCTCTTCGTGTTCGGCGACAGCGCGCTGATGACCGCCAACCACGCCTACGCGGACGGCCAGCGGCCGGCCTACCGGGTCACCCGCCTGTGGGTGCGCCGCGACGGCCGCTGGCAGATGGCGCTGAGCCAGCAGACCACCATCGAGCCGGTGACGGCCGCCGTTACCACGCCGCGCCCGTAACCTCGCGCAAACGGGGCGTTCTCCTCATACCTGCCCTGCTTGCGGGCGGGTTGAAATCCGCTGTCCCGCCAACGATTTTGCATGCTTGGTCAGGGCGGCGCCGGCTCCCGGCGCCGCCTGTCGATTACGTCCCAGGATCCGCGCGCTGATGAATCCCCCGCCTGCGCCCACCGCCGAGCATCCCCCGCTTGCCCACGCCGAAATCCGCGCCATCGTGCTCGGCATCCTGCTGGCGATGTTCCTCGGCGCGCTCGACCAGACCATCATCGCCACGGCGCTGCCGACAATCGGGCGCGCGTTCGCCGATGTGGAGAACCTGTCGTGGGTCGTCACGGCGTATCTGCTGACCGCCACCGCGGCGACGCCGCTCTACGGCAAGCTCAGCGACATCCACGGCCGCCGCGCCATGCTGCTCGTCGCCATATCGATCTTCGCCGCGGCCTCGGTCGGCTGCGCGCTGGCGCCCAGCATGACGGCGCTGGCGCTCGCCCGCGCGCTGCAGGGCGTGGGCGGCGGCGGGCTGCTTTCGCTCGCGCAGACGATCGTCGCCGACGTGGTCTCGCCGCTCGAGCGCGGGCGCTACCAGGCCTATATCGGCATGGTGTTCGCCGCCTCGAGCATCGGCGGCCCGGTGCTCGGCGGGTTCTTCGCCGAGCACCTGCACTGGTCGCTGATCTTCTGGATCAACCTGCCGATCGGGCTTGTCGCCTTCCTGATGACCAACCGGGTGCTCAAGCGGCTGCCGCGACACGAGCGGCCGCACCGGCTCGACCTCGCGGGCGCCGGCCTGATGATGGCGGCAACGGTCGTGCTGCTGCTCGCGCTGACCTGGGGCGGCACGCGCTACCCGTGGAGCTCGGCGCAGATCCTGGCGCTGCTCGCGGCCTCGGGATCGCTGTGGACGCTGTTCGTGATCCGGCTGATGACCGCGCGCGAGCCGTTCCTGCCGCTCTCGGTGCTCACCAACCCGGTGGTCGGCATGGGCACCGCGTCGGTGTCGTGCGTGTTCGGCACCATGATCGGGCTCGCGATCTTCGTGCCGCTCTATTTCGAGATCGTGCTCGGCCTGTCCGCCAGCGCATCGGGCCTGGCCTTGATCCCGCTGATGGGCGGGACCGTCATCGGCTCGACCGCCGCGGGCCGCTACATGTCGCGGCTTCCCCATTACAAACGCGTGCCGTTCGTCGGGCTGGCGCTGGCGATCGCCGCGCTCGCCCTGCTGGCGGCGGAGCCGGCCGGCCTCCCGCTCGCCGTGGTGTGCACCGCGCTCGGCCTCGTCGGCACCGGGATGGGCGCGTTGTTCCCGGTCACCACCGTGTCGGTGCAGAATGCGGTGCTGCCCTATCAGCTCGGGACCGCGACCGGCGCGATGAACTTCTTCCGCCAGCTCAGCGGCGCGCTGATCGTCGCGGCGTTCGGCGCGATCGTGCTCGGCGGGGCCGGCGGCGCCGGCCATGCCGGGGTCACCCTCGAGACGCTCGCGCTGCAGACGGACCAATTCGCCGGCGGCGATTTCGCCCAGGTGTTTCGCTGGGTCTTCATCGCCGCGGCGGCCCTTCTCGCGGCCGGCCTGCTCCTGCTGTTCGCCATGGAGGAGCGCCCGCTGCGCGGACGGCGCGAGAGCGAGGTCGTGCCGGCCGAGTGAGTGCGCTCAGTTCGCGCGCGTCCAGGTCTGGCCCTTGCAGATCAGGCCGCCGAGCGCACAGCCTTCGAGGCGCAGCGCGTTCGCGCCCTGCAGGGTGAGATTGCCGCTGAACACCTTGCCCTCCTCGGGGCTGTAGACCTGCCCGGACCATTTGTCGGCCCCGTTCGGCTTCATGCTCAGCACGATGGCGACGCCGATCAGCGGCCGGCTGCGCTTGGACTCGTCGGTGTTGTTCTTGTCGGTCTTCGCCTTGCCGGTGTCCGGATCGTTCGGCTCCTTGAGCCAGATGATCGTGCCGCACACGGCGCCGCCGCAATCGCTGACCCGCACCCGGGAGCGGCCGTTCTCGGTGAGCCACGTGCCGAGCGGGTCGGCGGCGAACGCCGGAACGCCGGCCAAAAACCCGAGCAGGCCCAATGCGAGCGCGCCGCCGCGCAACGTGGTCTTCATCCTCATCCTCCCCTCGTGCGATCTGCCGAAAATGCTCAAGCGGCCGGGGACAATAAAGCAGCGCGGTCGCGGCGCAACTGGGGCGGCACCGCGGTCCCGAGCAGGCCGCCGGGATCGGAGGAGCCGCGGATCAGCGCTTGCCGGCGCCGCACGGGCGCCAGCGCCCGTAGCCTTCGTCGGTGATGCAGTCCCAGCTCGATATGATGACGCCGGGCCGCACCTCGATCATGCGCGGGGGCTCGAACGCCGGCGCGTGCCCCACCATGACGGGCGCGGCGTGCACGTGGCGCGCGGCGTGGTGGCGATGCTTTGCGGCCGCGAGCGTCGCATCGACGGTCGCGAGCGCGAGGACCGACGCCGCGACGATCGGCCAGTGGTGTTTCATCTGTTCCTCCGCAAGGCCGCGGGCGACGCGGCGCCCGCCATTATATCGCCGGCGCGCGACCGGGCGACATCGCTCGCGAAGAATTGTGCGTTCGAGGCGGACCCGCAAGGCGGCCGAGATTCCGTGGCCGGCCGCTTGCGATCGATGATAAGCAGGCCGCATGCACGATCTCGGCCAAGCATTTATTGCCGCCTGTCGCCTGATCGCGGGCTTCGACCCCGAGCTGATCGGCATCGTGGCGCTGTCGCTTAAGGTCAGCCTGTCGGCGACCATGATCGCGCTCATGATCGGCGCGCCGGCGGGCGCCGCGCTCGCGGTCACCCGGTTTCGCGGCCGCCAAGCCATCGTCGTCGTCGCCAATGCGCTGCTCGGGCTTCCGCCGGTCGTGGTCGGACTGCTGCTCTACCTGATGCTCTCGCGCTCGGGCCCGCTCGGCGCCTTCGGCATCCTGTTCACGCCGGCCGCCATGGTGCTCGCCCAGACCGTGCTCGCGACCCCGATCGTGGTCGCGCTCGTGCATCGCGCGACCGCGGCGCTGTGGGGCGAGTACGGCGACGTGCTCCGCGTCGACGGCGCGTCGGTCGCGCGCGCCATCCGCGAGCTGTTCGTGATCGGCCGCGAGTCGCTGCTCACCGCGTTCCTCGCCGCGTTCGGCCGCGCCATCGCCGAGGTCGGCGCGATCCTGATCGTCGGCGGCAACATCCGCGGCAGCACCCGCACCATGACGACGGCGATCGCGCTCGAGACCAGCAAGGGCGAGCTGTCGCTCGCGCTCGGCCTCGGCCTGATCCTGATCTCGCTGAGCATCGCCGTGAGCGCCGCCGCGTTCGCGCTCAATCGCTGGGCGGGGAAATAGTCGGGTGAGCCGCGCAGCCATCCCGCCGGGGGGGGCGGCGCGACGCGGATCGCAGGCGATCATCAGCAGATGACATGACGAAAGGAGAGTCGTTCGCGAGGGTGCTCTCTGCCGGAATTCCCCGTCATGCGGAAAACGGATCGAGCAGCGACACGCCCGCTACGGCAATGTTCGCGACATTGCGGGTCACAAGTGTCAGGCCATGGACTTTGGCGGTTGCCGCAAGGAGTCCATCGATCAGAGGCAGGGGAGGATTGGGAATTCCCAACAGCGCCCAGGCTTCCGCGACCGGCTCGTCGATGGGCAGGACGCGATCCCGCAGCCCGGTCCGCATTTGCGAGAACCATCGATCGAGCGATTTGGCCTGTTCCGGATCGCTCCGCCGTTTGAGCTCGATGCCGCGACGGATTTCGGCGAGCACCAGGACGCTCGTCCCGATCTCCTCGACAGGGGTGTGCGCGACCCAACGGACAATGTTCGGGTGGGCTCGGTCACGCTTGCGGATTTCGGAAATGATGTTCGTGTCGAGCAGGAATTTCACAGATCAACCTCGCGCCAATCCCGTCGGCGCGGCTGGTCAAAAACGCCGGCGAAGGCCTCATCGGGAAGCTGCGAGCCAAAGATGTCGAAGGCAGTCTTCACCTCGGAATGCATCAGGGCTTTGGCCAGCGTAGATCGCAGCGCCTCGGCTTGTTCGACCTTGCTGCGCAGCGTCTCGGCCAACGCGCGGATGAGGCCGGCATCCTTCTTGGGCGCCTGAACCTCAACGCGCACAAAACCTCGCGCCGCCGCGCGACGACGGTGCGTACGGGTCGCCTTGCGCTGGGACTTGCTAGCCATAAGTCCTTCTCAAGTTGTCGAGATTTGATTCCGGTTATATAACCGGAAATATCACGAAATTCAAGCAGAATCATTTTGGACCCAGTGTTCGGGTTCTGCGGCCGAATTCGGTTCCGACGGGCTGTAGCGTCCCAAATCCCAATATTTGCTCGGAGGCGCCCTGGTGGGTAG
>WNGG01001665.1_pt1 | contig 25106 bp, 17 predicted proteins | sample 5400661 | NCBI WGS metagenome assembly WNGG01 (sample SAMN13153372, study PRJNA577476) | soil metagenome | isolation source: 100 cm soil or saprolite under Garry oak tree replicate 1 | place: USA:California | collected 2016-06-15
GCGCTCTTCCCCGACACCGAATAGCTGCTGCGGCGACCGCGCGGCCTTCGGATACGGCAAGCGCGACGCCGTCCTGGTCGACGCCTTGCTCACCGTCGAGCAGGCGCACGCGCTGGGGGAGTGGGTCGCAGCACACGGCAAGCACCTGACCACCATCTATCTCACCCACGGCCACGGTGACCATTTCTTTGGTCTCGGAGCGCTCCTGGAGCGGTTCCCCACGGCCCGTGCGCTCGCCACGCCCGCGGTGGTGCAACGCATGCACCGGCAGGCCGAGCCTGCGATCGCCGTGAACATCTGGGGCGCGCTGTTTCCGGGCCAGCTCCCAGACCGGCTCGTGATCGCCGAGGAGCTCACAGGCAAGGTAATCGAGCTCGAAGGGCGCGACCTGGTCGTGGTAGAACTCGGGCACACCGACAGCGACGATACCACCTGCCTGCATGTCCTGTCCGTCGGCCTGGTGGTCGCCGGAGACGCCGTCTACAACGACGTCCATCTCTACCTCGCCGAGTCAAACGCGCACACCCGCCGCGAGTGGATCGCGGCGCTCGATGCCATCGAGGCGCTCCACCCACGCGCGGTGATCGCCGGATACCAGCGTGCTGACCGCGACGACGGCCCCAGAATCATCGAAGAGACCCGGCAGTACATCCGCGAGTTCGACCGGCTCGCCCAGACGACGACGACGGCGCGCGAGCTGTACGACCAGATGCTCGCGCTCTATCCTGAGCGGGTCAATCCGGGCATGCTCTGGACCTCAGCGCGTGCACTCAAGCCGTAGGAAGGAAAGACTGCATGTCAAGGCCTCGGAGGACCAACGGAACGGAAAAGTACGCTAAGGCCATGAACAAACTGCATTACAATCAATAGCCGCAAAGGAGCTGCTTGTTGGCCTGATGTCACGTAAGCTGCTCTCATGCGCAAAGGAGCGGGAAATTCAGGTAAAAATAGTGTTGACCGGCATACAAGCTGCTCGCGGCAAGCAAGGAAACGACCTGATCGTCCACTCGGAGCGCTTTTTTCTCTGCTCTCCCCATGTCCAGGTAAGTGACCTCGGTTGGCTTGAGAAGGGCAATCAGCATTCACTTTGCGCTTGAGAGCAGCTTACGTGACATCAGGCCTTGTGGTGCAACGAGATCGTGTTCACGCGTATGAAGGGAAGAGAGCAACCAACCTCCCTGCAGAAGAAGGGAAGGGTTGAGACCCAGGCTTGTCCCGTTGCGTGGAGCAGGACAGGCTGCCCCTTCCTCCCACTCCTCGCGTTTCCCAACGGGAAAGGCGAGCAGAGAGACCATCAGTAGATCAAAGAAAGGACAAGATGATGATACAACAAGATGAGAGCACACAGCCAGAGAGCGCCGAGACCACGCCCACACGAGTTGTGAGTGGAGGTTCGGTGCGCTTTGCCTATCGGCGTTTCGGAAACCCATCGGCAACCCCGCTGGTCTTTCTGCAGCACTTTCGTGGCTCGATGGACAATTGGGATCCGGCTCTGCTCAATGGCTTTGCCAAAGATCACACGGTGATTACTTTCGATAACGCGGGGGTGGGCTTCTCCAGTGGGGAAGTGCCCGACAACGTTGCTGCTATGGCGCAGTACGCTCTTGACTTCCTCGCCGCCCTCCAGCTGAGGCAGGTCGATCTGCTCGGCTTCTCGTTGGGTGGCTATATCGCTCAGCACCTGGCCTTACACCACCCCCAGCTGGTTCGTCGCCTCATCCTGGCGGGGACGGGTCCTGGCAAAGGGGAGGGCACCCAGGATCTCGACCAGACGATTCTTGACGCTGCATCGGGGCCTTCATCCAGGAACGGACTGCTCCAGCTCTTCTTTGAACCAACCGAAACGAGCCGGGCGGCAGGCGCGGCCTTCTGGGATCGGCTCCAAAGGCGAGAAGGCGAACGCGATCCGTCTCTCGTGGGCCCTGGGGTACAAGCGCAACGAACAGCCTTGACCCGCTGGGATCGCACCGAGGACGCGGCCTACCCGCATTTGCGCGAAATTGCGCACCCGGTCCTGGTCGCGGGCGGGAGCCATGACTTGATCATCCCGACCGTGAACGCTTTTGTCCTGGCGCAGCGGTTGCCCAACGCCCAACTCATCCTCTATCCAGACTCCGGACACGGGTTCCTGTTCCAATACCACACGCTGTTCGGCCAGCACGCCACGCTCTTCCTGGAGAGCTGAGCGTGACCACAGGGAGCACCGCCAGGAGATCACCTCACAACATGCGTATGGTATGGGTGGAGGATACCTCGCCAAGAGATAGGTAACACAGTTGGGTAGTGACATTGGCCGGAAGCTGTCGAAAAAACGATGAAGGCTAACCTGACTTGAACTGCGCTCATTTTCAGGAAAGACGAAGCTGCGCAAAAAGATTCATAAAACGAGTTTGCAAGAATGCCCTCAGTTCGGCTCCGCTTCTCTGCAAGAGAACTGAGGGCACGCGGTTCTCTAGCTCCGCTTCAGGAAGAATAAGCGAGCTCCTAAACCGATGAGAACACTTCCCGTCAGCCAGCGAAGGACAGAGGCGAAGCGGGGCTGTGTTGCAAGCTTCTCACCCAACCTTCCAGAGAGATACGCGTATCCTCCATAAATGCACAGACAGATCAGGGTAAAAGTGAGGCCAAATGCGGTCATTTGCAAGGGAACATTGCCTAGATGAGGATTGACGAACTGTGGGAGTAATGCGGCAAAGACCAGGATGCCTTTCGGGTTGAGCATGCTCGTGAGTATTCCTTGTTGCAGAATACGTCCAGCGGGCACAGGATTCACCGCACCCTGAGTCAGAGGACCACTATGTTTGCTCATGAGGGCGCGGATGCCCAGATACACGAGGTAGATCGCTCCTGCGTAGCGGACGATGTCAAAGGCAATGACTGATGATTGCAACAATGCGGACAATCCAAGCGCCGCAAGCATAGTATAGACGAGATATCCTATGCAGATCCCCACTGTCGAGAGCAAGGCTGCCGTTCTCCCTTGCGCAATCCCGCGTGTCGTGATATAGATCACATCAGGACCGGGCGTCAAAGCAAGGACGACGATAATGGTCGCAAAGAGCAGGAGATTGGAAAAAAACATGGGAGTGACCTCTTTTCTAGAACCATGGAACACGATGAATGCCATACGTCAGTGAGCCACGCGAACTGGCGGCGATCTCTTGAAAGAGGGGGCATTTCCCCCCTCCCTACTCAGGTTGATAGACTACATAGCCATCAAACTCATAGTGGTTGTAGTGCTGAGCTGAGAATGCGACTTCTGCAAAGATAGCAGCCGCTTGAGGTGAACCAATCGGAAATACATAAGCTGCGTGGGGATCGGCTGTCACGATTTCACGATAAGGCAGATAGCGATCAAAGCCCGGTTGCAGGTAATCGTTCACAACACTGCAGATGATCTGCTCTCTACTTTCGAACATAATGCGATCGCAGGTCCAATATTCAGAATAGATATGCGTCGCACCAATACGTGACAGGTTAGCAATCAAATCATCCTGTTGACGGTTGAGAGCCTGGACGCTGGGGACCTCCAGAAACGTCGTAATTGTTCCTAACAGGTAGATAGCGGCAATGAAGGTCAGAATCCCCCGTGCAACCCAGGGCGAACGTAGAATACCCAACCACCTCCCAGGGATGCCCCTACCCTGATACGATGGACCCCCACCGTGGTTGGGTAGGGGCGGATCCTTGCGCTCGCTCCGTGTGGTGGCTACGTATGTCTCTTCAGGCTCGCCCTCGCCCAACTCGACCAGGGGAATACCCTCGCACTCGCTCTTGCTTTGACGATACCCTGGTGCAACCGACCTTTTGGGAAAAGGGAAAGAAGCGGGGTCACCCCGCGCCCCGGCAGGGGGCAATGCCCCCTGCACCCCCTTTCCCGAAGCATTCTCTTGTTTTTGCACTAGCTTGCTCCAGAGCGGCCAGAGCACAGCGGGGGTGCAGATAAGCAGGCCTACCAGGTAGCGTGCAGAAGTCCATGGTACTACTGCCGGCGCTGGACTGATTACATAGATGAAGAGTGTCAGTCCACCACCGCCTAAGAGCATGAGGCGAGCAAAGTGACGTATAGCAGCCTGTCTCTCATCAAGGTCCCACGACTTGGGGAGAGGTCGCCGCCAGAGTTTTCGAAAGGCTCTGAGCGCAAGAAAGAGGGCTGTCGTCCAGAGGGCAAGATATCCCAATCCCCAGGCTCCCTGGGCAATTGAGCATCCAACTGTGTCAATACCTGGTGGTCCCGGTCCAAAGAGTGGCATGGATGTCAGGGGACAGAGCGGATTTGCCCCAGTAGCCAGGGGTATACTGACCAGGGTTGTGCCGAGGATTTCTTTTACAATCAGATTCTGATCAAAGGGTACTTGTGAGCCTCCAGCACGATGAAGCTCCCAAAGAATGACCAGGGAATTTTGGTCAAGTGGAGCTGTGATGTTGTAGATAATCAGGGGAAGCAAGCCGATGAGCAGACCGAGTAGCAGCCATGCTCCTGCCCATCTACGCACCTCGCTCCAGCAGAACCAGATCAGCATCAGACCCGACATCAGCACAAACGGCCCGACCAGCATATGGCTCCACAGGCCAATTCCCACAGCAAATCCCCAGTTACCATAGGCAAGGAAGCGCCATCTGCGACGACGCGGAGATAGGTCCTGACCGAAGGTGAGTGCAAGCCAGGTGGCAAGGAGTAGAGCAATTGTGCCAAAGAGCAAAGTTTCAGAGGCTCCTCCCAGTGATTTGACTTCACGAATGAACACTTCACTTGATCCAAAGCTCAGCAAGGCCAGCGAGGCCAGGGCCAGCTTTTTCGTGTAGAGCAGGCTGGTGAGGAGATAGAGGCTTACAAGAAAGGCGGCAAATAAGATAACCAGGCCAAGCCGCAAGGGAAATAAGGAGACAGGAAAGAGATGAAACAGGGCTGCACCAAGATACGCCTGTAAGGTACCCATATAGTTCTGACCATAAAGAAAGATCGGGTGTTCACCCCGATAGGCAATATGCATGGCCTCCAGGCCCATTGTGCTTTCGTCGCTATTTGTTACCGGCCAACCCTGAGCTATCAGCACAATACGTATTAATGCGGCAAAAGCAATTATTCCGGATGCCCATATCCCATATGAACTGATTCTTAGATACTTCAGGCGTATTTTATTCCAGTGCAGCATAAGCTTGCTTGTTTACTCCCTTAGTCAGAAGAAAACTTTTAAGTAAAGACGGATATTTAGCTGATCTGGCAACATAGTGTAGACATGAGTCACCCCGAATTTTTCGCAAGGCGCGGGAAGCGAAAAATTCGGGATGATTCATGTCCACGGGTCCCTGGAATGCTCTACTACCAGGATCGAATGATCAGCACGCTCCTTTGGGTGCGGTTGCAGAGACGGTTGAGCCATGTTCACCATCTGTTGTAATTAATCATAACATATCAATGCAGGTTTTTGCCCCTTGATTATTTCTTCAATAGCTGCTCGTACAACTTCAACAGTCGTTGAGCATATTCTTCCCAATCGGCCTGGCACCGGCAAGGGATGCCACTACATTTTCCGTGGACCCCCCTATCACCAGGACATGCAGTGGCACCCTTTGTCGGTTCCAGGGGAGAGCACGTTTGTGCTTTCACCAATGCGCGAGCCAATGACCATCGACTGGCAGGTTCATACAGGATACTGGCTTTAGGGGAAAGCATGCCACGAAAACGTGGAAGGTTAGGAGCTATTACAACACGCTCATAAGAGAGTGCCAGTAATGCTGGCTCTAATGTGCCTGCCACCTGGTTTGGCAGGTGAGGAAGCACGACGGCATCAACTGCCCCCAGGTATAGTGGGATATCCTCTTTGGTCGGAGAAGTCAGGAAGAGATGGATAGCAGAATTGAGGGCAGCGAACTTGAACAAACGCTGCGCTATGTTCTTATCCTGTGGTAAGCCAACAAATACTAATTGGGGACGATGTACATTTCCCGCATAGTTGGGTAGGGGCGCACCACGTGCTCGATAAATCGGCACTCTACCGGTCTCCTTCCTCTTTAGCTTCCTCCTGGGTGATAATGCCTCTTGTGTCGGCATTGCTTGAAAAGCCTCGGCAAGGTGAACAAGCTCCTGTTCGGTGTGCAAAGAGACCAGGCAAAGGTAGACAAAGCACTCTTCTAAAGGAAGGCCAAGGTGCTGGCGAGCTGAAGTACGGGGCACTGCTGGCGCATAGTAACCACGAAAACCTGGATGTGGCAGGCAACGAACGCGCCGCTGGAGGTTCTTATCAGGATAGAGTTGCTCCGGCTGGCGGGTATGTGCCACGACGAGGTCGCTGCATTGCATGATTTTACGTTCGAAAGAACGTTGCGGGAAGAAGCGCATATCGGGCGCACTTTGCCACCATCCTCCGGCATCAGTAGTCACAATACGTATTCCCCAACGACATGCTAGCCAGAGTCGGAACAGGAGTTGTTGTCTCTGCTGATGCGTCAGATTGAAGGCTCCAGGACGATGAAAATGTATGATGCCTGCTGGTTGTCCTCCATCAGCACGGTGCCGCCAGAGCCAGGAGAGGGGAATATTGGCGATTGCAACACTACAATCTATATCTTGTTGAGCAAAAGCCTGCACCAGTAAGTCCACTGCTGGATCGAGTTCAGCAGGACGAACGAAGAGCACAGCGGGAGTTGTAAGCTCTACCGGCACATGTTCCATCAACCGAAGTCGTTGCTGTAAACGGCCCCAGCTCTCTGCCTGTGCCATTGCTGCCAGCAAACGTTCATTGGAAGACTTTCCGGCCAGTCGGAGCAATGGTCGTTGGAGGAGTGCCAGGTAGGCGATCTCACACAATTCGTGGAAAATATCTCCTGACCGTAGTAGGGCACGGCTGGGGGGACTCGTTTCACTGACCGGAATGCCCAGATACTGGACTAGCGCTTCAGAACGCCCCTGCCAATAGGCACGACCTACGAAGAATGGACGAGTCAGACGTGCAGCAGGAACGCGATGAGCAACAATCGCTCCTGGCTCATACCAGACCACATAGCCTGCCTGATACAGGCCATAGCACAGTTCGTAACTCTCCATATGAACTGGCATATCCAGGCGTTTACTCAAAAGTGGCGAAAAATGATCAATTCCGCGTAAAGCTTCAATCTTTACAGAGAAGTTGCTATTGCTAAAGCTATCAGGCGCTTTCAACTGCACTCGTACAGGCGAAGGGGCAAAATATCCCAGTAGCCCCAATAGTTCGTCACTGAGCCAGTGAGGACGGGGTGCCTCCCAGCGTATCTCCACCCGTCCTCCTATGGCATCCGCCCCCGTTTCTTCATAGGCTGTCAACAAACGTTCAAGAAAGTGTGGATCTGCGATAGTATCATCATCGACGAAGACAGCGATTTCACCTGATGCGGCCAGCAGCCCGGTATTGCGGGCATATGCCAGTCCATTTTGTGGTTCTGAAAGACAATGTACACGCCAGCAGTCTTCTGGCTTCTTGTTATCTTGCATGCCAGCCTGCACATATGTGCGAACAGCCTTGAGCGTACCATCTGTAGAACCGTTGTCTACCACAATGACTTCAAATTGATGGTATGGCAACGTCTGGCGACGAAGGCTCGCCAGCGTGGAAAGCACGAGATTACAACGATTGTAGGTACAGAGGATAATACTCAAGCGAGGACAGCCAGCAGGACTTTGCTCTCGCTTGACCACCTCAGTATCTCGATATGTTTCTTGTTGAGAAGCCATAAGTTAAGCCGTTCCTATCCTGGACAGGTTAAAATCTATAAGTAATCAGTCTTTTGCAAATGATGATCGAGCCTGTGGCAGAGATTATCTGCGCGATGGCACTGGCGAGTGCTGCACCAATGGCTCCCCATATTATGATAAAGGGGAGAGCCAAAACGATATTGAGAACGGCGGAACCTATACCCAGCCATACCTGTGCTTGTTTGCGCTCGCCATTGGCAAGGTGAGTCAGGCTGACTGTCGAGACGCTGCCAAAGGCTGCCGAGATAAGCAGAATGCGTAAAGGGATGACAACAGGTAGATAGGCTCTCCCAAAGCAATATTCGATGAGAAGGGGACAGAAGAGTATTGCCAGCACACAGAGGAGAACGGCCAGAAATGCTACAAAGCGCGATGCTTTGATAAAGGCATCATAAGCGTTGGTATAGCGTTGGCTCGGGATATAGCGCACGAGTATCGGCAAGAGCCAGGTAGAGAACAACATGGGAGCAAGGTCTAGAAAACGGGCAGCGAGCATCGAACTGAGTGCATAAAATGCCAGTTCAGTAGAGCCGCGCCAGTGGGCTAGCCAGATCAACTCACTGGGCTGCCATACGATGACATCCAGGGTAAAGAGTAAGAGTGAATTGTTCAGTCCACGAGTCAGGCGATCTTTCAAGAACGGCCCTGGGGATAGGGCCTGTCCAACTGGGAGTAAGCGCATGATACAGAGTAGAGCAACGCTCAGTGTGAAAATACTGGCTGTTGCTGAAGCAAGCAGGAGTAAGCCGATATGCTCACCCTGCACCTGCACTACCATGCTTACCATGAGCAAACCAGTAACGGCTCCCAAGAGTGAAATAATTGCCAGCAGATTAAAACGGCGCAGGCTCCGCAGGGTGATGCCAGCAACAACGCTGAGCAAGAGCGGCGGTACCGAGAATCCGGCCAGGAGCAGCAAGTGTATGGGAGCATTGGCACCAAAGAACCAGGAAAACGGAAAGATCAGCAGCAGGTAGATCAAACAATAGAGCAGGATGCTGCGATATTGTCGTTGCCAGATGAAAGAGAAGACGCCTGCTGCCACCCTGGGAGCCTGGTGGCTTTGAATCTCAATAATGTGACGGCTGGTGAGCGTAGACATCCCCACACCTATCGCGGGTGTTCCTACCGTTGCCAGCCAGAGCACAAACGTATAGATGCCAAAGCCTGCTGGCCCCAGCGTGTGTGCAATTAAAATCGAAGTACAGAAGCCAAGTATAATAGAGCAGGCTGCAATACCTGATCGTAAAATGCCAGGGCGTGTCACACCCTTCTTCCCAGAAGAAGGTATCTGCGAGTGTTGTACAAACATATCCCCTCCACCACATATCCACGTATCCACCACACAGTCCATTAAGGGTATTTGTACACTACAGTATGCCATAATCAAGGGGATTTCCAGTGATGAGTGGGTTGCAAGGGGGTAGATGTTTGTTCTCGCCTGTTAAGGGTTGAAAATTATAACTGCACTGCTCTTTGCATTACACCCTTACGTCCTTTTTGACGTTCCAGGGCGAGGAAGTATTGAAGTCCTTCCCCATAGAGATCACTACGTCGAGTCATACGGGCCGCCTCACGTTGCTCTCCCAGGATGAGTAGAACTTGATAGGCCACCCATTCGGCAAAACCTTCAATAATTTTATGAGCTTGCTTTTCAGCAGCATGTGTAGACTGCCAGGCATGAGTCAGTTCATGTGCAGCCACCGCCTGGAATTGTGCTCGAGGCAGCAAATGTTCGATATAGATATTCCAGTCATCATTGACACGATGAAAGAAACCCTGGAGGTGTTCTGGTTCTGGCTCTGAGGGAGTAGCAGCACCGGCAAGAGCACCTGCCTGCCTCTGCTTCTCCATCAATGTAGCACGATTGACTATATGAAGATGCGGCAGGACAGCCATCTCAAGAGCCAGTTCTCGCTTGAGCAGAGCCGCAGTGGCCCAGTAGAGACGTTCAGCTTCCTGTTGCGTGGTGATTGCGCTACTGAAACAGGTAGGACAACGATAGGTCTTGCCATTGCGTATAGACAAAACTTTCCCCTCGGACTCTAAGAAAGGCACATTGCATACCTGGCAGTGAGGGCGGTTATCCATGCAATCCTGGCAGTATGCTGTCGGAGAGTCACCAACAGTGGAGTACTGTCCTAAGAAGACTTTATGGCAGCAGCCGCATACAGATGTATGCGGAAGACAATGCTGGCAGATCTTTCCTTCTCGCACCGGTGAGAGCAATTTGACCGGAGAGAGTTGCTGCTTCTTTGAGGGTCGCTTGCACCAATCACAACGATCAGCGTGTTTATAGCAATACTGGCACACAAACAGACCATTATCATTCGTATAGTGTTGCCCAATAATCAGCTCATCGCAGGTGCTGCAAGTCTTTGCCTTTTTGCGACAGGCAGGGCAGATCTGGCCATCTCGTATCTTTGTAAGTTGCTTTGAGGGAACGCCACACTGATCGCAATGAGGTACTGTCTTATCACAATCTTCGCATACGATCAGATTCTTCCCATACTTAATATAGCGACGCAGGACAGGTTGAGAGCAGAGAGCACAAACAGGAGCTTCCTGGCGACAGGCGGGGCACATCATTTCGCCCCGCACAGGTGTAAGCTCATTCGAGGGCATATTGCACCGACTGCAACGGGGAGCACTCTGATTACACTGAGCGCAGATGAGCAGGCTTCTGTCAGATGCTTTGTAAGTAAAGTAACGGTCCACGATTGGCTCATGACAGAGGTCGCAAATCTGTGCTTTTTGCTGACAGGCAGGGCACATCATTTTGCCTCGTACAGAGGTGAGTTGCTTCGAGGGAACGTTGCACAGACTGCAACGTGGAACGGTACGATTACAACGCTCACATACAACCAGCCCGTTACCGTATGTATAGTAAGTACCTTGCAGCCTTTCTCTGCATAGGTGGCAGAATTTTGAGTGTTTCTCTAGCTTTTCGCCCACGCTTCGATCCAATTCAATCCAAAAATGTTATGTCAATTGCTTCAGGCAAGATACCCTGCTGGAAGCCGCGTGTCAATAGCTCAGTGATCGCAAGCCTGCCATCTGGCCCCATATCAATGGTACGTGCATTGACGTAACGATCAATAAACCTATCAACTGTAACAAGCTCAAGCGCCTGGTTATTCCGTAGAGCGTACGCCAGCGCCTCCTGGCGATGATCCAGGCTGAAGAGAATGCTCTGCTTCAGCAGGTCTGAGACAGTTCTCGCCAGGGCAGGTTCAAGGTCAGTACGAATGGCATTGATGCTCAGTGGGAAGGGTAAGCCGTTTGTCTGTTTGTACCACCATTGACCAAGGTCGAGCGCAAGGTGGAGACCCTGCTGCTGAAAAGTCAGCTGGCCTTCATAGATGATAAGTCCAGCATCGGTCTGGCCGTTGGTAACCTCGTCCAGGATAGTATCGAAGCGCACCTGCCGATAAGTGATCTCGCCGAGCGCCAGGCGTAAAGCCAGGAATCCACTTGTGAGGGTGCCGGGGATAGCGAAGCGCATCTGGCGGAGCTCTTCAAGAGTACAGGGTTGGCGGGTAACAACGATAGGACCATAGTTCTCTCCCATACTTGCACCGCTTGAGAGAATCTTGTAACGATTTCGCGTATAGGCGAAAGCATGGGCTGACATAGCAGTCACCTCCAACCGACCTTCGCGTGCCCAGGTGTTGAGCGTCTCGATGTCACGGGCAATAAAGTTGAATGTGATATCTTTCGTGTCAATCTGGCCCGTTGCCAGCCCATAGATCATGAAGATGTCGTCAGTGTCGGGGCTATGCCCGATGGTGATAGGTTGTGACATGAATAATCCTATTGTTGGCTATAACCATGAGTGATCCTGAACTTTTTCTCCTCTCACGCCGCCTGCGGCGGCGCACAGAAAGGGGAAAAAGAGTTTTTCGGGTCCCCAATTACCTGTCCCCCGGACAGGATTCCCCGAACCCCGGCAGGGGGCTTTGCCCCTGCACCCCGGCCGGTTATATTTTTAAATTTTATACTGGGGGGTGGTTCTCTACAGCCTCTTTGTCGGATACAAGTACCTGTCCTTCGCCATTGGCGAGCGCGTTCTCTACCGGAAACTGCTCTGGGTGAGTTTCGCGCCATTCGGTCCAGAGGGCGATCAACACGGCCTGTAGTATGCCAGCGAGAGGTGCGGCGAAAAGAGCGCCCCAGATGCCAAATAGTTCGCCACCAGCGAGGAGAGCGACCAGAGAGACAGCAGGATGAATGCCAATGGCGTGACCAACGATACGAGGACCTACAATATGTCCCTCAAGTGCATGCATGACTACGAAGTAGGCCAACACAACGACTGCCAGAACCCATCCTCCTGGAATCCAACCTCCTTTGGAGGAGAACGCCAGGAGCACACAGGCTGCACCAGAGATGAACGTTCCCACAATTGGGATAAATGCGAGCACAAAAGCTACTACTCCCAACAAGACGGCATAGCGTACCTGTAGCACCTCCATACCTACGCCAACAAGGACGCCAATCAAGAGGGCAAGGGTCAATTGACCACGGATGTATCCACCAACGATCCGTTCCAGGGTATCCAGCAAAAAGTATGCACGTTCCCTTATTTGCAGTGGTGAATTGGTACGCAGCCAGCGCATCACACGCGACCCATCGACCATGAGGTAGATGCTCAGCATAGCGACGACAATGACATCTAGAACGCCTTCAAATATGCCTCTCACCAGTGGTAAAGCACCGGTGGCAACACTCTCCAGGCGGCTAATGATCTGCTGGCGTGCGTCGTCAATCTGAGTCTGCGAGACGCCAAAGGACTTCAGCAAATCCACTATAGGGGCATTTTGACCTGGTCCACGTGGTGTAATGTAGGCCCGAAGTTCGTTAACCTGCGTGATGGCCGTCCTGACGATAAAATAGACAAGCAGGCTAAGTGCAACGAACACAACGAGATAGACAATCACAATTGCCAGAAAGCGGGGCATTACACGCTGCAAGAGCTTCACGGCAGGCACAAGGGCAAATGCGAGGAGTCCTGCAATGGCAAGCAGAAGCAGCGAGACAACGATATGGGCAGCTGCCCAGAGCGCTACCGCCACCAGTGCAATCCAGGCAAGGATAGCCAGTGGGATATCGCGTCGTTGTGCCCACCTGGAGCTTGAAGATGTGGACGCATCAGTGAGTCGCTGTGTGGTAAGCGTTCGAGTACGGGTGCGGATTTCAGAGGCCATAGTACACCACCCTCTTATGCTGTTTTCACTCCTGTAGGGAGACTTCTCGTGAGTGCCCTCGAGAAATCTCTTCCCAAATCCATTCAGAGCACTGCAATCGATGCCCTACAGATCATAAACAAAGTAACAAAACAAGGGATATATACAATCTGGCACCCAGAAAGGGCGGGTAGCCGCCCTTTCTGGGTGCCAGATCATCGGGCTGGGGTGCAGGGATTCGAACCCCAATTAACTGATCCAGAGTCAGCCGTCCTACCGTTGAACGACACCCCAATATGCTCTGTGGAACGCTGCTGTTCCCTGTCCGTGAGATGTATGATACCTTAAGTTTTGTGGCATGTCAAGCATCTTTTTGGGGTTCTGAATGTGTCATCCGTAGCACGCTACTCCCAAACCGCCAGCCTGCATCGAATATACGCAGATTCTGCTCAGCAAATCGAGGCAAGCGTTCAACAATCGCTTCCTCAAGCGCAAGACGGGGGAGGAGTTGAGTGTATCCACAGAGGACACCGAGCATAACAATATTAATGCGCGTAATCTGGATGTCGCTCTGTTGCTCACTACCCAAATCCCCGGCTGAAACCGACAAGGACTCAGGAACAAAGATGCCTGTAACGCCCTGGGTCTTTAACGCATCCTCTACCTCGGCACGAGTTGGATAGTGGATACCAGCCACACCTGCGGCGATAGGGAGGCGGCGATAGGTGTTGATGAAGGCTAATGCACCAGGATGTGCCATTGGCAGTGCACGTAGCACCTCGCTCAGCTCCAGGGCAACCAGAATATCTGCTTCCCCAACCGGAATTGCCGGGCTGGCCGCCGGGCCGAGGCGGATATGGCACATACCCGAACCACCCAGGCGTGCCAGACTGACACGTGAGAGGACACGTACTTCTTCATCCACCTTCTCTGCTGCCAATGCCAGCATCTCCATGATGGTCAGCGTTCCCTGTCCACCTATGCCGAGCAAGACAATGTTGGTTGTTTTAGACATAAATTAAATCCTCATACCCGGTTTGCCTTGGCCAGGCACCGCGCCCCTGGCACCCACCGCATCCCCTGGCACCCCTTGTGGGTGCCAGGCGGGCAGCTAATCCTGTAGCATATATTTCAGTTCGGGTGCCGCAAAAACCTTCTCATCCTCTGCCACACGTATCGGTTTGATTGCACCAAAGGGGCAAGAAAACATACACAGTCCACACGCGACACAGGTAGCCGTATCGATGGAGAGACGTGGCCGCACATCATCCAATGAGAGCAGTACCGAGGGACAACCAACTTTGGAGTAGCAGGGAGTATCCTCGCAGCCCCGCCCTGCAAGACATACATCCTGATCTACCTGTACACGACGCTTGTGAATCAGAACACCCTGAGTGGAGCAAGGAGCCTCTGCAATGACGACAGACACGCCTGGATACTTCATGGCATCTTGCAGCGTCTCGATCATCTTTGGTAGCTGGTAGGGGCTGAGTCGTCGCACATATTCAACGCCGCAGCCACGTGCAATCATAGCGATATCGGCCCGTACACTTGGTTCACCATCTGACCGCCGACCCGTACCTGGATCAGGCTGCATACCAGTCATGGCGCTGCTGCCATTATCCAGTACGATCAGTGTCAGATTGACCCCTGACTGTACAGCATTGAGCAGGCCGGCAATACCATTATGGTAAAAAGTGCCATCACCCATCGCTGCCAGTACTGGTCGCTCAATGCCAGCATATTTGAAGCCTTGAGCAATACCGATGCTCGCACCCATCGAAACCTCTGTCCAGCAAGCATCCTGCGGTGCATTCATACCGATAATCGTGCAACCAATATCCCCCGTAGTAATGACTTCATCTTTAGTGAAGCCCGACAGCTCGATGGCACGGTTGAGTGCGTAATAGGTCAAGCGGTGCGGGCAACCAGGACAGAACTCCAGCGAACGTGGTGGTGCAGCGACAGTCGTCTGTACCTCTTGAGGACGCTTACCATTTCCGATCGTGGGACTCAATGAATACTTCCCGTTTTGATGCCCATTTCGGGAAGCCATTGTCAGATGTGCAATTGCCTGCTCCACCAGTTCCACAGAATAGTCACCCACTCGTGGCAGCAGTTTGTTGCGTTTGCCCAGAACCTTAACCTGAAGACCAGCCTCAGCTATCAGGGCGAGTACCTGTGTCTCGATAATCGGCTCTAACTCTTCCAGCACCAGCACCGTGTCTACCTGTGCCAGGAAGTTGCGTAGCTCCTGTTCTGGCAAGGGATTTACCACACCTAACTTGAGGATAGCTATATCTGCAAACTGCTCAGGTGAGTGTTGGCGCAATTCCTGTACGTAGGTGTAGCTGACACCAGCAACGATGATCCCTGGCCGTCGGGTCCCTGGAGCATGGTATCCATTTTGTTGATCATTTTCGGACGCAATGAATTGGTGGGCACTGTGTGCGGCCCCTACGTCATTCAGGAGTGCTCCGGCTTGTTCCAGGCGGGAGAGAGCATCAGCATGCTGATCGCGGCACCATTGGGGAACGGCCTTGGTAAATTTCGCGAGGTTGCGCGAAAAGCTGGCAGACAGTTCCTCTGTATCGCGTTCGATCTTGCTTACTTTCATCGCTGTAATGGCGTTGGCGACCGCCGTGCTAGAGAGGATAAATACGGGAGCGCCAGTTTGTTCTGAGACGCTGAAGGCCCGGCGCGTCATGCTATACGCCTCTTCCGGGCTGGCCGGCATTAGTAGAGGAAGCCCGGCAAGCAGAGCGTAGTGGCGCGAGTCCTGTTCGACCATACCATAGTAAGTACCAACATCATCAACAGCATAGATAACGAGTGCACCTGTCACTCCACTATGGGCAATGGAGAGCAGGGAGTCCGCCATGACGTTGATCCCTGACATTTTCATCGTTACGAGACTACGTTTTCCCGCCCAGGCTGCGCCAGTGGCGACTTCAAGGGCAACTTTTTCGTTGACACTCCACTCTACCTTCATTCCATACTGGTGAGCAATGGGGAGGAGAGCGGTGATCGTTTTTGTGCTGGGATTGCCAGGGTAGCCAGTTGCTACATGAACGCCTACTTCTAATGCGGCGCGTGCTACTGCCTCATCTCCTGTTAAAAAAAGCCGTTTACCGGGTGCTGTCAGTACGTTCACGAGTGATCCTTCGGGCCTGTTGCCATTCTTAATCCACATAGAAACATTAGAAAGTAACTATCTTTACTATAGTAATGGTAAGCTATGAGTTTGCGGTTTGTCAAATAAAAAATGTAACAAACTCCTCACGAAAAAACGGACAGGGTATTCCTTAGATGAGTACCCTGTCCGTTTTTTCTTTGTGAGACTTGTTAGTCCGCTAATGCCTCGGCAGGCTTTTCGGTACCTGCACCGGCGATGGCAATAACCGAGCGGCGCTTGAAGCCAAACCAGTAGATGGCACCAGTTCCAAAGAGGAGAATCAGGAAGGTTTCAAAGATGGGCAGCCTCCCAAGGAGGGGAACATTCGCCAGGCCCGTGAAGGCTGTGCTGAGGTACGGGTTGATCAGGAAGGTATCACGCAGTCCTCCGAACCAGAGGAAGTTGATAATCATCACTCCACCATACACCAGAGCCAGCACATTGATCAGAACTCCCCACCTGCCAAGGCTGAAAGGCGCTTTCTCCCGCGGCCAGCCTTTCAAGCGAGCCATCAGTGAGGCAATATTGTTCATAAAGTATGACACGTAGATTAAGCCTGTTGCTGCAGCCACAATCACGTAGATGACACTGGCGCTGGGAAAGGCAAGCTGCAATGCAAAAGGAATGGCGGCGAGGACACCAACTGCAACTCCTGCCCACAGCGGTGTACGGAATGTCGGATTGACAGCGCCCCAGACTTTGCCAAAGGGGAGACGACCATCTCGCCCCATAGAGAACATCAGCCGAATGGTAGCTGATTGAATCGCCAGTGTACAGACAAAGACCGCGACAAACACCACACCAAGGTAGACGCTCCCCCAGAAATCTCCCAGGCCCTGTTTGATGATCGTTGGCAGTGCCTGGGTTCCATTTGCACCGGTTGCAATCGCCTCAATGTCTCCGAGCTTGTGGATCGAGAGTAATGTTCCACCCAGGAAGAGAAAACCTGCAATGGCTGAGAGACCTATAGCCCAGAGAACGCCCCGTGGAGCATTCTTTTGTGGATCTCTGGTCTCCTCGCCGAGTGTTCCCGCCGTATCAAAGCCGTAAATCACAAACAAGGACATAAACAAGGCTGCCAGGAAGGCTCCGAAGTAGGTGGTACCGAAACCTGGTGTCCAGGGGCTGCCGGGGGTTTGAATGGCTTGAGTTGCGGGTGTCGGCGTGCTAAAGAGGAAGCCAAGCGAGTTATGATTGGCGAAAATCAACAGAACCAGTGCGAAAACGAACATGCCCAGAATCTCAGCGGCGACACCAATATTGTTGATAATCGAGACCAGGCGTACCCCTGCAATATTGATGAGTGTGCAGACGACTATGGCGACCAGGGCGATGAAGACATCACTTCGTACCCCCAGGATGCTTGCTGGAATACCAGGGAAGATGCCGAACAGGGGAATAGGAACAGTGAATGCAACAGCCGTCACTGTGAGCGCGCCAGCGAAGAAGTAGACCCAGCCGGTAAACCAACCCAGAGTATAGCCAGAGAGACGCTTACTCCACTGATAAATCGACCCCGCAATTGGGAAGTGAGAGGCGAGTTCAGCGAAGTTGAGTGCAACGAGGAACTGACCAGCAGCAACGATAGGCCAGGTCCAGAAGAAGGCGGGACCACCCGCTGCCAAACCAAGAGCAAAGAGAGTAAAAGTGCCGGTGGAGACAGAGATGTAGGAGAAGGCCACTGCGAAGTTGGAGAGGAAACCAAGTGTTCGGCGTAATTCCTGCCGATATCCAAATCTTTGCAGTAATGCTTCATCCCGCTGCTCCTGGGTCTGGGATAGATTCGATTGCGCCATGTGAGGACACCTCCTTGTGCGTGATAACAACGCAACGATCAGGAAAGAGAGAATAGTCCTGCTCACTCCATCATAACAGTTGATGAGGTGAGCAAGAGAGAGATAAGAACAAAAAATGAAAGAGTGAACAGTTGTAGATTTGCGAGATTCGTATTTTGTATTTTAAATGGCATTGCTTTTCGCAACAATTGGCCCTCAGCAATCCGAATCTGCAAATGTTACAACTATATACTAGAGTCTAACGTACAAGCTTGCCAATAAGCAAGGTATCTATATTTTGAAAATCAACTATGGATAATTTGTTGTGGGAAAAAGCTATCTATACACTGACACATTGCCATTTTCACCTACCACAGCATACAATGTTTTAGGGTACGATCAATTCGCCCTAAAACATGCAGGAGAGAACGAGTAGCGGGGCATGAAGGATTTGAAAGGCGCTTCCGCAAGCCGCGCCACCCTGCCTGGGGGGCAGGTAATAGGGGGATGATGAAGCCCCGCTCAGGGCTCCCTACGAAAGGATACTTTTATGCGAAGTAAAATAACTGTTGTTGGAGCTGGTTTTGTAGGCAGTACGTTGGTGCAGCGACTGGCAGAGCGTGACTACGCTGATATCGTGATGTACGATATCATTCCGAACATGCCGCAGGGAAAAGCGCTTGACATGCTTCAGGCTGGCCCCGTGATTGGCTACGATTCGCTCGTGATCGGGACGAATGACTACACAGATACTGCAAACTCCGATATCGTCGTGATCACTTCAGGTCTGCCGCGTAAGCCCGGCATGACCAGGGATGACCTCGTGAAGAAGAACCAGGAGATTGTGACGGAGGTGACACAGCAGGTCGTCAAGTACTCCCCAAACTGCCTGATCATTATGGTCACAAACCCATTGGATGCCATGGCCCAGCTCGCCTTCCATATCAGTGATTTCCCGCGTAACCGCGTCGTCGGTATGGCAGGTGTCCTTGATACGGCTCGTTTCCGCACCTTTATCGCCCGCGAACTGGGTGTATCCGTGCGTGATGTGCAGGCATATGTCCTGGGTGGGCATGGCGACACAATGGTACCTCTGGCGCGAATGTGCACAGTAGCTGGCATTCCTATTTCACGATTGATCCCCAGTGAGCGTATCGAGCAGATTGTTCAGCGTACTCGCGATGGCGGGGCCGAGATCGTGAACCTCCTTGGGACGGGCAGCGCCTACTTTGCACCGTCAGCCTCGGTCTTACAGATGGTGGATTCTATTTTGCTCGATAAAAAGATGATTATGCCCTGTGCCGCCTACCTGCAAGGTGAATATGGCATCAATAATCTCTTCGTCGGTGTACCTGTGAAGTTGGGTGCCAATGGTGTGGAGCAGATTATTGAACTCGAACTGAGCGAGAGCGAACGCGCTATGCTTCAGAAGTCGGCCGATGCAGTCAAAGAACTGATTGGCGTGATGGGCATTTAGGAATAGCGAGCATGAAGGGTAGTGCAGCTCGCCGGGCTGCACTACCCTTCATGCTCGCTATTTTTCCCCGTTTTTGCTCCTTGACCTGCAATCACGACAATATATTCACCTCGCAGCTTTGACTGGCTGACTGAGCTTAGTAACGATGAAATAGTTCCTCTTTCCACGGCCTCAAACATCTTTGTCAGATCGTTAGCGAGGGCAGCCTCTCTATCCCCATAGACCTCAAGGGCATCTTCGAGAAATGCCTGCAAGCGGTAAGGACTTTCGTAAAAGATCAAGGTGTGAGGCGATTCTTTGTCGATCTCCAGAAATCTGCGCCGGGCACCCGATTTGCGGGGAGGGAAACCTCGGAAGGTAAAACTATGCACGGGCAGGCCCGAAAGGACCAGGGCCATAATCAGCGCAGTTGGCCCTGGTATCATGGTAACAGGTATCTGGGCAGCAATTGCCCGTCGTACAAGACTAAAACCTGGATCGGAAATGCCTGGCGTGCCAGCATTCGTCACCAGTGCGATTGATTTCCCCTCTTTGAGTAAGCCCTCAATGTACTTGCCTGCTGCTTCCTCGTTATGTTCATGAAATGAGATCTGTTGCTTAGAGATGCCAAAATGTTTGAGGAGCAATCCAGTTTTACGTGTGTCCTCGCTTGCAATCAGGTCGACCGTTTTTAGGGTTTCGAGCGCACGCAGGGTAATGTCCTGAAGGTTCCCGATAGGCGTGGCTACAAGGTAGAGCATCTTATTCCTTCCGCACTGTTTGCAGCTTGTCAAGCAAGTCCTGGCGCTTCACTTTGAGCGTGTGAGTCCTGGGGAAGTCTTCTTCAGGCCAGACGGTAAAGCCTCGTATCTGTTGATGTGGGGCCAGTTGTTTGTTAGTGCGCTGTACAACCGCTTTGGCCTTGCTCGCATCTTCCATCAATAAGACAGCGTGCACCACTGGCCCCTGGTCGAGTTCCATCAATCCGAAAACTGCCGCATCTTTGACCTCTGGATTGGCGTTCAATGCATTCTCTATATCTTCTGGATAGACATTAAGCCCATTCGCCAGCACGATCAGATTCTTCTTTCGACCCTTCAAATAGAGGTTGCCTTTTGCATCCATATAGCCCAGATCTCCGGTATGATACCAGCCATTCTCAAAGGTAACTGCCGTGGCTTCAGGATTCTTCCAGTAGCCTTTAGCAACATTCGGTCCGCGCACGAGTATCTCGCCATCATCAGCAATCTTCACCTCTACGCCTGGTAGTGGCTTACCAATTGAATCGAAGATATGTTCGTTGTAGGGCGTGACAGAGACAATGGGAGAGCATTCAGTAGCCCCATAGCCCTGCATTACGCGAAAGCCCATATTCTCCCATTTCTCGGCCAGCTTCGGAGGTAGATAGGCTCCACCACTGACAAAAAATCTAAAATGACCACCAAAACGCTTATGCACACTCCTGAAAACAAGCCGTCTCAGCTTGAAAGGAAGATGAGCAGCAATACGCTGGAGCATCTCCCACTGCTTCTCCTTCTTTTGCCGTCTAACTTCGCGTTCGATGCCGTTCAAGAACAACTGGAGAGCCTGTGGCACAAGCACAATGCAGGTCACATGTTGCGAGGAGAGCAACTTGAGGAGGGTTTCCGGTACGAGCGTGCGAGCATAGACAATGCTGGCCCCGGCATGCAGTATCGCAAGCTCAACCGTTGCCTCAAACATATGTGACAAGGGAAGGATAGACAGAGCCCGATCCTGGGCCTTAATGTCTATAAAGTCGATGGCGGCGATTGCATTGCTGGCAATATTGTTATGTGTGAGCATCACACCCTTGGGCTGGCCTGTAGTACCAGAAGTAAATACAATCTCGGCAAGGTCATCTCCGGTAACTGTTGGCACTCTGGTTGCATCCAGCGTGCCCAATGGCAGTGCATCGATATCTATAAGTGGAGCTGGTGGTTGCTTGAGTCCAGTATACTGTTTTTGAGTAGTAATCAGAAATTTCGCCTCCGTTGTCTGTGCAATCTTCGAGAGGAAGTCCTCTCGTGTATTCACATCAACTGGCACGACAATCAGGCCAACAAAGAGGGCCGCAAGATAAGAGACCATCCAATCAATTCTGCTCGCCGACCAGATCAGGATGCAATCATCTTTCCTGAGTCCTTGTTCCTGTAAATATCCAGCAAAGCGATGAACACGTTCCTGCAGTCCGCTATATGTGAGGGTAGACATTTCACCCTCATCAACTGGTTCGATCAGCGCCGGTTGAGCCGCAAATTTCGCGACCGATGTAGCAAATAACCGGTTTATTGTTGTCGTCTCCATGTCGCCTCCTTCTAGTTTGTTGTGCTCTGATTTGTGGTGCCCTGAAGTGAGAAACTAAATACCGCGAAGAAACATTAAGTTAATCAATTATCTTACTTCTCACTTAAAATTGCCAGATAGGTCAAGCCAAGCCGATCAAAAGGAAAAATGCTCATTATTATAAAGGAGAGTATAATGGAGTATATCGCAACCCGTAAAGCCTGGCCTTAATTTAAAGGCAATGTAACTTTTTAGGTCTTCTCACCGAAGCGACTACTCGTTCATACCGGTGTAGATTGTGGGCTTTGCCGCCAGTGGCGGCAAAGCCCACAATCTACACAAAACTCTTGTGAAATCCATCAAATTGTTCAGCTACTATAATAAATAGATCATTAATAATCACCTGTCTGTGATGCCTCCTCTTCTCTTTCTCATAGTTATTACCTATTTCCCCAGTTGTTAGTTGGGTTTATAATGTGAAGAGAGAGAAAACTCTGTATAATAGGAATAGAGAATGATCTTTCTCCATGACTTTATAGCCAAAGATTTCCAATTATTAAAGATATGTCCGATAATAGAATGGTTATGGATTACAGATGACAAAGGGGAAACCAGATATAGATTTCCTGAGTGCTATGGGAGAAAGCTATATCAAGGAACGACCTTTTTACAATCTTTGAATAGAAGAAGTTTTTGAATGTAAAAAGCTCTTCAAAAAACATGTCATATATTATCATATATTACATGTAAGCATTGAGTTTTTCCATTCAAGTTGAATTTTGAGATATTGGAAGACTTTTTTTGCTATTTTGATATTCTATATCTCCTGGTCAAGTTAATTTTAAACAATAGAAAAATTTCCTATAAAATCTCTTGACAAGTTGCATATAAAGAACTATAATTTATTAGCTGATGTAGTGCTCGGATGTTCTCTGTTTCTTTTATACTGTTGAGATGTTAGGAAATGTTCGTAATATGTTTCATTCATCAAAGGAATGGAGGGAACAGAGAGCTAAGAAAACTACTCGGTTAGTGTGCTGAACACATTTTTAAGATAGAGTATCAACTTTGATATTCTGGAAGGGAAACCCATTATGCCATCACTTGAAACCGCGAATGTTGGGAAGGCGGTTGCTGCGAGAGTGGGCACAAACATTCGCGAAGTGCGAACGAAGCTTGGATTGACGCAAGCCCAACTCGCCGCTCCCGAATTCTCCATCTCGTATATTTCCGCGATTGAGCGTGGAAAGATCCGACCATCCCTCAAAGCACTCTCCATCCTTGCTCGTCGATTGGATGTGCCCCTCACATTCCTGCTTGAAGGCTCTCCTGCCGGGGCCTCTGAAGCCCGTGCCATCGGTTATTCTCCTGCGGATGCGGGTCCTGATCAGCGAATCGAGGTGGATCTTCTCCTGGCAAATGTACTCGTACAGCAGCAACAATATAAGCAAGCGGAACAACTCTTAGCACCCATCCAACCTGAGCGGATTACTACAGATCAGGTCTATCGATTGTATCTCCTGCGGGGACAAATCCATTTAGGAGCCAATGAGTATCAAGAAGCCGTCGTGGATTTACGTGCAGCTGTCACGCAAGGCGAGGGCATGAACGATATTGAGTACATCGAGCGAGCGCGAAACCTCTTAGGAAAAGCGTATTACTCTTTGTACAACTATACTCTGGCAATGGAACATCATGCCCGTTGTAATGCCGCGATTGAACAAGGGCTCGTCAACGACCCCGTCTTTGCATTAGACGTGTTTAGCAATCTGGCCAATGATTACTTCCGACTTGGAGACCTGGAAAAATCTGTCGTGTTCTATCGCCGCGCCCTGGAGACACTGGAGGGCATGGGGCGAGACTCAAAAAGCTACGCCCAAAAGTTTATGGAGATCGCTCAGCAGTATAAGACTTCCGGAAAGCTCACCTGGGCACGCGATTATGCGATGCGCAGCCTGGCGGTCTACGAAATGCGCGATGACCAAAAGATGGTTGGTCTGACGCATCAGAGACTCGGAAAAGCGCTCGAAAGGCAGAATGATCTTGACCAGGCCGAGCAGGAGTATCGACAGGCCATTGCCATTGAGACCGAGTTACATGATGAAGTCGCCGCCTCGATCTGTCATACCAGTTTGGCAGAATTATTGCTCAAGCGTGGCAAGCCCGACGAGGCCGAGAAGGAAGCAAAGAAGGCCCAGGACTTTGCACGTTCCAGTCGGGATGCTCAGACCCAGGGGCAAGCGCTTATTGCCCTGGCTCAGATCCATCATAGTCGTGGCGATTACGCGGGTGCCGACAAGCTGTTCACCCAGGCACTTGACCTGCTGGATTCTTCCAATGCCCACGAAGTTGCAGCCAACGCCTACTTCCGCTATGCTAACCTACTCGAAGAACGCGGCGAAGTGCAGCGTAGCCTGAGTGCCATTAAGAGAGCTTACCAACACCAGCAACAAGGTAGCCGCGGAGATATTGAATAATCGGTACCTCGTAGAGTGCCGATTTATCGAGCACGTGGGCGACCTTGCGGTCGCCCACTGGTTTCCTGTGCACAAAATCTTATACTCACCTCAGCTATTTTATCGTACCTGTAACTATTCAAGGCTTCTCGCCGCCTGCTGCGGCTCATCCAATAAACCTCTTACGAACTGCCATAGGCAGTCAACCAAACAGTAGGGCCCGATTTATCGCGGCCATCGCCGATAATGAATTTTACCGACCAAGATCGGCAATGTTTTGTCACCCTGAGCGCAGCGAAGGGTCTATCGCGATGGGCCGACAGATGCGAAGCTCGCGCTCAGCATGACAGTACCGTGTCATTTGACACATATCCTCGCCAAAAAGGGGAGATATGCGTCAGAGGAAGAAAATGGCGAGGATATGGGACTCCGTCAACTTTGGTAAACCGGGTATTGTAGAGATATAATCCCGCCTCAAGAAGTGGTGACTGGAGCAGATAAGGAGTCTTGCCAGTCTGCTGATATAACGTCAGAAAACAGGTTGATGCTGTGCATCTCTCCATCCAGTCTTTCCCCCTTTTCTGTCCATGTGAGCATGGAATGTCGCTTCAGCGACAGGGGCGACCTTGTCGCTGAAGCGACCGCATCATGCGCAACCTATCCACCCATGAGAGAGGGGAACTGAAGACGTTCCTGTTCTTAATCCAACTCGACTACTGGCAGGCCGTGTACGCCGAGAATGGTGGAGATTTCGCTGCCGTGATGGATGTCATGTTCGAGCACATGCCAGATGATCCACTGGCGCGAACGTGCGGGTCTCACTTCTCCAGCCAGACGCGCCGCATCCAACCACATCTGGGCGAATGGCTGGAGCGCAGGCTCGACCAGTTTCGCGTGACGCACACGTTCCGCCTCATCCAGAGGCGGGAAGACCTGCTCAAGATCAGCAGGGGTCAGGCGGGCAAGCGTCTTCTGGATCATCTGCCAGGTCTTCTCAAGTCCGGCAACCAGTTCTGCCGCCG